>Ga0268262_10002616_pt1 | contig 20584 bp, 9 predicted proteins | sample TergutNc150P3_FD_190354 | JGI IMG/M metagenome (GOLD analysis project Ga0268262, IMG submission 190354) | Nasutitermes corniger P3 segment gut microbial community from laboratory colony in Florida, USA - Nc150 P3 (SPAdes) (version 2) | ecosystem: Host-associated > Arthropoda: Insects > Digestive... | reverse complement strand
GGGGACCGCGTTTTTTCCGCCGGGTGGAGATGATACGCCTGAACGGGGGCTGGCAGTTATACCCTGCGTTATACGATATGCTGGCGGATTCCCTGCGGCGGGAAATCGCCCTTGACTGGGGCAACGCCATGACCCTGACCAGGCTGGGCCGCCGCTATATCCGCAACGCCCTGCGCAACCTCACCCTGATTCCGCGCTGTCATTCGCTGGGGCGGCTTTCTTTCGGCGGCGCCCCGGCGCTTGTGCTGGGGGCGGGCCCTTCGCTGGATCAGACGTTTGACGGCCTTCAGTCCCGTTTTGGCCGGGCGCTGTTTGCGCCGGAAGAGCGGCCTTTCAGAATCATCTGCGTTGACACCTGCCTTCCGGCTTTGAAAGAACGCGGCATAAAACCCGATCTTGCCGTTATTCTGGAAAGCCAGCACTGGAATCTGGAAGATTTTATCGGGCTGTCCGGCTGGAATGTTCCGGCCGCCCTGGACCTTTCAGCGCTGCCCCGTTCGGCTGACGTTCTTGCGGGCGGTCTTTTTCTGTTTTTTACTCCCTGGACGAGCTTGAACATTTTTGAACGGCTGAAAGCCGCCGGCCTGCTGCCCGCAAGCCTGCCCCCGCTGGGATCGGTGGGCCTGAGCGCCGCGATGATTGCCCGGCGGCTTACCCGCGGACCTCTCATCGCCGCCGGCCTGGATTTTTCATTTACACTGGATTCGTACCACGCGCGTTCAACGCCGGGACATAAAAGCAAATTGCGCCGCCACAATCGCTTTATAAGTCTTTTGAACGCGGGAACCGCTTTTGGCGGAGCGGTTTCTCCCGCGGTTTCCAAAACAGGCGGTCAGGTTTTTTCAAACCCCTCCCTGCGTAATTACCGCGATCTTTTTGAACGGGAGTTTGCCGCCCTTGCAAACAACGATAGCCGGTTCTTCGATCTTGCCGGAAGCGGCCTTCCCTTGGGCATAAAAACCCTTTCGCCGGAAGCGGCTTTTGATATACTGTCCGCCGGTAATTCCATTGCCGATGGCAGCCTCCCCGCGTCACCACGCGCGGAAGACCCCGCCCTTGCCGAAACATTGCGGGCCTTTATCCGCGATGAACAGAATCGCCTAACGCTGCTGCGGGATATCCTTACCGGGGAAAGTATTATGGATTACGATGCCCTTGCCGTTCTTATTGATGAATGTGATTATCTGTGGGCGCACTTCCCCGACTATGCCGCCGCGGAACGCCGTCCCGACAAAGCCGAACTGGAATCAGGCGCCGCCCTTTCATTCCTCAAACGCCTCCGCGTGGAGATAGATCCTTTTTTGAAACTGTGGGAATTGATTTTATCTTAAAGACTTCACACAAAGATCACAAAGATACAAAGAACACAAAGAAAGAGGGAAAAAAAGGGGGCGTTGTAAGTTATCTGATCTTGATAACTTCACGATAAGATAACGAACAAAAACCCCCTGATCCCTCTTTGTGCCCTTCTCTTCCTTCGTGTTCTTTGTGTGAAATCTTCTTTCGCTTAATGGCTTGGCTTTTAACCGGAGAAAACAGTATACTGTTCACCGGAGGAATGATGAATTCGGCGCTGGAAAATTTAAAAACACGGGGATTTTTTTCCCAATGTACCAATGAAGAAGAATTGTCGCGCCTTATGGGCGAGGGGCCGGTTACGTTTTACGAGGGCACCGACCCTACCGGCGGGAGTCTGCATATCGGCCACATGGTTCCCTATTTCGCGTTTCGGCATTTGCGGGACGCGGGCCACAAGGGAATCGCCCTGCTGGGCGGCGGCACCGCCCGAATTGGCGACCCTTCAGGAAAATCCGAGATGCGGAAAATGCTCAGTTATGAACAGCTGGACGCCAACACTGAAGCTATCCGGAACCAGCTTGACCGTTTTGTCAATTTTGATGATACAAACGCCTGGACGGTAAATAACAAGGATTGGCTTGCCGATCTCAACTACATCGACTTTTTGCGGGATATTGGCCGCCACTTTTCGGTGAACCGTATGCTGAGTTTCGAGGCGTACAAGATACGAATGGAAACCGGCCTCTCTTTTATTGAATTTAATTATCAACTTTTGCAGAGTTACGATTTTCTGGAACTGTACCGCCGCCACGGCTGCCGCCTGCAAATAGGCGGCGATGATCAGTGGGGCAACATTGTCGCCGGCGTGGAACTGATCCGCCGCGTTGAAGGGGCGGAAGTTTTCGGCATAACCTTTCCCCTGATCACCACCGCCGACGGCAAAAAAATGGGCAAGACCGAAAAAGGGGCGCTGTTCCTCGATCCGGCGCTGACCAGTCCTTACGACTTTTTTCAGTATTGGCGCAATGTGCAGGACGCTGACATACGCCGTTTCCTGCTGATGTTTACCTTCCTGCCTGTCGAAGAGTGTGAAGCCCTGACCGCGCCGGGACTCAACCCCAACAAGGCAAAAGAACGCCTTGCCTGGGAAGTAACCGCCCTGATCCACGGCAAGGCCGAGGCGGACAAAGCCCTTGCCGGAGCGAAGGCCGCCTTCGGCGGCGGTGGTGATGGCGGCGACAAATCCGCCATGCCCCACGCGAAACTTTCCCGCGCCGCGTTTGAAGCCGGTTACAACATTGTGGACCTGTTCTGCGACGCGGCATTGGCCCCCAGCAAAAGCGAGGCCCGCCGCCTGGTTCAGCAGGGCGGGGCCTTTGTGTCCGTTCCCGGCGGAGAACTAACGGCGGTCGGCGATGTAGCGGCCCTCATCGGCGCGGATCGGCTGAACGCGGAAGGGGAATTGATTTTACGGGCGGGTAAAAAGCGGTATTGTCTGGTAGTAACGAAATAAGGTAGATTTTTTACCTTTCGTCTCTGTTTTCAGAAAAACTTACATATGAAACGAATTTTCTTGACCGATTTAGTAATATTTCGTATTTTTTTATTATAAGGGCCCTTTCAGACGTATTACAGTTTCCTAGATTAATCAATTATAACATAGAAATCCTACTTATTAACTAGGAATTAGTTCCTGTATCTTTAAGGAGGAATGAAATGAAAATCAAATACAAACTGAGTATTCTGGTAATTGTAATTGTGGCGATTGTGGCGGGGGGCATTGCCGTACTGTTGTTGCGGAAGGCTTCCGGCATAAGCCTTGCCCTGAATCTTCGGGGTCTTGAGTATGTTGCCAAGAATCAAGCTACCTACCTGCAAGGCCGGGAAAGCGGCTATCTGAGACTCGTACAATCGTTGGCGGGTATTATGGGCGGTTATGAATCTGTTCCCGCGGCGGAACGACGGGACCGCTTTGACGATATACTGCGTTCCGCCCTGGATTCACAGCCCGATTTTGTCCGTATATATTCCATCTGGAAACCAAACGCGTTAGACGACATGGACAGCCGTTATATAGGCCGTCCGGGTTCAACCGCCACGGGGCAGTACGCAATGACCTGGGGCAGGGATACCGGCCGGACTGTGGCAACGTCCAACCTCAATGTTGAGGAAACCATGTCCTACATTACCGGCCCTGACGCGCGCAAAGACCGGGTGGATCATCCCGTTCCGCTCACGGTAAACGGAAAAAACACCTATACCATCAGTATGGGCTCTCCTATTATTAATCCGCGCACTGATGAAGTAGTCGGAACAGTGACCTGTCTGATAAGCATAGACGCGCTGCAGCCATTGGTGGAAAATACCATAAAAGATTATGATGAAATCGCCTTAATGGTTGTTTATTCGGGCAACGGGTTTATTATGGGGCATTTTATCCCCGACCGTATAGGCAAGAATACGATTGATGTTGACGTTGAAGTGGGCGCCAATCAGTCGGCGCTGTTGAAGGCAATAAATGAGGGAAAGACTTTTTCGGGCTACACGTATGATCCTACCTTAAAGACAAATGTATACTTCAAGATGCAGTCGTGCAAAATCGGCGATTCAGGCATGACATGGTCGGTATTGGTAGGAACCACCGAGTCATACGCGTTAACAGAAGTCAACGCGATAACCAGATTTACCGTCATCATGGCTTCTCTCGCCATTGCGGCTGCCGCGGTAATTGTGTTCTTTTCCCTGAGTAACATTACCAGGCCAATCTCCAAAGTAGCCGACACCCTCAAAGACATTTCTGAAGGCGAAGGAGACCTGACGAGAAGCATTGTTATCAATTCCAACGACGAGATAGGCGATCTTGCCCTGTACTTTAACAAGACTTTGGAAAAAATTAAAAACCTCATTGTCAGCATCAAGAATGAGGCGGACGGTTTATCGGGGATTGGCAGCGATCTTGCCAGTAATATGACCAAAACCGCCGCGGCGATTAATCAAATCACCGCCAATATCCAGAGTATCAAGGGGCGTGTTATTAATCAGAGCGCCAGCGTTACCCAGACCAACGCTACCATAGAACAGGTTATAACCAATATCAACAAACTTAACAGCCATGTGGAAAACCAGAGCAGCAATATCTCCCAGGCTTCGAGCGCCATTGAAGAGATGGTAGCGAATATTAATTCAGTAACAAAAACACTGGTTAATAACGCGGATAATGTAAAAACACTGGAGAAAGCCTCGGAAACGGGCCGCGGCAGACTGCGGGAAGTGGCGGCGGATATTCATAAAATAGCCAGCGAATCCGAAGCTTTATTGAAAATTAACTCTTTAATGAAAAGCATCGCCAGCCAGACCAACCTGCTTTCGATGAACGCGGCGATAGAAGCGGCGCACGCCGGGGATTCCGGCAAAGGTTTCGCCGTAGTTGCCGATGAAATCCGCAAATTGGCGGAAAGCTCCAGCGAACAGTCCAAAACAATCAGCAATGTTTTGAAAAAAATTATGGACTCAATCAATAACATAACAAAATCCACCGAAAATGTGCTCTTCGAGTTCGAAGCGATTAACTCAAGCGTCAAAACGGTAGCGAAGCAGGAGGAAAATATCCGGAACGCGATGGAGGAACAGGGTCAGGGGAGCAAACAAATACTGAGCGGCGTGGGTAATGTCAATGAAATTACCCGTCAGGTAAAGGGCGGTTCCCATGAAATGCTTGAAGGCAGCAAGGAAGTAATGAATGAGAGTCACAACCTTGAATTGGTAACGCAGGAAATAACCGGCGGCATGAACCAAATGGCCTCCGGCGCGGAGCAGGTAAACGTGGCGGTAAACCATGTCAACGAGATATGTGTAAAGAACCACGAGAGTATTGAACGCTTGTTACATGAGGTATCGCTCTTCAAAGTAGCCTAATCTTATTCCGGCGCCTAACATTGTTGGGCGCCGGAAAGCGCCGGATAAAGGAGGAAGAAGATGGGTATTAAAATACCGGGTGTTAAAACACCGAAGATTACCTTAAAACATTCCCTGCATATACAAATAATGTTTACCATCTTTGCTTTTCTGATAATGGTTGTATTAAGCTTCAACTTCACCGGCAGAATCGTACGAACCAATCTTGAACGCAATGTTGGAAGCGTGCTTGACTATGTGGAATCCCAAATCAATTCTGATTTGCAGGAATCGCGCACGACACTGGACAATTTCGCGCAATCCGTACAAAGTTTAATCCTGTGCGGAAATGACGCCGCAAAACTGACCGTTTATAACACGGGTATTTCAAGTCATTTGCTCTCAAAAAACAATGTGTCTTTCAGCCCCAACGGTCCGTTTGGCTACATAGAAAAATCTCCGGAAGGTCCGTTCTTTTTTAACGGCATTGGCTGGCAGCCGCCGGATAATTGGCAGCCGACAGACCGCCTCTGGTACAAAGCGGCTCTTGAGGCGGGCGGTGACATTGCCGAAACAGTACCGTATACAGATACCATAACAGGCGAAATTGTTTTTTCATACGCCCGCTGTATTTATGACAACGACGGCGCTCGTTTGGGCGTTATCGCCATTGATACACGGGCCGGTTACATCGGGGAAAGAGTCGCCAAAACCGCTCTTACCAAAGGCGGTTTCGGAGTATTGGTCAGCCAGGATTTAACCATAATTGGCCACATGAATCCGGATTTTGTCGGATTGAAAATGAACAACTCGGTTATTCCCCTTTCTTTCTTGACTGATGAATTATTACTCACAGGAAAAGTTTCAGGAGCCGAATGGGTTAACTGGAGAAACGAGATGGTCATCGGATTTTTCAGGACGCTTTCCAATGGATGGCGTTTAGGCCTTTTGGCGCCGAAAAATATATATTATCAGGCCCTATACGAAATGGCGTTTAATTTAAGCATATTGGGCGTCGCGCTTGCGGCAGTGCTGATTATCGTCCTGGTTCGCGTTGACAAGGCGAAAAACAAATCGGATATGGAGAGCAGATATAAAAGCGCGTTTCTTGCCAACATGAGCCATGAAATCAGAACGCCGATGAACGCCATAACCGGCATGGTCACGATAGGGAAATCAGCTTCCGATATGGAACGTAAGGATTATTGTTTTGATAAAATACATGACGCTTCCAGCCATTTGCTCGGCGTGATTAACGATATTCTGGATATGTCCAAAATCGAAGCCAACAAATTTGAACTTACTCCGGTGGAATTTGGCCTTGAAAAAATGCTCCGGCAGGTAGTGAGTGTGATTAATTTCCGCATAGATGAAAAAAATCAAAAATTCTCGGTGCATATTGACCGTTCCATTCCCCGCGTATTGATAGGGGATGATCAGCGCCTTGCCCAGGTCATTACCAACCTGTTGGGAAACGCGGTTAAATTTACCCCCGAAAACGGCGCTATCAGTCTTGCCGTGCGCCTGGTGGATAAAGTAAATGACCGCTGTACCCTGCAATTTTCGGTAAGAGATACCGGGATCGGCATAAGCCCCCAACAGCAGGAAAAGATTTTCAATTCCTTTGAACAGGCCGAATCCAGCACAACCCGCAAATACGGCGGCACAGGACTTGGCCTCGCAATTTCCAAAAACATTGTAGAATTAATGGGCGGCAGCATTTGGGTTGAATCAGAGGTCGGAAAAGGCTCTACCTTTAACTTTATGGTTCAGGCAACGCGGGGCGCGGAAGACAAACGAAAACATTTACTGGATGTCAATTTGAACAATGTCCGTATATTAGCCGTAGACGATGACCCGGATATATTATCTTACTTCATGGATGTAACGCAGGGGTTTGGCTTATCCTGCGACACCGCCATAAGCGGGGAAGAAGCCCTTGAACTCATAGACCAAAAAGGCGGCTATCATATCTATTTTATAGACTGGAAAATACCGGATATGGACGGCATACAGCTTGCCCATGAAGTAAAGGCGCGTGTGTCAGAAAATTCCGTTGTAATAATGATCTCCGCCGCCGAATGGAGCGCTATTGCCGAAGAAGCGAAAGCGGCGGGCGTTGATAAATTCATTTCCAAACCCCTGTTCCCTTCCGCCATTGCGGAGGTCATCAATGAATGTCTGGGCGTGGACAAACGGCAGATGGAAAAATCACGGGCCGCGGATATCGCGGGTATATTTACCGGACGGCATATACTGCTGGCCGAAGATGTGGAAATTAACCGCGAGATTATACAAACCCTGCTTGAACCGACAAAGCTGGAGTTAGACTGCGCTGAAAACGGCGCGGAGGCGGTCCGGATGTTTACCGAAGCCCCGGACAAATACGACATGATTTTCATGGATATACAGATGCCGGAAATGGACGGCTATGAGTCAACACAGCACATCAGGGCGCTGGATGTTCCGGCGGCAAAAACCATACCCATTGTCGCGATGACCGCGAATGTATTCAGGGAGGATATTGAAAAGTGCCTTGACGCCGGTATGAACAGCCATGTCGGAAAACCGCTGGATTTCGAGGAAGTTATAAACCGTTTACACTCGTATTTAGGTTAGCGGTTAAGCACTACTCTCTTATTCTCTTGATACTTTCATTTGAAATGTGTAAAATAATCCCAATGAGCTGGTTTGATAATCTGAAAATCAAGGCAAAAATGATTTTAGGCTTTGCGTTGTTTATCGTATTGATAACAGGCATAGTCCTGTTCGCCATCTACCGGCTGAACGATGTCGCTCTTACCTACAGCAACACAATCAAATATCCCGTAAGCGTAAGAGACGCCATAATAGAGACGCAGGCCGCTTACAATGACTTGCGTACAATGACAAACAAGATTGCCGCTTACGCGCCGCATAACACACCTGAATACATCGACAGCATATACAAGGACGCGGTATCAGCCTATGAACAGGCGATGAATCATATACAGGTATTCAGAGACCTTATGGAAACAAGCCCTCTTTTGAGTGAAAAAGAGAAGTATACACGGCTTTATAACGCCGACACGCTCAAGACGGATGTGAAGCGGTATAAAAATGAAATTTGCGACCCGATTATGAAAGCCGCCCGCGCCGGCGATTATGAAAAAGCCATAAACATACTCAGCACCACAAGCGACCTCGTAAAAGAAACAAGATCGCTTACAACCGCGCTGCGTGATATGACGACTAACGTAGCGGAAAGGGCGCACAACAGCGCGCAGAATACCGCCAACCAATCCAAAACGCTGCTGGGGATTACTTCCGTTGTTTCTATTGTTATTTCAATTTTATTGGCTTTGTTGATAGCCTCGCTCATAGCCAATCCGATAAATTACATGACAAACGTGGCAAAAAATGTGGCGAAAGGCAACCTGAACGTAAATATCGACACGTCGGCCAAAGACGAAACAGGCATGCTGGCAAAGAGTTTCGCGGATATCGTAAACATTGTCAATTTGCTTACCACAGACCTGAAAAATTTAAGCAAAAACATACAAACCGACAGCGACGTGAACACGAAACTGGACGCCGCCCATTTCTCCGGCGCGTACAGTGAGGTTGTCGAGAGCATAAATACTTTCGCCGCCGCCCTCCTTGACGCGCAGAAATCGGCGCTGCTTACCGTGGCAACCATATTTGAGTCAAACCCCCAAACAAACATATTGTTTGACAACGCTTTCAACGTAATCGACTGCAATCCCGGAGCGGTTTCGTTTTTGGGCTTCAAAACAAAAGAAGAACTGCTTGCCGGATTTATCGAGCGCGTGAGCAAGAGCATTCCTGAAATTATGTCCAACGGGCAGCGCTCGCTGACTTTGAAAGAGCAGCTGGGGACTGCCGCAAGGGATGGCGCCGCCGATATAGAGACGGAACTGCATTTTGAAGACGGCATACGCAGAATAAATGTAAACTTAAGGAAGATACCCTATAAAGGCAGCTTTGCCATTGTCGCCTATGTATTTAATATGACCGAAATCTTTCAGCGGGAAATGCAGTTGGCGCACGCCAAGAAATTAAATGAACTGCAGCTTGCCAAATTGAATCTGGTTGTTAAGGGGACCAAAATCGGCCTGTGGGACATGGAAGTGGTGATGGACGATCCCGTAAACCCGAACAACACCTTTATGTGGTCGGATGAATTCAGGCACATGCTTGGCTATACCGACGAGAATGATTTTCCCAACATCCTGAGCAGCTGGAGCGGCCTTCTGCACCCCGAAGACAAGGAAGCGACGCTCAACGCTTTCGCGAATCATATGCTCGACAGAACGGGCAAAACGCCCTACGACGTTGAATACCGCCTGTTACGCAAAACCGGCGAATACGCCTATTACCGCGCTTCCGGCGAGTCCATTCGCGACAAGGACGGCAACGCCCTGCGAGTCGCCGGCGCGCTCATGGATATAACCGACGCCAAGAATATGATGATGGAGAAGGAACTTCAGCTTGCCAAACTGAATCTGGTAGTACAAGGAACCAAAATCGGCTTATGGGATATGGAAGTAGTACATGACGATCCCGTAAACCCGAACAACACCTTTATATGGTCGGATGAATTCAGGCACATGCTCGGCTACACGGACGAGAATGATTTTCCCAACCTTCTGAGCAGCTGGAGCGATCTCCTGCACCCCGAAGACAAGGAAGCGACGCTCAACGCTTTCGCGAATCATATGCTCGACAGAACGGGCAAGACGCCCTACGACGTTGAATACCGCCTGCTGCGCAAAACCGGCGAATACGCCTATTACCGCGCTTCCGGCGAGTCCATTCGCGACAAGGACGGCAACGCCCTGCGAGTCGCCGGCGCTCTATTGGATATTACCGACACCAAGAATATGATGATGGACAAGGACAGGCAAAGAGAGGAGGCGCAAGCCGCTAACCGCGCGAAAAGCACCTTCCTTGCCAACATGAGCCATGAACTGCGGACGCCGCTGAATGTGGTTATCGGTCTTACCGGTTTGATAATGGAAGATAAACGCCTGGACAAATCTGTTATGGATAATCTGGTAAAGATAAGCAACGCGGGAAGCACGCTGCTCAGCATTGTAAACGATGTCCTCGATCTTTCAAAAATTGAGTCGGGCAGGCTTGAAATAACGCCGGATGAGTATTACACGGCCAGTATGCTGAACGATACCATTACCTTTACCATCGCCCGCATCGGGGAAAAAAACATAAAGTTCCATTTGAATATCGACGACAACCTGCCGTACAAACTGTACGGCGACGATCTGCGGGTGAAGCAGGTATTTACCAACCTGCTTACCAACGCCGTCAAATACACCGACGAGGGAAGCGTAGAACTCAATGTGAGCTGCGAGCGGGAAGGCGACACGGTGTGGATGAATGCCGCCGTCAGCGATACCGGCGTGGGCATATCCGAAGATGCCATGAAAGACCTGTTCCAGGATTATCACAGAATCGATTCCAAATCCAATCATCATGTTGAGGGTACGGGATTGGGCTTGTCCATCACCAAAAACCTGGTGGAGTTGATGGGCGGGGAAATCAAAGTGGAAAGCGAGCACGGCAAAGGCTCAACATTTAGTTTTCGCATTAAGCAGGGATATGTCAACGATTCCGTTCTGGGAGCGGATGTCTCCGGCAAACTCCGTAACTTCTGTTACACCGACGACAAGCGCGTTATCTCGCAAAAACTGGTAAGGATCGATCTGAGTTACGCCAGAGTGCTGGTGGTAGACGACATTACGACCAATCTGGACGTGGCGGCCGGCGTTTTAAGCAGTTACAAATTGCAGGTTGACTGTTTAACCAGCGGGCAGGCCGCGCTTGACAGAATACAGGCGGGTACTCCGGTTTACAACGCGATATTCATGGATCACATGATGCCCGGAATGGACGGCATAGAAACGGTGGACAGGATACGCGCGTTAGGCACGGAATACGCGAAGAAAATACCGGTTATCGCGCTGACCGCCAACGCCATAAAAGGAACGGAGAAGCTGTTCTTCGCGCACGATTTTCAGGCGTTTATAACCAAACCCATCGACATAATAGAGATGGATAATGTTCTCAGGAAATGGGTGCGCGACGACGCCCACGCCGAGGTTGTGATCAACGATGAGCTTTCCGAGATCGACCTTCAAATTGAAAAACTGAATATAGAAATACCGGGCGTGGACACAAAGAAAGGGCTTTCCCTGTACGCCGGCGCAAAGAAGATTTATCTGCCGATGATTCGCTCTTACGCCCACAACACGCCGAAGGTATTGGACAAACTGCGCTCCGTCTCGGCGGAAAATTTGCATGACTATGTTATTACCGTACACGGGCTGAAAGGCACGAGCGCCGCCATTGGCGCCGAACACATACGCACCGCCGCTTTGGAACTGGAAAACCTTTCCAGGGCCGGCGACTTGCAGGGCGTTCTGGTGAAGAATGACAAACTCATTGCCGACACGGAAATTATTGTCGCCAATGTAAAAGAGTGGCTGGAGCAAAATGACATTCATGAGATAAAACCGCGCAAGAAAGCCCCCGACCGGGAACTTCTGGCTAAACTGCGGGAAAACTGTGAAACTTACGATATGGACGGCATTGAAGAAGTCATGAAAGAGCTGGAGAGCGCCGACTACGATGAAGACGCCGATTTAATAACGTGGATGAGGGAAAAAATCGACATATCCAAAATGGGCGAAGTGGCGAAGCGGCTGAAAGAAATTCAGGACGGAGTTAAATAATGAAAAATGAAAACGCGGACCTGTCCGGACGCCAGGCTGACATTGAAGAAACAAGAGATCGCGTAACAATGGCAACCGCGCTTAACAAGGCCGCCGTCATATTTCTCTCGCAGCAGGAAGGAACGTTTGAAGCCATCATGACGGCCGGTATCAGGGAAATTGCCGACGCGTTCAACCTGGACAGGTTTTCCATTTGGCGCAATTCACAAAAGCCTGACGGCCTGCACGGAGGGCAAATATACCGCTGGGACAGGGAATCAGGCGGTACAACCGTACCCTTAAAAGGGCTTGAGGATATGAGTTACGCGAAGATTGCGCCCCGATGGGAAAATCTTTTGGCGGCGGACAATATCATTAACAGTCCGGTAAAACTCCTGCCCGAAGCGGCTCTTCTGCAGTCATTCGGCTGTGTATCGGCTCTTATCACGCCCTTGTTTTTCTTCAATACTTTTTGGGGATTTGCCCTTCTTGAAGACCTCCGCCACGAGCGATTTTTTGAGGATGACTATATTGATATGATGCGTTCGGCGGCGTTTATGTGCGCGAATGTCGTCGTACACGCCGACATGGAACGTGAAATAGTTGACTCTAACGAATTTAACAGCGCCATCCTTGACGCTTCGCCGCTTGGGTTTACGATTTTTGACGAAAACGCCCAGGTTATCGGCTGTAATGACACGCTGGTACAATTATTGAAAACTACGAAGGAATACTATATCGGACATTTTCTCGAATTTATGCCCGAATACCAGAGAGGCGGGGTAAAATCAGAAGATAAGGCAACGGAGCTGATAAAGCGCGCGCTGAACGGCGAAAAGCTGGTATTCGAGTGGATACATTTTACGTCGTCGGGAGAGCCTATCTATAATGAAATTACGCTGGTACGCGCGACGTATAAAGGCAAGTATGTGGTGTTAGGGTATCAATACAACCTGCATGACAGAAAAAAAAGGGAACATGAACTGGCGCAGGCCAGGGAAGCGGCGGAAATCGCCAACCGCGCGAAAAGCAACTTCCTTGCCAACATGAGTCATGAACTGCGAACGCCGCTGAACGTGGTTATCGGGCTGACCAATTTAATACTGGAAGATGAAAATCTGGACAAACATACTACAAGTAATATGATCAAGATAAACAACGCGGGCGCGACGCTCCTGAGCATTGTAAACGATATTCTTGATTTCTCCAAAATTGAGTCGGGCAAACTTACCTTGTCGCCGGTTGAGTATTACATAGCAAGCCTTTTGAACGATATCGCTACCCTTACCATTACCCGCCTTGGGGAGAAACCCATAGAATTCCATCTGAACATAACCGAAGATCTGCCGAACAAATTATTCGGCGATGATCTGCGGGTAAAGCAGGTATTAACCAATCTGCTCACCAACGCGGTAAAGTACACCCACGAGGGAAGCATTGTGCTCAAGGTTCGCTCCGCGCGCGAAGGCGATTTGATGTGTATGGATTTTGCCGTTACCGACACCGGCATGGGCATGACCCAGGAGAACATTAGTCATCTTTTTTCTGACTATTACCAGGTCGAAGACAAAGCCAACCGCCACATTGAGGGCACAGGACTGGGACTGGCCATTACCAAAAGACTGGTAGAAATGATGGAAGGCAAAATAAATGTGGAGAGCGAAAAGGGCAAAGGCTCAACATTCAGCTTCCGCATAAAGCAGGGCTTTGTCGATGATACGGTTCTGGGAGCGGATGTCGCGGAAAAACTCAAAAGCTTCAGTTATACCGATAACAAACGCATTGTTTCCAAAAGACTGGTAAGGGTCAATTTAAGCTACGCCAAAGTGCTGGTGGTAGACGATATGCAGACCAACCTGGACGTGGCGTTCGGCATCCTGCGCAAATACCAAATGCAGGTTGACCTTCTGGACAACGGGCAGGCCGCGATTGCCCGGATACAGGCGGGAACCCCCGTTTACGACGTGATCTTCATGGATCACATGATGCCCGGAATGGACGGCATAGAAACAGTGGACAGGATCCGCGCGCTCGGCACGGAATACGCGAAAAAGGTTCCGATTATCGCCCTGACCGCCAACGCCATACAGGGAACCGACAAGATGTTCTACGAGCATGACTTCCAGGCGTTTGTAACCAAGCCCATTGATATAATGGAAATGGACTCTATTCTAAAAAAATGGGTGTATGACAGAAACCGCGATAAACATGTTTCCGATACGCCGGATTCAGCCTCGCCTGAAGAAGAAGAAAAAGAAATAGTAATAAATATACCGGGAATTGATTCGCGGAAGGGACTTTCTCTGTACGCCGGCGATACAGGTATTTATCTGCCCCTGCTGCACTCATACATTACCAACACGCCGGCAACCTTGGAAAAACTGAAAAATGTTACGGCGGAAAACCTGCAAGGCTATGTCATTGCCGTACACGGATTAAAGGGAACGAGCGCCGGCATAGGCGCGGAACAGGTACGGGCGCAGGCTTTGGAACTGGAAAACCTTTCCCGCTCCGGCGACTTGCGGGGCGTTTTGGCGAGAAACAACAAACTCATTGCCGATACGCAAGTCGTTGTCGCCAACGTAAAAGCGTGGCTGGAACACAATGACGTTCATGAGGCAAAACCGCGCAAGAAAGCCCCCGACAGGGATCTTCTGGCTAAACTGCGGGAAAGCTGTGAAAGTTACGATATTGACAGCATTGAAGAAGTCATGAAAGAGCTGGAGAACGCCGACTACGATGAAGACGCTGACTTGATAAAATGGATAAGGGAAAAAATTGACATATCCAAAATGGGCGATGTGGCAAAGCGCCTTGCGGAGCTGTAAAAGAAAAGCGGCGCCAAATCCCGGCTCATAGGCAAAACCGCCCAAAAACAGTATTATCTTTTTTATGGAAACAATGAAACGAACCGCTGACTGCGGATGCTTGAGGAAAGCCGACGCGGGCCGGACGGTTATTTTGAACGGCTGGGTTCACCGCAAGCGCGACCACGGCGGAATTTTTTTTATCAACATGCGGGACCGTTACGGCATTACCCAGGTAACGGTTGACACTACCGGCAGCCAGGCCGGCCTTGCGGACATATGCGCGGAACTGCGCAACGAATTCTGCATCGCCGTTGAGGGAACGGCGCGCGCCCGCCCGGACGACATGGTAAACCCCGCGATGGCTACCGGCGAAATTGAGGTACTGGCCTCAAAGATAACGATTCTGAACCGCTGTGAGGTACTGCCGTTTCAGATTGACGAAGAATCAACCGCCGGCGAGGAACTCCGCCTGAAGTACCGCTACCTTGATCTTCGCTCCGCGGTAATGCAGGACCGGCTCCGCCTGCGCAGCGAGGTGTCATTCGCCGTGCGCGAATGGATGACAGCTAACGGTTTTTATGAAATTGAAACGCCTACTTTTATCCGTTCAACGCCGGAAGGGGCACGGGATTATCTGGTACCCTCACGGCTGTATCCGGGAAAATTTTACGCCCTGCCCCAGTCGCCCCAGCTGTACAAACAGCTTTTGATGGTATCCGGTTTTGACAAATATTTTCAGATTGCCCGCTGTTACCGCGACGAGGACGCGCGCGGCGACCGCCAGCCGGAATTTACCCAGATCGACATTGAGATGTCTTTTGTGAGCAGGGACGACATTCTCGCCATAACCGAGGGGATGCTTGTCCATGTCTTCAAAAAAACTCTCGGCGTTGATCTGCCGCCCCATTTCCGCCGCTTAAGCCATGAAGAGGCAATGGAAAGTTACGGCTCCGATAAACCCGACCTGCGCTTTGATATGCCCTTGCGGGATTTTGCCCCCTATGTTGAAGCGGGCGGTTTTCAGGCGTTTAAGGACGCTCTTGCCCAGGGCGAGACCGCGCGGCGGCAGTCGGCGGCAAAAGGCGTTACCATCGCGGGCGGCGGGGTAAAGGCGCTGGTGGTAAAAGGCAAGGCGGACTATTCCCGCAAACAAATTGAGGAACTGGAAGCCCACGCGAAAATTTACAAAGTCCGCGGCATGGCGTGGATGAAAGTTACCGGTGAAGCCGCCCTGGAAGGCGGCGTCGCCAAATTCTTTACCGAAAACGCCGCTCAAATAATCAGCGGGCTGGGCGCCGCGCCGGGCGACCTTATCCTTATAGTGGCGGATTCCCGGCGCACTGTCGCCAATACCGCCCTGGGCGCGGTGCGTTCCAAACTGGGCAAAGACCTCGGCCTTGGCGATAAAGGCAATCGTTTTGAATTTGTGTGGATCGTCGATTTTCCCCTGTTTGAATTTAACGAGGAAGAAAACCGCTGGGAGGCGGCGCATCACCTGTTCAGTTGGCCGCAGGAACAATACCACGCCACATTGGAAAGCGACCCCGGCTCGGTAAAAGGCGACCTGTACGATCTGGTGTTAAACGGCTATGAACTTGCCTCCGGTTCCATTCGTATCCATGACCCGGTTTTACAGCAGCGGATTTTCAGCATCGCTGGCTTTGATCCCGCCGAAGCGGAAAAACGATTCGGCTTTTTAACCGGCGCGTTTAAGTTCGGCGCCCCGCCCCACGGCGGCATCGCGCCGGGGCTGGACCGGCTGGTTATGCTCATGGCCGGGCAGACTTCGATAAAAGAAGTTATCGCCTTCCCGAAGAATTCATTTGCCGAGGGCCTGATGGACGACAGCCCCGGCGAAATCGACCAAAAGCAGCTTGATGAATTGCGCATAACAATACGGAAGGAAAAATAACGCGTTGCGGGAATACCTTGAACTTCTGCGGGCCTTTATCGTAATCGGCGCGACAACTTTTGGCGGCGGTTACGCGATAGTGCCGGCGCTTGAACGCGAGTTAATCAAAAAACGCGGCTGGCTCAGCATGAACGAGGTGCTGGACTTTTACACCATCGCCCAAATAACGCCGGGAGTCATCGCCGTCAATATTGCCACCTTTGTCGGCTGTAAACGCAAAGGCATTTTGGGCGGCGCCGCCGCCACTGTCGGCCTGATACTGCCCGGCGTCTGCCTCATGATGCTTGTCTCGCTGTTTGTCAAACGTTTCGCCGAATACCCCCTGGTACAGCACGCCCTGGCCGGCATACGCCTTGCCGTCTGCGCCCTTATCCTCGACACATCGATCAAACTTTTCAGGGGCTTTTTCAAAAATTACCGGGCAATCATTATCAGCGTCATTGCCTTTGTTTTGTCCGCGGTGTTCAGCGTGTCACCGGTGTACATTATTCCGGGCGCGGGACTTGCGGGCTTTCTGCTTTTCCGCCCCGGTGTAAACGCCGGCGCAAAGGAAGATAAACCGTGAACCTCTTTCTGCTGTATCTTGAATTTTTCAAAATAGGAATCTTCGCCGTGGGCGGCGGCCTTGCCACACTGCCCTTCCTGTTCCTCATGACGCATGATCGTTTTTCGTTTATACGGCAAACCGGCTGGCTCAGCACGGAACAGATCGGCAATTTTCTCGCCATCGCCCAATGCTCTCCGGGAGCCATCGGGGTCAATATCGCCGCCCAGACGGGCTTTCAGTACGGCGGCGTTACCGGCGGCATTCTGGCGGCGCTGGGACTGGTAAGCCCCGCCGTCATCGTCATTGCCATTGTCACCCGGGCGTTACAATCGTTCAAGGAAAGCAAAGCCGCCGCGTCGGTGTTTTCCGGCCTTCGCCCCGCCGCCGCGGGACTGCTCTGCGCCGCGGGATGGGGAGTGTGGCGGCTTGCCCTGTACAATGGCAGCGGCGGCCGCCTATGGTATGAATGTATCCGCTGGCGCGAGGGCCTGGTCTGCGCGGCCATCTATCTGCTTATCGTGAAATTCAGGGGCCACCCGGTAATCTATGTCGCCCTGGGCGCCGCCGCCGGCATGTTACTGGGTTTCTAACAAATGTTCAGCCAGCAGTTTTTTCTTGTCTTCCGGAATGGGGGTTGTCTGCTCTATGTTGAAATTATAGTGAACTATCACCACACTGCCCTTCACGCAGAGTCTGTCCTGCTGCCACGCCTCGTGGTATACGGTAAATGATTTGGTGCCGATACGGCTAATCCACGTTTTTATCTCCACCTCATACTGAAAGTACAGTTGGCCCACATAATCGTAATCGGCATGGGCAAGAATCAGCGGAAATGTTTCGCGCTTTAATTCCAGCGCGGAATCAAAGATTTGAAACAGCGGATTACGCGCCAGCTCAAACCAAAACACCGGGACAGTATTGTTGAGGTGCCCCAGCGCGTCCAGGTCCCCGAAGCGGGGGGTTACAGTTATTGAAAACATGGTTTAATTATAACTGAAATGTGAAAGGATGTCATAGCCCTGGAATGAGAGGAAGAATTTTTACCACGGAGGACACGGAGTTTCACGGAGGGAAAGGTGTAACGGCGTTTGCCACCGTTACACCAATCCTGTTACTACCTGTCTCTAATTATTTAGACACTACAAAAATGGATAGAGCCTTTTTCTGATTAGTAGAAGAAGTATTAATACTACTCAAGACTTCTTGCGCAACACCGTTTTTCCAGTACATAGCTCCTCTACGATCTCCTGAAACATATACATCATTGCCGGAAACAAATACAGAATAAGCGTCGTCGCTCGAATTATACAGTGTCTGCGCTGTTCCGTTTTTCCAAAGCGTTGGCTTTTGTAAGTTATCATAGCCGTCGAGTTTTGTACCTCCCACCACATATACATCAGTACCGGAAACATATACGGAGATAGCTGAAGAATATTCATTGGATAGTGTCTGTGCAGTACCGTTTTTCCAGAGCATTGCTTTAGAATCGGTTCCTCCTGCACCAACATTTCCCACTACATACACATCAGAACCGGAAACATAAACGGAATTAGCAACAGAAGTTGAAGAATATAAGATTTGTGCGGTGCCGTTTTTCCAGAGCGTTGCTCTTGCGTTTTCGCTTGTTGTTGATCCTGTATATGCATAGCCTGCCACATACACATCAGAACCGGAAACATACACGGAATTAGCATAGGAAGCAGAAGTACTCAGTGTTTGAGCAGTACCATTTTTCCAGAGTGTGGCTCTAGATCCGCTTCCGCTAGTAAATCCCTGTCCCGCTACATACACATTAGAACCGGAAACGAACACAGAAGAAGCAGAAGCACTGGAAGCAGAAGTACTGAGTGTTTGAGCAGTACCGTTTTTCCAAAGTGTAGCTATATCACCACTATTTGAATCGTTTCTTACTCTTCCCGCTACATATACATCATTGCCGGAAACATAGACGGAGTTAGCAGAAGAACTTGTATAACTTAGTATCTGTTGTGTTCCATTTTTCCAGAATGAGGCTATAGTATGGTAGGTTGTATTATCATAATCTGTTCCGACGACATATACATCTGCGGTAGTATTGCCGCCACCACCGCCGCCTGAACCCCCGTCTTTCGTGTAAGTACCGTTTACACTGCTATCCCATGTGTGGTTTGAAAGTGTCAGCGTAGTTCCCGATAATGAGAAGCCGCCGCTTGCCGTTCCTAAACCGGTTGCGTTAAATGTAATGGTCGAACCTGAAACAGAGAAAGTGCCGGAATATTTTGTTGTTCCATTAACTTTATAAGTAAATGAACTTCCGCTAAAAACGATTGAACGGTTTCCGCTTGCGTTCCATGTTCCGGCAAAGGAAGCAATGTCTGTACCGCCGCCGCCACTACTGCCTTGTTTCGTCAACGTATAAGTACCTGGGAATATGGTATTGTTATTTAAGACAACTTGTATTGTTGTACTGTTAGTAAGGGTTGCCGTCCCATTATTTGTACCACTGCTAAGATACAAAGTAGCATTATTGCCATTTCTGACAAAATATCCGGAATCATAAAAGTTTGTACCTGAAGCCGTCATTGTCCATCCTGAACCTGAAATAGTAATAGTAGCGTTATAATTACCTATTTTACCTGTCCACGTTCCTGCCAGATCACCGGGATCATTTTGACCGCCACTACCGCCTTGTTTCGTCCATGTAGTGCCGCCGTTTGATCTCGTATATGTTCCGGTACCTCCGGCCAGATACTTGTCGCGCAAGTCGCCGAGTCCACTAAAGGCGTTAGTATCAAACGAGCCGGAAGGAATTGTGCCATTAAATGTTACACTGGTAAGATTACTGCAATCCTTAAAAGCGTTCGCCCCAATACTGTTAATGCCGCTGGGTAAAGTTATGTCGGTAAGGTTGGTACAACCGTCAAAAGCGTTAGCCCCAATGCCGCCAGTAATGCCGTTTGGTAAGGTTACGCCGATAAGATTGGAAAGATCCTTAAAAGCATCCGCTCCAATGCCGCCTGATAAGTTACTGTCGGAAAAGTCAAGCTTGACGAATTTGCCTGAAGAGCCTTTAAGGAAGTCCTTTAGCCCTGAAAGACTACTGAATTTCAGTTTGAATTTATAGGGATTGTTTTTTGTATTGTTGCCTTTTCCGTTTAACCAATCTTTTAAGCCGTCAAGGTTGTCAAATGTACCGTCAACGTCGCTTCCTCCGCCGCCGCTGCCCTTGTAATATATCGTCGCCGTCTTTAACCAGTTTTTGAATACATAGCCCGACTTTTCCATCCCTACGTTCAATGTTCCGCCTTTGCTAAACCCGCTGATGGGCAAAGTATAGGTTGTCCCTGAACCGCTGAGCGTCCCTTTGGTTACGCCGGCCACGCCGCTCAACGTGATGTTATCGGCGGAAAGA
>Ga0268262_10002615_pt1 | contig 20586 bp, 21 predicted proteins | sample TergutNc150P3_FD_190354 | JGI IMG/M metagenome (GOLD analysis project Ga0268262, IMG submission 190354) | Nasutitermes corniger P3 segment gut microbial community from laboratory colony in Florida, USA - Nc150 P3 (SPAdes) (version 2) | ecosystem: Host-associated > Arthropoda: Insects >... | reverse complement strand
TTAATGGGACAAATAGGGAATATTCAGATTTGGATTTGGCGATTGTAGGCGAAAAAAAACTTGGAATTTCAGTTCTTGGAGATGTGCAAGAAGCCTTTATGGAGTCAACCATTCCTTTTAGGGTTGATGTTCTGGACTATAACGCTGTTTCCGAAAAATTTCGGGGAATAATCGATGCGGAATATGAGCGGATATAAATCCTCAAAAGTGCCTTTGATAATTGTAGCGGTGGCAGCTGCCAGTTAGTACCCTTTTGCCTTTCTGTTTTCAACATTTTCTTTTTTATTAACATCATACTTTATTTCAAGTTTAGCATTGCGCCCATTTGCATCGCTGAATATGGAGAAAAGTCGGTTATACCAATAAGTTGGCTGTGATTGAATTTGAAAATTCGCTCCATCATATACAATTAAGCCATCGTCAGTATAACTTATTTTGTAATCTCCTTTTGCAGTTTTAACAAATTTTAGCGTAGCTCCTGGAAAATCCGGCTCAAAAGAGACCTTTAGCCAATCCCCTCCTGCTTCTTTGCACATTCCAGCGGTTCCATCTGTGATAAGCACATAACTCCTAGTTTTTTTAACTGTTGCTTTAACTCCCTCCCCTGACTCATTCACTCTCGTAGCGGTTGTTGAAGCTTTCAGTTCAACATCTCTATCGAGATAATATCTGAGGGTATTATTATTCATTTGCACACCAGAACCTTCAATCTTTGTTCTTAAATCTGTTGTTACAGCCTTCGTTGAAGAACATGAGACGAATGAAAAAGCGAGCAAAGCTAAAGCCGCTTTCATAACGAAAACTTTGGTTTTATTCATAATAGTAATAAAGCTCCATTTTGAGTGAACTATGTATAAAGTATATAATTTTTTGAAAAAAATAACTTTTTTGTGAGAATTTTCTATATTTACCCCATGCATTACGGTAAAATTTCCTCTTATCAAACTGGTGTTGTTGTTCCCTTGTTTTCTTTGCGTTCTAAGGAGAGTGTTGGAATAGGCGAGTTTTTGGACCTTGTTCCTTTTGGGCAATGGGCAAAAAAATGCGGATTGGATTTAATTCAGCTTTTGCCGGTGAACGATACTGGCGAGGAATCCAGCCCTTACAGCGCGAGGAGTGCTTTTGCCCTTAACCCGGTTTATATACGCTTGCAAGATATAGAGGGCGCAGGTGAGATTTTAGAAGATGAGCCAGCTAAACACAATAAAAAATTCGCAAAGTCGCCCCGCATTCCATATTTAGAGGTGGTTCGCTACAAACGCCACGCTTTAAAGATGATTTTTGATAAAAAAAAGAAAGATATTTTAGCGGATGAGCGTTTCAAGGAATGGATTGAGCAAAACCCCTGGCTTCGCCCTTACGCCGTATTTTGCGCTCTCAAAGCGGAAAACCACGAAGCCTCATGGAAAGAATGGGTAAAAAAGGAAAGACCCAAGGAAAGCGATGTTGTATTTCAGGAATGGATGCAATGGGTAGCGGAAGAGCAATTCTTAAAAGCCGTTGGCGAGCTTAATAAGCTAGGTGTTCGCTTAAAAGGCGATATACCAATTTTGATAAACGAAGACAGCGCAGACGTTTGGCACTCCCCGCAATTCTTTAGCCTTGAAAATCGCGCAGGCGCACCTCCCGATATGTTCTGCTATAGCGGACAGAATTGGGCGTTCCCAACCTACAGATGGGATAATCTTGAAAAGGAGAATTTTGGCTGGTGGCGCGACAGGGTTAAGCACGCCGCAAAATTTTACCACGCTTATCGCATAGACCACGTTTTGGGATTTTTCCGTATATGGGTTGTGCCAGAAACAGAGCACACCGGAATTTTAGGGCATTTTGTACCCTCTGTTCCAATTTATATGGACGAAATTTTGCAAGCCGGAATCCCAAGGGAAACCGTGCATTATATAACCACGCCGAATTTTGGCGAAGAGCAGCTTGGGCATTGGTTTAGTTTTGATACAGAGGATGTTAAACGAAAATATTTTGAGCACCTGCGAGACGACCGCTACCTTTTGCGGCCTGAATATCGTTCCGAGCGAGCGATAATCTCTTTGCAGGAAGAGCAGCATATTAAGGACGCTCTGCTGAATGTTTACTGGGATAGGATATTTGTGCCGAGCAGCACCGAAGAAACCCTTTGGCCCTACTGGTACTGGTATAATGCCCCTGTGCTGCTTACATTGCCGGAACACGAGAGAAATACCATCAGAGACATAATAAAAAGCAATGAGATAAAGCAAGAGGATTTGTGGGGTAAAAACGGTCATAGGCTTTTGGGCGTTCTTGCCAAAGAAGCCGATATGCTCGTGTGCGCAGAGGATTTGGGCGCTGTCCCGAACTGCGTCCCTAAAGTTTTGCAGGATTTGGGAATTTTGGCTCTTAGAGTGGAGCGGTGGAGCCGCAATTGGAATCAACCGGAAAGCCCTTACATCCCGTATTCGGAGTATCCTCGCCTTTCTGTTTGCACAACCAGCAACCACGATTCTTCCACGCTCTTGGGGCTTTGGAACGAGCACGATTTTGACAGGAATTTTTATTGGAAGCACATAGGTCAGGGCGACCGCCCACCTGCGGTTTTATCGGAAGAGCATGTGAAGTTGATAATAGGGAACCTGTTCAATTCCAATAGCTTGCTCGCCATTTTGCCGCTTCAGGATTTTATGGCACTTTCGCAAAAGTTCATCCCTCAAAACCCGGAAGTCGATAGGGTAAATACCCCCGGCACCGTTGGCTCTGAGAACTGGAGCTGGAGGATGCCTTGCTTGCTGGAAGAATTGCTAGACGAAGCGGAATTGAATAAACGCATCGGGGAATTGGTAAATATCAGGAAGCACAGGCATTTGGGATAAAAATCTCAAAGTCGTAATCGTAAATATTCTGCTCGTCTTTTAAATTGCTCACGCTGCTGATTTTGCGAAAGCCTTTTTCAAATTCGGGCATGAATGTATTGCCCTCAAAAATCCCATGCACCCTTGTTATGTAGAGTTTTTGGCAAAACGGCAAGGCTTCTTTGTAAATTTCCGCGCCGCCTATCACAAAACATTCATCCGCGCCGGTTTTTTGCGCAATTTCAAAGGCTTCTTCTAACGAATGAGCAACCTTCAAATTCTCCGCTTCCGCAAAATTGACGTTCCTTGTAAGCACTATGTTTGTTCTGCCGGGCAATGCTTTGCCTATGCTCTCAAAATTTTTCCGCCCCATTATTATGGGATGCCCGATGGTTGTGTTTTTAAAAAAACGCAAATCCGCAGGTAAATGCCAAGGTAGTTTATTGTCTTTTCCTATTAAGCCATTTTCGGCAACGGCGGCAATTAAAGAGATTAACACGGGCTAAAACTTAACCGATGAGCTTATCCCAAAACCCGATTTGTTAGGCCCTTTTGTTATGGCATAGCTCAACCAAAATGCCATGTCCACACCTGCCGTTGGGTAGAGATAACCAGTAGGGGCAATTAAATACCAGTTACCTGAATCATTGCCTGGCTTATGCCATTCAAAGCCGAGACCCGTGCTGAATTTTTTATGGAAGGAATAAGATGGCTCTATGTAAATAAGGCGTTCATCAGAAGCGTAAGTATCGTCTAGTGTAACTGGAACGGCGCTTTCCGAGGAATCGGATAATAAAGCCCAATAGCATGTGCTTGCCAAACCGAAGTTTTTATAGTTTAAGCTCGGCTCAACGGTGAATGTGTTTACATAGTTTCCGTGGCTTGGGTGTAATCCGTAAATGCCACGAAGCGCATAATTAAAGTCCGTGTAGCTGCGTGAGTAATTTGCATCCACGCCAATCGTATAGCGATGACCACGTCCGCCACCTTTTATCAAATCCAGCATGGGAGCCATAGTTAGCTTATTGTCAACTCGGTCTAGGCCTGGAATGGCGAGCGCATAGCTCGCTACAAACCTGCTGCCCCTATTGTTTGCATCACCAGCGCCAATATAGACATAGCCGTCGTCTCCGAGTTTGGCACCTAAGCCGCGCAATCTTTGGGTTGTTAGAATAGCGGCGTAATAATCCGGGTTGCGCCAAAAATAATAATTAAAGTTGCCAAAGGAATAGGAGAGGTCGCCAAACATGAATGTCAAACCCCTGCTTACCGTCCATTCCAAAGAAATTCCGTCAAATTCAAAGGGGGTCCACCTATCGGAGCCTATGGGGGTGGCTTCTTCTCTGTGGCGAATCCTTGAAAATTCGGTTGAGCCTTCCGAGTTTACAAAGGTGCTTTTAGAGGCCGTACCCACAACTACTCGCACGTTCTCATCCATATCCACATTCATTTTTAGCCTGATGTCGTGATTTGCGGCATTATTGGCCTTTAAGTTTTTTTCGAGGTAATTTCCGTAATCGGCATCCAAGGTCCCTTCAAAAGAAACATCTGCGGCAAGGGCCGCTCCACATAAAAGCACTAAGGCGATGGGTAAAAAACGCATGGGGGTTAATGTAGAAATTTTGCTATGTAGTTTGTTGGTATTTATTATATTTACCAAACCATGTATATTTTTAACAAAACTTGGATTTATGCGTTCATCGCTATGTTTGCATTAGCTTTGGACCAAATTACCAAACTCTGGGCAAGTTCCCATTATCTCGGTTGGAGCATATCTGTAATAGGGGACTTTCTTCGTTTTACGCTTATATATAACGAGAATGCCGCTTTTTCCATGAAGCCGCAAACCATTCTGCCCTGGCTTTCGCCAACTATATTCTTCGGAACGCTCACGGTTGTAGCTTGTCTAGGCGCTGTTTATTTTTTCAGGAGCTTGCACAAAGAAGACTATATGTCCAGGCTTGGGATTGTTCTGATAATTTCCGGCGCGCTTGGGAATTTTTGCGACCGCCTCCGCATCGGCAAGGTTGTTGATTTTATAGATGTGGATTTCCCGGATATGTTTTATGAACGCTGGCCCACATTCAATTTAGCGGACTCGTGGGTCACCATAGGCATTGCGTTGCTTTTTATCAGCAGCCTTGTGCACAAAAAGCCGGATGAACAGATTTAATGCCTGCCAAATCGCCTTGTTTTTCTAGGCGGCTGGTCATCTCCTTTAAAGGATCTTCTGTCCCTATCCCTATCTCTTTTGCGGCTATGGCCATCTCTGCTGCCTTTGTCAAAGTATTCGCTGCGTTGTTCGCGTTCGGGAGGTTTATCGGTCATCAGCCTTATTTTAGATGGGCGGTTTTTTATGGTCATTCTGCGAAGGATGCTCAGAACATCTTCCGGCATGGCTTCCGGCAAATCCACGGTGCTGAATTTTTCAAATAGCTTTATATGCCCTATGTATTTTGATTCTAGATTTGCTTCGTTTGCAATGGCTCCAACTATGTCCCTTGGGGAAACATTATCCATTCTGCCTACGCCAAGGTAGTAACGCTCCATTCCGCTTTCCGGGGATTCCATATCGCTAAAGCTGCCGTCTCTTTGCCCTCTATCAGAACCTCGGCCCTTTCTCTCGGATCTCTCGTACCCTCTGCCTTCCCTTGCTCCTTGCCCGCCGCTAAACTCCCTGTCTCTTTTGCGCGGGGCATCCGCTTCCAAAGGTTCCATTTTTGGGAAAAGAGGCTGCTCTTCTTGGTTCATATAAGCAAGGGCGGCGGCAATATCGGCGATGTCCATTGCTTGTTCCATAGCCAGGTTTTCTATTAAATCCCTGAAATCTTTTAAATTGTTTTGCCCTTGAACTGTTTTTGCAATTTCTTCCTTGAATTTTGCCACCCTTTTATCGCTGATTTGCTCGCCTGTGGGCAAGTTCATCTTTTCAATTTTTTGGCGGGTTTCCTTTTCTATCATCGTGAGCAAACGGGTTTCCCTTGGGGTAACAAACAGAATGGCATTGCCATCCCTGCCGGCACGTCCCGTGCGCCCTATGCGGTGAACATAAGATTCGGTATCGTAGGGAATGTCGTAGTTAAGCACGTGGGTTATTCTGTCCACATCCAAGCCGCGAGCGGCAACGTCCGTTGCAACAACAATGTCTATTTTGCCCTCTTTTAGGCGGTTTAGGGTGCGTTCCCTTAAACTTTGCGCCAAGTCTCCTGAGAGGGGAACAGCGTCAAAGCCCCTTGCTTCCAAGCGTTCCGCTATCTCTGCGGTTTCTTGCTTGGTGCGCACAAAAATCAACATTCCCTCAAATTCTTCGTTTTCCAATACCCTGGTCAGGGCTTCCATTTTATGTTCTTGGCGAACCGGCAAGTAGCGTTGGCGAATTTTTTCCACGGTCGCCGTTTTGCCCGTTATCCTTATGGTTTGGTAATCGCCTAGGTATGTGGCAACAATTTTCTGCACAGCGGTAGGCATGGTTGCGCTGAACAAAGCCCTTTGCGCCCCTTCCGGCGTTGCCTCTAAAATGTATTCCACATCTTCTTGAAAGCCCATGTCCAGCATTTCGTCAGCTTCGTCTAATATTATGGCTTGTATGCCGGAGAGGTCTATGGTTCTGCGCTCCAAGTGGTCTATTAAACGCCCCGGCGTTGCAACTATAACCTGTGCTTTGCGTTTTAAAGCGCGGAGCTGAATGCCCATGTCTTGCCCGCCATAAACGGGCACAACGTGAAAGTCCTTCATAAATGCCGAGTATTTTTTTATCGCTTCAGAAACCTGTATTGCAAGTTCTCTGGTTGGCGTTAAAACCAGCATAGATGGATTTTTGCCGTCAAAATCAAGGCGTGAGAGCAGTGGCAGGGTAAAGGCGGCTGTTTTGCCCGTTCCTGTCTGCGCTGTGCCCAATAGATTTTTGCCCGATAAAAGCAGGGGTATTGTCTGTGCCTGTATTGGAGTTGGATTTTCGTAGCCTATTTTTTGGATAGCCTGCATTATGTCTTGGGATAATCCCAAGTCGGCGAATGTACATTCGCCTTCGGATTTTTCTTCCACGTCGCTCATTGTTTTGCCCATCTATCCTGATTTCGCAAAACCCTTGCGCATGTGGATAGAATTCCTCGCTAGCAAATATAGCAATATTTGCTAGCGATGTCAAGTTATTATAGAAAATTGCAAGAAAATGCAAACAACTGTTTGACAAATAGGTATAACAGACATTTGGTAAAGCATTTGTAGATGGGCGTTCTTATTTTTTTCTGGTAAAATTCGCTTTCTTGAATTTTTTTCCCCATAACTTCCGTCTAATAGGTAATGAATCTTTATGGAGATAAAAATGACCGAAATCAACGCCAACCGCAATCATAAAGCCAGCGTTTTCTCGCTACTATTCGGCGAGCCACCTGCCGCGTTGGAACTCTACAATGCAGTGACAGGGCAAAACTACCCGCCAGATACCAAAATAGAGATAGTTACGCTTTCAAATGCCATTTTTAAAGGGCAATTGAACGATGTAGCTTTCGTGGTGGACGACAGGCTTGTGGTGCTCATTGAGCACCAATCAACCATAAACAACAACATACCGCTTAGGATGCTTATGTATTTGGGAAGGGAATACGAGAGAATAACCAAAGGCAAGGATTTGTACAGGGAGAAGCTGATAAAAATCCCTACACCGGAGTTCATAGTTCTGTACAACGGCAGGGACGAGTTTCCTGATTTCAAGGAGCTTAGGCTTTCAGATGCTTTTAAAACCAAAGGCAAAGTCAATCTTGAGCTTGTAGCAAATGTTTACAACATCAACAAGGGTCGCAATGCGGAGATAGCGAGTAAAAGTCCCGTTTTGAACGACTACAACGAGCTTATAGCAGAGGTGAATAAAAATCGCGAGACTATGGAGCTTGCAGAAGCCATAATAGCGGCGATAAAGAGCTGCATGAAGCGCAATATTTTAGTATATTTCTTGGAGAAGTACGCTTCGGAGGTTTTGAATATGCTTTTTACTGAATGGAATTTGGACGATGCCTTAGCGGTGGCAAGGGAAGAGGCAAGTGAGGATGGCCGCGAGAAAAGAGACAACGAAATTCTAGACCTCATAGAGAAAGGCTATACTACAGCTGATATTAAAAACCACCTTCTCAAACAAACCCGCTCTGTGACTGCGTAGCGGAGTCAGGGCACGAGGGGGTAGCGGAAAACACCCGTTTACGGGCGGTTGGAGCGAGGGGGAGGCTTCCCCCTCACGAATGATTAAGGAGCGGCGGTGCCTGTGCCTTCTTCTTGGCTTTCCGCGTCTGCTTGGTCTTCTTGCTTTGCGGTTTCAGCTTCTTTCTTTGCGGCTTCGGCGGCGGCGATTTTGTCTTTTATAGCTTGGAGCTGGTCGTCTTTTTCTTTTTTGGCTACCGCTTCGCGTTCCGCTACGCTCTTTTTGACTTCTGCGAGTACATCGTATCTGGAAGGCTTTTTAGTGTCTTTTGAATCCGCAGGCTCGGCTTCCTTTTCCTTTTTTGTGCTATTATTCGCAATGTTCATGCGTATAATTTGGTCGGTTATGCTTAAACGCACAGCCGGGCCGGACTTTGAAGCGGAAGCGGAGCTTGAACTAGCGGAACTACCTTCGTCTTTCAGGAAGTCATCCTGCTTTTTTTGCAAGGCAGACCGGATTTGCGGTGTTATCGCCTTGTTGTCGTAGTATCTGTTCATCAGATCTTCGCTAATTGGGGAACCTACATTCATAATATTACCTCTATCCTACTTATCGGCATAAAAATAGAAAACTTTAGCATTTTTTATGATAATATTGCAAAACGCTTATTTTAGCCGAAAAAAGCGGGTTTTGCTAAAAAATCGCTATTCGATGGGGGACATTTATTTACTAATTTACCACTATGAAAATATCCATTTTAGGGGCTGGTAGCTGGGGGCTTGCGCTGGGCAAGCTGCTGCACAAAAACGGGCACGGCATTGTTTTTTGGACCCCTTCCGCTAAAGAGGCGGAGCTTTTGGCAAAGGAAAGGGAATATAAAGACAAATTGCCGGGGGTGGAGTTGCCAGCTGAATTTAAATACTTGACGGATATGGCAAAAGCTACTGAAAATGCGGATATGATTATCCTTGCCGTGCCAAGCCAGTTTATGGAAGGCACTGCCAAATTGCTTGGCGAATGCAATACCCCAATACCCATAGTTGTAAACGCAACCAAAGGCATAGCCGAAAGTTCCTTGAAAACCATGAGCGAGGTGATTTTGGCAAATGTTAAGTGGCTCTCCGAAGACGAGGTAGCCACGCTCAGCGGCCCAACGCACGCGGAGGAAGTTGCGAGGGGGGTTTATTCCGCAATAGTGGCTGCTAGCAGAAACGAGGTTTGCGCAAAAATTATTCAGTCGGCTTTTAGCAACAAAACGCTGAGGGTTTATACCTCGCAAGACATAACTGGCGTTGAGCTTTGCGGCAGCGTTAAAAATATAATAGCCATTGCCGGAGGCATTGTGGACGGCTTGGAAGCCGGGGTTGGAGACAACACAAAAGCCGCGCTTATAACAAGGGGGCAGGCAGAAATTTGCAGGTTGGGAGAAGCCTTGGGTGCAAACCCGCGCACATTTTCGGGGCTTGCCGGCATTGGCGACTTGATTGTGACCTGCATGTCGCACCACAGCAGGAACCGCTTTGTGGGCGAGCAGATAGGCAAGGGCAGAACCTTGGACGATGTTTTGGCGAATATGAAAATGGTGGCGGAGGGGGTGCCAACGGCGCATAGCACCTACGAGCTTGCCAAAAAAATCAATGTTGAGATGCCAATTGTAAATCAGGTGTACGAAGTGCTTTTTAAGCAGAAAAACCCACGAGACGCCATCGAAGCCCTTATGTCCAGGGAACTAAAGGCAGAGTAACTATAAAACAGGGGTAGGGGGGAGTCTGTGGAGGCAGGGTCTAGGTTATCAGTCGGTTTTTATTTGCTATATTCAGGCTTATGAAAAAAATATTCCCTTTTTGCCTTTTAGCCATAGGCTTTGGCTTTGCCCAAGAGCCTATGGGTAATCCACCCTCGCCAGCACCGGAAGCTTCGCCCACAGGTTCTGCTTCTTTTGATGCAGTGCGCGGACATGCCTATAACCCTTTCGGTATTACAGGAGCGCCGTCTTCTGTAACAGACCTAGTTACCACGCCCAGCGATATTTACGGGAAGAAGTTCTTCTATGTTTCCCCGACAGATAAGCTAGGCTATGTAGCTTTTGACGCATTAGGCGGTTCCACATTGCTCGGTTTGGAATTATATGGTTCTAGCCCTATATCTGGTAATCCTAATTTAGTTTTAGGCTATGCAACCCCAGGTTTTGGCTTGGCTTTGGAATATACAATACAAAAAGAGTGGACTAAAACAACATCAGACAATACCTCTCTTCCAGGTAGTACGATTGTGAAGACTAGAGAAACTGGCCCAGGTGATAATATCGCTCTGCATATCTCTTTGCCGCTCGGCTCCTCCACCGCTTATGCTAATATGGGGTGGTACACCTACGGAGCTAACTATATAGAAACTGAAGGTGCGCCCCCAGACCTGTCAGGTTTAACACCTAATCAAAACGGCTATGTAAAATTTGATAATTCAACCATAAGAGCCAGTGCAGGTATGCTTGGTGGAGCCGGCAATTTGAACTATGATGCGTCTTTAAGCGTTTGGAGAACCGGTAGCACCCTAACGTCTGACCTGGAATATTTCTCATCTATGGGAGATAAAGCGGTTTCTCGCGATTCCCGTTTAGGCGTTGGCTTGAATTTTGATTTAAGCTACGCGGCTTTAAAGAATGAAACAGGCAGGGTGTTTGTTGGTTCTAATAATGGGCTTAACGTTGTATTCTATGATGAGGTTGACTCCGGTGACCCTCAATACGCAGGTGGCAAGAGAACTAGCCTGAATATCTCCCCGAATATCCTCGGTGAAGTTATCCTTGCGGATAATTGGCTAGCTTTTGCCGGTGCAACGCATGGCATACACTTCAGATTCGGAGCAGATAACCTTATAAACTTAAGAAACGAAAATTATAGCGAAACAGCAATATGGCAATCAGCAACAGATGCTTATATAGGTCTTCGCTATCAGAAGAGCAATTGGGCTTTTGAAGTACAGGTTTCTGATAATGTGTTTAATAATCCGTTTGGTGGTTTTAACGGTTCCGATATGTTCGCCAGCTTCGGCGGATTCATCTACTTTTAAGGAGGTTTCAATATGAAAAAAGTTTTATCACTCGCTTTTATCGCCGCAGTGCTTTTGCTCGGCTGTTCCGCAGATGGTTTTGTTGACGGATCGATAGATTCTAAAAAACCTGAAAATAGTGTCTCTTGGAGCAAAATGTGCAAGTTTACAGTAGGGTCAAATATTAATTGTCAACCTGTTGATTCAAAAGCTGCTTGCGACAAGATATCTGGCATATTGGTTATGCGCTCAGAATGCCCATAGAATACCCCCGTTCCTAGCTGGCCATAGTTGTTTTGGCTGATTAGGCAATTACAAAGTAGTTGCCTAATCAATACTCCCCCCTTGAATGGGGGGTTTTATATTTCTATATTTAGCAGAAATATGACTATCCCTGCTCCAGAAATAAGACTAGCTATACTTTTTGCCTCCGCTTTTGCCGTATCGCTTTTTGTGGTGGTAATTATAATAATGCACTCCCTTGGCGTTATGGAAAACCATTTAAGGCGAATGGAGCATATAATTTCAAAAGAGATAATTTTGCGCTATAATAGGCAGGTTAATTATTACAAGCAGCAAAAACAGAGAGCCATTGCCCAGCAAGAGCGTGAGAAAAGAGCAGAAGCTCTTATCGCAATTCCTCTTGTGCGGACTATAGAGCAAAAGATGAAGGAGCGGTTGTAGGAGGCTTGAAATGAGTGGCACCCTCTTTGTATTCAGCGCGGCGAGCGGTGCTGGAAAAACCACGCTCATAAACAGGGTTATGCCCGATTTTCCCAACGTTGTGTATTCAGTTTCTGCAACAACGCGAAGCCCCCGCCCCGGCGAGGTGGACGGGGTGCATTATTTTTTTAAAACAAAAGAAGAATTCAAAAAGATGATTGAGCAAAATGAGCTTATTGAATGGAACGAGGTTCATGGCAACTATTACGGGACTCCCAAGTTTTTTGTTGAGCAAAAATTAGAAGAGGGCAAGGACGTGGCTTTGGACTTGGATGTTTTTGGGAAAATCAATTTTGACAAGATTTATCCACAGGCAATAGGCATTTTGATTTTGCCGCCGAGCATGGAGGATTTGGAAAAGAGGTTAAAAACTAGAGGCACAGAGACAAGAAAAACCATGAAGCTCAGGCTGGAAAATGCGAAAAAAGAGACAGATTTTGCCGTAACTCAGGGCAAGTATCAGCATGTGATTTACAACGGAGATTTGGAAATTGCGGTTGCGGAGCTTAAAGGCATAATGGAAAAATACAGCTCTTTCAAGTCCTCTATCCAAAGCGGGTCTTGAGAATAGATCAGCTGCAAAGCCTCGTCCAAAATTTTCTCGTTATTATAAGGTCCTGTGCTCAAATCTGCATCTATATTTGGTTTAAACGAAATTTTTTCGCCACGGTTTGCACGGTTGCTTTTCAATAGCCTTTCCATATAGGCAATTCGCAGGGGTTTAAGCTCTTTTAGGGTTTGGGCGCTGCTCAGGTTTTTTAAGATGTATTGTTTTTCCAATTCCGGGAAACGGCGGGCGTCTGTGGCGAGTTTTGTCTGCAAGTTGCTGCGTATGTTTTTTACAACCGCGTTTTCCGCTTGCGTTTTTTGGGAAGCGGCTGCTGTGTTTGCCGCGTTTTCGGCGGACTTTTCCGCAAGGGATTTTAGCCTTGCCAGCAATAAGTCCGCTTCTCTGTTCAAACCAGCGCTTCTGAAATACGCTACCTTTTCTTGCAGTTTTTTCTTGAGAGTTTCGCTGTAAAAGCTCATTTAGCCTCTCTGTTTAAAAACTCGGTGAGAATTTCCTGAAGGCGGAGCGAATTTTCGTTCATGGCTTCTGCGGCGGTTTCCTGAACTTTTACAAAGGCTTCTTCAAATTTTTGCATGAATTCCTTTTGGGTGTTCAGCTCTTTTTCTTCGTTTGGGATTTGCGCGAGCAGTTTGTCTATGGCTTTGTGGAAGGTCTCCAAGCCGCTTTGGAATTCGGCTTCGTTTACCCGTATGAGCGTGGCAGTTTCTTGCAGGGATTTTATCAAATCGTTTTGCGTATTCACAACGCTCTGCAACAATTCTGCGGTGATAGTCGCCGCCGGAGCTGGTATGCTGATATTTTTTACAGCTTCCACAACGGGGTTCAAATCCAAGACAACTTCCTTTGCGGGAGGGATTTCAATTTTGGGAAATTCAATTTTCTGCGGGGCTGGTATGTTGATGTTTTTTACAGCTTCCACAACGGGGTTCAAATCCAAAACAAATTCCTTTGCCGGAGGGATTTCAATTTTGGGGAACTCGATTTTTTGCGGTTCCATTTTTGGGAACTCAATTTTTTGCGGAGGCGGGATGCGGATGTTTTTCAGTTCCTTTATAATTTTGTGTTGCACATATAAAAGCACCACGATGAGGAGCAATGTAGAAGCGATAGTGACTATTTCGAGCATGTTTTATCCCAAGGGTAATGAATGTTGCCTACTGCTAAAACCTCTCGCATACAAAGTCCATTTTTTGGAATAGAATTTGCAGATGTAAAAAGAGATTTTAGATACATAATGAAAAATTTTTGAATAATATAGATTTAAAATAGAGTTGCAATCGTCATTTGCCACTATGGTCTCCAAAAATTCCCGCCTTGCCATATCCGGCATGGAATTTCTTATATCGTCAAAATACTTTTCCTCGTAATTTTGAAATGAGCCTTCTATGCTAGGGAGTATTTTTGAGTAGGAATCGGCGGGGCAGTTCTTATGCCATATCTTGCGTATGCCCTCTTGCAAAAGGTCAACCCGCCCGTTTAAGGTGACTAGGTGTTTTTGAGCATCGCCAACCATCAAGTGAACCGTATTTAGGTAAAGCGCCCTTGCCAGCCTTTCTTTTTCTTTTGGGTTTTTGCTCTTTTTAATTTCTTCCGCACCCTTTGCTATGGCTTTAGCCGTGCCCTCTAGCTCAAACCTCTGCTGCCATTTGGAATGCCATTCATAAAGCCGTTCCATAAATTTCTGTTCCAATTCAGAAAACCCATCGTGCGCCATGAGCCACGCCGCTTGGCTCTGCGAAATATGTTCGCTATGCGGGAACTTTTCCGGATGCTGACCCACCCATTCCAAATGCTCAGAGAGAACCGTGACAAAAGCGGCATCCATGCCGCGAGCTAATTCTGCGTAGGAGAAATTATTAGGCAGATTCACAATGTTTTATTTCTTTATACCCAACATTTTTTCTATATCGGCCTTAACATCTTTCAGGTTTTCGTTTTCGAGGCTTGAATGGCGAGCAATCTTCCCATCCGAGAAAACCAAATATAGCCTGGGTACATAGCCATCGCCGTATTTTTTTGCAAAATCCCCATTGTCCTGAAAGAACGGGATAGAGGCGTTATGCTCTTCCATAAACATCATAATATCCCTTTTGCCAGCACCGTTAACTGCAACGGCTATGCTGGTAAGGCCTCTTTGCTCATATTCCTTTGCCACCTGCTGAATCCCGCCATAGCTTCTTTTGCAATGCGGGCAGTGTGGGCTAAAATAGTATATCATAAGGGGGCGGCTGCTGAACACCGCAAACGGCATATTAGAGTCTTTTATGCCCGTCAACGAAGTGTTGAAATCCATAACGAGCGGTTGCTTGCTCGTTGAATCCGTCATATAGGTTGTTGCTGGTTTTACGCCGGGTAACATCTGCGCATCGCAAAACACGCAGAAAAGAGCTAAAAGAAAAACTAATTTACGCATATATAACTCCTAAAATACAGGGGTAATATAGTAATTTTTTGGTCAGGATTTTGTATGTTCAGTTATGTTCCGTTCTCTCAAATTTCTCTGGCTTGATTTTGTCGCTTTTCTGCGGCAAGATTTTAAACCCCTGCCCTATATTTATACCTTTACGGTAATTGTTATCGCTTTAGTTTTTGTTTACGCAACAAAACTCGGCTATAGCCTAGGTAAGTGCAATATACCAACGCCTAATCGCTTTGTAAACGGCATTTTGCTGTTTTCGGGGCTGTATTTTTTGATTGCGGTTCCAGTGCTGATTATGCAGGGGCAATACAAATCCATTCCCAAACTGCATTTCTACCTCAAGGGCTTGGCTCTGACGGTAGCAATCGGCGTCACGAATGCTTTTTTGTGGCGCAATTATGTTGATTTGTCCTCTTTTTCACGCCAAGAAAAATATTATTTTATCAGATTTCTATGGTGCAGCCGTGTTTTGATCATTGAACTGCCGTTGCTCCTGCTCTTGCGATTTTGCGTGGACAGGCAGCAAAAGGGGTTGTACGGTTTATGCCGCGGCAACCATCATATAAAAGCCTATATGTGGCTGTTTGTGCTGGTGCTGCCCATTCTCATAGGCGTTTCGTTTACCCACGGTTTTAGGGCTTACTACCCTATGGGCAAGGTGTGGCTATATGGGGATGGCTTGTTCGGTTACCCTGCGTGGGCGAATTTGCTGGTGCTGGAGCTGGCATATTTGGCGCGGTTTGTGATGGTGGAGCTTGTTTTTCGCGGGGCATTGGTTATAGGCATGGGGAATGTAATGTCGCGTTCAGCGGTGCTGCCAATGGTGGCGGTGTATGTGGCTCTGCATTTCAACAAACCTATTTTGGAAGCTACTTCGGCAATATTCGGCGGTTTTTTTCTAGGCGCATTGGCGTACCAAACCAAACACATTTGGGGCGGGGTTATAATTCATATAAGCGTAGCTTTTGCCATTGAAGCTGTGCGGCTGGCGCAGTATTATGTTTGGGGATGGAAGTAGCGGTTAAATTTCTATATTCTATATAAAATGTCCACGCATACCCCATTGCCTCCCGGTTTTAAACAGCCACCGCTTGCCAGCGGAACAGAGGAGTTTTTTGTGAATATGGGGCCGCAGCACCCCAGCACTCATGGCGCGTTGCGCCTTGTTCTGCGCCTAGACGGCGAAACCATAATTGAGGTTGTGCCGCATTTTGGCTATATACACAGGGGTTTGGAAAAGCAAGCCGAAAGCGAAACCTACATTCAATACATCCATCTAACAGACCGGCAAGACTACCTAACCTCGCACCAAAACAACCACTGCGTTTGCCTGGCAATAGAAGAAGCGATGGGCATTGGAGTACCGGAACGCGGCGAGTATATAAGGGTAATGCTCTGCGAGCTTAACCGCATAGCTTCTCACTTGGTTTTTTACGCTTGCTTTGGCGGCGATTTGGGCGGGCAAACCGCGTTGCTCTACGGCTTTAAAGAACGCGAGATGATTCACGATATTTTTGAAGATGTGTGTGGGCAGCGGCTCACCATGAATTATTTTAGGCCGGGTGGCTCTGTAAAAGATGTTCCCGATACCTTTATCCCAAGAGTCAAGGCTTTTTTGGAACACTTAAAACCCACGATGAAAGACTACGAAACTCTGCTCTCCAAAAATGTTATAGTGCTGTTCCGCTCGCAGGGCATAGGCGTTCTCTCAAAGGAAAAAGCCATTGAACTCGGCTGCTCAGGTCCCGTTCTAAGAGCGAGCGGCGTGAATTACGATGTTCGCAAAAACGACCCTTACTCAATTTACAGCTCTCTTGATTTCAATGTTCCCGTTGCAACCGAGGGCGACTGCTACGCGCGTTACATAGTGCGGATACAGGAAATTCACGAATCTATGAAAATTTTGGAACAGTGCATAGCCAAATTCCCGGAAGGGCCGTACCGTTCCGCTTCAAAACCGAGCTACAAACTGCCAACAGGCAAATACTACGCTCAAACAGAAACCGCAAAAGGCATCTATGGTACATATATAGTGGCAGACAAAGGCGACAAGCCTTACCGCATACACACCCGTAGCCCAAGTTTTGCAAACCTATTTTCCCTAAACGAAATGAGCAAGGGGCACAAAGTTTCCGATTTGGTGACTATAATGGCCACCCTTGACCCCGTAATACCAGAAATAGACAGGTGAACTATGAGTAATCAAAACGAGGAGATTTATTGGAATTCAGACCGCAAAATGCGGTTTTTGTTCGCTGTTTCCGGCTTTGCGATGTTTTTTGCCCTGCTTTACTATTTATCCGACGTGCTCACTCCATTTATCATAGCGTTTTTGCTGGCATATATTCTAAACCCCATCGTGAATTTATTGCAAAAAAAAGTTAAGCACAGGTGGCTGGCTTCTATAATAGTATTGATGTTGGTGCTAATCATTTTCATTGGGGCAGTGCTCATATTTGTCCCGATGATTGTTGACCAAGCCATGAATTTAGGGCGACTGTTGCAAAAATATGCAAGCGACAGCACGTGGAAAGCGACCATTATGGAATATCTGCCAGATGAGATTAAGCTGTATTGGGATAAAATATGGGAAGAGAGAAATTTTGCGCCTCTTTTAGACAAATTGCAGAATTTTGATTTGCTGAGTATTGCTCAAAGTGCTTGGGAAAAAGTTTTGCCGAGCGCGGCTGGCGTGTTTTCCGGTGTTGGCAGGGTGTTTGCGTGGTTTTTTGCCCTTTTTATGATAGCCTTGTGTTTGGTGTTTGCGTTGATAGACTTTGAAAACATCAAGAAAAAAATGTCTAATCAAATTCCAGAAAAATACCATGAAAGCGTTTTGCATTTTTTCAGCTCCTTTGACCATATAATGGGAAATTATTTTAGGGCGCAGACCGCTGTCGCTTCGATTGTCGGGGCGCTTTTTGCCACGGCGTTTAGCATAATGGGGTTGCCGATGGGGCTTCCGTTTGGTCTTTTTATAGGCGTATTGAATATGGTGCCGTATTTGCAGGTGGCGAGCATTCCCATAGCGGCGTTTTTGGGGCTTATTTATTCGCTGGAATCGGGTATAGCTTATTGGGAAGTGGCTTTGATGATAATCGTGATTTACGCAGGTATTCAGGTTCTGCAAGATTCTGTGATAGTTCCAAGGATAATGGGCGGAGCGCTCGGTCTTTCGCCAGTTCTCATTTTGATTTCGCTCGTGGTTTGGGGAAAACTGCTGGGCTTTTTAGGCCTTGTGCTAGCTATCCCGTTCACCAGCGTTGTAATTGCTACATATAAAAGCTTTAGATTAAAGGGGAAGTCTCCCCCTCGCTCCAACCACCCGTAAACGTGTGTTTTCCGCTACCCCCTCGTGCCCTGACGAAATCTCAATTTTCCTTTATTAAATATGGTCAATCAAGGTTCAGACAATTACGGCCTCTTCGCTCCATTGTTCAAGAAATGCAATGCGCCGGATAGATAGACTAGCGGGGCGTTCCAGTTTATGGCAACCTCGTTTGTGGCGTAGCTACAGTCGTTGTCTAGATAAGAAAGAGCGGGCTTGCCTTTTTGTAGATAATCTTCGCAGTTTTGGCCAGGCCTAATGTCTTGCCCGCCCTCGTGCGGGCCACCTGCCAGCATACCGGGCACAGGTTCCAAAATGGTATCGCTTATGGACTGGCGGTGATGCGGATGCATAGGTGTTCTGTAGCCATATCCTGTCACAAAACTCAGGTCAAGAGGGTTGGCTCCCAAAAGATAATCCAAAGCCCTTTGAGCGGCACTCAGATAACGCTTGTCAGCTGTTAGGTAATATGCGTGCAAAAGCACAATGCCATTATTTGCAACCACGGAATTTGAACCCCAAACAAAATTTTCTTTAAATATGGGCAAGCCGTAGGCAGAGTTTTCCGCAACGTCTCTGAGCTTATCCGCTAAGGACAATAAAGCGCTTTGCGCCGTTTTGGTTAAATTTTCCTCAAAGCCGTTTTTGCCGCTTGCCAATCTGTAAACCGCCAAAAAGTTCGCATCTCCCCACCAGGGAGAGGAATTTAAATTAGGTGGATAGGGATAAGTTGCAGGATTTTCATCGCTATGAGAGGAGGAGTCAGGAATCAAATGGGAAAAATCTATGGATTTTGAATAAATTTCCTTTCGGGTGCTTATATAAAGTTCCGTTGCAGCCCACAAACGCTCGTCCATCGCGGTTTCTCTGGGGTGGTGATATTGCCCGGTGTTCATTCCTTCCGGTTGTTTGTATAAAATGCCCGGATTTTTGCTCGCCCACTCAAAGGCTTTTTCCGCTGCTGCCAATGCTGTTTTTGAGAAATGCTCGTCAAAGTTTTTATATACTCTAGAGGCTTGAGCCATTACAGCGGCAAAATTCAAGGTGGCGGTGGTTGTTTTCATAACCACATATCTTTTTGCAGTGTCCAAATTGGGCATTATATGCCCGCAGAACATCGCCGTTGTGAGTTTGTGATAAACTCCGCCATCTGCATCTTGCATTGTGAGCATCCAATCCAAATTCCAGCGAACCTCTTCCAAAATATCCGGGACTGTGCTCCCGCTCTCTGGAATGTTTAAGGAAATATTTTTAAGCTCATTTTCAAAATGTTCGTAAAACTCCAAAAGGGTAAAAACAGAAATTCCGCTATTCACAATGTATTTGCCGTAATCTCCGGCATCATACCAACCTTTGGGGCTGCTAATTTTCCAACCTGCTGGTCTGTCGCTTTCGGGGAAAAAATAGACGCTGGTATCTGGGTGTCCCGCCTCTCTAGCCCATTTGCCGGCAAATTTTTCGTCTAGGGCTGTTGATGCCCTCTGGAAATAGAACCATTTTAACGCGGCTTTAAAAACACCTTCGTAAGCGTTGTTATCCACTATTATATCATCTGGATTTTTTGCCCCTTTTATATATGCGGCGTACCGTCCCTTTTTCAATTCAGAAAAATCCGCTTTGCGCACTGTCTCACCGCTGTATTCCCAGACCGCTGGCTCGGACAAAGGTGCGGTTAAAACGGTTTTCCCGCTTGCCGAATCCCTGAATTCCACAGATTTGGCATCTGTATCGCCAAAAACGAGGATTTTTTTAGAATCTTCCCCATAGCCAATTTGGTTTATCTTTGCTCTGGAACTTGAAATCTGCGCATTTTGGCACTGTGTAAAAAGAAGTAGTGATAGGGTAGCCATAAAAATCAGGGCGAAGGGGTGTTTCATGGGGATAATATAGAAAGGGAATTTGCAACCCTCCGCTCGGAGGGCGGCATTTTTTATGACAAACCCATCTTTTTTTCGGCTTCATCCACAGAATAGCCTTGACGTATAAGAGATGCAAATTCTCGCAAAGCCCCATCCATTCTTGACTTATTATCGCGCCATTCCTTCAACCTCGCCTCATAAAGCATACGGTTATACTCGTCCGCACTGACCGTAGTCAAAACATCTACGGCTTTCTCAATCACAGGATCGCTTTTTGCCAACTTCATAAAATCCTCTTTGCTCTCTGAGCTAATAAATCTTAACCATTTAAGTAAACCCTCGTTATCTAATTTAGATAATTTTTCCAAACAAAGAACGTGTATCTCCTCCAAATCATTGAAAGGAAAATGCTCGTCCTTTTCAAGCGTTTGAAAAACAGTGTGGCATTTCTCAGATTCGGGGACAAAATCAAAATCTGCCACTATTATAGATTTCACAGGCTTTAGCTTTGAATATGGGTCTCCCGTACCTAACTGCTCGGTAAGCAGATGTGAGCCGTAATACGATATACGGCCTCTTACGTCAGGAACGCTGTGTGCCTGCATCTCTATGTCTATGATATTCCCGTTAGACAGCTTGGCTTTCACATCCAAAATCCCCAGCTTGTCGTCCACACTCT
>Ga0268262_10002614_pt1 | contig 20592 bp, 19 predicted proteins | sample TergutNc150P3_FD_190354 | JGI IMG/M metagenome (GOLD analysis project Ga0268262, IMG submission 190354) | Nasutitermes corniger P3 segment gut microbial community from laboratory colony in Florida, USA - Nc150 P3 (SPAdes) (version 2) | ecosystem: Host-associated > Arthropoda: Insects >... | reverse complement strand
ATAGAGTTGGCATTTTCGTCAAAAACAGTTAAGCAAAAAGGTGAAGCGCCAAGAATGGCGCTGTTAAATTCGTTAGCATTGGCTATTTCACGTTCCATATCGGCGCGTATGACGGTGTTCGCGCATAAAAACGCCGCTGAGCGCAACATATCAATGTCGTCTTTTCCAAAAAAGCGATCATTGCGGCGATCCTCAAGAAGGGCAAAGCCCCAAAAAATGTTGTTGTTAAACAAAGGCGTGATAAACGCCGTAACTACGCCAAACGATCGCAGCAGAGCAGCTTCAGCTTCTGGTAAGAGCCTGACAGGGCTGTTAATGGATTCGCCTGAGGCAAGGAGTTTTTCCCACCGTGGCGCAAGCTGGGCATAAGTTACATCCAGCAAGCTTTTTGTCGGCATGGTAGTTCCACCGGATTCCCTGTCCCAACGGTATACTTGGGATACATGTATTGCGTCAGGCCTGGGTAAATTGCGCCAAATGGATAATCTGTCCAAACTGAACTCATTTGCGATCTCCCCGATACCCACCGTCATGATGGCCTCAAAAGTTTCTTCGTTTTGCGAAAGAAACATTATAGCGGCTTTGTTCAGCGCGGCTTCCATTTTTTCGCGGCGTTTCATTTCCTCTCTGATGACGGCGCTTGAAAATACACGCGCCGCAGTAAACAGCAGATCGGAGCAATCTTCATCAAAATAACGGTCATTGGTATGATCCTGAAAATTAATAACCCCCCAAAATTCACCATGCGTAAAAATGGGCACTATCAATATTGATATTATGCCATAGACGCGCATCAAGGCCGCCACATCTTCGGTATAATCGCTTTTCCGGAACCGTACACAGCCGCCCTGCGACGTTATCGAAATCCACTTTTCCAAAACCGGATGATTGGGTATAACCTTCAGTTCATCGTCAAGGGACATAAGGCCGCCTTCCGACTTGTCCCAGCGGTAGACTTGCCCAAGGCGTTTGCCTCCTCCAATGTCCATCAGCTTATATAAGACTACTCGGTCCAGGTCAACCGTGTTCGCAAAAGGCCGTATGCCATTGGTCATTACTTCGTCAAAAGTATTTTCGTTATTAAGAGAAAATATCTCTATCGACTTATTCAAAGCGTCAACAATGTCGGCGCGGCGTCCGGATAAGTCCTGCCTTATCCCCGCTAAACTTTGGCTTTCATGCATTGTTTCTTTTTTCCACCCCTAAAAATGAATGCAGGCGGTTCATGACTTCCTCGAAATCCAGCGGCTTGCCTACATGACTGTCCATACCAGCGGCGAGGCATCTTTCAATATCCTCTTTGAATACGTTAGCCGTCATTGCAATAATTGGCACTCTGCGGACGTTTTGGGAGGCGGAAGCAGTTTCCGTTTCCAATGCCCTGATACACCGTGTCGCGTCGTAACCGTCCATTTCAGGCATTTGTACATCCATGAAAATTATGTCGTATTTAAGCGAAGCTTCGGCAAACATTTTGACGGCTATTGCGCCGTTTTCAGCGCAGTCTATCTCCAGCTTTGTCGGTTCAAGCAGGGTCTGTACAATTTCACGGTTAATTTCCACATCTTCAACCAGCAGTATGCGCCGCCCCGCGAATATGCCCACAATGTCCGCGGACTTAGCTTTTTCTGCCTGTTGTTTATCCACGCCGAGGCACTCATTAATCACTTCCGCAATGGTAGAAGAGAACAAGGGCTTGGACAGGAATTTATCAACGCCGGCTTCTCTCGCTTCATTGGCAACTACGCTCCATTCGAGGGCGGAAATCATTATCACTATGGAATTTTCTAACACGCGCGCCTTTATTTCGTGGGCAAGTTTTATGCCGTCCATAACCGGCATTTTCCAGTCTATAAAATAGATATGATAGCAGCCCTTTTGATCTATAAGTTCAAGCGCTTTTTCCCCATTCGCGGCAACATCGCACATCAGGCCGAAGCCTTGCGCTATTTCCAGGAAATACTTTAAAATATCCGGGTCATCGTCTACAGCCATAATACGTAGATTTTTCAAATTTACATCATCGGACAAAAGCTTATGCTTTTCTTCCTTACCGCGCTGCAACTGAATTGTAAAAGTAAAGGTAGAGCCTTTTCCGGGTTCCGATTCAACCTGTATTGCTCCACCCATTTGTTCTATGATGCTTTTGGAAATCGCAAGGCCCAGCCCTGTACCGCCGTATTTGCGGGTTGTGCTGGATTCTGCTTGTTCAAAAGATTGGAAAATTTTTTTCTGCTGTTCAGGGGTTATGCCGATTCCGCTGTCGCTTATCGAAACTTGCAGGGTACAAAGGTCGTTTACCTTATCCGCAAGGCGCACTGCAAGGGTGATGGAACCTTTATCCGGCGTGAATTTAATTGCGTTTCCCAGCAGGTTGGTAATGACCTGTGCTATCCGCTGATCGTCCCCTATAAGTATGCGGGGAATGGAACGGTCGATATGCACCGAGAATTTTTGCTGTTTTTCGTCTATGCGAAAATTGACGACATTCACCACCCGCCGGAGCATTTTCTCAAGTTCAAATTCCGCAGGGGCAAGTTCAAATTTGTTGGCCGCAATTTTTGACATATCCAGAATATCGTTAATTACTCCCAGCAGATGATTTGAGGCGTCTTCTATCTTTACAAGACAGTAATCTTTGCGTTCAATGGTTGTCGCGGACTTGCCTATCGTTATCATGCCGATTATGGCGTTCATCGGTGTTCTTATTTCATGGCTCATGTTGGCAAGGAATGCACTCTTGTGCCTGCTCTCTATATCCGATTTGTTTTTTGCCATGTCAACGCGGATGAGAATGATGATCAACACTGCCGCAAGCGCAGTGCCCAATATGCTGAGGACCAGCGCCATATCGTATACGGCCTGATAATATAGAGTTTTTGGAGTAAAAATGCCTAAGCGCCATCTATTGGAAAGCGTCCTGAAAAAACCGACAACCATTTCGCCTTTCCAGTTGGTCCACGTGACTTCCGAAATTTTTCCCACGCGTAATAATTCATCAGTGAAAATTGAAAGAGGGATTATCGGATCGTTCATTTTCTTTCCGACATAATCCGGGTTGGAATGGCCAAGTATTGTTAAATCCTGACTAACCAATACCCCGTAGCTGTTGTCCTTTTTGGAAGCGGCATTAACAACATTTTTCCCGATACGACCGGCCTGTACATCAATAGCGACAACGCCTAAAAGCTTCCCGTCGCCGTCAAAAATACTGCGGGAGTATGTTAAGACAGTTTCGCCTGTTACTGTATCCGAATATGGTACTGTTTCGGCAATGCCGCCACCGGCCATCAGGGCGGCGCTGTACCAGGGGCGTTCCGGCGCATGCCAGGAATCCGGCGGCTGCCAGCCAATACCGTTAAAAAAGAATGGCCCTTCCGGAGATTTTTCGATATAGCCAAATGGACCGTTAGGGCTGAAAATATCGTTATTTTTTGAGAGTAAATGGGTTGATATATCCGTGTTATAAGCGGTAAGTTTTGCGGCATCATCTCCCCGAATGGCTAAACTTCGTATGGATTGCGCAAAATCATCCAGTATCGTGCGTGATTCCATAAGATCATAGTTGATTTGGGATTCTATAAAATCAAGCACACTTTCAACATTGCGAATAAGATTGGCTCGCACGATTCTGCTTGTGAAAAAGTAGCTTAATACAACCATTAGCAAAAACGCGAAAAAAATAAACAAAAGCTGTACATACAGGGGGCGTTTTAATAGAATCTTCGGTATCGTAATATGCATTACCAACCTCGCTTCCCTGTAATAATAGACTTGGTTTTTGTTTTATGCAACCTTAAACCGCGAGGCATCCCATAACATCGCCGTATAGTTCCTGCAGCCTTTTTTGCAGGAACTTTACCGCGTAATGCTTGCGGGAGAGAACGGTATTAACCGGAGTATGGGTTTTTTCCGAGGTTTCTTTTACGGAAAAATTCTGTAATTCGGTCAGCTCAAAAACCTCTCGCTGTTCCTTTGGCAATTCGGAAATGGCGGTTTGAATTTCTTCAAAAACCAATGAGCGCAGCATTTCCATTTCCGGCGTTACATCTTCACCGTAGATGATGTCCGTTATTTCGTCAAAAATATATTCGTCATTGTCTTCATCGTAAGAGGAGGGCAATGGTTCAGCCTTCTTCTTTTTGTAGTGATCGATAATTTTATTACGGGCGGCGCGGTAAAGCCACCCTGAAATGTTTTCTATCGGGTTAATTAAATCATTCACACGTGTAAATTGATAGAATACTTCCTGTAGAATGTCCTCCGCGTCCTCAAGCAGGCTCACTTTGGATCGGATAAACTTCAGGAGCCGCTGCCTGAAGTTTAAAAATGTTTCCGCCGTTTTACCCGCCATACGTTTCCGTTCTTACCGGTTTTTTTCAGAACGTGCGAAGAAGAAAGTCCCTATGATAAGGCAAAGGATGGTAAGTGCGGCAATAACGATAAAATTGATAAAGGGGTTAAACATCACTACGCTATCATACTCCGGCGTTCCGGCGTAAACTACTGCCCGTACCAGGTCAATACAATAGGTCATAGGCAGCATACGGCTTATAACAAAGAGCGCCCCGGATGAATTGTTGATGGGAATAATCGCGCCGGAAAGGAACATCTGCGGCAGGGTAATAAGCGACACCGCCATATTTGCGGCGGTTTTATTCCTGATAAGGCCGATAAGTATCATAGCCAAAGCGCCGCCGGAAAGGCACATGAGCGGCGAGAGCGCAAGGATCAAAAGAAGCTGGCCTACGCTCAGGGTAATGCCCATAATTAAGCCCACAATAAGCGTTCCGGTTAGGCTCAGGATCGCCCCGAACATGGAGCCGAAAATTTTGCCGATAACAAGTGAATAGCGGGAAACCGGCGACACCAGCATTTCCTGTATGAAGTCGGTTTGGTGGTCGTCAACAAAACTGGTCATGTTCATTGATGTCATCATAAACAGCATATTAACCATCATCCCCACTATCATAAATGTCCCAAACTGAAAATTTAATGAGGATGCCATGTTCTGCGAAAGGTTACCGCCGATCATGCCCATCATAACGAGTGGCATAACAATGCTCATAACGGGCGTGGCTATGGATTTGAAAAAGAGCGTAATGTCCCGCGCCATTACGGTGATGATCGTGTTTAGTTCCCGGAAAATGCGGGAGCTTTTGCGCGTTAAAATAGTTTCGTTCATTTTGAGCTTCCTGTTGTGTTTGCTGATTCTGTCTTATGTAGCAGTTCCACATAGGCGTCTTCCAGTGAAGGGTCGTGGATTTTCAAAACCGAAAGGGGCGTTTTGATCTGCGCGATCAATTCCTGCGCCGTACGCCCCTTAAAGGGAACAATAACCTTGCCGTTAGCGCTTATGCTCAGATTCAGCGCGGAAAGTTCCGCCTTGAGCGCCTGGCGGTCATCCGCGTCGATGATAAGCTCCTGCTTAAGCAGATTCCGCTTCATCTCATCAGGTGAATTCATAAAGACGATCTTCCCATGGTTAATTACGCATACCGTATCGGTATTTTCCGCCTCGTCAATGTAGTGGGTGGTGAGAAATACCGTGGTTCCGTACTGGCGGCGCACCGTGTTGATGTAGTCCCACAACCCCCGGCGGCTTACCGCGTCCAGCCCCTGTGTCGGTTCGTCGAGGAAAAGTACCCGCGGCGTGTGAATGAGGCTGCGGATAATTTCCAGTTTGCGCTGCATTCCGCCTGATAGTTTCTTAACGGGCTTCCCCAAAACATCGGTAAGGTCGACCATGTCGGACAGTTCCAGTACTTTTTTACGGTATGCCGGCGGCATCATTCTAAAAGAAGGGCGGTAAGCACACATGCCGTAGAGGCAGGCATGGAAGCGGATATTTTCCTCGGCGCTGAGATTCTCGTCAAGGCTCGGCTGCTGGAAGATAATCCCAATTTCTTCGCGTACCTGCCGCGACTGGGTATCCACGTCGAACCCGGCGATGTGCAGTTCCCCGGAACTTTTCGAAAGCGTTGTGGTCAGGATTGAAATGGTCGTGGTTTTTCCCGCCCCGTTAGGCCCGAGAAAGGCGAAGAACTCCCCTTCGCCCACTGAAAAGCTGATGCTGTCCACCGCTGGTTTTACCGCGCCCTTGTACCGCTTGGTCAGATTCTGTACGTTGATAACCGCATTATTCATTATTGCTCTCCTTTTTTAGCTTTTTAAGCAAACAAGCAATGCTGTACAGGCTGTAAAGATTACGGTGACAAACACTAAAGCAAATGACGCGGTAATAAGCAAAGCAACACCTGTAGTATTAATTAACATTTTTATTCTCCGCCTTGTCCTGGTCTTTCATCGTCCGCGAAAGAATCACGAAAACGTGAAAAGCCTTTATGAAGCTTGAAAAAATCCTTTTCCTTTTCCATAAACTCTTTGCGCTCCTCTTCGGTCATGTTCATCCATTTTTCCCGAAGTTTGTTGCCGTGGTCAAAGCGATGATTCCCCCTCATCCTGCCATGACCAGCCATGTCGTGTATCAGCCCGCCGAAAAGAATCCGCGACAGAAGCATTAAGCCTGCCGCCTGCCAGTAATTCAAAGCGGACAGGGCAAAAAGCGGCGGCATAAGCGCGTTCCACAGCAACATTACTACCACGCTAAAAGCCGCAATAGTCGCCAGCATAATACCAAAACCCGTAAACCTGAATTTAATTGTGTCTTTCATTGTATTCTCCTTAATACTGAAGACGAATGAGAGGGGAAAATATTTTAAGAAACCACAAATTTTAACCAAATTTTAACAGAAATATCACTATTCCTGAACAATAATGAGGACATTATCAAGCAGTTTTTGATAAAGGAGTTTTACAATGAAAAAATCACTTTTTGTTTTTGTGGCTTTTGCTTTAACCGCGGCAATCGCTTTTGCGGCTGGCCGGCAAGCCGGCGCTGGTTCACAGCAGTCAACCCAGGCGCAGCCTGTGGTTCAACAGTACACTATTGCCGTGGGCGGATCAACTTCGGTTAATCCCCTGATGGAACTTTTTGTCGCCGAATACGCCAAGGTTCGCGGCAACGTAAAATTCACCGTCAGCGCGACTGGCTCCGGCGACGGAATCAAAGGCGTGCCGGCCGGTACCTGCGAAATCGGTATGTCCAGCCGGGAACTGACCCCCGCCGAGATGGGAACGGGAATTGACGAACTCGTTATCGCTATCGACGGCATTGCGGTTATCCTCAATAACGGGAACCCGATTGCGAGCCTTACCCAGGCGCAGATCAAGGATATCTACACCGGCGAGGTTACGCGCTGGGAACAGCTGGGAGCGGCAGCACAGGGCAAGACCGGGCGTATCGCTGTAGTTTCCAGGGAACCGGGATCGGGAACACGCGGCGCGTTTGAAGAGATCCTCAAGTTCCAGGACAAGCTGGTCAGGGGCGCGATAGAGTTCGATGGGACTGGCGCTATCAAAGCCGAAGTGTCCCGCAATGTCGACGCAATCGGCTACATCTCACTTGGCTCTGTGGATAACTCAATCAAAGCCCTAAGCGTTGATGGAATCGCCGCTACTACAGCCAACGTGGTTTCTGGTTCCTACAAGATTGCCCGGCCCTTCATTCTTATGACGAAAAAAGGCGTTGCGCTAAACGCCGAGACCAAGGCTTTCCTGGACTGGGTCATGAGTCCCGCCGGTCAAAATATTGTAAAGACAAGCTGGATCAGTGTAAAATAAGGAAGGGATGTTATATCGTCGTTTAGTTGATTCTGTTTTCACATGGCTTTTCAGGGCGTTTTCCTTTACCGGAGTTGCCGCCTTGGGAGCCATTGTTGTTTTCATACTAATCCAGGGGGCGGAGCCTTTTTTTGTTCCTACCGCCAAAACCGTGCGAATTTTTACTGAAAGGCTCGACAGGGTTACAATTAACGGGGAGCTGTACGAAAATCCCGAAGGTTTTATTGAATTTCCCTGGGACGTTAAAAGCGTTTCCTTTCAATTTATAAACAAGGGGGAAGAGCGGGAGCTGACCTTTCGTCTTTCGCCTGAAAAAAATTACCGTACAAGATTGCTTCAGCCGATTGAAGCCGGAGACGCCGATGTAAGTTTTCCCGACGCAAACACTTGCTCGGTGAGTTTCCCTGGGGCATTGCCCGGCCTCAACCAAAAGATACATATCATTTTGCCTGAAGCGCCATATAATTTATTCAAATTCATCGTGGGTATGGAGTGGCTTCCCGCGTACAGAAAAGTCTACGGAATCTTTCCAATGATTCTGGGCAGCGTACTGGTCTGCTTTGGCGCGCTTCTTATCGGTGTGCCAATAGCGCTGCTCTGTGCCCTTTTTATGGCGGAGTTCCTTCCGCCAAAGTTCGCGAACGTTTTCAGAAGCGGCGTAGAGCTTTTGGCGGGTATACCATCGGTAGTCTACGGATTTTTCGGCCTCATGGTAATCGTGCCGCTGGTAAAGCAAATTTTTAAAACTCCGTCGGGAAACAGCCTGCTTTCGGCGGTAATTGTCCTTGCGATAATGATCCTGCCGACGATCATAACCGTGTCCGAAAAATGCCTGCAGGCGGTTCCTCTGTCCAGGCGCGAGGCATCCCTGGCGTTAGGCGCAAGCAAGATGCAAACCGCGTTACATGTGGTTTTACCTCACGCAAAGTCCGGGGTGCTGGCTGGGATAATCCTTGGCTTTTCCCGCGCCGTAGGCGAAACGATGGCGGTCATCCTTGTTGCGGGAAACTCGGTGCAGTTAATAAAAAGCCCGCTGGAAGGCGTAAGGACTTTAACCGCGACCATCGCGCTGGAGATGGGTTACGCCGAAGGCAGACATTCCCATATGCTTTTTGCCATAGGTATAGTCCTGCTTGTAATGATCCTTCTTCTTAATGGCCTGATTTTATTTATACGCCGCAGGGGAGAGGCCGATGCGTGAATCATCTTAAAAAAAGAAGAATTACCGATAGCCTCTGGTATGTCCTGATGGCCGTTGCTTCCGCGGCAGTGGGGGCGGCTCTTGTCGGAATCATCGCCTACATACTTGTCCAGTCCGCGGGAATGGTAAAGCTTTCCGTCATTTTCGGCCCTGTGAGCGAAAGCCTGCTCCCAATGATTGTAGCTACTGCATGGACAGTAGTTGTGTCTCTGGCTATTGCCGTTCCGCTGGGGATCATGACCGCCATCTACCTGCACGAGTACGCATTCAAATCAAATTTAAGCCGCTTCCTGGGGCTTGCCATTGATACCCTTGCCGGCATCCCTTCGATTATATACGGTCTTTTCGGGCTTTTGTTTTTTTGCCGCTTCCTGCATCTGGGCCAGTCCATTATCGCGGGCGGGTTTACCCTGAGTATCATGATCCTCCCTGTGATCATCAGAACGACAGAGGAAGCGCTTAAAACAGTGCCGGATTCTTTTCGGGAAGGTTCCCTTTCTCTGGGGGCTACCAAGTTTCAAACAATACTCCACGTGATTCTGCCGCCGGCAATGCCGGGAATCCTTACCGCGGCGATACTTGGCGCGGGCCGGGTGGTGGGCGAATCAGCGCCGGTGCTGCTTACCGTCGGGATAGCGCGTAACCTTCCCAAGACAATCTTTGAGTCGGGCCGAACTTTGACAATTCATCTTTATTACCTTACAAAAGAAGCAATCGAGGCCGACGATTTTGCCCACGCTTTTACCGCCGCCGCTGTGTTGATCGTGGTGGTGCTTATCATCAATACGGCGGTAAAGTTATTGTACAGAGGCGCTGCCGGAAACGGTATTGGAGAGAACGCGGAATAAATCCGGGGGAATGATGGCAGGCGAAAAACTACGGATCAGCAATTTGAATCTCTTTTACGGCGAATTTCAGGCGCTGCTTAATATTAACTTTGATATAGGAAACAACGAGGCGGCGGCCCTTATCGGCCCGTCAGGCTGCGGAAAATCGACCTTTATCAGGGTCATAAACCGTATGAACGATCTCATCCCTTCCTGCCGTATTACCGGGGAAGTGATTGTAGACGGCGAGGACATTTACGGCGACATCGACGTAAGCGAACTGCGGACGCGAATCGGCATGGTGTTTCAAAAACCGAATCCTTTTAACATGAGCGTCTTTGATAACGTGGCTTACGGCAGGCGTATGCAAGGCATGAAGGATAAAAAGAAGCTGGCGGAACTTGTAGAACAGTCCCTGATCAAAGCGGCGCTGTGGGATGAAGTAAAAGATCGGCTGAAGAAACCGGCGCATAGCCTTTCTGGCGGCCAGCAGCAGCGGCTCTGCATAGCGCGAAGTATTTCCATGGCACCGGAGATCATCCTCATGGACGAGCCGACCAGTGCGCTGGATCCGATTGCTACTGGCAGGATCGAGGAACTCATCGGCGAACTGAAACGGGATTTCAGCATCATCATTGTTACCCATTCAATGAATCAGGCCGCGCGTATCAGCGACCGGACCGCTTTCTTTTTGTTGGGCGAGCTTATCGAATATGCTGAAACGGCAAAGGTGTTTACCCAGCCCCAGGATAAACGCACCGAATCTTACATTACAGGCCGCTTTGGTTAAGGAGACTTTAGGATGCAGGCGCGGACTTTGTTAAGCGAAGAATTAAATCAACTGCGGCAGGAGCTGGCGCTCATGGCTGCCAGGGTGGAAGAGGACATAGGAAAGGCGCTGGCCGTACTGCGTTCCGGCGACAAGGAGCTTGCGGAAGAAGTAAAAGAAAACGGCAAGGTTGTTGATGCCCTCCAGTTAAAGATAGAAGACATAGCCCTGGTTCTCATCGCTACCCAGCAGCCTGTGGCTCGTGATTTACGGGAACTCATAACCGTCTTTAAAATTACCGCAAACCTTGAGCGTATTGGAGATTATGGTGTTCATCTGGTAAAGGCCGCGTTGAAATTGTCAGAGCGTCCTTCGTTTCGTTCCATTAGCCGAATTGAACAAATGGTAGAGACTTCCCAGGAAATGCTTAAAGAGGCGTTTTCCGCTTACCTTGCGCAGGATTCAAAAGCCGCCAGAACAGCAGCCGCGCTTGATGATAAAATAGACAATGAGCATAAGGCCCTTACCGAAGAGATACTTGCGCTTATGAAAAAACAGCCGCAGCTCGTCAAAGCCGCCGCCAGGCTTCTTAAACTTTCAGGGTACATGGAACGCCTTGGGGATCATATAACAAATATCTGCGAAGGAATTATTTATATGATTGAAGGCAAACATGAGGATCTAAACGATTGAGCATGGAACGAATTCTTATAGTCGAAGACGATCCAGAAATACAGGAAATGTTGAAATTCGCTTTTGACCGCGAAGGGTGGAAGCTCATCCAGGCTTCAACAGGAGAGGAAGGGCTTAAAATCATTCGCGAAAAGGGAGCGGACTGCGTTATTCTGGATATCATGCTTCCCGGCATGGACGGTTTTAAAACTATTAAAAAAATCCGGGAAAATAAAGATATGCAAACCTTGCCGGTGATCATGTGTACGGCCCGAGGTGAGGAAGCCGATGTAGTCGCGGGACTGGAATTGGGAGCCGACGATTATGTGGTTAAACCTTACAGTCCCAGGGTATTGGCGGCGCGTATACGCGCGGCTCTCAGGCGGAAAGAAGCCGCTTCCGCTGAAACCGAAGGCTCCCAAAATAAAACGTTCTTTCAACAGGGGAAGCTAAGCATTGATATTGAGCGGCATACAGCCTTTCTGGAAGAAATGCCCCTGGATCTTTTTCCAACGGAATTTGCCATACTTGCCAAATTTATGAGCTCTCCTGATATTGTTTTTTCCCGCCAGAAACTTATTACCGCAATACGGGGGCACGATTATCCGGTAACGGATCGTTCAATTGATGTACAAATTATGGGATTAAGAAAAAAGCTTGGGACTTCAGGTGATATGATTGAAACTATCCGGGGCATTGGCTACAGGTTCAAAACGGAATGAGGACACACTTTAGAGGTTTTTAATGAAAAGCATTTTGAAAAGAAGCTATGTTTTTGTTGCCGGCGCGGCATTAATCGTATCGGCTTATTTTATTGCTGGAGTACTCATCTTTGCAAACAGCCAGTATTACGAAATAAATACTGAAAATATGAAAGAAGCGGCCAGGGTTTTAAAAAATTTTACATCCGCTGAGATTTTTACGGATAAGGACGCGTCGAACCTTCGGTTCGTGGCGGAATGGGCTTCCCTTGCAAATATTTCCGGTTCATACCGTATCACCTTTATAAGCCGGAACGGACAGGTGATTTTTGATACGGAAGCTGATAGCGCGGCTATGGAAAATCATTTGGATCGTATTGAATTCCAGGATGCCATAAATGAAGGTATCGGAACCGCCCGCCGGCGTTCCGCGACTTTGGGGCAATATTACCTTTACGCCGCAATTGCCATTCAGGATGCTTCCGGACGATTTGCCGGAGTCCTTCGCCTTTCCCGTTTAATACCAGGTTTTTTTACCCGCCTTCTAAATACAACGTTTCCTTTTTTGTCTTTGGGATTTTCAATAATCCTTGGAACATGTATGGCGCTTTATTATTTTTCCCGCCGTCAGTCAGTTTCAATTGAGGTGGAACTAAATTCAGAGTTAAATGATAAGACAGCCGAGCTAAATATTAAGGCCGAGGAAGCCGAAACGGAGAGCCGCCACCGCGAGCTGATTCTCAACAGCATGTTCGACGGGGTAATAACCCTGGACAACAATCTCAACGTTGTTTTTGCTAATCTCAGGCTTTGTTCCCTGTTTGGTATCGACAAGGAAAAAGATGTGCGAGGCGTTTCCCTTCTTGAATTCAGCCATTCGGCGGAACTGGAGGAAGCGGCGCAAATGGTTCTTTCAACGGGCAGGCCTTATGAGTTTACGCTTAAGCGCTATATTTCCGGCCTTCAACAATGCTTCCAGGTGTTTGCCGCTCCAATGGATATGGATTTGCTGCAAAAACTTCCTGGCGTTGTTATGGTACTGGGGGACATCAGCCGGCTGGTTAAGCTTGAGCAGATTCGTAAAGACTTTGCCGCCAATGTTTCCCATGAACTGCGCACACCTATCCAGGTGATACAGGGATTTGCGGAAAATATCCTTGATTCCCCGCTTGATGATCAAAAGCAGATTTATCACTTTGCGGAGATCATAAAGAAAAACGCTAAGTCCATGGATAACCTTACCAAAGACCTTTTGACGTTGGTAAACCTCGAAAACGGGGACGAAACACGTCCCCCATTGGAAGAGGCTGTTCTGGATTCCGTTATTAACGAAGCAATTGAAATGGTCGCGGTTGCGGCAAAAGCTAAGGATAGCGCAATTAGTGTTTCCTGTCCTCCCAATTTAAACGTGCGGCTTTACAGTTCGCTTTTTATACAAGCCCTTGTTAATCTTCTGGACAACAGCATCAAATATTCCGATAATGGTTCCTCAATTCAAATCCGCGCCTTACAGGAAAAGGAACAAATAATTGTCGAAGTAAAAGATAACGGCATCGGAATCCCGTCCGAACACCTCCAGCGTATCTTTGAACGGTTTTACCGCGTAGATCGCTCCCGGAGCCGCGAAGCGGGCGGTACTGGCCTTGGGTTGTCAATTGTGCGTCACATTGCCATGCTCCACGGGGGAACTGTCGAGGCGGAAAGCCACGCGGGCGAAGGCTCGGTTTTCAGGCTGAAGCTGCCACAGGCCTTTGACTTTAGTCGGACAATTCTGTAGGCATGTCAAAATACCGACATTCAGTTGAATGTTTTGGGGAGTTTCCCATGTAGATTGGAAATATTCGACAAGATCTTTGTACAAGGATTGCTGATTTTCCTTGAGAGCTTATAAATACGATCCGATAATAAAACATAGATGATGAGGTTTTTACCATCTTTTATTTGTTATAGTTGGAGGCTATAAAATGAAAAGGACTCTTTTAGTAACCATTATGCTGCTTTTTGCTGTTCTGGTAGTGTACGCTCAACAGGCAGGCGGGTCTTCACAGCCGTCATCGGCTCAGATCAAGCAAACCGCGCAACAATCGTTAACTCAGGGAAAAACGAATTCTTCGCAGTTTGAAGCGACTTTAGACTCCCTCAAGGCGCAGAACACAAGTAACAATGATGCGGCTACCTATAAAAGGCTAAAGGACCAAATTGACCAGCTGGAAGCCAGGATCAACAAAGAGCAGAGTGAAATGCAGGCCAAACTTGATCAGGGTAGCAAGGTATCATCTGCCATAGTAGATCAAATACAACGGCTGATTGACCGGCACAAGGTGGCACTGGCGGAAATGGAAAAGTTCATCGCAAGATGAAGTAACGCCAATGGTTCCGGCTGGGCAAATGCAGGTTTGTCCGCTGTGTTTAAGGAAATGGGCGTGAATTCAGCGCCCATTTCTATTTCTTTAAATAATTATATCAATAGTGTCCGCCGTCCCGCCGCTACCATTCAATACCATACAATCCCGGTTGCGGGGTTTTCTGACTCTTCCCCAGAACAATACTGCAAAAGGAGGCTATCACTCTAAAAGTATTACTGGCTTTATTTTAGTTTTTTGATAAAATTAGAGCGGAGAATAGCAATGAAAAATGTTAAAGACAATTCGCTAAAGCTGGCAAATAAAAAAATCGCTTTCGTCGGCTCTGTCAATAAGGACAACGCGCCTAACATCAAGGCAATGCTGGTAATGAAACATGACGGCTTAAAAACATTTTATTTTGCGTCGAATAATGCGGCCATGAGGACAGAACAATTCAAAAACAATAAGAACGCCTGTCTGTATTTTAACGGTGGGCCAATTTATAAGGGCCTTATGCTGGAAGGGACAATGGAAATACTGAATGATGAAGAAAGCAAAAAATATATTTGGAACGACAACCTGAAAGGCGCTTACAAAAACGGCGGAATAAACGATCCTGATTTTTGTGTGTTGAGATTCACCTCAAAAACCGGGCGTTATTATTATTGGTTTGAAACGGAAAGTTTTAAGATTGAATGATTTAAGTTCTACACTGGACGCGCTTAAGCCCTTCTACCAATCAGAAAACGCCATAGTATTCAATAATAACTGCCTGGAAGTATTGCAACACTTTCCTGACAATTCCATGGACATGATTTTTGCCGATCCGCCGTACCTGCTTTCAAATGACGGCTTTACCTGCCAGAACGGAAAAATGGCAAGTGTAAATAAGGGCAAGTGGGATAAGAGCGGCGGTTTGGAAATAGATGTTTCGTTTCACAATGAATGGATATTAGCCTGCCGCCGCGTATTAAAGCCTGAAGGTACAATTTGGATTTCAGGGACTTATCATAGCATTTATCAATGCGGTTATCTTCTGCAAAAAAACAACTTTCATTTCTTAAACGATATCGCGTGGTTTAAGCCAAACGCTTCGCCTAATTTAAGCTGCCGTTTTTTTACGGCATCGCACGAAACCCTTATTTGGGCGCGTAAAGGTGAAAAAGCAAAACACACTTTTAATTATGAAGAAATGAAGAACGGGCATTTCCCGGAAGATAAATTAAAAAAAGAAAACACGCAAATGCGATCCGTCTGGTCAATACCAACGCCGGGGACAGGAGAAAAGGAAAATGGGAAACACCCCACCCAAAAACCGCTGGACCTTTTAAAACGCATTGTACTTGCTTCAACAAAGGAAAACGACATTGTATTGGATCCTTTTTGCGGCAGCGGAACTACGGGCATTGCGTGTAAAGGTATAGGAAGCCGATTTTTCATTGGAATTGAGATAGAAGAAAAATACTGTGAGTTGGCGAAAGAAAGATTACTGCTCTCCTAAACAACCCACTTGTACTCGCCGTTTGCTTCCACTCCGTAAAAATCCGCGTAACTCACGTTCCAGGGGCTTTTTCCAAGGTTGTCGATGCGTATCCTGTTTTTGATAAGGTAGAGCCAGAAACCCTTTTCACCGATTTCGCCCTGGAGAATAACCCCGACCGGAATGCCATCCCTGAGGATGAGCTTGCGATAGTTGTTGCGATCCTCTTTGACAAGGGTCTGGTCTCCATCTGACGGATTGATAGCGCCAAGCGAAAGAGACAACAAGCCGAAAAAGTTAACGGTGTTCTTTATGGCGAAACGGTCTTCATAGGCCCACTTGGTGCCGGTCATGTTATAGGCGGCCATCTCCCCCTGTTTCTGGGCGTTAGGCCAAATGCCGGAAAGCCCCGCGGCATCACCGGCGGCGTAAATACCGGAAACATTAGTCGCAAGGTAATCGTCCACTTTTACCGCTTTTCTTTCCGTAAGCTCAACGCCGCTTCTAACCAAAAAAGCCGTCGCCGCTCTTACGCCTACCGCCATAATCACCATGTCACAGGATATTATTTCGCCGTTGTCCAGCTCAAGGGCGGTGATGTTATCGCCGACGCTTGAGGAAGCGCTGCTTCCTACGGTGTTCACCACTTTGCGGGCAAGGCGGAAAGCGACGCCTTTTTTTTCAAAAAGCCGCTGGTACGCTTCGGCGGCGTGAGCGTCAAGGTTGATCGCCAGAACAGACGGCGCCATTTCAATTACGTTGATCTTTTTTTCCTCGCCGCCGGGCGATTCAAGGATGCCGTACACCGCGTCAAGGCCGACGAGCCCCGCGCCTATGACGGCAATTTCCTTCGCCTTTTTCGCATGTTCCGCAATGGCGCGGGCATCGGACAGGTGGCGGAGCCCAAAAGCGTTCTTCGAGGTTTTAAGCTCCCCTATAGGCGGAGTTACGCTGTCCGATCCGGTTGCGATAAGCACGGTGTCGCCTGAAGCGATCCTTTCCTCCCCGGCGTAAACTGTTTTTGCGGAGGCGTCCAGGCGGGTGATAGTCTTGCCCTTTATCCACTGGACTCTCGGCGATTTTAAAAGGCCATCGTTAATAAAGTTTATGCTTTCGGCATCCCTTTCGCCGGAAATAAATTTATGCAGCATGCAGCGCGAATAAACTTCTTCATCCTGCGACACTATTACTACAGTGTCATTGTTTTTCTCTTTCAGAATTGTCCTCACCGCGCTTATGGCCGCGGCTCCCGCGCCAATTATCAGGTGTTTCATACTAACCTCTGCTTCGTGCGGCATTTTGCCGCACATATAAATCGAATATGAAACGAAGTTTCATACTATATTACCCCCACACTTCTTCCACATGAATAGCTTCTTTGGGACAGGACTTTACGCAATTTGGCTCCTCATTGTCGTCTGGGCCAGAATGGCCCTTGCAGAAATCACACTTGAGGATTTTTGTCCGCGTAGCGCTGTCAGGCTTGATGTTTCCGTAGGGGCAGCTCATAACGCACATGAAACAAGTACCGCAGCGTTCCTGGTCGTATTGCACATGGCCTGTGGCGGGATCTTTCTTTAAAGCGCCTGACATGCACGCACCTACGCAGTACGGTACGGCGCAATGACGGCAGAAAACCGGAACGTAACCGCCTTTCCGATAATTGGTAATTGTATGACGGGCTTCGTTTTTGGGATCCAGAAGGTCAAGATCGTAAACCGTTCCACTGTTTCCTGTTGAGGTCTTCTCACGATGAGCCTGCATGCAGGCAATGCTGCAATTTTTGCAGCCGTCGCATTTATCCTGTTCAATAATGATGCGCTTCATTGCGGCCCCCTAAATTTTCAATGCGGAGCGTTTTTCTTTGATTATAGCTTCGAGCAGATTCGCTGATTCCTTCGCGTCGCTGTTGATGACCACCCGGCCGCCGGTAAGGGAAATCATGTCCTGGCAAAGCACCTGAGTGGCAACCTTGCTGCCGGTCACAAATGGGGGAAGGCCCAGATGAAGGGGCAAACCCAAAGCAAGGCCGAAACACCCGTCCGCAAGGGCCTGCTCTTCAAGCCACTGCGCTGCGGAAAGCACCAGCGGAAGCTGAGGTATGTCGATGCCGATGGCTTCGGCAAGCTCGGTGGCGACAATTTCCAGCCGGCCTATGGCAAGGCAGGGGCCAAAGTTCAGCACAGGGGGAATGCCGAGTTTCCGGCACACCGCCTTGAGCTTCGGCCCGGCCAGTTCCGCCGCGTCGGGGATCATAAGGCCGCAGTTTTCAATACCACCCGATGAACAGCCCGCCGTAAGGACGATGATGTCGCGGGCGATGAGCTCTTTTACGAGGTCTACGGTCAGTACATCATGGCCGCCCGCGACAAGGTTTGAACAGCCGACCACACCGGCGACGCCTTTAATGTCTCCTGAAACGATAAGGTCGATAAGCGGTTTCCATGAATCGCCCAGGAATTTTTTCAGCGAGACTTCGCTCACCCCGGTGAGGGTGTTGTCGTTGCCGTGTTCAGGGGCAAGGTTGAGCTTTACCTTTGGCCTCCTTTCTTTGTAAGCGGCAATTATCTTATTGATGATCTTCTCGCATTGCGCTTCACGGTTCGCGAAATCAAAGGGAATAAGCTCGGCGTTTGCTTTTTTCGCTACATCATCAATACATATTTGCTTTATAAGAAGCTCGTCGCAGACTGTTTCTATTCCCGGCAGGGTACAGTTAAACTCCGAAAGCACAGCGTCAATCGCGCCGGTGGCAAGAATCGCCTCGCTTGTGTAGTTGTTTCCTGCGTGGCCGTCAAAAACCTCAGTGTAATGGGCCCCCCGGAGCTGCAGATCCTGGCCCACGCAGGTACAGCCGACAAGCTTAAAGCCCTTGGCGCCAGCGGCCTTTGCCAGTGCAACCATGTCAGGCTGAATGAGCCTTTCCTGCAAATGAACAAACATTGTGTGCTGGTGGCCCGTGATCATTATGTTGATGTAATCAGGATTAATTACCCTAAGGCCGACCGGCGCGGGGCGCAGCTCCGGCTCGCCCAAAAGAACGTCGTTCAATAAATTGGTAAGCGTAAGGCCGTAGATGCCTGTGGAGATGCCAAGTTTAAGGCAATCCAAAAGCATATTTACCGGATCGGAATTTAAGTTGGTTGAACATTTCACGACGCCGTGAAACACTTCGGCCTTCGCTCCGCCGGGGAGTATGCCCAATTCTTTCCATAATTTAAACCTGGGAGGATAAGCCATTTTCTCTACTAAGTCCATTTTGACGTATTCAGGTTTATAGAGATCGTTAAGAACCGCATCGGCCACATTCAGGGCCTTTTCGTGATCGTCCTTGCCGGAAACGCCGAACAGTTTGCAGAGCCGCTGGAGCGCGCCAAGGCCTTTGAGCTTCCCTTTTTCAAGCGCGGTGTTTTTCAGGTTAAGGGCGGTATTTTCAACCACATGAATGTAGCAGCCGGAACCGGACGCGACGGCTCTAAGCAGGTTTCGCGTAACCATCACATCCGCTGACGCGCCGCAGATTCCCCTTGGCGATTTTGGAGTTATTCGACAGGGGCCGTTGGCGCAAAGCCTGCAGCACACACCTTGCAAGCCAAAGCCGCATTTAGTTGACTGGCCTTCAACCCTGTGGTGGGAAGTCTCCATCGGCAATTTCGCGATAAATTCTTCCAGTGGTTTATCCGCGCTCGCGCAGGTGGTACATCCATAACAACTTTCATTCATGAGTTTGCCCTCTTGATTAAATATTATTGTGTTTAAGAGAAAAAATCAAATTTGGGAAGATGGTATCACAGGGAAGGCGGGCACTGAATGCGCTTGAACTCCATACGCTTCATGGTATTGATGATGCGGTCTACCAGCTCTCTGTCCCAGCCTTTTGCGGCGATTTCGCCTGGCGAAAGGTTTTCGCAAAGGTGCAGCCTTAGTATCGCGTCAAGGGTGTCGTAGGGCGGCAGGCTATCCTCGTCTTTTTGGCCTGGACGCAGCTCCGCCGACGGGCTCTTGTCGATGATCGCCTGGGGAATGATTTGCTTGCCTTCCGCCGCCGCGGCCCTCGCGTTAATTCGGTTACTGAGCGCGTAAACTTCGGTTTTGAAAAGATTTCCGATAGGCGCAAGCGCGCCGCAGGTATCCCCGTAAAGTGTACAGTAGCCCATGGAGGCTTCGCTTTTGTTGCCTGTGGCCAGAAGCACGGAATTAAATTTGTTTGAATATGCCATGAGAAGCGTGCCGCGTATCCTTGCCTGTAAGTTTTCTTCAGCGACATCGAAGGGGCGGTTTTCAAAAACCTTTTCCAGGGCGGTAAGGTAGGTAGAGTAAATTCCCTCGATGGGAATGGTTTCGAAACGGCAGTGAAGGTTCGCCGCAAGCTCCGCAGCGTCGTCTTTGGAGCCCTGGGACGAAAACCGCGAAGGCATGCTGATACAGGTAACGTTTTCCGCGCCGGCAGCCCGCACGGCAAGGTACGCGACAAGGGCGGAATCTATGCCGCCTGACAAGCCCAGATGGGCGCGGCTAAAGCCGTTTTTTTTCAAAAAGTCCCCGATTCCCTGAACCAGGGTCTCTTCAAGCTTATCAAGTTCGGATTGGCTCATGGAGAAAATCTAACATAAAAGAGCAATATTAGCAAACCCGCCAATCGGGCTTATTTTTTATATGGAAATTTGTTATATTATATATTATAGGAGACATTTATGGCAATTAAATATAAACCTGAACCGTTCAGAATCAAGATGGTCGAGACGATCAAAATGCTTTCGGAAGAGGAGCGTTCCGCCAAGATTAAAGAGGCAAAGTATAACCTTTTTAACCTGCGCAGCGATGACGTGTATATTGACATGTTGACCGATTCCGGCACAAACGCGATGAGCCAGGAACAGTGGGCAGGCGTTATGGTAGGAGATGAGGCTTATG
>Ga0268262_10002613_pt1 | contig 20595 bp, 19 predicted proteins | sample TergutNc150P3_FD_190354 | JGI IMG/M metagenome (GOLD analysis project Ga0268262, IMG submission 190354) | Nasutitermes corniger P3 segment gut microbial community from laboratory colony in Florida, USA - Nc150 P3 (SPAdes) (version 2) | ecosystem: Host-associated > Arthropoda: Insects >... | reverse complement strand
CTTGTTCATGGCAAAAGCATTCACTTCGGGCGATTTGACCACAAAAAGCGTGATTTCATTGCGCAATTTCGAGTCGTTCACCAACAGTTTATCCAAAATATTGTCAAGATAACGGTTCAAGGACGAACCGTACACGATTTTCCCGCTTTGGAACAGTCTTTTCAGAAAAATATCGTCTTCCTTTTTCCCGTCCGAAGCAAAGATTTCGCGTAAAATAGACGGCATTTCCCCTTCCGAAACCAGCCTGTCATTTCCCTGCGAAAAACCAATATTGGAAAAAAGCAAGCACAGCAACAGACAGATTGCAAAACGCGTTCTTTTTGTTAAATAATTCATTGCTTTATAATATAAATGTTAGGGCAATTGAAGTGTTTCAATATACGCTTCTTTCCTGTTTCTCGTCAAAATCACCAATTTATCATCTTCTTGAAACAGTATTTCGCGGACTAAACGTTTGGCAGGCAATTTCCCTGTTAATGAGGTTATTTCCTGTTTTTCCCCGTTTTCTTGGAGACTTAAAACAATGCTGGCATCATCTCCCGTCAATGTTTTTCTAAATGTTTGATTTTTATACTTTTCAGGTTTGACATACCTTTTCAGACAGTCATTGAAAATATATCCAACTTTATTTCCGTAAACAAATGGGAAAAAGGAAAAATGCAAGGTTTTTATCGGCAAATCATACCCCGAGGTATTGGATTGCGTTTTTTCCATAAAACTCACATTATCAATTGTTCCATCTTCTGGTTTTACAAAAATGGTGGTTACAGACCCGCGTATTTTCGTATAAAAATTTCCGTTTCTTGTGTAAATAACATAGGAAACAGCCTGTTCGCACATCACGGCAATTTCACCGTTGCCAAGTTCCAAAATATTGGAAAGTCCCATATTGGCTACATAATTGGGTTTTCCTTTCACATATCGTTCTTCAAATTTCTTCGTCTCATTTCCCACAACATTGAAATTACTGCCGTTTATTTTTATGCTCATCAACTCTTTTTGGGTAAAATTCTTGTCTTTTTTGCCTGTGTTTTCCACCGAGAACAGTCCCGCCAAATAAACATCATTGTTTTTCAATGCTTTCAACAGGATTTGTCCGCCGAAATTGTTGTCATCGATACGGAAATTCATTTTATCTTTTGCACCGTCCGTCAGATAAATTAAATCAAGGTAGGAATGCTTGTCCGCCGATTTCTTTTCATCTTTGGGAGTGGAATAGAACGCCGCATACATATCGCCCTTGTTGGTGATGGCAATATCTTTCACACTAAAAACTTCGTTGCTGATTTCCAAATCATGGGTTGCTTCCCACTGCACTTCGTAATTGTTGTCCAAAACCGTTGCGTAATAACTGTCCACCGAATTTTTTTTGTTTGCAAGCATGAACATAAATCCCTTTTTTGTTTTGTCGGGCGAAGTGGAAGAATAAAACATCCAATGCTCCGATTTGCTTTTTGGGAAAGTCGCAATAACGGTTTCTTTTTTCAGTTTCCCCGTTGTTTTGGCGTAACCCTGTTTGATGATTTGTGTTTTTTGCTCGCCTTTTTTGTCTCTGGCAATCAAAATAACCAATTCCTCTTCGGTTGCCTGCACCCATAAAAACTTGTCTTCCTTGTCTTTAGAGAGCGGAAACTCTTTTACACTTGCCAAATTTTTGCTTATTGCAAAAAACGAAGCATCAAACTTGCCGAAAACTCCAACATTGGCATAAAACACGTAATAAGTGTTTTCGTCCGACCCAAACCCTTGTATTACAGCAAAATTTGGTGCAAGACCTGCCGTACTTTTAAATTTTCCGATATTCAATGCCGTTTGTTGTAAACTTTGTGCTTGCAGCATTGAAGTTGCACCCGTTAGTAAGAAAATGAATAAAATCTTTTTCATTTCAATTAATTAATTTTTAGTTGTAAGGCTCTGTTATTCTATATTATAACTCGGAAAAAAGCAGAGAGCCGTTTACCACCTTCCCGAATTTGCAAAGATACACTTTTTCTAATTAAAAATAAGAAAAACAATACTCAAAATGTGTTTATTTTTAGGCGTTGTCGTAAATTATTTTGTGATTTTTATGAGGCTTTGTGATTTAAAAGGAGTGATAAACCTTTTCATTCCTGTTTTTCCCATTATTCCCATCACTTCAGCCATTTCCGTCATTTCTGTTTTTCTTATTTTTTTTGTCTATTCCATCATTTCCGCGTATATACGTTTTTTTGCCGTCCATCATAATTGGCAGGTTCGAGCATGGCATCGTGAGTGAAATAATATCGTGCAGACTTTGTAAGTAAAATATATATTCGTGAGCCTTTGTGCATCTGTCCCATACGCTTTCAGGCATTGGATTTGGCTTTTATCTTGTCGCAAATACCAGCCCGAATTTCGCAATGCAAACGCATGCATCCACAGTATGCCGATTAAATCCTTGTTTTTATATTCAAGCAGTTTGTTCGGTTTTGAAAATTACGTCGCAAAGCATGCTTAGGGCGAAATTTTCCGAGAGTACAGGGCATTTTTTCCACCCCATCCGCGACCGCTACCCGTATAACTGTCGCCGATAACAACCCACATTGTACCCTAATTTTTCAAAACGCTGTGCTACTCCATAAAAACATCTATGAGATTCTGAACATACTTTTCTGGCGAATTTTCAAGCCCAATTTTCCCGCTAATGCCATAATCACAAAGGCAATAATAATGTGGCGATGTTACTACTCAGTTCACACTCCCGCTCAGCATAGACTTCAGAACCGCCAATGCGTCCCCTATGTAAAAACGATTTAAGTTTATTTTAAACAGCATTTAATTTGTATAACATTATGTCCGTATAGGAATTCGTATTGCCTATCGGTGATTTGACTGTGGTTACGCTTACGCCCTTGAAGATATTGCTCACTTTTCCTTCGTTCATATCCAACCACTCGCACAGTTCTACTATTGGACGTAAAAGAAATGGTGTTATTTTAGGGTATAAAAAAGCGGTAAAATACCGAAAAAATAGGCGTTTCGCCATAGTGTTACTCATTATGTAGTCATTTTGCATTTTAATTTATATTGACATTCTGTAAAAATAGGTATAATTACCTCAAAATCAGCCAAGAATATGGAAAAACATATTGTTGTATTATGTACTTTTTAATTTATGCCCCGTATAATTTTAAAAAAAAGTTGTATCTTTGCATCTTTAGTGATTAAACGCAAAATAATGATTTTAATAATCAAAATTCATAATTGAAAAAATGGAAGAAGAAAAAAAATATATCCGTCCATCTTGGGACGAGTACTTTATGGAGATAGCCAACACGGTAGCCAAACGTGCCACTTGCGACAGAGGCAGAAGCGGTTGCGTGATTGTGCGGGACAGGCAGTTGCTGGTGAGCGGTTATGTGGGTTCGCCCAACGGAATGCCGCATTGCGACGAAGTGGGTCATCAAATGAAAAAGACCATTCACGAGGACGGAAGCGTTACCAATCATTGCGTCCGCACCATTCATGCCGAACAGAATGCTATCTGTCAGGCTGCCAAACGGGGGATTTCTCTTGAAGGGGCAACGCTCTATTGCCGAATGACACCCTGTCGAACCTGTGCCATGTTGATAATCAACTGCGGAATTGTGCGGGTGGTTTGTGAGAAAAAATATCATGCGGGGGCAGAATCGGAAGAAATGTTTAGACAAACAGGGGTTACGCTGGAGTTTATTCACGATGAAGTTTTGCAGTACCGCAATCAAGGGGATTAGAAAAAAACATGAAAAATTTGTATCTCTTTTTATGCTTTCTATGCTTTTGTCTGTCGGTTTTTGCACAAGAACCATTTCAAGGGAAAAAAGGGAAATATATCTTTAAGAAAACAATAAATCATATTGAAAGCGAAATAATTGTAAGTCCCAAATATGATGGTTGCAACCATTTCATTTTCAATCCTTTTACAGAAGTAAAATTAAATGGAGAATGGGGTTTTATAGATATAAACGGACACGAAATTACGCCTGTAAAATATGACTTTTGCCGTAGTTTTTCCAACGGATAACTTTCATATAGTCCATTAAAACAAAATGATTTGCAAAAATTATTTAAAGAATACAATGGGAATTTAAAGAAATCTTGCAGTAAAGATTTTATTGGCATCAGTATTCATGGAGAAGTATTTGACATGTACAAATACAAAATAAAGGGTAGCGTCATAATAGATAAAGATTTTCCTAAAATGACAAAATGGGAAAATAAAGAAATTCGAGACGAAACGCTGTTTGTAGGAAAATGGAGAAATTGCCCTCTTGACCCAGCAACAAAAGAATTATACGATATATTGACTTATGGCAATCTCTATAAGATGGGATATTCCACCCCTATTTCAACGCATTCCACCCTTGCGCCGTCAGTTCCACCGCCTTTTCATCTTTGGTGATTAACTGGCAACCGCTGTCTTTATCCGTAATATACCCGATTACAGTAACATCTTTCAACAGCTTAATCTTTTCGTAATCAGACTGTTTGATTGTAAACAGCAATTCATAATCTTCCCCGCCGTTCAAGGCGGCAACCGAAGGGATAATGCCGAAATCAGCCGTCAAATCATGGGTTGTCTGGTCTAAGGGCAATTTGTCTTCGTAGAGGCAACAGCCCTTTTGCGAGGCTTTGCAAATGTGCAGCATCTCGGAAGCCAAACCGTCCGAAATATCAATCATGGCAGTAGGCAGGATATTGTTTTCCGCCAGTTGCTGCACGATGTCCAGACGCGGTTCGGGCTTGATTTGCCGTTCCAACACATAATCGTTTCCCTCCAAATCGGGCTGATTGTCAGGGGATTTGAGATAAACCTGTTTTTCCCGTTCCAACAGCAGCAGTCCCATGTAGGCAGCCCCCAAATCGCCAGAGACGCAAATCAAATCATGCTCTTGCGCACCGCTGCGGCGGGTGATTTTCTCTTTGTCGGCGTAACCCAGCACGGTGATGCTGATAAAGAGTCCGCCCGCACTGGAAGTGGTGTCTCCACCGACCAAATCCACTCCGTAACGGTTGCAACACAGACGCATGCCCTCGTAGAGTTCCGCCACCGCCTCCACCGTGTAACGGCTCGACAAAGCAATGCCCACCAACACCTGCTCGGGACGCGCATTCATGGCGGCAATATCCGACAGATTGCTGGCAATCGCCTTGTAGCCGAGATGCCGTAAGGGCGTATAATGCATGTCGAAATGCACGCCCTCCACCAGCAAATCGGTAGAGACGACTTGATAACGGTTTCTTGCATCAATCACCGCTGCATCGTCTCCGATACCCGTGACCGAACTTGCATTTTTCAGTTCGATGCTCTTGGTTAAATGTTCGATTAGTCCGAATTCTCCAAATTCTGATAAAGGGGTGTTTGTTTTGTTTTCTAATATTTCGCTCATAACGCTTTAATTTTGATAAATGCCTTCGGCGATAAAGTGATAAATGCCTTCGGCGATAAAATAATAAACATGATAAAGGGATAAATATTGTTTTTGATAAAGGGATAAAATAGATAAAATGATAAATGCCTTCGGCGATAAAATGATAAATATTATTGTTGATTGGAAACAGATTGTATATATCTGTATATTTTTACACTTAATCTAATGGTTTGTTCTATTAATTGCTGACCGTTTTGCTGTTCTATACAGTTCAAATCTGTTGCTATATAAAGTTGTGTTCGCAGTTCACCGCACGAACCTTTTGCAATATATAAAAACTGCACCGTTTCTTTTGTTCCTTTCCGTTCATAACCTTCTGCGATGTTGGAAGGGATAGAAACTGCCGCTCTTTGCATCTGGTCTTTCAGTCCATAATCCTTACAATCTTTCAACACCGTATAAATTTTCTTACATAACGCCATGGCTTCCTGCCATATTTCCAAATCTTCAAACCGCATATAATTACCCATAAATATTTTTATTTTTTTGTTCTCCTATCCCCATTTATCATTTTTTAATATTTATCCTTCTTATCGCCGAAGGCATTTATCATTTTATCTCCATTTATCATTTTATCACCTTTCCTTTTCATTCCAAATCCTCCAACTCTCCTCCGCCTGAAAACACAACATTTCGTACCCGTTTTGCACGCTTGCTCCCTGCTGTTTTCCCTTTTGCATGAACAGCGTTTCGGCGGGATTGTATATCAAATCGAACAAAAAATGCTCTTTCCCCACCGCAGCATAATCGATGGGCGGACAGGCTTCAACCTTTGGAAACATGCCCAAAGGCGTGGTGTTTATGATTAACAGATTGTTTTCGATGGTCTTCCTGTCCAAATTTTCATACGACAGCATGTCCTTTTGCGGTCTGCGGGACACGAATTGGTACGCAATCCCCAACTGCTTCAACACGTATGCGACCGCCTTTGCCGAACCGCCCGTCCCCAATATCAGTGCCGATTGGAGATGTTCCGTTTTGTGTTTTAAAAACGACTTTTCAAAACCGACAACATCGGTATTATAAGCCGTCGGACACCATACGCCCCGTTCATTTTCCTCAAATTTCACCACATTCGCCGCCCCGACCGCCTTGGCAATTGGCGAAATTTTGGTCATAAACCACAACACCTTCTCCTTGTACGGCAGGGTCACGTTCAGTCCCCGCAGATTAGGCTCTTTGTCCATCAGAACGGTCAATTCGTCTATGTATTCCATTGGAAAATTCCGGTAAACCGCATCTTCAATCCCCTCCGCCGCAAATTTTTGCTCGAAATACGATTGGGAAAACGAATGTTTCAAAGGGTAACCGATAAGTCCGTAAATTTTATGTTGCATTTTTAAAAACAAAACTTGTTCATTGCTTTTTCTTAATAAATTGTTTTACTATTAAATCAACAATAAATAAACTGATTATTAATACAATGAATTGAATAACAAAAACAGGGAGCAAATTATCTGCTTCCGCAAACCGATAGGCAAAACTTATAAATGAAACAGGAAAAGTCAATAAACAAGCATAAATAGACCATTCACCATATAAAAAATCTTTTGGATAAACGGAACATATGGTTATTGTGCCAATAATTACATACAGAGATACAAATCCTGCAACAATTATTCGCGTTTTATTTTTTTTACTTAACATTGTTTTTCTGTTTTTTAAAATAACGCAAATTCATATAAAATATTATATTTTTCAAACAGGTACATTTATGCTTTGCTAAATTTGTAAAAGCGGAACCCCAACTCTTTGAATATGTTCTGCAAGTTCTTTATGGTTTAGTGTTGTAAAATTTGTTATATCAACAAAATAGGGCAAACTGCTTTCTTCTATTTCCGCCTTGATATTCCTGATTGTTTTGTCGGAAACGCCCGCACTCATAATTGCCAAATCAATATCACTGCCAAATTTGTGCGTTCCCTTTGCACGGCTACCGTCCCAGCGGCTTGGCGCAGTGGCGGCTTCCACTGAACTTGCTGCAGGGTAATAACGTGCAATTTCGCACAAAATTGTCTGCGGGCTACTGCCGCCATTGCGCCAAACCGCCCGTTATCTGTCGTTTATTCATACCGATTGATTGTATTTTATTTGAGAAATGCAACTAAAAAAGAAAAAAAGGCAATGATAATTGAAATTACACTTAAAATGAGCGTCATTTTACCTCTATGAAGTTCTTTTAAGGTTTCATCTTTTATTTTTTTATCTGTCTTCAATACCCGATTTTGTTCCACATATCCACCGTGTTGTATAAATTGAATGCCTTCTTGAGTTAAATCAGGCAATTGTGCATCTTCAACCTCAATGATTTTTATGTAGTTATCTGAAAGTAATCTGCTTTTCAAAAACTCTACTTCCCATTCCAACACATCTTCTCCTTTAAATAAAGCATTACATATAAATTCAAATGTAAGTCGTTTATCATCTGTTTTATCTGCAAATCTCTTGGGTTGTCGGGATAATAATGCGTGTAAAATTTGATTTAGTTTTTGGTCGTGTGTCATATAAACTATACTTTTTTGATTAAAGGTACTAAAATATTTTTCAAGGTTTTATTTGCCTGTCTTCCAAAGTTATACCTATATTTATTGTGTTCGATTATTGTACAATAATACTGCATTTCTTCTTTCGACATCGCAGTTTTCGGATATAAACAAGCAATATGAAAAGCCGTATAAAATGGTTCTTCTTGATAAAAGGAAGATAACACAGAGCCTCCCAAAGCAACCGTAATGGCATCTGCAGGCATGGGTTCTAAATCGTCTAATTGTTTAACTCTCGCAACAACACCATTGTTTGCCGAAGTTCTTGAAATAAAACAAATACCGTTTGCTATTTCTTCGCAATTAATTAACTCAAGACTTTTGCTACTTTTTATGTCAAAAATATCGGACAACTTAACTAAGTTATTTTTATCTACAACAAGGTTGTCTGTATTTTCCAATGTTATAGATTTAATATTGTTGTTGTTCAAAAATTTATAAACCAATAAATCTTTTATTTTTCGTTCAAAAGTAAATTTATTGAGGATAGAATAATCTGTTGTCATATACGCTTCCGCACACCATTCATCTTCGCCTTTTACTTCTTGTTTTACGGATAATCCTGCGACTTCATCAAAATTATTGTACGCATTTTTCCATTGTTTTTTTATGTCGTTCCATTTTCCACGAGCATCAATGCGACCTCTTTGTTTTCTTTTTTCAAATCCATCATCTTTGAAATAACCAAACCACGTTTTACGCCCATCGTGTTTTTTGTTTGCCTCAAAAACCATTATACAAGTTACTACACTTGCGCTTGGATTAAATAATTCGTCGGGCATTGAAAGAACGGCTTTTAGGTAGTGTTTGTCCAAAATTCTCTTTTTAACAGCAATCAATTCTTTTTCGTTTTTAATTCCACAACTCATTTGCACAATGGCTACAACAGTTCCATTTTGAGCCGAAACCATATCCAAAGCGTGTTCAATAAACTGCATTTGCCTCGCCACACCAACATCATAAGGTGGATTCAAAAATGCAACTGTCGGTTTATGGTTATTCGCGACCATATTGGCAAAAGCGAAACAATCGCCACAATAGATATTTGATTTTCCATCGCCTCGCATCATCATATTGGAACAGGCATAAGTGAACATTGAGGGGCGAAGTTCTACGCCGACTAATTGTTTGTTTTTTATGTTCTGTTTTTTATTATCATCGTTTCCTGTAAGTTCAAACATTCGTTTCATTCCTGCAATCAAAAAACCACCTGTTCCACAACAAGGATCGTAAATAATATCATTAGAACTTACATTTGCCAAATCGCAAAATAAATCGGTAATATGTGCCGGCGTAAGCACCAAACCTTGACTTTGTTCGCTACCTGCATAACGAATAAATTCGGTGTAAAAACGTCCCAAAACATCAAAACCGCTCTGTTCCATATCCATAAGTGGATAGACGTTTTGGTGCAGATAATCTATCATTTCTTTGGCAACTTCCACTGATTGTTCATGTTCTTTTTTCTTTTTGTGCTTGATTGTTTTTTGCTTAAAAAGTGGCTCATTCAATATTTTGCTGTATTCGCCAATCATAGCACTTTGATTGAAAGTATTGTTATCAGACAACACATTTTCAATTGCCGACAACATCGCTTTTCCTAAATTTTCGGCAGTAGAATATGTTTTATAACTAATTCTAAACGGATTATCAAGCAATGACAACAAAATAGCACTAACCATAGTACAGCGTGTGGTTTCGGTAATGGAATAGGCTTGATATTCTTCGTTTAGAAAAATGGCTTTTTGGATAATATCTACATTTCGCAGATTGTCAGCAAATTGTTCGTTGTTAAAGAGTTTCAGATAGTTATTGACGGAAAGAAGTTTTTTATCTTCTCTGTTTTCAATAAATGTTGTTTCTTCTTTTTTCCAAACAAAATGTGAAACGAGTAATTCTTGTTCAGTTTGTCCGCTTACGGCAATAGCAACCACATCAAATTGTGCCGAAAGTGCTTTTGCATAATGCAACACGCCATCAACTGCATAATCTTTCGGGCTGTCGAGTTTCTGGCTTCGATGGTCAGAAACATTGGCTTTACATTCAATAACAAGCAAATAATCAATATTCCCTATTGGAAAAGAGATTATAAATTCGGGCTTACCAATACCTTTCCCGCTTTTTGAGGCATTTTGCAATAAGTCAATCACTCTTTTGTTGTACGATTTTTGCTCTTCAAACTTAATGCTCTTGAACAAAGGGTCATTCTTAAAGTGATTTCTTACAATGTCTTCCGTAATTCTTTCGTTTGCCATAATTTACCGTATTTTACTTAAATACAAAAGTAGATGTTTTTTCTGATTTAACGAAGATTTTTTTTAATTGTTGTTTTCTTGGAAGAAATGATACAACTGTTTTAAAGCAGGAAAAACATCTGTACTTACTTCCATTACGGCAGATGCAAATTTTTGCATATTGTAATCATGCGACATTTCATTTCGGATTGTTATACCGTCTATCAGCGTTTGGGCATAGGTGATATATCCTGCCTGCTGTGCTTGTCTTAAAACATCTTTGGGAGACGGATTGAATGCAAATCCCTGCTCTTCCAAAAAATCTTTCATCACTTTCCATGCAAGGTCGATGGTGAATTCAAACCGCTGAATAAGTCCATTTTTCTCCAATTCATTCAAATTTTCCTTTTCGATTGCTTCTTGCAGTTGCAGAAAAGCCTTTTCAAAATTCTGAAATTGCTGTTTCCAACGAATGGCTGTATCGTACATAAATATCTTTTAATTTATTTCTCTTTCTTCTTTTTGATAAACCCGCTATACACCAAAAAACAAACAAAAACAACCCCCAACACCAGCATCACATAGGAAATTTCTTTGCTGTAACGGTTGATGACATCGGCATTGCCGCCGGCGAAATAGCCTATCAGGGCGAGAATGACGTTCCACAGTCCCGCCCCCAAAGTGGTGAAGACAAGAAAGGGCAACAAGGGCATTCTGGACAATCCCGCAGGTATCGAAATCAACTGACGGATGGCGGGAATGAAACGTCCGATAAAAGTCGAACTCCTGCCGTGTTTGACGAAATAATCCTCCGCCTGCTGTACTTTTTCCGCCGAAAGCAAGCACATTCTGCCCAATTTGCTGTCGGCGAACTTGTGAATTATCGGACGACCCAGCCATAACGCCAAAAAGTAGTTAATCAACGAACCGATGACCGCACCAATGGTGGCGAAAATCACGACCAACACAATGTTCAACCCGTTTTCCTCCTGCCGCGCCTTGTACGCCGCCGGCGGAACTACCACCTCCGAAGGAAAGGGAATAAAGGAACTTTCTACCGTCATCAACAGGGCGATTGTGCCGTAATTCATGTTATCCATGTACCACGAAGCCACCTTTTCTACCGTAGATTTTTTTTCAACAGCGGTATCGCACACCGCATTTTCCGACAGCGGTTTCGCCGAAGCACACTGTCCAAACACTACAACCGAAATGACCAACAAGAGGGTCGCTTTTACTGATTTTGTTCTATCCATTTTTTTTTTTGTTTTAGTTACAAGTTACGAGTTACGAGTTACAAGTTTTTAGTTTTTAGTTATAAATTATGAGTTACGAGTTACAAGTTTTTGGTTACAATATGAAGGTTGTTAATTAGGTGTTGCAAAAGTCTATCACTTGTAACTCGTAACTCGTAACTCTCTACGTCTTATCCAAATTAATTATACTGATTACTTCCGGTATCTGATTGGTTTCTTCGTCATAATCGGTGAAAAAACTGACCAATTGCGGATTGGAATGAAAGGCGAGATAGAGATAGGTCGTGCCTAATCGAATGTCCCTGTCGAGGAAATAATAATTCGCCATGCGGTACAAGAGAAACGGATTGTCGGGCAACACCGCCAAACCCTGATGGATAATGCCACATGCCATTTGATAATCCTCCACCAATGCCGCATAGTTGGAATACGCCAACCAAACCTCCACGTCCTTGGGATACTGTTTCAACAACCGCAGATAAATCTCGACCGCGTCCTCGTCCCGATTTACCTCAATGTAATCGTCCGCCAAGAGCAGCCATGCTTCTGTGGGGAGTTCGCCGTCTGTCCGTTTCGCCTCCATGATGTAGTAAATTGAGTCCTCGTAACGTTCCATGTCCGAATAAACGAACGCCAATCCCAACATGGCGGAGGTGTCCTGTTTATCGGCATCTAATGCCATGGAGAAGAAGTGTATCGCATGTTCGGTTTCTTCCAAACCGTGCATGAATTCGCCCATTTCTGCATAGAGGACGGTCAATTTCGGTTCGCGGGCAATGGCTTCCTGAAAGCATTCAAAGGCTTCGGTTATTCTGTCCATTTCCGCCAATGTGTAACCGAGTGCGACCAGCGGCATGGGATTGTCGGACAGGGCAACACCGTAACGGAACGCCTGTACCGCCTGTTCGTACCGCAACATGTCGGCACAGGATTTACCCAGATAGAGCCATGCGGGCATGGAAAAGGGTAGCCGTTGGGTCAATGCCTCGAATATCGGAACGGCGAGGGGTTTGAGGAAATAATGCTCGTAGATTTCCCAAAATAATATTTCGCTGCTGACTTCCCCGATTTTCAAAATCTGGTTGCAACAGTCCAAAATATTGGGCAGGTCGTCTTCTTTTTCGTGTAAAAAGAGGATTTGGTAGTATAAAAGGGTTTTGTCCTCGTCGTCTTCGGCTTTGTCGAGCAGGGAGAGGAGGAGTTCTTTTGCTTTTTTTCGTTCGCCGACCTGTCGGTAGATGTGTGCCAACACGTGGGTAAAATGTTCGTTATCGAACTGTGGAAACCGTATCTGTTCGAGTTTGCCAACCAGCATTTTTTTCGACAGACGGTTTTCGCGGTAGAGGTGGAACGTTTGCAGCAATTGCAGAATTTCCGATTTGGGATATTGTGCAATGGCGGCATTGATAACTGCCGAACCTTTTTTGAGGTTGTCGTTCGGAATGGGATTCATATCCCGATAGAAGCCCATGTAATGGAAATACAACTCCTCATAATCGTCCACATCGAAGAAACTCGACTGACGGTTTTTCAGTGTGTTTTCGTATCTGGCGACGAGTTCGCGTTCGTCTTCGTCCCATTCTTCTTCCTCTGTGTTAAAGTTTTCGTTCATTTTGCGGTTTGTTTCTCTGGTTTTGCAAAGATACAATATTTTTTTGGAATATCGGGATATGCCAATGGAATGGTTAAAAAGATAAACTATCTTCTTTTAACAATCAGCCTCAAAGAAGATACCACAGTAATCAAAAATACAATCACTGCCCACAAACCCCATATTAATAAATCTACAAAATGATAAAGATTTAGATGTAATATTAAGAAATCCGTATTATTTATTTTACCACCAATATTTTGATATGAATTTACAAGCATTTTTCCTTGTACAGTATCAATTAAATTGTTTTGCATTGCCCATTCATACTCTTTTTCTGCTGCATATTTTCTATAAGGTGGCTCTGAATGTGTAAGTTTGTTTTCTGGTTTGTAAAAAACATAACCATTAAAAACATCTTGATAATGACAAAGATAAAAATATTTTCGTGTAGGAAACATATCAAATTTATCATTGCCAAACGGTGAGCCATCAAAATCAAATCCGACAGGTGTATTTCCATTTTCTTTCATTGCTCTATCCCATTTTCCATGTTGTACCGGTGAAAGAAAAATATTGTTAAAACGATGCCCGTGCATCAATACATTTGCTGTTTTTTCGGGAAATCTATCATAAATATATTGTGCTTCATTGTCGTAGTTCTTTGAACTTGCATTATTTTTTACCGCAAAAGCATGACGATAATTTGTTACAACCAAGCATTTACCGCCTGTTTGTTCGTGCCAATCTATAACAACCTGTGCCATTAAACTATCCCGTTCGTATTTTATGGTATTTTGTTCGTTTAACATCGTATCATAATAAGCACTACGCAAATAATTCCAACCCGATACATCTGTAAAATGTTCTTGAATACGGAAACTGTCGGGTAAAGTTTGGTTAAATGTGTGCAGTTTTTGCATGAAAAAATAAAAATTTCCACTATGATAATTCATTAAAGTAGCCGTTGCTTTGGCAAGCGATATGGAATCAGAAAAAGAAGTTTGCATAAAAGAATCTACTTTTGATTGTTGATAAACACAACCATATTCGGTAAAAATATGACCGACTTTTTTTACAAACTGCGTATCGGAAACCACATCATAAATAAAATCCCATTGCGTATCTTCGGTGTGCAAATGTTCGCACAAGACAACAATATCATATTTATCAAATAAAGACAATAAATATTCTTTGGGATTTTGTGCCTGTTCTCTTAAAAAGGCAGTATAAGGTTTAACACTGCGATTATTGGGATATTCAATTCTTTTAAAAGGAATATTAAATCCCAAAAACTTATCGGACGAAGGATTACCAATATTATTATGCAAAAGCAAAACAATAAAAGTCAAAGCAATAAACCCAAGATAACCCAAACGAATAAAGTATTTAAATTTTAAAGGACTGCTTTTTTGTTGCGTTTGCGTTTTCCCAATGGTATTCCACCAAGATTCGCCTTTCCCTGCATAATAAAGGAAGAAAACAAAAACATGAAGAAACAACAGCAATAAAATATGCTCCCATGTAATTTTCACATGAAATACTGCAAGCAAACCCAACGGAAACCATGCACCCAATCCGTATTTAAAAAATTCCTGTTTTATAATGGTTGTACTCCAACGAGTATTTGCTGATTTTGAGGTTAATTCAATTCCGCAAAAATAATATCCAAGAGTTTGTTTAAGCGTTAAATAAAAAACGACATAATACAAAAAGGCAATTATCGTAAATAAAACAATGGTATCTAAAAAGACAAATTGCCTTAAAACAAAATTAATAACAAGTGTACAGGAAAAAATTAAAAACCAGTCTAAAAAAGAGGCAAGAAATATCTTTTTTGCAGGTATTTGTACCTTTTTTTGCCCCATTATTAATTTTATACATGGTGTCATCCAACGATTGAACAACATAAATGTGAGGTAAAATATACCCACAGCAATTTCAACTGTTAAGTATGCAATTGAAATAGAACATCCTAAAGTGGCTTTGAGAAACAGCCTTACAAGTATAGATAAACAGCAAAGAAAAGCACAATCTATTAAAAGTCCCAAGAATATTTTTATTATCTTTCTCATTTTCATTATATTTTATTAAATTAAACAATTATAAATATGTTTTGCAAAGATACAATATTTTTTTATTTTTTCTTCACCCTTTTCAACGTCAGCAAATTCATTGCATTATTTTCCATGCCCTCGATGTTATTTTGTATGAAACGCAACACTTGGTCGTAATACAGGATAACAACGGGTGCATCTTCCATCACCAGATTATCCATTTGCTGATATAAGGCATAACGCAGACTGTCATTGGTGGTAGATTGCGACTGCTCGTACAGTTTATCGAACTGCGGATTGCGGTAATGGGTATAATTGGGACCATTCGGACAAAAATTTTTAGAATAAAACAGCGACAAATAATTTTCCGCATCAGGATAATCGGCTATCCACGAACCTCTGAAAAATGGAATTTGCGATTTGGAGATAAATTGCCGTAAAATAGCAGGCTGCAACTTCGCAATCTCAATCCGAATGCCGATTTGAGACAACTCGTGAGCAATATATTGCACGATGTCCAAATAACTTTCGGATATGGACAACTTGATGGGCGGCAAGCCTTTCCCGTCTTTGTAACCCGCCTTTGCCAAGAGTTCGCGTGCCTTTTCGGGATTGTAACCGTAACCTTTGATGCGGTTGCTGTCATAAGGCGGCAAACCGTAGGGAATAATGCCGCAAACACCCGCCCGCCCGATGTTGCTGCGGAGGTAACGAAGCATTTTCTCCCTGTCAAAACCGTAACTGATTGCCTGCCGTACTTCTTTGATTAACAGCGGATTGTTTTTCGCAGACTGATTTTCATCCATTAAAAACCCCAGATATTCCGTGTTGAGATACGGAACGGACAGCATTTTAATTCGGTTTTGATAGGCGGGATTTAACCTGCCGTCCCAAGTCAGCAATTCGTCTTTGTAAGAAGCGTCCAATCCTGACATAAAATCCAGATTTCCCTTTACAAATTCCATAAAAACAGACTGTTTGTCAATGATAAACGAAATGGAAACGGCATCTAAATAGGGCAATGCTTCATTTTGCGCATCATGTTCAAAATAATCGGGATTTTTGAGCAGCACCATTTTCACGCCCTCTTTCCACATTTTCAACTGGAAAGCACCTGTCCCGACTGGATATTTGCGGAAATCTTTTTTAAATTTTTCTACCGCCTCATGCGGAACTACAGAGCAATATTGCATACAAAGCAAGCCCAAAAAAGGCGGAAAATGCTCTTTCAACCGCACCTCAAACGTGGTATCATTCATGGCAGAAAAACAATAATTTCCGTTTTTATCCACCGCCACCATATTGAAAATCCATGCTGCTGGAGATGCAACCTGCTTATCCACAATGCGGTTGAAACTGTACACTACGTCTTCAGCCGTCAATTTCCGTTTTCCGTTTGGAAATGAAAAATAATCGGTTTGGTGAAAATAAATATTGTCGTGCAGGATAAACTGATAGATTTTCCCGTCTTCAGAAATCGTCCAAGATTTTGCCAGACAGGGTTGTATCTGCAATTGACTGTCCAGTTGTACCAGACTGTTAAACAATTGGTTACAAGCCCAGATATTGGCTTGGTCTTTGGCGAAGGCAGGGTCAAGCGAGGTTATTCCCGCCGACTCGTTGTAGCGGAAAACGGTACGCATATCCCTGTTTTTGCGGTGGTTGCAGGAAAAAAGCAACAGGATAATCAAAATGTAAAACAGTCTGTTGAAATGATGTGCTTGCATTTTTGTAATTTTTGCAAAGATAGCATTATCAATTGACAATTATCAATTGACAATTGAAAAAAAATGGTATCTTTGCACTTTCTAATAAAATAAATGTTAATTGAAAATTTATGAAAAATTTATTTCTATCAGTAATTGCCATTTTGCGTTTGGCAACGGCGGGGTGTAAAAAAACAAATATTAAAAATTTGACTTCGTGTCAATGGAAATTTGTTGAAATTAAAGATAAGAAAACGGCTGAAATCACAAAAGCTCCGCAGGTTTTTGTATTTTACAATAAACCGTATCTTCTTGAATTTAAAGAAGATAAAACAATAAATTTTCCAGTACACTGTAATATTCGTACAGCAGCGTATTCTGTTAAAAGTAAAAATATTATTAAATTTCAGTTTGGCGCAAGGACTTTATTGTATTGTGATATTTTGTCCGATTTGGAAGAGGTTGTGCTTTTAAATTTTGAAAAATCTTTAACGTATTCAATTACAAAAAATTCGTTGGTCATTGATTGTGAATATAATAAATTATATTTTGAAAAATTTGAGGAATGAGTTCGTTAAATTTTAAAAAATGGTATTGTTAATTTAGTATAGCAAACATCGTTTTATTTATTTTCTGGATTGCTTCCTGCTTCGTTCCTCGCAGTCGCAATGACGTAACTATCTGTAATACAACGTCATTGCGAGGAGTGAAAGGACGAAGCAATCCAGAAAATAACAAAAAACTATACAAAATTAACAATACCTAAAAAATAATTGTCCATTCTCAATTCTCCATTTTCAATTAAAAATGCTATCTTTGCATTTCACAGAAAGCATAAACAAGTAATAAGATAAATATCAAGAAATGAGTAGAATAATTCATATTTCAGGAAGACAGATATTGGATTCGAGAGGAAATCCAACGGTGGAGGTAGATGTATATACCGAACAGGGTATTGTAGGCAGAGCAGCAGTGCCTTCGGGTGCTTCGACGGGCGTACACGAAGCGGTTGAGTTGCGGGACGGCGACCCCTCTATGTACATGGGTAAGAGCGTGTTGAAAGCCGTGCAAAACGTAAACAAAACGCTGGCAGAAACCTTGAACGGCATGCCTGTTGACAGACAGGACATGATTGATGCCCGCATGTTGGAAATTGACGGTACGGAAAACAAGGCGAATATCGGGGCAAATGCCATTTTGGGCGTATCGCTGGCGTGTGCAAAGGCGGCGGCTATTGAGTCTGGGCAGGAATTGTATCGCTATGTAGGCGGCGTCAATGCCAATGTGTTGCCTGTGCCCATGATGAATATTCTCAACGGCGGTTCTCATGCTGATAATTCAATTGATTTTCAGGAATTTATGATTATGCCTGTGGGTGCTGCTTCTTTTAGCGATGCGTTGAGAATGGGCAGCGAAGTGTTTCACAATTTGAAATCGGTACTGAAAAAGGGCGGATATTCTACCAATGTGGGAGACGAAGGCGGTTTTGCCCCTAATTTGAAATCGAACGAGGAAGCCATTCAGGTAATCATGCAAGCCGTTGAAAAAGCGGGTTATAAAGCGGGCGAGGATATTTGCATTGCCCTTGACCCTGCCTCTTCGGAATATTATCTGCCCGAAGAAAATGTGTATCATTTGCACAAATCAACGGGGGATAAACTTACGCCCAGCCAAATGGTTGATTTTTGGGCGGACTGGTGCAAACGCTATCCCATTATTTCCATCGAAGACGGCATGGCGGAAGACGATTGGACGGGTTGGAAACTGCTCACCGACAAAATAGGAAACCACGTCCAATTGGTCGGTGATGATTTGTTTGTTACCAATTCTAAACGTCTGGCACTTGGAATTGAAAAGGGAGTGGCAAATTCTATTTTGGTGAAAGTCAATCAGATAGGAACGCTCACCGAAACCATCAATGCCGTGAATTTGGCTTATCGGAATGGATATACCGCTGTAATGAGCCACCGTTCAGGCGAAACGGAAGATACCACGATTGCCGATTTGGCAGTGGCATTGAATACGGGTTTAATCAAAACAGGTTCAGCAAGCCGTACCGACAGAATTTGCAAATACAACCAATTGCTGCGGATTGAGGAATTGCTTGGGGAAATGGCGGTTTATCCGGGAAAAACGTTCAAGTATGCGAGGTAGGTTGCGGGTTGGTTGATTTCTATTTAAACCACGATTTTTGTAAGATTTCTAAAAATCACAGCGTTTTTTTGATTTTTTTTATTTTCAATTAAAAATGGCATCATTCAGTTTCATTTAAAAAGATTGAACTTTTTGTCCTGCATTCATGAAACGAATAGAAAAAATACTAAACAAAAAAACAGGAAAAATAAAACTCACCCTTTTCTTTATCCTGCTCATTCTGTATTGGTTTTCTTTGCCCAAACCGCTTTTCCGCAGCCAATACAGTACCGTTGTAGAAGCCAGCGAGGGTGATTTGCTGGGTGCGCGCATCGCCTCGGACGGACAATGGCGGTTTCCCCCCATGAAAACCGTTCCGCATAAATTCAAACAGGCAATCATTCAGTACGAAGACAAGCGGTTTCACTACCATTTCGGCATCGACCCGCTGGCAATGGGGCGGGCATTGGTCAAAAACGTACAGTCCAAACGGATAGTCAGCGGGGGAAGTACGCTTTCCATGCAGGTTGTCCGATTGAGCAGGGGAAACAGAAAACGCAACCTCTGGAACAAATTCGTCGAAGCGGTTGCGGCTACGCGTTTGGAGTTGGGCTACTCAAAAGAAAGCATTTTGGCGATGTACGCCTCCAACGCCCCGTTTGGCGGAAATGTGGTGGGGATAGAGGCGGCGGCATGGCGGTATTTTCGGCATTCGTCGGCGGAATTGTCGTGGGCGGAGGCGGCAACGCTTGCCGTTTTGCCCAATGCACCCTCTTTGATGCACATTTCCAAAAACAGGGAATTGCTGAAAACGAAACGCGATAATCTGTTGCTGAAACTGCATAAGGAAAAGTATATCAGCGAATTGGAATACAGTCTGGCGATAGAGGAAGAGTTGCCCAGCGAGCCCTTGCCCTTGCCGATGTTCGTCTATCACCTCACCAACCGAATTGCAAAAGAACAGCCCAACATGTTGGCACAAACCACTTTGAATTACACACTCCAACGGCGGATTTCGGAACTTGCAGCACGGAAACAGGAGGAATATTCTGCCAATCTAATCAACAACATTGCCATTCTGGTGGCGGAGGTCAAAACGGGCAGGGTGCTGGCGTATGTCGGCAATGTGTTTCAACAGGGGGACAAGAAAAACGGCTCGAATGTAGATTTGATTACCGCAGCCCGAAGCAGCGGAAGTGTCTTTAAACCACTGCTTTACGCAGCCATGCTCGAAGAAGGGGAAATTTTGCCCAATACCCTAATCCCCGATATACCCACCCATTTCGGCAGTTTTGCCCCAAAAAATTTCAATCGGAGTTTTGACGGGGCAGTGCCTGCACATCGGGTGTTGGAACGCTCGCTCAATATCCCCTCCGTTGCCCTGTTGCAGACGTACGGGATAGAAAAGTTTCGCCTTTTATTAAGAAAATCAGGATTTACCACCATCAACCGACATGCTGATAATTACGGACTTACGCTCATTCTGGGCGGTGCCGAGTGTACGCTTTGGGATTTGGTGAACGTCTATGCCAAACTGTCGCAGAAAATGCAGTCGGCAACCGCTGGGACGAAAAATCTGTTCGATATTCATTTTTACAACAATATTCCGCCCAAAACGGAACTTGCAAAAAACTATCCTTACG
>Ga0268262_10002612_pt1 | contig 20599 bp, 19 predicted proteins | sample TergutNc150P3_FD_190354 | JGI IMG/M metagenome (GOLD analysis project Ga0268262, IMG submission 190354) | Nasutitermes corniger P3 segment gut microbial community from laboratory colony in Florida, USA - Nc150 P3 (SPAdes) (version 2) | ecosystem: Host-associated > Arthropoda: Insects >... | reverse complement strand
TCGAAGCAGAGGGTCTCTCACCAGATTGCCTTCGATTAAGATAGAATTGAGGTTGTTCATATACATCCTCCTCTGTAAGATCCGGCAGCAGTCTACCGCCGGCTAAAATTTTTCATAAGAAAAATTTTAGATACTATATATGGCGTGCAGATGCATGGCGCTTGACCGAAAATCAAAAAATTTTAAGAATTTTTCATATTTATTTTATAAAGGCTATTTGTTTGTATGGTTAAAAAAATATAAAAATGGATAATAAATTGCATAATTGCCCATATACAATTCAATAGTAAATCGAAATTATATTCATATATTTTACACTTTTATGATAATATTAATAAGATAATAAATGCAATATAATTAATATTAATGAGGTAATAAATCAACAAAATTACAATGAAAAAAATAATGTCCGTAATTTTTTTAACACTTGCCTCAAACATCTTCGCGCAGAATAAAATTACGGATTTTTCCTTGAAAAGCCTTCAATCATATCAGTATAAAACAAGTCCTATCACCATACAAAAACTTGTTTTTAAAAACACTGTCCAATATGCATATAACGTAACATATACTTCGATGAATTTGACGGTAAGCGCACGGTTGAGTATACCTAACATTAAACAGGAGAATATCAAGGGGATAGTGATTATGCTTCGCGGCCATCAATTTCCGGGGAACTACTACACGGGAAAGGGCACGGAGCATCCCGCCAAAGAATATCTGCGAAGAGGCTGGGCTGTTATTGCGCCTGATTTTTTTGGTTACGGCTCTTCTTCACAAACTCCGGCTCCAGAGTCTCTTCATCAATTTTATTCAACAATAAACGCGGTAGAGTTATATAAAAGCCTTGAATCCGCCGGAAATAAAACGTTAACAGGCGATAGTTCCCGCCCTGTAAATAATTTATTTAACTTTAATTCCTCTGTTCCCCAAGCGGACAGAATTTCCCTTCCCGCCAATTTTAAGAAAATTGTAATATGGAGCCACAGCAACGGAGGACAAGTAGCTCTGCACTTTCTATTAATTATACAAAAACCTGTTACCAGCGTGCTTTGGGCCCCCGTCAGCCTCGGCTATCCCGACAGCGCGGCTCATTACGCAAGAAACCCTGAGTTGGCGGAAAACTTTAAAAAAGATTACCCGGCAAAAGATTTTTCATTTTTCACCTATCTTGATAAAATTGCGCCAAACACTCCCATACTTCTTGAACAGGGAGATAAAGATAAAGGCGTTCCAAAAGCGTGGAGTGACGCTCTATCACAGGCGATAAAAGAGGAAAACCTTCGCCGCGAAAAAGCGGGGATTGGAAAAATAATTTTACGTTACGAAGTGTATACTAACGCGGATCACAATTTAAGCCCTTATTGGCCTACTGTTCTTCCCCGTGATGTAGAATTTTGGGAACAGTATTAACAGTTTTTAAATTAAAGGAGATATTTATGGTTGAATGGATTGGTTATTTAGCGTCAATATTAATTGCAATATCATTAACTATTAGCAGTAATTTTTATTTTCGTATTATTAATCTTGCAGGCTCGGCTTGCTTTATAGTTTATGGAATATTTATTAAAAGTTGGCCGGTCGCGATAATCAACACTTATTGCATTGGAATAAATATTTTTCATTTAATTAAGAATAGAAAAAAAGCATAATTAATATGCCGCCTGAAAATTCACCGTCAAGTAAATCCGTTATTAGGCCGTTTTTTGCCGCAGTTAACATTGACTTAAAACGCCGTAACCCTTATTATTTGTAATTTTTTATTTATTATTTGCTTTAATAATGTTGCAAATATTGTAATAATCATATAAAATGTTATAATGAAGAAAATTATACGTTTATTTATTATTTTTATTTTCTGCACCTTAACAGCACCCCTGTTACAGGCTCAAATGTCGTTTCGTTTAAAATCTGCGCCTGCGGATTTAAATGTATATTTCAATGACACGCTGATAAAACCCGTATCAATATCTGGAACTATCCGGGAATACAGAATTGCAACCGCAGGAACACTGCGTTTCAGCGCGCCCGGTTACAAAAGCATTGAATGGAATTCAGCGCAGCTTCCTGTTAAAAAAGGGCAGGCTGACATCAAACTGGAAAACGAAAAGGGAATTTTAAGATATATAGGCGAATATAAAACAGGCAGCCAGCCAAAGAGCGCGTTTTTTTCGCCGGACGGCAAGAGGCTTTTTGTCCCGCTTTTGAATGAAAAAGGCGTCGACGTATTCCGTGTTACAGGACAATCCCTGCAGTATGAAAAACGGCTTGAACCCAGCAACAAGAAAGGGTTTGTGGAAGCCCTGGTTGACGAGCGCCGCCGCGAGGTGTGGTTTTCAAACCTGGAAGAACACAAGGTTTATATTTATAACCTTGATACGCTTGAATTAATATCTTCTCAGTCAACCGGCGGTAATTTTCCAAAAGTGATAGCTCAAACCCCTGACGGCGCTCTTACAGTAGTGTCAAACTGGATCAGTATGGACATAAGCGTTTTTGATTCTGATACAAAAAAATTACTGAGGCGCATCCCCGTAGGCGCAACTCCTCGCGGCATGGCGTTCTCGCCTGACAGTTCTACAATGTACGCCGCCATTTACGACGAGGCTGTTATCGCGGTTGTTGACATGAAAACCAACAAAGTGACAAAACGCTGGCGTTTTCACGAAGGCGAAGGAGCCGCTCGGCACATTATTTACTACGGCGACAAGCTCTATGTTTCCGACATGTTCCGCGGAACCGTGAACATATTGAATCCCACAACAGGCGCGCTCCTTAAGTCGACGCGCGTCGGCTTTAATATAAACACCATCGCAATAACGCCAGACGGCAAGTACATTTTTGCCTCCTCGCGCGGCAAGAATAACCCGGTTGACTACACAGTACCCGGACCGGATTTAGGCGCGGTCTATATGTTAAACGCGCAGGACTTAACCTTAATTGAAAAAGTCTGGGGACGAAATCAGCCGACAGGCCTTGCCGTTTCTCCGGATGGAAAACTTTTGGTATTTACCGATTTTCTTGACGCGAATCTGGAATTGTACGCGATTGGTAATTAGGGGTGTAAACCGGTAATCGTAGCATTAGTTTGTTATGAGCCGGTTTGCGCTTTTTATATTATATTATTAATTACATAATCTATTAATCCTATATATTTTTTATCTTTTACAAATTTATTATTTTCCGTACAATTTTTTATAATATATTCTTTAATTTCTTCTATTTTATTAAATCCAGATTTTATTTCATAATCTAATAAGGCCTTTGAACAATTATTATCTTTTTCCAATAAATATGTTATTGATCTTATTATATTTTCACTAATAATTGTTTCCATATTATTATAAATATTATTTACTAATATATTAGATTTCTCCATTTTTTCATATTTAGAATAATTAAAATATTTTTTTGTCAAATTGTTAATAACCGTATGGCTAATTTCATGCCATATAATATTTCTTATTGATTCATTTGAACCAAAAATATATTTATTTTCCTTATATTCCAACGGACTTATTAATATATAATTATCCATACCGATACTTATACCAAAATTTCCTAATATTAAAGGAGAAATAATTATTTTATAATTTTTATTATCAATGTCAAAATAATTAAATATACTTCCTATGTCTTTTAATATATTTTCTTTATTTCCAAAATTATTTAATATTTTTTCGTATTCATCTTTATTATTTTCAAAGAAATAATTTATATTTGCTTCCATATAAAAATTTCTAACATTTTCTATAAATTGTTCATATTTATTTTCATTATTATTAAATATTTTTTTTAATTCTGGAGGCTGTGAATAATTCAAAATTAATGTCAAAAATGTACTAATATCCGATTCATCATTACACAAATTTTTATACAAACTTAAAATTTCATTTTGTTGATATTTTTCAAAATATTGAGTAATATTTTCTTTATATTTACATTGAAATAATGTTTTATTAAAATATTTTTGAGCTAAATTATCCCAATAATTACAAAGAGTTTGAATAATTGTAATTAATTCTATACGTTGGTCAATATATATTTCCATAACATTAATTATATCATATTTCCATTATTTTGTCTACCAATTCAATATTAATTTTGCCTAACGTTCCGGCTATAAGTGATATAGTCCCGACTGGGTTTCGCGTAGCCTAGCCGCTTTAACGGCGTACACTTACCTGCCTGTTATGTGCCGTTGGGGCGTATTCCATTTTTATTTATTATTATATTCATATAATTCTTTATAACTTATTTCAGGATTTGTATGTCTTTTCCTGTTTTGAGTTAAATTTTTTAGTTAATTTATTTATATTATTACACTTTCTTTCTTTTATGAAATATTATACCTTTAACTCTACATAAACAAAGAAAATCGCAAAATCAGCGCCGCAAAAACAATGGAAACCATTGAAAGCAACTTAATCAAAATATTAATAGACGGCCCTGAAGTATCCTTAAACGGATCTCCTACAGTGTCGCCGACAACTGCCGCTTTGTGGGGGTCAGACTTTTTGCCGCCGTGGTTTCCCGCTTCAATGTATTTCTTCGCGTTATCCCATGCGCCGCCTGAGGTGGCCATCATAATCGCAAGGACAAAGCCCGAGGCGGTCGCACCTGCCAACAGGCCTGCAACGCCGTTTACCCCGAAAATCAGCCCGACAATAATGGGTGAAATAATACCGGCTAAAGCGGGAAGTACCATTTCTTTTTGCGCGTTACGGGTGCAAATGTCAACACATGTGCTGTAGTCCGCTTCCGCAGTACCTTCCATAAGACCTTTGATTTCCTTGAACTGACGGCGGACTTCTCTAACAATGCTTTGGGCGGCTCTTCCAACCGCGCTCATAGTCATGGATGAAAAAAGGAAGGGAAGCATTACGCCGATAAAAAGTCCAATAAGGACCGGAGGATTGTTAAGTTCAAGCCTCAATTCAAAATCCGGTTTATACTTTGGTATATACAGTTTAACCTCGTCAATATAAGCGACAATTAAAGCCAAAGCGGTAAGCGCTGCGGAACCGATTGCAAAGCCTTTGCCTGTGGCAGCGGTGGTATTGCCAAGGGAGTCCAGAGCGTCGGTACGATTCCTGACTTCGGGCGGCAGACCCGACATTTCGGCAATGCCACCGGCGTTATCTGCAACAGGGCCATAAGCGTCGGTGGCAAGAGTTATGCCAAGAGTGGAAAGCATTCCTACCGCAGAGATGCTAACGCCGTAAAGTCCGGCTGAATAATGAGACGCGCCGCCAGACGCAAAAAAACTTACCATAACAGAAATACTGACAATGACCACCGGTAAAAGAGTAGAAAGCATACCCAAAGAAATTCCGCCGATGATAATCGTGGCAGGTCCTGTAAGACTTGCCGCGGCGAGATTTCTTGTGGGACTGTAATGATCAGAAGTAAAATATTCAGTGATGAAACCGATAAGCACACCGGCAATCAGCCCTGATAAAACGGCAAAATAAACACCGATGCGTTCGTGATGATTAGCGCAATCAAGGCAGTAGTAGATCACAGGGAAAGCGGCAAGAGCGATGATCGCGGAGGAAATATACGTTCCTTTTCGCAAAGCGCCTAACAAAGTTTTTTGTGACGCTTTGTCTCCGCAGCGGACAAAAAAACTTCCTATAAGGGAAGCTATTGTCCCAATGGTAGCCATAAGCATGGGAACTACCGCTCCGCCGAAATCATAGTGCGCCGAGACTGCAAGGGCGATGGTAGCGACAATGGAGCCGACATACGATTCATAAAGGTCGGCGCCCATGCCCGCGACATCCCCTACGTTATCACCAACATTGTCTGCAATAACCGCAGGGTTACGGGGATCGTCTTCGGGGATTCCCGCTTCAACTTTTCCAACCAAGTCGGCGCCAACATCGGCAGCTTTTGTGAAGATGCCGCCGCCTACGCGGGCAAAGAGCGCCATGCTTGAAGCGCCCATGCCGAAGGTCAACATCGCCAAAGAAATACGCTGTATCTGCGCGGCTTCCACAGTCAAGCCGCTGTTGACCAATTCAATAATTGCCGCCGAATCAGGCGTATAAAATACATACTTTAACAAAAAGAACCAAATCGACAGATCCAAAAGCCCCAGCCCAACAACGGTAAAACCCATCACCGTACCGGAAGAAAAGGCGACACGCAAACCCTTGTTCAGGCTTTCAGACGAAGCCTGCGCGGTTCTTGCGTTAGCTGAAGTTGCGATTTTCATTCCGATAAAACCTGAAAGGCCGGAAAAGAAGCCTCCTGTGATGAACGCAAACGGAACAAAAGGAGTTAAGAATTTAGTAAACGCCATGATGCCCAGGACAAAGAACATCACGATAAAAAACAATCCAACGCCCGTATACTGCCGTTTAAGATAGGCGTTTGCCCCTTTCCGTATTGAGGCGGAAATTTTCCGCATAGTTTCGTTGCCTTCAGGAAATTTTAAAACTTTTCTTGCCTGATAAAAGGCAAAAAGCAAGGCAATGATTGAACCTACGGGTACAATAAAAAATAATGTGTTAATAGATATTAACTGATTCAAAATGAACCTCCTGTCATTGAGTTGTTTTAAGAAAAAATGGCCCGATGAAAAAGACTCAATTAATATTAATTATTATATTAGTTTATAAATTTTCAGTCAATGTTTCGCTTGGTTCGGAGAAGAATTCTCACAAAGAACACAAAGGTACAAAGAACACAAAGAAGGATCAGATGTTTTTGTTTGTTATATTATCGTAAAACTCATGCATCGGGTTTGCCGCTCGCTCCGGTTGTTGGTAGGTCTTTATTTGAAAGAGCTAAAATTTCATTGGCTTCTTTAAATTGCTGCCGTATATTTCTGATAATCCTGTCTTCAAGATCAAACAATAGCTTTTCTTTGTCATTGATTTCAATTGTTGTTGATTCTTTAGGAGTCTCCGCAATCAATAATTGGTGGGCTTCAACATGCAATACTCTTGCTAATTTAGACATGGTTTTATCGCTAACCCACATTCTGCAGCCTTCTATGTCATTAATAGTCTGGGAAGAAAGATCGGCGATTTCCGCCAGTTTTTCCTGCGTCAATCCTAATTTTTTCCGTTCTTTTTTTATGTTGAAAGAAAGAATTTCCCTTAATTTTTCCAATTCCATACGTTTTTTCCGTTTATTTATCAAAATTTAGGCTATTAACAAGTATTGACAACTTGTTAATTACAAGTTATATTACTTGTTATGGACAAGTAAAAAATTGAGTATTTTTCTATCTCAACAATTTAGTTAATCTTGTTCCAGTTTTGGGGCGTATGCTCTGAAAAATAATGGTTTTACAAGGAGATTAAGAATGAAGACGCTATCGAAAATTTTAAAGTTTTTGCTGATCTTAGGGTTTGTTTTGGGCCTCGTAGGGTGTCCATGGCCTAAGAATGATGATGATAAGCCAAATCCCACTCCAACTCTGCCCTCGACACCTTACGACGGTTTTTATAACTACCCTACCGGCAGGGTAGACCCTAACAATGGCAGGTTGACAATAAACAATACAATTGCCAGCGAAGTATTATTGTTCGACGGTAAAGTAGACAAGGATGCCTACCTTGGCACAATTAGTTCTTTAGGCAGCGTGAGAGTTAAGCTGCCTGAGCAAAAGTTCTACACGATAGTCGCAGTACAAAAAGCCAAATACGAGGAACGAGGGGCGCAGGCGATACAGTTCAGCGAGATGGCCTATTATTCAGATACGCAAACTTTTACAATTTCGGTTTCTCCTTCAGCAATGTGGGGCGGCGGAAACTGGGTTTTTGATAATTTTACTAAATATTGGATAGAGGTTAGAAAAGCTGACCTCAGCCAGAATTACGCGGTTATACAGCCTAACGCTAAACGAGTAACGATTCCTATAGAGATTGATGCGATATATGACTATAGTTTGTATTACTCAAGAGCACTGAAATATAATAGCGTTATTATCGCTAAGGCAGAAACATCAAACCCTAAAAAAGACAACACTGCACAGGTAACTACAGGTGCTCTTACATTCACAACTACTATCGAGGATGTGGATGTCTCACCAACTGTTAAGCCATTTGTATTGGTAAAAAATGAAAGTGATAAAACTGTACGTGTTTATTACTCTCAAACTCAAAAAGCAAACGGCGCTCCAGGCGGTGATTTTGTAGTAACTAGCGGTCGGCAACTAATTTTTACAGACTTTGAAGCAGGAAATAATACGAGCAACATAAACTTTAGGGCACTTGCATGGACGCCGGACAATGGAGGGAACAGGCAAGTACCTGCCGCTCAAGGCATGAATATGCAGATCAACAAGACATACATAATAACTATTCCAAGGAACGAAAATGCCGCGGATATAACAGTAGAAGAGGTTGATTCCAGTAACTATTACGATTGAGACGTTTGTTTATTAAAACCAAACCGCAGAGAAAATGAAAATTTCCCCTGCGGCTTTTTGGATTTCTTAATTATAGGAGGCTGTATGTTTAAGTCAAGACTCAATTTTCACCGCTTTTTCTTGGTATTGTCGGGGATTTTTCTGGTTAGTATTTCTTCCTGTGAAAACCCAGTAAGCCCGACAAACCCGGTAAAGCCCCCCGTTGATAATACGCCAAAAACTAGAATTGAATTCAAAAATCTTGAACAATACCCTGTCACCATATATAGCGATTCTTTACGGCAAAATGTATTTACCGAAGTTGCGGCAAAAGACACAAAAACAGTTCCAGCTGAACCTAATCTGATAGGGATAGCATTTTATCCAACATTCTCCCTTGTTCTGACTGAATTACTGGGTAACATTATTCCTTATGACGCTCCATCTATAGTTACGGCAATAGAGGCAAATACTACCAATAAGGTAATGATTCCGGAACTGGAATCCATTGAATTCAGTTCCGCATATATAACTATAACAAACGCCGATATTTTTCCGCTTACATTTAGACAAGGCAACAATGAATTGCCACCTATGGGGGTAGAGAATAGTTCCACAATCATTTTACCCAGTAGAAGTACCGCATATAAAATTACCCCCGGCTCCGTCTCTGGTTACTCAATAATGAAGAATACCAACACGCCAATTGTATTTCCACCAGATTTTATCGAATTCAAGAAAGGTGTAATTTATATATTCACTTACAATGGGACAAACCTTACGCTGGAAGAGAAGACGGTACGGCAAATTGTTTTCCCGCCCCCTAAGTCCTTTCAAATAGCATCTGTAACAGAAAACAGCATTGGTCTTACATGGAACGCCGTCAATAAAGCAAGCGGCTATAACGTTTACAGGTCTGCCATTGAAAACGGAACTTATGATAAGGTAAATACCGGAATAATAACCAGTACAGGGTTTATTGATACAGGTCTTGATGCTTATACCGCTTATTATTATAAAATCAGCGCCATTTATAAAGGTGGTTTTGAAGAAATACAGCAAAGCCCTATTTTTGTTAGTACAGGACTTATTGTTCAGGGAAACAATTTTGCCGCAAAACTTGACTGGTTAAAAACCAATGTAGTCAGTAATTATCTATATGTTATTGAGGTAGATTCCAATGAATCTCTTGTTCCGCAAAACCTTTACTACAGCGGCAAGAGTGGTATTACAATAATTTTAAAAGGCAGTGGGGCAATGCGTACCATTACGCTTTCCGCTTCCGGAAGCCTTTTTACCATATCAGGCGTTACCTTAATACTGGATAACAATATTACCTTGAATGGCAGAAACAATAATACCTCATCTCTAATATACGTATCTACAAATGGAACAATGATAATGAATGCCGGAAGTAAAATTACCGGCAATACCTGTGCTTCCACTGATGTATCTGCTGGCGGAGGGGTTCGTGTAGAAGGAAACTTTATAATGAATGGCGGAGAAATTTCAAACAATAAAACCGATATCGCATCATCCAAATACAGCTTTTCTCTTGGCGGTGGGGTGTATGTGAACGGAACCGGAACCTTTACCATGAATGATGGAAAAATCTCCGGTAATTCTGCAGGTGGTGGTGGTAGCGGTGGCGGTGGTGTATGTGTTGATAGTGTCTTTATCATGAAAGGCGGAGAAATCTCAGGTAACACCGCTTCTGGCGGAGGTGGTGTATGTGTTGATGGCAGAATGGGAGTACCTGGTACCGGATCACCTTATGGAGCCACCTTCCGCATGAGTGGTGGTGTTATTTTTGGCAGTAATGTACCATCAACAAGTCTTCGAAATACCGCAACATCAGAAGGTGGCGCGGCATTATTCATAGCAGATGATAACAGAGGTTATGGCTATAAAGAATACGGAACATTTGATGATAAATTTTATAAATCTGGTAATTTTACAACCACCAATACCACCATACGGATAGTAAACGGCAATTTACAGACGAATTAGTTTTTTAAAAGAGCAATTATTCTTCAATATCGGTAATAGTCTCAATAAACTGTTCCGGGGTTACTGCGGGAATAGAACCTGAAACAAAGTCCTTAATATTTCTGGTAACTATATAATCAACAGCAAGATCTTCTCCAACAACATATTGAACAGAATCTTCAAAATCATCCCATTCCAAATCAAGCGCATGATAGATATTATTGTCTGTTACAGTAGCCGGGTAAAAAATCAACAGCGTTTTCTTTATGGCTTCGTGTGCGGCTGTCTTTCCAAGACTTTTTCTGGTAATGTAATAGATGTCGGTAATAGCCGATGCGGAGATATATCCGGTAATTTTCCCTATTTCAGCAAGAGTAAAGATCGCATTGGAACCGGCAAAAAAAGCTGGCTGCTTAAGCAATTTATTCAAAACAACATTGGAATCAACCAGTATTTTCATTTAAAGTATTTTGCCAGCCTTTCTTCACGTATTTGTTCGATGGTAATATCGCCAAGATGTGCCAATATTCCCGTTAGCGAATCCGAGATAGGCGTTTGGGCGTTCCGCAGCATTTTGTCCAATTCCTGTTTGGAGAGACATAATTTTCCGTTATTATCCGGTTTATTAACAGATGAAATTACTTTAAGTTCGACCTGTGCTTTACCAATTGGTATCTCAAGAGGAACTTCAAAATCCAAATGCAACCGGCGGTTAGCCGGAATATCTACAGTTTGTGTAATACTCATAAGTAAAATATAGCATGAAAAAGAAAAATTATCAATGAGCAATTATCAATGTGTTATGTAACTACTCCTCTACGCAACCTTAACCGCCTTCATCTGCGCTTTAACGCACAATTCAGCCGCTTTAAACGCGTGTTCCTGCGTCATGGCGTTCTCCGTCCTGTTCAGGCAGTCAAGTATCAACTCGCCAAAGAAAGGATAGCCTACTTTGCCCTCCACGTCGTAATAAGTTTCTTCCTTATTATTTGCAAGATACAAATGACCGCCGTGGCTTTCCTTTTCACCTAACTGCATGTACTTGCGCTGTTCAATGTAGCCTTCAGTGCCAAGAATAAAAGAGCGTCCGTCGCCCCACATTTGCAGTCCGTCTGGAGTGAACCAGTCCACGCGGAAATAGTGAGTCGCTCCGTTGTCGCCGACAAGTATGGCTTCGCCGAAATCGTCAAGTTCGGGGTATTGCGGATGATTGTAATTTGCTATTTGGCTTCGCACAATTTCCGCGTCCTTTACGCCCGCGTAAAATAAAAATTGTTCTATCTGATGGCTGCCGATGTCGCAGAGTATGCCGCCGTATTTTTCTTTTTTAAAAAACCATTCAGGGCGCGAAGATGCGCTGAGCCTGTGTGGGCCAAGACCGAGCACCTGTATCACTTTGCCAATCGCTCCCTGTTCAATTAACTGCCCCGCGAACACGGCGCTTTCAACATGAATACGCTCGCTGTAGTACACCATGTACTTTTTTCCCGTCTCCTTTACTTTTGCTTTCGCGGCATCAAGCTGTTCTAATGTGGTAAGCGGCGCTTTGTCTGTAAAATAATCTTTTCCAGCCGACATGACACGTAACCCAAGGGCGCAGCGTTCCGATGTAACCGCCGCTCCGGCTACAAGCAGAACTTCCTTGTCGCAGAGAATCTCATCTTCGCTTGCCGCGCGTTTAACGCCGGAATAAGTCCGGCAGAAATTATCCATCTTGGCGGGATCGGGATCATATACGCTTTTTAAAACTCCGCCCGCTTCAATTAAGCCGTTGCACTGCCCGTAAATATGCCCGTGATCAAGGCCTATTGCCGAAAAAATAAACTCGCCTTTTTTTACTACAGGCGCGGGCTTTCCTGTCGGCGCATAATTCATTCCATTGGATTTTTCCGTCATATTATTACTCCACTGAAGAAGTTTTTTGGTAAAAGCGGGGGACTTTTTCCTTTACGCCTTTAACCGTATAGAAAAGATCATCTTTTTTAATTGGCAATTCTACAGTCCTCTGTTCGGTACCGGCTTTGTAAATAGCGGTGATTAGTTCAATTGTCTTTCTGCCGTCTTCGCCGCAGATTAACGGTTTAGAGCCGCTCTCAATTGCAGATAACACATCGTCAATTTGCCCTTTATGAAATGAATACGCAAGTTTTGGCAGAGACTCATAATAATTATTCAACTGCTTTATTAATTCTTCATTTTGATTCGCTTCGGGAAAACCGCTTGGCTGGGCGACGTTAGCTGCAACTCTCCATGGGAAGGAAACGCGCGCCTTCTCTCCCTGAAAAACAATCTGCTGTTCTTCGCCGTGATGAATAACGGAACTTGTAACCTGCGCAAGAGCGCCTTTAGCGCAAAGACCGTCGTTATACTGCAATATTGCCGCGGAAATATCTTCCACCTCGGCATTATCATGTGAAGCGTTGCTGATAACGGCGGTTACTTGATCCGGAAGCCCGAGCATCCAGCACAGCATATCTATGTGGTGAACGGCGTGGTTAAGGGTACAGCCGCCGCCTTCTTTTTCCCAGGTGCCGCGCCACCACAAATCGTAATAGGAATGGCCTCTCCACCACAGGGAATCTATTTGCGCGTGAACTATTTTGCCGATAAGTTTTGCGTCAAGAACTTTTTTTAATGAATACACAGGATCGCGGAAACGGTTTTGCGCGATTACGGAAAGGAGCCTGCAGTTCTTTTGCGCGGCGGTAATCATCGCGTCACATTCTTCAAGAGAGGCTGCCATTGGTTTTTCTACAAGAACGTCTTTCCCGGCATTGAGAAAATCAACCGTAATCTCGGCGTGGCAAAAAGGCGGAGTGCAAATACTTATAAGATCAATATCTTTCGCGTTTAAAATATCTTTGTATGACGCGCTTACTTTAGCGCCAATGTTATAATCGTTATTTATTTTTTCCGCTTTTTCCGGGAAAATATCCACAAGATGAGTTATCCTGCATCTGTCAGGGAAAGCCAAGTATCCTTCAATATGCTGTTTGGAAATATTTCCGGAACCTATAATCGCAACTGATAACATACAACTCCTACTTTCTATCTTTCATTACGACATACGGCTGCTGTTTTGTTACAGACTTGTACGCGGGGCGGATAATTTTTCCGTTATTCACAATTTCTTCCAGCCTGTGGGCGCTCCAGCCGGCGATACGCGCAACGGCAAACAGCGGCGTAAAAAGTTCTTCGGGAATGTCGAGCATGCTGTAAACAAAACCGGAATAAAAATCAATGTTGGCGCTAACACCTTTGTATATTTTGCGAATCCTCCCAATAATCTGGGGCGCCAAAATTTCTACCTTTGTGTAAAGTTTGTATTCATCATATCGATCTTTTTCTTTTGCAAGCTGTTCGACAAATTGACGAAAAATAAGCGCGCGCGGATCTGACAATGAATAAACAGCATGCCCCATTCCGTAAATTAAACCTGAACGGTCAAAGCCTTCCTTATTAAGAAGTTTTTCAAGATAAACGTTTATCTCAGCGTCATCGTTCCAGTCTGAAACATTTTCCATCATGTCGCGGATCATCTGCACAACTTTGATATTCGCGCCGCCGTGCCTCGGCCCTTTTAACGACGCAAGTGAAGCGACAACCGCGGAATATGTGTCGGTATGCGATGAAGTAACAACATGATTTGTAAAAGTTGAATTGTTGCCGCCGCCATGCTCCGCATGAAGCACAAGGGCGAGATCCAAAAGTTTCGCGTCAAGATCAGTATAGCTTGAATCAGGGCGCAGCATATGAAGAATATTTTCAGCAATGGACGCGCCTTTTTGCGGCGGATGAATCACAAGGCTTTTGTCTTCGTGAAAATGCAGATATGACTTATAACCATAAACAGCTAACAGGGGAAATTGGGCGATAAGATTGATAGATTGGCGAAGCACATTCTCGACGGAAATATCATCGGGATTATCGTCATAGGCGTAAAGAGTTAAAACGCTTTTGGAAAGCGAGTTCATCATGTCCTTGCTTGGAGCGCTCATAATAGTATCGCGGATAAAATTATTTGGCAGGGAGCTGTTATCTTCCATTATATTTGTAAAGTCATCATACTCAGGTCTGTTGGGCAAATGGCCAAACAACAGAAGGAAACACGCCTCTTCAAAACCAAACCGCTTTTCTTTTAAAAAACCGTCAACAAGTTTTTCAATATTGATGCCTCTATAGAAAAGTTTTCCTTCGCACGGAACAAGATCGCCGTCTTCAATCACATAAGCGATTATCTCGGAGATTTCAGTAAGCCCTACAAGTACGCCCTTTCCGCTGACATCGCGCAAGCCGCGCTTTACCTCGTACTTTCCATAAAGTTCATTTTCGATTTTTCCGCGTTCAAGTATTACTTTTGAGAACTTTTCTATTATTTTTCCTTTTTCTTCATTATCCATGAGTTTATTATAACTTAGAATGACGTATTGCGAAACCCTAAAAAATCAATATAATTGAAAAAACAGGAGCCTTTATGGTATTTATTCTTAAACCCAACGCGCCAAAAGATAAAATTGATACTTTTATTTCCGGCTGGGAACAAAAAGGGTTTTCCACTATTTTCAGCGTCGGAACAGAGCATACCGCCGTTTGCCTAATTGGTAACACTGCGGAAGTAGATTTGGATCAGGCAGTTAATACTAACGACATTGTAGATTATGGAAAGCGTATCACAGAACAGTATAAAGCGGTGAACAGAACGGTTCACGAAGACGACACGATTATAAAGGTAGGCGACGTTTTAATAGGGGAAGGATCTTTTACTATTATATCAGGGCCTTGTTCTGTTGAAAGCAATGAACAAATTTTAGAGATAGCGCGGAGCGTTAAAAAAAGCGGAGCGAAAATTTTAAGGGGAGGGGCGTTTAAGCCGAGGACTTCTCCGTACGCGTTTCAAGGCAAACAGACCGAAGGGCTTGATATGCTTCGCATGGCAAAGAAGGAGACAGGGCTTCCCGTTATCTCGGAAATAATGAACCAGACGCAGATTGATTTATTTGACGATATTGATATTTTGCAAATAGGCGCGAGAAATATGCAGAACTACGATTTATTAAAAGAAGTCGGCAAATCAAAAAAGCCTGTTCTTCTTAAAAGAGGGCTTGCAAACACAATCGAAGAACTTTTAATGAGCGCCGAATACATAGTCTCGGCGGGGAATGAGCAGGTAATTCTTTGCGAGCGCGGCATCCGCACTTTTGAAACAATGACACGTAACACTCTGGACATTTCCGCCGTTGTTCTTTTGAAACAAAAGACCCATCTTCCGGTCATTGTAGACCCAAGCCACGCAGCCGGCGCAAGGAGCCTTGTCCCGCCGCTTTCAAAAGCAGCGTTAGCGGCAGGCGCGGACGGGCTAATGATAGAATCGCATAACAATCCCGCGAAGGCGTTATGCGACGGAGCGCAATCCCTTGATCTGGAGCAATTTAGCTCGCTCATGGAAGAGCTAAAAAAACGATCAGTATTGGAAAATAAAATTATTTAAGGATAGAAAATGATAAAGCCGTCATTAGAAGAAATAAAACAAATAGCCGGAGCAGGGCAATACAGCATAATACCGATGAACATGGAATTGTACTCCGATATGTTTACGCCGATTGACATATTTAAAAAATTAAAAAAAATCAGCGGTCACTGTTTTATTCTTGAAAGTGCTGAGGACACAAAAACATGGGGCAGATACACTTTCCTGGGATTTGATCCTACAATGGAGATCACCTGTCTTAACGGCTTAATGAATATTAATTCTGATGAGACAAAATCTTTTAAAACAGACAACCCAAATAAACAGATTCAGGAAATTTTAGATAGATATAAAAGCGTAAAATTTGATTATCTGCCTCCTTTTACAGGAGGGCTTGTCGGCTACTTTGCCTACGATTACGCGAAATACTGCGAACCGTCGTTGAAGCTTGACGCTTATGACGAGGAACGTTTTAACGACGTAGATTTAATGCTCTTTGACAAATTGATTTGTTTTGATCATTACAAACAGAAAGTCATTTTAATCGTTAACATAAAAACTGATAATCCACAGGCCGAATATGAAAAGGGAAAATCAAAGCTGGAATATATAAATAACTTAATCAGAACGGGAGCTCATGAAGAGACTCCTGCCGCTTCTTTAAAATCTGATTTTAAGGCGTTGTTTTCCAAGGATGAATACTGCAATATGGTGAACAAGGCGAAAGATCACATAAAAGAAGGCGATATTTTTCAAGTTGTGTTATCCAATCGCTATGAAGCGGATTTTGAGGGGAGTATTTTTAACACATACCGAGTACTGCGAACAATCAATCCTTCGCCGTATATGTTTTATTTCAGCGGAAGCAATTTGGAAATCGCCGGAGCGTCGCCGGAAACTCTTGTAAAATTGCATAACGGCAGATTGTTTACCTTTCCTCTGGCGGGAACGCGGCGCAGGGGCGCAAACGAAGAAGAAGACATCGCGCTTGAAAAAGAACTTCTTGCTGACGAAAAAGAACTGGCGGAACACAATATGCTGGTAGACCTGGGCAGAAACGATTTAGGCAGAATCAGCAATTTTGGATCGGTCGTCGTAGAAAAGCACATGTCTATCCTGCGGTTTTCCCATGTTATGCACATTGGTTCAACAGTATCATCGCAAATCCGCGAAGGCAAAACAGGATTGGACGCGGTAAACTCAGTCCTTCCCGCCGGTACTCTTTCGGGCGCTCCAAAAATTCGCGCGATGCAAATTATAAACGAACAGGAAAAAAACAAACGAGGCATTTACGGCGGGGCAATAGGATACCTTGATTTCACCGGCAATATGGACACCTGCATAGCGATTAGAATTGTATATAGAAGAAACAACAAAGTATTCATACGAAGCGGAGCCGGAATTGTCGCCGACAGCAATCCTGAATCGGAGTATCAGGAATGTGTGAATAAATCCGCGGCGGTTATGAACGCGTTAAAACTTTCAACTGAAGTTTCTTCCAAAGGAGAGCTGGAATGATTTTATTAATCGACAATTACGACAGCTTTTCATATAACTTATATCAGCTAATAGGTTCGATAAATCCCAATATAGAAGTTGTGCGTAACGATGTGTTAAGCGTAGACGAAATAGCAAAAATTGCGCCTGAATACATTGTAATCTCTCCAGGACCGGGAAAACCGTCAGAAGCGGGGATTTGCATTGATCTTATAAAAAATCTTCACTCAACAATTCCAATTTTAGGAATCTGCCTTGGTCATCAGGCAATTTTTGAGGCTTTTGGCGGCACTGTATCCTACGCAAGCAAATTGATGCACGGCAAATCTTCGCAGGTTACTGTAGACAACAATGACGCTTTATTCAAAGGACTTCCGCAGACTATACAGGCGGCAAGGTATCATTCGCTTGCGGGAATCAGATCAACATTACCGGATTCGTTAAAAATTACTGCATGGACCCAGGACGATGAAATTATGGCGGTGTGCCACAATAATTATCCCGTGTACGGCGTACAATTCCACCCTGAGTCTATACTTACACCTAACGGGAAAATAATAGCGGAAAATTTTTTAAGAGCAAAAAGGTGACTGAAAAATTTATAACTGACGCGCTTCTTTCCGCTGCTGTTACAACCGGCGTTTCCATACATGAAAAAGCAATTCTGCCCGTAACCGCGCTCACCTTCTCCCCTGCCCTGCTTGACAGTTGCAAAACAAACGTGTGCGGCAATTACAATAAATCATGGGTTTGCCCACCAGCCTGCGAGAGCGTTGAAGAGCAAAAGAAAAAAATACTTTCTTATAAAAATTTATTGGTATTTACAACAATGCACCGCCTTGAAGATTCTTTTGATTATGAGGGGATGACAAAGGGAAGAGAATTACATCTCATACTGACATCAGAACTAAAAAAAATACTGAACGCTCCAGTTTACGGCGCGGGAAATTGCCCAGTGTGTAAGACTTGCGCTTTTCCGGAACCATGTCAATTTCCAGAAAAAAAAATTGGCTCCGTAGAAGCTGCGGGAATTGACGTAACTCTTTTGAGTAAAGCGACTGGTATCGCTTACAATAACGGAAAGAATACAGTTACATTTTTTTCTATTACATTATTTTAAAACTTTTTTACCACGAACCACACGAACACCACGAACTTTTAGTACATATCTTGTCGCTGTTCGTGCTGGTTCGTGTTGGTTCGTGGTAAATTCTTCACTCTTTCTTACCCATCTCAATCCTGCGCTCTCTTACAAGGGTGAGTCTTTTCATCAATTCGTCCGCTTGTTCGTCTTTGATCAGAGTCTTTAATAAATCAAGGCTCTTTTCAAACTGATTTATGCGTTCTAAAAGAGCGTCGTTGTTTTCGATAAAAATTTCAGTCCACATGGGGGCGTTGAGCATGGCGATGCGGGTTAAGTCTTCAAAACTGCCGCCGCCAAAACGGGTAATCTTTGTATCCGTTTCGCAGTCAATCAAGGCGGCGGCAATCACATGGCAGAGCTGGCTTGTAAAAGCGATTTTTCTATCGTGCTCTTCGGGAGTTACCTGAGTGATACGCGCAAAACCCATGCGGGAAATTATGTCTTTTAAAAAATTAATGTTTTCACTCTTGTTACGCGAAATTGGAGTAAGTATGTAGTTTTTTCCGTGAAAATCGCATAACTCTGAATTTGCAAATCCGCTCTTTTCCGCGCCTGCCATTGGGTGGCCGGGAATAAAATCTACGTCTTCCCGAAATTTTTCCGCGGCGGCGGCAATGCTTTTTTTTGTGCCTCCAATATCTGTAACAATGCTTCCGCTTTTAAACGAGTCTGACCACTGTTCAAGAAAATTAATTATAGCGGAAGGATTTAGACAAATAAAAACAACGTCGCAGGAAGACAGCATTTCTCCGGTGTGAGGCGCGTCATAGCCGCGGCCAATAAGCCCTGCCAAACGAGCCGTCTCCAAGGTTTCTTTAGTTCTATTACAGGCAAACAATTTTTCCTGCTCAACGCCGCAATTATTGCGCAGGGCTTTGGCAATTGCGCCGCCCATAAGCCCAAGCCCCACAATGCCAAAAGTACAGTCTTTAATTGACGGCAATTAAATCACCTTGTTTTCGATGGCGGCGTACTTGCGAAGGGTATCCATGAGAGTTGCAAACGATTCCGGGGTGAGTGATTGTTCCCCGTCGCAGAGAGCACATTCGGGATCGTTATGAACTTCGACAATAATGCCGTCTGCTCCCGCGGCAATTGCCGCTTTTGACATAGAGGGAACCATCCAGGAAAGACCCGTAGCATGGCTTGGATCAATAATTACCGGCAGATGAGTTTTTTTCTTCAACGCGGGAACAATCGCAATATCAAGAATGTTACGTGAAAAATTATCAAATCCGCGAATCCCCCTTTCACATAACACAATTTTATCATTGCCGCCAGCCATAACGTATTCCGCCGCCATTAGCAATTCAGTCATTGTAGACGACATTCCGCGTTTAAGCAAAATCGGCTTTCGGCATCGTCCCAGTTCTTTTAGCAGATTAAAGTTTTGCATATTACGCGCTCCAACCTGAATCATGTCAACATCGTCAAACAATTCAAGCTGGCTTATTTCCATTAATTCGGTAACAATGGGAAGCCCTGTTTCTTTTCTTGCCTCCACCAGAAGATCAATCCCCAAACAGCCCATGCCCTGAAAACTATATGGGCTTGTCCTCGGCTTAAAAGCGCCCCCGCGCAAAAAAGCCGCTCCCGATTCTTTAACCGACCTTGCAATCGAAATTAACTGATCGCGGCTTTCAACAGAGCAAGGCCCCGCAATAACGCTGAAGTTACCGCTGCCGATTTTAGTCTTTTTACCGTTATATTCAAAATCCAGTATCGTATCCAGCGGATGAAACGCGCGATTCGCCCGCTTGTACGGCTCCTGAACGCGGATAACTTTCTCAACCAGATGATTAGCTTTTAACGCCTCATCGTTAATGACGGTAGTATCGCCGACAAGCCCCAGAACCGCCTGCGACGCCCCCTGCGAAGTATCGACCTTTACACCTAACTTTTCCAGATCGGCTATTAACTTCTGTACGTCTTCCTTATTTACGCCCGGCTTTAACGCTATTATCATAATATTCCTCTTAGCTGGATTATATGAAAAAATTGAATTTTAGACTAGTAGACTGTAAAGGCTAAAACTATACAAAGAGTAAGAAATGTAGTATCATAAGTCATGGGAGGAGATACTACATGGAGAGAAAACAAATTAAATTGAAACCTGAGGAACGGGCGGTATTGAAGC
>Ga0268262_10002611_pt1 | contig 20604 bp, 15 predicted proteins | sample TergutNc150P3_FD_190354 | JGI IMG/M metagenome (GOLD analysis project Ga0268262, IMG submission 190354) | Nasutitermes corniger P3 segment gut microbial community from laboratory colony in Florida, USA - Nc150 P3 (SPAdes) (version 2) | ecosystem: Host-associated > Arthropoda: Insects >... | reverse complement strand
CCTTGATGCCTATGAAATCGTAGCGGAAAGTTACCGGCGCTTCCCAGCCGTACACATCCTTGCAGACGTGCCTTGCGGTATCGAAGCTGCCCCCCTGGCTGTGATGATCCTTCCCCGCCGGTTCAAAGTCCACCTTCTCATATTCCCAGCGCATCGGCCAGTCAACCCGCCAAACCAGTTTTACAGCGCCGGTCTTTCTTAAGTCCACGGTCTCCTTGTTTCCGCACAGCTCGCAGGTGTAGGAAAGGCCCCACTCCCCATCCCAGCCGTCGATGTTGGTCTCGTCCCTGTTGCACTTCTCGCAGAACACGCTAACCGGCCACCACTCGCCCTGGATTTTATGATCTTCATCTCGGAATTTATCCAGAATGGTTTTCAGGGCTTCCCTGTTTTCAAGCGCCTTGTGTATCCCTTCCGCGTATTTGCTGGCTCGGTAATTCGCCGCCTGGTAAAGGTATTCGGGAAAAATCCCCACCTCAGGCAGTACATTTTCCACGTCAATCTCGTGGTGCCTTGCGTAGCTAGAGTCCCTTTCCCAGGGATCCGGAACCAGTGTGATGGGAAAACGGAGATAATTCTTAAGCTCATCCTGCTTGGGCATATTGAGCGGCACTTTGCGGAACACGTCATACTCGTCCCACGAATAAATAAACCGCACGTTTTTGCCCAAATCCCGAAGGGCCCTTACCACCAGATCAACCGAGATTATTTCCCTGAAGTTGCCTATATGGACGGTTCCCGAAGGGGTAATCCCGGAAGCGCAGGTGTAGAGGTCTTTTTCGCCCTTCTCCCAGACTACCTTCGCGGCGGTTTCATCGGCCCAGTGGGCAGGGCGGGCTTTTTGTTCGCTTGAGTTGTTCTTTGGCATAGTGGGATGAGCTTAACGGAAATTGAGGGAAAGATATAGGGACACGGAAATCAATTTTCAAATAATTTACCACGAACCACACGAACATCACGAACCCTCACTCTGATATTTGCCGCAAAACTCTCATGATCCTTCTTAATTTCATGGAATTTGAAGGTTAGACATGGTTATCTAACAGCAAGTTCGTGTTGGTTAGTGTTGGTTAGTGGTAAAATTGATTTCCGTTGATATAGGGAGATGAGTTGTTGATTTTATCAGGAAATAATATTATTACCGCATGAATTTCGATCCGAATTTCCTTCCTTATCCTTCGATGCGTTACCCTGTATATGCGCGGGAAGGCATGGTCGCGACTTCTTCGCCCCAGGCGTCCCTGGCGGGGCTTGAGGCTTTAAGGCAGGGTGGAAATGCTGTTGACGCGGCGGTGGCTGCGGCAGCTGCTCTTACCGTAACAGAGCCTTCGTCCAATGGTATAGGAAGCGACACCTTTGCCATCGTTTGGACAGGCGGAAAGCTCTACGGCCTTAACGCTTCAGGCAAGGCTCCGGCTAACATCTCCATAGAAAAACTAAAAGAAACCCAAAACGGCATTAGTAAGATGCCTTTTTACGGATGGGCCCCTACCATGGTTCCGGGAGCGCCCAGGGCCTGGGCCAGCCTAGCCGGGCGTTTCGGGAGGCTCCCCCTCAAAAAATCAATGGAAAGGGCAATTCATTACGCTCAGGATGGTTATCCCATGGCAGCTACCAAAGCGGCCGCTTTTAACCAGGCGGCTGAACACTACAAATCGGCTGGAAAAGATTGCAGTCAAAAAATTTTCGATGAATGGTTCAAAACTTTCATGCCCAATGGAGAGCTTCCAAAAGCGGGGGACATGATCGTTCTCAGGAATCACGCCCGAAGCCTTGAAGCGATTGCCGAAACAAACAGCGAAGCTTTTTACAAAGGCGAACTGGCGGATCGCATTGTGGCTGACTCAAGAGAACTGGGAGGTTTTTTCTGCAAAGAGGATTTTTCGTCATATGACGCCGAATGGGTCGATCCTGTTTCAATTAATTACCGGGGCTACGATGTCTGGGAAATTCCCCCTAACGGTCAGGGAGTCGCGGCGCTGGCCGCCCTCAACATCCTCGGCAATTTTGGATTTACCGCCCGCGAAAACCCCGATACCTTCCACAGGCAATGGGAAGCCATGAAACTGGCTTTTAGCGATGTGCTGGCCCATGTCACAGATTCCAGATTTATGAAAGAAGACTACCGCGAATGGCTCAAGCCGGAATACGGGAAAAAGAGAGCTTCCGAAATTGGAGAAAGAGCCTGCATACCCGGGCCTTTGCATCCCCCAAAGGAAGGCACGGTTTATCTCGCCACAGCCGATGGCGATGGAAACATGGTCTCGTACATACAAAGTAACTACATGGGTTTTGGAAGTGGCGTTGTAATCCGAGGGACAGGTATTGCCCTTCAAAACCGGGGGGCGGACTTTTCCCTTGATGCCAGTGCGCCTAACGCTTTGGCTCCGGGCAAAAAGAGCTACCACACTATCATCCCCGGTTTTCTTACTAAAGACGGAAAAGCCGTTGGTCCTTTTGGGGTCATGGGGGGATACATGCAGCCCCAGGGTCATGTCCAGGTGGTAACCAATATGCTGGACTTTGGCCTTAACCCCCAACAGGCCCTGGACGCCCCACGCTGGCAGTGGATCGATGGCCGGAAAATCCACGTGGAACCGGGCTTTAATTCTGATATTGCCCGTGTCCTTGTAAACCGGGGACACGAGGTAAGCATTTCCCTTCAGACATCAAGCTTCGGCAGGGGGCAGTGCATCGTCCGGTTGGATAACGGCGTCCTTGTAGGCGCTACTGAAGGGCGTACGGATGGAAGTGTTGCGTGTGTATAAAAAAAATACCGAGCACACTGTTCGGCGGGGCAAGCATCAATTGTGCTTTTGGAAAATGCTGTCACGATTCCTTAAGCACTCCAGCCAGGTAGAGTGCGTTTTTTATCACTATGCGCTGCTTAGCTTTAGGAAGGTTGTTTATTGCTTTTATTAACTGCCTAATTTCATTATCAATTTCAGGCTCAATTGAAGCGGAATTTTTCTTTAAAGAATCTGTTCCGGTTACAAGGTATTCAACGGTAACTCCAAGTACCTGGGTAATCTGAACCGCTTTATCGGCTGAGGGTATAGAGCCGTTTTCCCTGATATAATTTTCAATGCTCCGAAGACACAACAGTTATCACCTTACCCTAAAAGCTGAGTATAGAGCTGCTAATGGTCTAAAATTTTATGGAAAGCTTCCCATTCCCATATGGGGCATCTTTTCATTTGGGGGTATTCACTTTGGTTTAACCGTTGGAGTAAAAAAGAGCTTCTAAGCGTTTGTTTCAGGTTGTTTGTTTGAGAGCTTGCAACAGTCTGAAATTGCGTTATAGATATTGTTATAGCCATCCATCAGGGTGGCTATTTTTTTATGGTATAGTTGACATTGACATGCCATTAATAATATTTTATTTCAAAGTAAGGAATGTAAGGAGAAAGCGCAATGGAACTAGCCAAACTAACATCAAAAGGCCAAATAACTATCCCCAGAGATATTCGGGAAAAAATGAATCTAAAGACAGGAGATAAAATTATTTTTTTTGAAGAAAACGGCAGATTTTTCATGCAAAATTCAAATTCCATAGTATTATCCGATTTTCAAAAAGCAATGAAAGGAGCGGCAAAAGAAGCTGGATTTAGTAATCCAGATGATGTCACGAATTATATAAAGCAATTACGCAAATCCAAGAAAAAATAAACATGCGTGTAATGGTTGACACAAATATAATTATTTCCGCAGGTTTATTTCCTGAATCTAATGTTGGAGAAGTTCTTTCTCATATTGTTAACAACCATGAGTTGGTTTTATGCCAATACACATTGAATGAATTGGAAAATGTATTCAAAAATAAGAGACATTGACGACTTACCCTTATTGGCGTGTGCCATTGAAACGAAATATAGCTTACGATCACCACAACATTATTAATTCATAATTGCACATCAGCTTACCTTCTTCCTCAAAACACAGCACACATTGCCACTGCTCACCTGAAACTCAATCGGCGGGTTTCCATTTTCCGCCATTGTATCTCTTGCCCACTTAATGCCATAACCAAAACGCTGGCCGAGGCCTAAATTTTTCATAACCTCAGCCAGATTGCGATTTCGGTAGGAAACTAAACCCGGTTTCCCGAAATTATCAATCGTAACATCCCCAAAGGGACCACCAGGGCTGTTAATTTCAATCCGATCATTGTACCAGTAGAAATGAATTGGAGCATTATTTTCATCGTAGCGGCGATGCAAAATGGCGTTACATAAAATCTGTCTGAAAGCGATTTCGGGATAATCATAAGTTATTGCATGAGTTGAACCGGAAAGTACTTCAATGTCTCTATTATTGTAAGCCTTAAATTTCCATTCTGCCAGATTGTACATTTGAAGCATTCTACCGTCAATTTCCAGCTCATCGATAATTCGCGACATATGATCAGGACCATCGATCCGTAAAAATTGGATATAAGCCCCGCCAAGATGAAAGCGCGGTTTTTTACCAATTGCGATGAGTCCTAAAAAAGTAGGAGTAGTATCATCAATTGATACAATCATTTTACAGGCAGCAAGGCGTTCTTCATAGCTGCGGTTATTGGCTTCGAGAATTTCTTCGGCAATGGCATATGGAAGGTATTCATCTTCAAAAAAACTTCTGGACAAATCTTTAATCGTTGACCCGTATACAGGACGAAGATCAAAGGGAACATTTTTACTCTGTCTTTTCTCGATTAAAATACGTTCTTCCTGTTCATTTGCCAGGGCTCGGCGAGGGCCTGTACGTATCCAAATCCGCCCATCATATTTTATCGGCGTAGAATCGGAAGGTAATACGGTAATAACCGCCATTTCGGCGCCTTCAAGGGTTCTCTTTTCCACGGTAATTACGGGAAAAGGTAGGATATTACCATCAGTCTTCATGTCTGATAAGGTCAACAAGAGTTGATCTGTTATTTTAAGTCCGCTGGGTTTTCCGTCATCTGTGGCACCGACAAACAAAACACCGGCTTTGTTATGATTGGGAAGATCGTTCGCAAAAGCGCAAATAGCTTCCCGTGCCCTTTTGGAAGTATCTCCCGCGAAGCTTTCCTTCCGTTCTACACAATCCGACTCTAGATCATGCAGCATTGTAAGTAATTCATCGTCCGAATATCTTTCCATTTTTTTGTTGTATTATACAGGAAAAATACATTTGACGTAATACCGATTTCTGTTGCTGATTTTTATACAATTAATGATGTTGCCGGGAATCGTTCATTTCACCTGACAAATCCCACAATCTCAGCATATGCGTCCTCGGCAATGTCCGAATCGCCAAGGCCGTTGATAAAGGCGTGGAAAGCGTTTTCGTAAATGACTGTTCGCACATTGCCCCCCAGGTCACGCAGGTGTTCGCCGTACATCACGCCTTCGCTGAGCAAGCCGTCGTGCCCGGCGAGTAAAATCAGCGCGGGCGTTGGGTTTCTGTCGTCGTCGGCAGTTGAAAGCAGCGGTGAAAAATATATGTTCTTGTAGTCTTTTTTGCTTGCCGCATAGAACTTGCGCATGATTTTTATTAGCTTGAACATACTCGCAAACTCTGGCTCGCGGCGCTTATAGCTGTCTGTATCTAGCGACGACATCTCTGTTACCGGATAGAGTAAAATTTGCCCTGCAGGCGTGAGCTTATGGTTGTTTTTCAGCGAAAGCGCCAGACACGCCGCAAAATTTCCGCCTGCGCTGTCCCCGGAAACGAAAATTTTTTCGCGGTCAATATCCGGGTTATTTTCCAAAACGGCGTGCAATCCAGTTTCGCACTCGCGCAGAGCAGCCGGAAAACGCGCTTCGGGTGAAAGGTGGTACTCGATCGATGCGGTAACAAGATCACGTTCGGCGGCAAGTCTTTTCATCAGGCTTTCATTAGCGAGATATGTCCCGCCAACAAAGCCCCCGCCGTGGATAAAGAACAGCAGCGGGTATTTGCCTCCCGATAAACCTTTTCGGCGGTAGAAAAACACCGAATACCCGCCAATTCCTGCGTCGGATTTGTACTCGGTCTTTTCAATCTCAGTAGAGATTTTTACCTCCGGCAGCTTTATTAGCAGCGACTGTTCCCGCATTTTTTTGAGCGAGCTTTTGATAAACAGGCCGAGCAGGAAGCCAGGCATTTTCGCGAATTTTGCGTTGCCTTTCAGATTTTCAGCGGCTTCCGCTTTTTCCCGCGAATTTAGCTGAATGTTCTTGTTGATAATTTCATACATCATCCGTTCACCTGCTCAATAATCGCGTCGATCTGTTCCGCTTGAACGCCCACTAAAATCAGTGCCTTCAACGGCATGGACAGTATCATTTTTTTGTAAGCCTCCTCATCGCCTGCCTTGTCCTTCGTCTCGAAGTGGTAGGTTTTCAGCATGCCTTCGATAATCACGCGCCCTTTGGGATTTTCATACAAGTCGCCCATCAAGCTGTCGCGGGTGTATACGATTTTTTCCACGCGGGTACTTGTGATCGTCACAGTCGCCGCGCCTCGAATGTCAGCCGAGGACGCGCCGATTTGCAGTTCATAGTTGCCGGAATTTACACGCCAGTCGGCAATGCGCGGATCGTAAAAGGCAAAATCCCGGTAGCCGAGCGTAAGCGTGACGCTTTTTGTCTCTCCGGGGGCAAGCTCGACTTTTTTGAACGCTTTCAGTTCTTTTATCGGCCGGATTACGCCTTTTGCCGCTGTCTTAAAGTCAGGCGCGATATAAAGCTCTACTACCTCTTTTCCGGCGATTGCACCTGTGTTTGTCACATTCACGCTGACCGTAACTATGTCGGTGTCGAGATAGCCTGGCTTGTCGGTCTTTATTTTCGAGTACGCAAAAGTCGTGTAGCTCACGCCATGCCCGAACGGGAACGCTGTCTTTATCCGCCTTTTGTCATAGTAGCGATACCCGACGAACAGGCTCTCTCCGTAAGGCGAAACGTCGCCCTCGCCGGGAAAGAACAGATACGCCGGAGTGTCCTCAATCCTTTTCGGCAAAGTCTCCGCGAGCTTGCCGGACGGATTTACCGCGCCTGTAAGTATGTCATAAACAGCGCCGTTAGCCGCCTCGCCTGGCAGGAACGCGTACAAAATCGCCGAAACGTCGTCCGCCCACGGCATCTCGACGGCGCTGCCCTCAAACACGACGACTGCTGTGGGAATATTCGCTTCAATCAAGGTCTGTATTGCGGCGTTCTGTGGCTCCGGGAGGTCCATATTCACCTTGTCAAAGCCCTCTGACTCCTCTGAAACGGGCTTCCCGGCAAACACGATGACCTTTTGCGCGTTCTTTGCCGCTGTAAGTATTGCGTCCTTGCTTGAAAAATCAGGGATATAGGTTGCATCCCAGCCGTTTTCCTTGAACAAACTGACCGCATTATCAACCATATAGACGTTTACATGCGAGCTGCCGCCACCCTGGAAGTGCGGTCTTTCAGCATATTCGCCGACAAGTAGTATCTTTTCCGCCTTTTTCAGCGGCAAGGTGCCGTCGTTTTTAAGTAGCGGCATACTCTCTGCAGCCAGTTTACGTGCAAGCGTATGGTTTGTATCTAAATCCTCCTTGCCACGACCCCAGTCGGCGGTTTTTAGCTTCGTGTCCATTGCGTACAGTAACAGCGACACGACACGGGCGGCGCTCTCGTCAAGCTCGCTCTCCATTAGGGAGCCCTCGGCTACGGCTTTAACTATGCCAGCGGGATTGTTTTTGAAACCGGGCATTTTTAGGTTGCACCCCGCCGCAACCGCTGCCGGATCGTTTGTAACCGCGCCCCAGTCAGAGACAACCATGCCGTCAAAGCCCCATTCGCCGCGTAGAATCTCGGTAAGGAGCCGCTTGTTTTGGCTGCAACTATGGCCATTCAAGCTGTTATACGCTGCCATGACCGTATCGACGCCCGCCGTTTTAACGCACTTTTCAAATGCGCTTAGATATATCTCGCGAAGCGCACGCTCGTCGACAACTGAGTTCACGGTAAGCCTGCGCGTCTCCTGATTGTTTGCGGCGAAATGTTTTACGCAAGCAGATACTCCCTCGCTCTGGACACCGTCTATGTATGCCGCCGCCAACTCGCCCGCAAGGTGCGGGTCTTCGGAAAGGTACTCGAAATTACGCCCGCACAGCGGCGAACGCTTGATATTTGTCCCAGGCCCCAGGAGCAATGAAATGTCGTGGATTTTTGCGCTTTTGCCCAGCGCCTTACCCAGCTTATTCAGAATGTCAGTGTCCCAACTGTTGGATACGCACGAGCCGCTCGGAAAGCCTACTGTTTTGACGCTCTCGTCCACGGCGATGTCATCATAGTCGAGCTGTTTGCGGATACCGTGCGGGCCGTCGGACATATCTAGCTTTTTTATCCCCAGCCGCTTGCAGTCCCGCGTTTCCCACATATTCTTGCCGGAAACGAGCTGCGCCTTTTCCTCCAGGGTCATCTGCGCCACAAGGCTTTTCGCCTTCTCGCAGTAAATTTTCAGGTTGCTCATTTTTGTTACCTCTCTCATATCAGAGCTCCTGCTTTGTGAAATTTACGGCAATCTCCTTTGCGGGATATTTACCAGCAGGTTCCGAATACTTGTATACAGGCCTTTCGTTAGGAATTGGCGTCAGTTTGCTTTTCTCCAGTGTCGCGCGCTCCAGAAAGTCGGCATAATAGGCGATAAAGTCAAATGGTAATGTTATATCGCCGTGCGAGATGCGTAATTTCTCGTACCCACTTAACTGCGTTAATCCGCGCAACACTTTGGCGTATTCCTTCGGCGTTGGCGATTCCGCAAAAAACAGGAAAAGCCCGGGGTTCACCGCGTCGCCGGCGTATAGCGCCTTTGTTTGCCTATCAAGAAGAACGACGCTCCCCGGCGAGTGTCCGGGAACATGGATCGTTTCTATTTGCCGCCCGCCAAGATCGAATACGTGACCGTTTCCGAGTACGTCCGGCTTTGTGGCGATGGGCGTATATCGTTTGCGCGTCAGGAACCACACCAGCGGCGTCAGCACAGGGTAATTTTTTTTGATATAAACTGTCAGTTTCTCGCGTTGTGAACGCTGCCATTCGCCTTCCAGCATATGCAGATCGTTCGCGTGTATGTAGACACGCCCGAACTGATCGTTGCCGCCGGCGTGATCGGCGTGTCCGTGTGTGTTCATCACGGTAAGCGGCTTGCCGCCGACTATTTTGTCAACGACGCGCCTTAAGTCGCCATAACCGTTTCCTGTGTCGGAAAGCAGCGCGCCGTTTTCCCCAAGAAACAAATAGCACCCGACCCCCAGCTTTTCTTTGATATAATAAGTTGTGCCGTCAAGTTTTTTTATGCTGAAATATCCCATACCACGCCCCCTGACATCGTTATAATACAAGGGGCTTTTTGAGGATAATATAAAATTCTTTAGATTATTGAAAAAATCTATTGTTTATGTTTCCCCTGTGATATACTTAAAATAAAAATGGGAACGAAGCTCAACGGCAAAATGGATGTTGATCGCATTTTGACGCACGAGAATTTCACGCGCCGCGAAACCGGTTGGGCGCACGTGCCTTATGAGAAAGAGCTTGAGCTTCTGGCAAGCGTCAAGACTGGGGACGTTGACCGCGTCAAAGGCGTGTTCCTGGGTATGTTTCCAAAGCACGACGGGCACATGAGCGAAAACCCGCAACGCAACGCGATTTACGCCTTTGTTGCCAGCGTGACGCTGGTGACGCGCTTCGCAGTTGAGGGTGGTCTGGACGTGGAAACAGCGTACAGCTTGAGCGATGCGTACATTAAGTCCGCCGATACGGCAAAAACGCCGGATGTGGTATTCAAACTGCTTCCCAAAATGGCGCTCGACTTCGCCGAAAGGGTGCGTAAAGCGAAACGCTCCTTAAAGCCCCTGACACCGATCATAATGAAAGCCACGGAGTATATCGATTCGAATCTCCATCGGCATATTACGCTGGAGGAATTGGCAAGCGTTACCCACCGGAACCCCGCGTATATCTCCATAAAGTTCAAGGAAGAAACTGGGCTTGGCGTCACCAACTATATCAACCAGGCAAAAATCGATGCTGCAAAGCAGCTTTTACAGGACACAGAGCTAACCATATCAGATGTCGCTTACACACTGGCGTTTTCCTCACAGAGCTATTTCTCGAAGCTTTTCCGGGAATTGACTGGCGAGACTCCGCGAGACTACCGTATGCGCCATTTTAGAACACACAGGACAGACTTAAATATTAATAATAATCAATAAATATTTATATATCGCGTCTACACCCCACTTATAATTATCATAAGGGCGGTAGGTCATAATGAAAACAACTAAGATCGAAAAGGTTTTCTACGGTCTGGGCGGTCTGGGTTATCAGATGACAGGCGCGCTTACAAGCGCGTATCTGACGCTGTATTACACTGACAGCGTCATGGTATCGGCGGCGTTTGTCGGGACGATGATGCTCGTGGCAAGGATACTCGACGGCATATCAGACATCGCTATGGGCTTTGTGATTGAAAAAACCAGGACACGTTTTGGCAAAGCGCGTCCGTGGGTAATGCTCGGCGCTATACCACTTTCGATTAGTATTCTTTTGTTGTTCAATGTACCGTCGCATCTCGGTGAAATGCCTAAAAACCTGTATATCTTCGTGACCTACGTTTTTATGTCTGTGATTTGTTACACGATTGTCGCTCTTTCGCATAACGCCATGCTGCCACGCATCTCCACTGACAACAACGACAGAAGTGTAACTACAGTCGTCGTGGGGCTTATGCAGGGCATCATGACAGCCGTGATGGTCGGCGTGTTTAACCCGGTGTTACAGGCGCTTGGCGGCGAAAGCTCGCAGCGGGCATGGACGATCATAAGCCTGATGATTGCCGTTATTTCGCTGTTGCTTCTGGCGGTTTGCTTTATAATGACGAAAGAGAAGCTCGCCGCGGGCGAGAGCTTGAGCGGCAAGAAGGACGAGCCTGCCCAGTCGTCAATAAAGGAATCGCTGGGGTTTTTGCTCACGGACAGGCATTTTTACATAATCATCATGCTGTACTTCACGCTTGCCGTTACTAACGGAACGGCGGGTATTGGCGTGTATTTCATGCGCGATGTGCTGGGCGACGCGAATCTGATGGGCCTTTTCGCGGGGCTTTCGGTCGTGCCGATGATCGTGATGATGCCGCTCGTTCCGAAACTGTTTGAAAAGCTGGGCAAGCGCAACACGCTCCTTTACGGACTTTCAGCGACAATTGCCATCAAAATCATTATGCTGATTTTTCCCACAAATATACCGATCCAGCTTGTCACAACGTTTTTAGGTACGGCGATGCTTGTGCCGCTGTGGATTGCCGCGCCGACGATGATATGCGACATTGTGGACTACGGCGACATTAAGCGCGGTGTCCGGACGGAAGGCCTGGCGACCAGCGCTTCGAGCTTTGGCACGAAACTGGGGACTGGTTTTGGCTCTGTCGTACTTGGCTTCGGGCTGACGATCGGAGGCTACAACGCCGAGCTTGCGGTTCAGGCCCAGAAGACGGTAAGCGCGATTATTTTTATTATGATCGGCATTCCTGCTGTGCTGTGCGCGCTCTGTTTGGCTCTCGTGTGGTTGTGGAAGCTGGACCCAAAGGCACATAATGTAAATTAATTATTTTAATATAAGTAAAACAGAATACAAAAAATCGGACACACCGCATAACATAGCCACAAACGCTTTACATCTGACTGTAAATCTTGCTACGGAAAAATAGTATTTTATAGACAGACACTGTTTAATAAATATATACTATACCTATGCAGGAGCAATAAATGAAAACAATAAAAAAAATACTGATTATCATTCCAATTACGATATTGGTAATCTTTTTACTCTTATTGGCTGCGCCTATTCTGTTCAAGGGGAAAATCTTTGAAATTGCCAAAAAAGAACTGAACGGGATGCTGGCGGCAAAAGTTGATTTTTCTGATGTCAAATTGTCTTTTATCCGTAATTTTCCGAATGCTTATGTGGCTTTGACCGATTTGATAGTAACCGGTACGGATGAGTTTGAAGGTGAGACACTGGTCGCGTTTAAAAGCCTCAGTGTGACTGTTGACGTCAAGAGCGTTATCAAGATGGACAATATAAACGTGAAAGCAGTACTGCTTGACCAGGCGGAGGTGAATGCCCACATATTGGAAAGCGGCAAGCCAAACTGGGATATTATGAAACCTGGCAAAGAAGCGGGGACTCCGCCTGAAGAAACAACTCCGGGAAAAGCTACAGCCACCCCCACGCTCAGGATAGGCCTTAAGAAATTCGAGATACGCAATGCCAATCTTTCCTTTATTGACGATTCCAGCAAGATGAAGGCAACGGCAAGCGGCCTCAATTATTTCCTGCAAGGCGATATGACGCTGGATAATGCTGACTTATCAATGAAACTGGATATTGCCGATGTCAATTTCTGGATGGATAACATTCGCTTGCTGAACAAAGCTCACGTTGGCTTTGTTTCAGTGGTTGACGCAGATTTAAAGAGCATGGGATTCACGCTAAAAGAAAACCAGTTCAACCTGAACGAAATTGCTCTTAAATTTGACGGTCTGGTGCAGGTACCCGGCGACATCAACATCGATGTGAAGTTTGCTACCCAAAGAACGGATTTTAAGAGCGTGTTGTCGCTTGTTCCGGCTGTTTATATGAAGGACTTCAAATCGATAACGACGACAGGCAACTTTGCCCTCTCCGGCGATGTGAAAGGCACATACAATAAAGAGCAAATGCCCAGAGCGAATGTAAGCCTGGCCGTTGATAATGCCATGTTTAAGTATCCTGACCTTCCCAAATCGGTAAACAATATCAACATCGCGGTCAAAGCCTTTTACGACGGCGTTGTGTTCGACAAGACAACGCTTGATGTGGACAAGCTTCATTTCGAGATGGCTGCCAATCCGTTCGACGCTGAAGTGCACGTAAAGACGCCTGAAAGCGATATGCAAGTGGCGGCTAAGCTTGCGGGCAAGATCGATTTCAATTCTCTGCTTGATATTGTTCCGCTGGATGACATTACACTGAAGGGTTTGCTGGAATGCGATCTTGCGCTGGCGGGACGCATGTCAACTTTTCAAAAAGAGCAGTACGAGGATGTTGACGCAAGAGGTATGCTGAAATTAAGCAGCTTCAATTTTGAAACCCCCGATTTGCCGCAAGCGGTAGAAATCGCAACCACCCAGCTCAATTTTACGCCTAGAAAGGTAGATCTTGTAAGCTTTGATGCCGTTATTGGAAAAACAGATATTGCCATGAACGGCACGCTCGAACAGTTCATTCCCTTTATTTTCAAAGGCGATACAGTACATGGCAACCTTAGCCTGAAATCGAACAACATCGACCTTAATGAGTTTATGACCGGAGAGAAACCAGAGGAAACCAAAGAAAGCGCCCCGCTTTCGGTAATCGAAGTGCCAAAAAACATCGACTTTGCATTGAACGTCAACATCGGTCATCTCCTGTTCGACAAGTTGAGTATTACCGATGCCGTTGGCGCGGTATTGGTGAGGGATGGCAAGCTGCAGATGCAGAACCTCGCCATAAATATGCTGGAAGGAAGCGTGGTGCTTTCAGGCGAATATAATACGCAGGATATTGAAGTTCCATCGGTTAATTTTAGCGCAAACATCAGGCAGGTCGATGTCGAGTCGGCGATTTCATCGTTTGATATACTTCAGAAAATATTGCCGCAGGCGCAGAACTACGCCGGAAAAGTGTCGGCAAATCTGACATTGAACAGCATTCTGGATGAACATCTCAGCCCCGTATTGGATACTGTGGTTTCCAAAGGCCAGTTACAGACGAATAGCCTGAAAATGCAAAACTCAGAGCTGTTCGGTACGATGGCCAATATGTTAAAAAACGAGTCATGGCGCACCCCTACTCTGAACAATCTTAATATCAGATACGAAATCAGGAATGGGCAGGTAATAGTCGAGCCAATACTGATGAACATTTTGCAAAACACACTCGAACTATCTGGCAGCCAGGGGCTCGACATGACCTTAAATTACAAGGTGAACGCGACAGTACCTGTTTCGGCAATCGGTTCCGGCGCAACCGATCTCTTAAGCAAAATACCTGGCGGTTCGAATGTCAAAGACATCAAGGTTACAGGATTGTTAGGCGGTACAGCTACCAGCCCCAAGGTAAGTCTTGCTGTCGCTGATATGGCGAGCAGCGTTGTCGCATCCGTTACCCAGGTGGTCAAAGAACAGGTGAGGGATGAGGTTGATAAACAGAAAGCCGCCATCATGGCTGAAGCCGAAAAACAGGCAGAGAACATCCGTAATGTCGCGAAACAAGGCGCCAACAAAATACGCTCCGAAGCTAATGCCACTGCTGATAAACTCGAAAGCGAAGCCAAAAACCCTCTCCAGAAGATTGCGGCAAAAGCGGCAGCCGACAAACTTCGCAGCGAAGGAGAAGCTAACGCTGTTAAGGTAGAGCAGGAAGCTGAAAAGCAAGTTACAGCTGTTATGGATGAGGCCAGAAGGAAAGCCGATAGTATATAGGGTTAAGAATCCTAAAAGCCCTTATGTGTTGTTCTGTTGATAATTTCGTTTTGTAAAGCTTCGCCAAGGTCGTTAAAGTAGTCTGAATAACCGGCAACCCTTACGATCAGGTTGGTGTACTTTTCCGGGTGTTTTTGAGCGTCACGCAGGGTGTCCGCGTTACAAACGTTGAATTGAATGTGATGGCCGTCCATCCTAAAGTATGTTCTAATCAGCGCCATCAGCTTTTCAATTCCTTCCTCGTCCGCGAGTAGGGAAGGGGCGAGTTTTTGGTTTAGAAGGGTACCGCCGGTTTTCAGGTGATCCATTTTCGCGGCAGACAAAAGAACGCCGGTGGGGCCATACCTGTCAGCGCCGTGAGCCGGTGAGATTCCCTCGGACTGGACTTCCCTTGCGCCGCGCCCGTCGGCTGTTGCCCCGGTGACGGAACCAAAGTAAACGTGGCAGGTGGTTGGCAGCATGTCGATGTGGTAAATTCCGCCGTTAACAGCGGGCCTGCCATCGACCATGCCGTAATACATATTAAAAGCGCGGAGCATTATCTCATCGGCATACTGATCGTTGTTGCCGTACTTGGGGGTTTTATTTTTGAACATCTGGCGCTCCGCTTCGTAGCCCTTATAATTTTTTAAAAGCGCATCGGACAATTTGTCCATTGTAATATTTTTATTGTCGTACACGTTGTACTTGATTGAGGATAAACTGTCGGTCAAGGTTCCGATGCCGACGCCCTGGATGTAGCGGGTGTTGTACCTTGCGCCGCCGGAGTTATAGTCGCGGGCGCTGGTTATGCAGTCGTCAATCACAGTGGAAAGAAACGGACAGGGCATATAGTTTGAATAAAGAGACTCGATAATATTATTGCCCGCGACTTTTATATCGATAAAATGCTTTACTTGCTTTTCGTAAGCTGTAAATAGTTCCTCGAAAGTTTTGAACGAAGAAGCCTCACCTGTTTTTGGCCCAAGCTGTTTTTTCGCGATTGGGTCATAGCCGTTATTCAGCGTAATTTCCAGTACTTTTACAAGGTTGAAATAGCCGGTTAAAGCGTAACATTCTTTGCCGAAAGTTCCAGCTTCCACGCAGCCTGAAGTGCCGCCATCCCTGGCGTCTTCTATCTTTTTTCCCTGCCGGACAAGCTCTTCCACAACGGCATCGGCGTTAAACACCGACGGCTGCCCCATTCCCCGCTTAATAACCTTGCAAGCTTTATTCAAAAATCTGTCCGGGTTTTTTTTGCTCAACTGAATGTTGCTGCTTGGCTGGACTAGCTGCATCTCGTCAATGACTTCCAAAACCAGATAGGTAACATCGTTTACCCCGTCGCTGCCGTCGGAAGTCAAGCCGCCGGAATTAATGTTGCAAAAGTCGGTGTAGGTCCCGCTCTCCGCAAGGGTAATGCCCACCTTCGGAGGTGCCGGCTGGTTGTTGAATTTTACCCAGAAGCATTGCAACAGTTCCCTGGCCCTCTCTTCGTTAAGGCTTCCTTCCCGGCACTCCTTTTTGTAGAACGGGTATAAATGCTGGTCGAGCCTGCCGGGCGAAAACGCGTCCCAGGTGTTAAGCTCGGTAGTTACTGAAACATGAACGAACCAGTACATCTGAAGGGCCTGCCAGAAATTTTCAGGCTTGTGGGCGGGGACGTGGCGGCAATTTCCCGCGATGGCAAGAAGCTCTTCCTTTCGGGTAGAATTCGTTTCAAGCGCGGCAAGGCGCTCGGCTTCATCGGCGTAGCGGTTGGCGTAAGTGATTATCGCGTCGCAGCAAATAGCCATCGCTTTGAGCTCTTCCTGCTTTTCAAAGGCCTTTGGGTCATTCATGTAATCAATATTTTTTAGCTCCTTCCCGATTTTTTTCTTATAATCAAGAAAGCCTTCTTTGTATATTTTCCCATCGCAAACCGTATGCCCTGGCGCCCTTTGCTCCATAAACTCGGTGTAAATTCCCGCTTCGTAACAGGAGACCCATTCCGGGGCAACGTAATTAAACAGTTTGTCCCTGATGGATTTGCCCTTCCAATATGGGATGATAACTTCCTCCTGAGCCTTTAAAGTTTCCTCATCTACCTTGAAAAAAACTTTCTGGCGGTCGTTAATGATTTTAAAGTCCTCGACGGTATGGCAGCAGAGTTCCGGGTAGGTTGGGGCGGCTTTTGCCTTATGGCCTTTTTCGCCGACAATAAGCTCGCCGTCGTAGATGATAATGGTTTTGCGCTCGCAGAGGGCCTTAAAAGATAAAGCCCTAAGCACGGGGATTGAAACCTTTCCTTCGCACTCTTTGTAAACATCGGTAATGATCAGTGCGCGTTCTATTGACAGTGTAGGAACGGTTTCCAGGCTTTGCTGCCTTAACTTGCTTACTCTCTCTGTCATTTTATCCCCCTACCTTGACCCGGAATTTACCGGAAAACAAGCGCTTTATTTCATCCATATTCGGGCTCTCATTCCCTGAAATCTCCGGCAGCTCATATTTCTTCCCTATTCTGTTGTACTTATCAGTCTGAATATTATGATACGGCAAAAGATGAACTGTTTCAATATTTTTTATCGCTTTGATAAATTCAAATATACCTTTCATTTCCTGTAAGTCGTCGTTTATGCCCGGAATAACCGGAATTCTAATGAAGATTTTTGCCCTTGCCTGCGAAATGTGTTCCAGGTTTTTCAGTATAATTTCGTTCGAGCCGCCGCAGTATTTTTCATGCTTTTCGCTATCAATAAATTTAAGATCGTAAAGAAAGTAATTGGTCATTTCAGTAGCTTTTAGTATCGCATCGGTATCGCAGAACCCTGAGGTGTCAATCGCGGTGTTGATGCGATCTTCTTTGCAGGCTTTCAAAGCATCAAGCATAAACTCCGCCTGATAAAGCGGCTCTCCCCCGGAAAAGGTAACGCCACCGTTGGACTGCTCATAAAAAAGCAGATCTTTGTTCAGTTCTTTCATTAAATTGGCAAGGGTTATTTCGTAGCCTATTGTTTCCCGCGCCCCGGTCGGGCAATTCTCACCACCAGCTTTGCTGGCGCAATGCCCGCATTTGATGCACTTCTTGGCGTTAAAAACCTGCTGCGGTTTTTGCTCAATGCTTTCCGGGTTATGGCACCATTTGCAACACAGGGGGCAGCCCTTAAAAAAAACTGTTGTCCTGATTCCAGACCCATCATGAACGCTATAGCGCATAACATTAAAGATAAAAGCTTTATTCAAAATTGTCCCCAAAGTAGGTAAAGAAATAGCTTGTAATATCGTGCTCCCACTCATTGGAGATTTCCCAGGAATTGGTATGGTAAAGTATAAAAGATTCTGTATTGTTTTTCACAAGACGGTCAAGGACGAAAATTCCCGGAGCGTTATCGCAGCCCACCATTGACCAGGAAGCAGCGCCTTGTTTCTTTAAAAACCGAAGCGAATTGCTATCCCTTTTTTCTGTTAATTCAAGGTTGCCGTGATGGGAAAAGTCTGTTGATATTAACAAAAAGTTGTCCTGCTTTCCCTTTTTGTCAAAAAAACTTTCCAGGGCATCTGCAAGCCGAGCGCCCTTTGGAACATTCACCGGAGCGTCGCCTTCGTAAGCGATAACAACTACCAGGGCTTCGGGAAAATATTTCTTGATGTACGGCATTAATGTTGACGCCCCATGCTCAACATTGAACACACCTGGGTCCAGACCAACATTTAGCGATTTTGCCAGCTTGCTTACATTGTTCAGGCTTGAATCAACACGGCCAAAACCGCTTACCCATGAGCCGTTTGTTAACGAATAAGGCTCTGTTGAAAGCCCCCAATGCGAGGGGCAGAGGATAAAAAAGCAACGCACCTGCCTCATTTCCGCAAGGCGCGAAAACCATGAATCAATATAATTGTGGGTAAGGAGGTGATGGCTGACAGTCCCCGCCCAGGGGAAAAATCCCGGCGGGGGAATTTCCTCAGGCGGGGGATGAACAGGTTCGCCGTATTCCCTTTCTTTAAGGGATTGCCAGGTGTGGTATAAAGGCAGCTTCTCCGCTGTACGGGATTCCCTTTCATTCCTGCTGCAGGAAAAAGAAAGAACAAGGAAAAGCAGAATTATTCCACGCCTAATAGGAGATTTCCAATAAGTAAGAATTAACCACGGAGTACTGGGGGTGTCCAATAAGTAAGAATTAACCACGGAGTACTGCTGTCCGTTGGACAGCTTGGAGTTACACGGAGTTTTCATAAGAATTTAGGTATTCCTACCTTCGGTTCTGTAGCCGTGATACTCCGTGCCCTCCGTGGTAAAATATTCTTCTTGACCAGCCCCAAGTTTATCTTGCCGACTTAACTTTTCCCTGCATCCAAAAGGGAAGGTACGCTTTCATGTCAGGTTTTTCCGCGTATACAACGGCTTTCCATTGATCATTATTAAGCCTGTCCGATATGCGCCAATTAAATTCGTAGTAGCTAAGACCGTAACCTATCGCTATCCGCTTTCCGCCCTGTTTGTCGTTCAGGGGGATATAAAGGCGGTAGGGAATACCCACTGCGGTTTCCAGGACAAATCCGCTTTCTCCGTTGGTAAATACATCCGCTACCAGCGCCATACGCAGTTGATCAGTATCGTTCAGATACCCGCCGCTGTTCGCGAATAGGGATATCACATGGCCGGCCAATTGGTTGGGAACGTTTCTTATCCAGGCGAGATCTGTTGCGGGAACTTCTCTGTCATCTGCTTCCAGTTCGGAAATTTCTGCGGCCTTTACAAAGATACCATGCATACCCGCCAAAACCTGTGCCGCTTTACCATCCAGGAAATTGTATTTCTCCAATGTTAAATACAGCTTTTGAATCCCTATAGCGGAAGTAACCCAGAACGGTACATTCGGTTCAATATAATGGACAGGCTCCGGAAGTGGTTTGGTCCTGTACGTTACTTCCCAGTCTCCCCCTCCCAGTTCGGCGTAACTTTGTTTTACATAAAGGATTGTATCATGCCTGAGCTCTGCCCAGGTTCCGTGAGCCGCATTCATTGCCTTTAGATTCCAGCCGGGCTTTTCCGTAAAATAAAAACCAACGCCGTTTTCAAAAAGCGCCTGAGTTTTTATCTGGTACAGGATGTTTGAATAATATGTCGAAAACCAAAAATCGTCTTTTACTTTCATTAAGCTTTGCTGCAGCGAATTCAATACATTTTCCAGGTTGGGATGCCTGGAATATTCGCTTTCCTTTAATAAGCGATCCGCGGTTTTTGAACCAAAGACCTTCATTATATCAAGCCCGCTGACCATCATACGTCCGTAAACTCTTGGAGAAGAAACAAAATTATGTATTTCGCTGTCCATTGTATAACGCTGGCCGAACAGCCGCCATCCTGTCGGAGGACGGCGATCTTCCGGAGCATCTCCGCCGTCATGAGGACCTTCAAATAATGAAAAACTGGAAATTACCGGAGCGCGAAGTTGCTTGTAGTCTTTTGTAACAAAAGACTCAAGTTTTGCGGGATCATTATACCATTGTACAAAACCGGCACCTTTAATTTTATTCCAAAGCGGAGCGAGTTCATAAAAACTTATATCATCCGACGCGCCTATGAGTTCTGTAATGGGATCAAAAAGGGACTGCCAGAGTTTTTTTATTTGGGGGGAATTATCTGTTATGTCGGTAATCAAAAGAGCGATAGGGGCTATTTTTTTTGCCGCCTCTTTAGCTTCGCCGTCTTCGCCGCCAAGATTAAAATTAATTCTGCCAAACCACATAAGCGTTCGGAAGTACGCGCCAAGGATTCCGTTTTTTGTATAATGGCCCCTTACTTTATATTGGGAATAATCTTCACGCATGCCAGGAAAAACAGCCGAATCGCTCATTCCCACTGCGTTATTCATTTGATCAATTTCTTTGACTACTTGCTGGGGATAATTACGGAGAACCTGGGTGGCATTAACATCCTTGTAAACAATGGTAGTGGAATAATCCACCTCCTCCTCAACTTTATTGGGGGCCAATGCCAGCAAGGCTTGTGCTGTCTGTAAATAAAGGATGCCTGTATTGTACACATCGGCAGGGATTTGGCCCTTTTTCTGTTCAATGGCCTTGATATATTCATTTACGACGGTAACCAATTGGGGGAAAAAATATTCCTCCTCGGTATATTGAAGCAGCCG
>Ga0268262_10002610_pt1 | contig 20606 bp, 18 predicted proteins | sample TergutNc150P3_FD_190354 | JGI IMG/M metagenome (GOLD analysis project Ga0268262, IMG submission 190354) | Nasutitermes corniger P3 segment gut microbial community from laboratory colony in Florida, USA - Nc150 P3 (SPAdes) (version 2) | ecosystem: Host-associated > Arthropoda: Insects >... | reverse complement strand
CGACATGAACCCGATAGAGAAGATGTGGAGCAAGGTGAAGGCCGCCCTGTGCAAGATTGAGGCGAGGACGAACGAGGGGCTTTTCGACGCGGTGGGGGTGGCTTTGGCAACGGTCACGGCGAGCGATGCGAAAGGGTGGTTCGAGTCATGTGGATATATAGCATCTCAAAGTTAAAATGCTCTAGGCTTCGGCGGCAAGGAAGCATTTCCCACAATCCATGAAAAAGCCACCCGCCTTGGGTTCGGCTTGATAAAGAACCACCCATTCATTGATGGCAACAAGAGGATTGGTGCGCACATCATGATCGTGACTCTGGCAGAGAACGGAATCAAACTGCGTTACACTCAGGTGGAATTGCAACAGGTCATTTCGGACGTTGCATCGGGTGCGGCATCATTTGATGATTTTCTGGCTTGGGTTCTGGATCACGAAATCAAACAATGAGTCTGGCAAAGACCACATGGCGGAGGTATAACATTCAGGTACAAGTTACAAGATGAAAACCCCTGCTATATGCGGCTTTGCTTCTGGCATTTATCGCACTGGCAATAGGACACGATATTATCATGCGGCAACAATGCCCCGCCCGGCGCCACGCGCTCAATCCGCATTATAGCGTTTCCCCTATTCATTCGCTTTGATGCTCATAGATTCGGCTGCGCTTTCCGTTCCGCTCCCCGCCTTGTGGAGGTGTGGTTAACCCATCGCGGCGAGCGGGTTTGGGCTTCAGCGGTAGTCTCGGCGTTCCACCGGGCGGCTCGCTTCACTCTCGGCGCAGCCTATGCACTCCGTGCCATTCACTACGGGAAGGGCTATAACAGACGCGGCGCAGCCGCATCCTTACTTATCCCTAATCCCTAAAACCTAGCCCCTTGCATGGTTCCGAGGGAGGCGATACACGTGGTTACAATCTTCGCTCGGTGCTGGACGCTTAAAAAACCCTCAGCAGCGCGATGAACCCATTGACGCTTTTTAGGCCGGGGATGTCGGATTGCAGGCCAATCCCTATGTCAGCCCTGATGGTGGTGAACCACCAGAAGCCGGGTATGTCGCCGGCTATGCCCAGCCCGGTGAATCTGTAGGTCTTTTGGTCGTCCATGCTTCTTGCGCGGGCGTGGTCAATGCTGCACGAGAAGCGCAGCATTGGGGATGCGGGGAAGATGTAGCCAAGGCTGGCGTACTGGATTCTGTCCGTCTCAACGGCGCCGCCGCGGATGCCGGCGACTCTTCCGATGCCACCCATCCCGCCAAGGCCCAAGGAAAGGAAGCGGTCAAAGCCGCTGCCGCCGTCCATGCCGACTTCGCCATGAACCCAAGCTAGGGAATTGAGGCGCAAGTCGTATGCGGCCAAGGCCCCCCACGTCTTGTACCTTCCGCCGTCGGCAAGGGGCCTCACGTCATCGGGGGGGCCAAAAACGCCATTTGGCCTTTTGCCTTCTCCATAATTTCCCCTAAGCAGGAAGCCGCTGCGCATCCATGTCAATTCGCCAGATAGGGCCAAGGTCATGCCGGATGGGGGGATCACGTAACCGGGAGTCCTATACTCTTCTTCCTTGGCGTCTGAGTAGCGGTTATAAATGCCGCGCCCGTGGATGCGTCCACGGAAACCGAAGCCCAAGTCCCTGCCTACGCCTACACCGATTTGCCCGGATTGGCGTGCAACGCCGTCTTTGTCCAACAGTTTTCCGTCTTTCGCGGGGCGATCCGTGAACGCAAGCACTCCTCCGCTTGCGGTCACCCCAAGGTCGAATCCACCGGGGAGGTGCGGGACGTTGAGGGTCCCCATGTTGAACACGCCCGCTATTATTGCGTTGTACTGTATCCCTTTGCCAAATGCGTCGAAGTCGAACAGGGCCAAGGCTGCGGCGGGTATGACTGGAAATGGCAGGGATGGGTCGGCCATTATCGCGCCCCCTATGGCCCTGCCGGAAGTTCGCTGTTTTAGCTCCAATGTGCGGATGCCGTCTTTGTTTTTTGTCAGGTAGCGCACTCCGTCCTCTGTCTGCCGCAGCATCGCGCCATTGGATTCTCTTGCCGATTGGCGGTTCTGCTCGAAATCGCCTTGGTTTACCTTGAACTCGCTATAGACTAGGTCTCTTTGTATCTGGCCGACGCCGCCCGATAGAACCCAGCGCTCGAATGTTTGGATCTCAAGCACCCTCCAATGGCCGGGCGCTGGCTCTCCATACATGAGCTTTCGCCTTTCGGACTTGACGATGCCCGGCAGCTCGGAGCGCTCGCTCCTCTCTTCTAGGATGCGCCCTGTGCTTTCGGAAACGAGTATCTGGCCCGAAAAGAGCGTGGGGTCGTCTGAAATGGGGGCAAAGCGTATCCAGTGAGTGTCTTCGCCCCCTGGCCCGCCGTCGCTGTAGCGGTACATCTCTGTCAGGCTGAGGGCCACAGGGGGGCTGATGCTTCGCTTACTCTCTACCATGGGCAGTTGCAGCCCCCCACCGATGTTCGCGCTCACTCCGTTCACCAGCACTTTTTGCTGTAATAACTCTTCGGGTTCGCCCGCTTTTTCAAAGGAGTTGAACACAAAGCCCAAGTCTGCGCTGCCCCCCCTGCCCATTTGGGCGTGGAGGTTGATTGACAGCTTAGACTCTTGTGTTTGCAGCGCGGCCCTGTCCCTCAACTGGGTGGCCCTGGCTTTAGCAAGGAGGGCATAGACGTCGTAGTCGGCCTTCCCTTCCAAAACCACTCGGGCAGGCTCTTCCTGGGGCGAATAGGATTCCCATTTTGAACCAATGAACCGCCAGTGGAGTGCTATATTCCCCGTCTGCCCGGAGGCCCTGAGCGACAGAACCCCGCGCTCTGCCTCGATTTCGCCAAACCCTTCTGGGATGGACTCCGCTAGGGCCGCCGCAGGGCCGCTAGGTGGCACAACGAGCCAGGCTCCTTGGCCAAGCAAGTTGGACAATTCTGCCCCTGGGTCAACTGGGCACCACATTGTCCAGGGCCTAGCGGGCAACTGCTCTTGCGCTCTATTCAGCACTTGCAGCCAAGATTCTGGTTTCCCAGATAGGTTTGCTGGTGAAATGGTCCCGCCGTCCAGCGCGCCCCAAAAAGTTTCGTCCCAATTTGCGGGGGCGCGCTCGTCATAGGTCAAATATACTTTGACCGATGGGTTTTGTGCCTTTAGTGCTTGGCTGGCGCCAAGTAGCAGCACTCCGCGCTCGTCTCCAATGGGCAGCAAAATCTGGACGGACTCTTGGTCTGCAAATGCTTGAATGAGCCTCTCCCATGCTGCGCGGACGCGCTCTGTTTCCGCCTCATTCAGGTCATTTTTGGGAACCAATGCGCTTGGGTCGGCATTCCTCAAGTCTAGGATAGGCGGCAGCGCGGTGTTCACTCTAAGGAAGGGTACTTGGCCGCTCGCCCAGGCCGATACGCAGCAAGCGACAAAAAATGACAGGAGATGAATCCGCATCAGACAATTTTACTTTAAACGCCAGCGCAAAAAAACGTGCAGCGGGATTAGGCAGTGCTGCGCGGGAGTATGATGTACATGTAACGGCTTGGCGCTGCGCCCCAGTTGCAATTTCATTATTTACAAGAGAGAAGAAATGCGGTTCACAGTCAAATACACCACATCTACTGGCGAAATACTTACAAGGGAGCTTGAAGGTACGAGCGCAGATGAAATACGGCGCCGTCTGGCCGCCGAGGGGCACTTCCCGATGGAGGTCAAGGCTTCCCACTCGGCATTTTCTCGCAGCCGAACCATCAAGGCCGAACCGCTGATAATGTTTAACCAAGAGCTGCTGGCGCTGCTAAAGGCGGGCATCCCGCTGCTGCAATCCTTGGAGTTGCTGATGGGGCACGGGAAAGACCCAAACCTGCGAAGCGCCATTGGGCGGGTGGTGGGGCTGGTCAGGGAAGGCATGTCATTTTCTGACGCTCTGGATCAGGCCGGCGGCTTCCCTTCCGTCTATAAGGCCAACATCGTCGCGGGGGAGCGCAGCGGGACGCTGCCGGAGGTCATCACTAGGTGGCTGGCTTTTCAGCAGTTTGCCCAAAACAGCCGCCGCCGCATCATGGAGGCCCTTTTCTACCCAGCATTCTTGGTTGTCGTTTTGTCGCTTTCCCTATTGGTCATGTTCAATTTCGTTTTGCCAAAGTTCAGCGAGGTCTTTGAGGGAAGCGGGCAGGAAATGCCGGCCCTTACCCAGGCCCTGCTGTCATTTGGCAGCTTCATGAGCGCGACAATTTACTACCAGATTGGCATTTTCTTGGCCTTGGTCGTGTTTTTCAGGTGGCTGACCAAGACCGAGGGCGGCATGAAAATATACGAACAGGTGCTGCTGCACATTCCGCGCCTTGGCACGCTGTACCTCATGTACCACAGCAGCGTCTTTACTAGGACTACCAGTGTGCTGCTATCTGGCGGGCTGCCCGTTTTGCAGGCACTGGAGGTCATCCAAAAGACCAGCGGCTCTTACAGGACAAAGACAAAGCTATATTCGGTGATAGAGATGGTGCGCGCTGGGAGTTCGCTGCATCAATCGCTGGAGCGCTCAAAGCTGCTGGATCCGCTTGCGGTGGAAATGACACGCGTCGGCGAGCAGAGTTCCGCCCTGCCCGAAATGATGAACCACGTGGCTGATTTTTTTGACCAAGAAGTCGAAAAATCTACGGTGGCCGTGACAAGCCTCATTGGCCCGGTGCTGATACTGTGCATGGGCGTCACGGTGCTGTGCCTATTGCTGGCCATCTATGTTCCGATGTTCAACCTAAGCAACATTGTCCGCTAGGCCCCTCGACAACTTAGCGAAAAACATTCTAAAATAGTAATAGTTGTCATCGGCGGTATTTCCTAAAGGAGTCAAACATGATACGCACCGCGCACCTTATAGCCCTTGTCCTTCCGGCCCTCATTGCCGCGCCCTTGGCGGCCCAGCAGTATGGCAAGGAGCTTACGCTCAAGAAGCAGACAAAAATTTCTGACATACTCGCAAAGCCAGACGCTTTTGAAGGCAAGCTGGTGCAAGTTCGCGGTACCATCGTTGACGTCTGTGAACACAGAGGCTGCTGGATCCAAATCAGCGGCGACAAGCGGTTCCAGAGCATAGTGTTCAAGGTCGAGGACGGAGTGATCTCATTCCCGATGGAGGTCAAAGGCAAAGAAGTGGTCGCCGAGGGCATCGTTGCCAAGCTGGTGCCAGCCAAAGCGGATGATGAAAGCTGCGAAGAGGACAAAAAAGAAGCACCCCCCAAAGTCAGGATCAACGGCTTGGGCGCAGTAGCAAAGTAATCATTAGCTAAATGAACATCAGAAAATTGAATGCGGCGCTACACCGCGACATTGGCTATCTTGCCGTTGGTCTCACCTTGGTCTATGCTGCCAGCGGCATGGCCCTGAACCACGCGGCGGACTGGAACCCAAACTATCGGCAAGCGTCGCGGGAACTGCAAATACAGCCGCTAGACGTTGGCTTGAGCCAAGGCGAATTGGAGGACGATGCCGCTAGGCAGCTTGGCTTGGACAAGCCGAAGGCCGCCTTCCAGCCCAACGAAAATACGCTACAGCTTTTTTATGGCGGGCGTGGAGGCCGTTCTGGCTCCACGTACGGCATTGACCTGCCCACTGGCAAGGTGGTGGTGCATGAAGCCCAGCCTCGCCCTGTCCTGTACGCCCTAAACAGGCTGCACTCTAACGCCCCAAAAAGGCTGTGGACTTTCATTGCTGACCTGTATTGCGTTTCCTTGGCCTTTCTCGCCATATCGGGCCTTTTCATCATCAAGGGCAAAAATGGGATCGTAGGCCGCGGGGCTTGGCTGGCGGGCATTGGAGTTGCTCTGCCAATTGCCTATTGGGCATACTGGGTCTGGTGGATGAACAGGTAAGGCGATTTATGTTAGGCTGCGCGAAAACGAAATATTTGCAAGACCACCATAATTGTCAATTTGCTAATCGGGGTCTTGCACTCCAAAATCGGCTTAGCGTTGCCGAAACTTTGGTGTCCCCTTGCTGATCCTTGGCCTAGAATCCAGCTGCGATGACTGTTCTGCCGCCGTTGTGGAAGAAACTGATTCTGGCCCAAAGATTCTTTCTATCTCAAGTAGGAGCCAGGACTGCCTACATGCGCCATACGGCGGCGTGGTGCCAGAACTGGCCGCTAGAGAGCATTTACTGCAGCTTCGCAGCGTATGCCAAGAAGCGCTGTCATTGGCGGGCGCACAGCCGAGCGGTATCAGCCGCATAGCGGCCACCCAAGGCCCAGGACTCATCGGGTGCCTTCTCACGGCTTTTAGCGCGGCCAAGGCGATGGCTTGGCATTCAGACATCCCTTTTGTGGGCGTCCACCACTTGCTGGGTCATCTCAACGCGGCGCGGTTCGATGAGCCCGGCCTTGTGTTCCCCGCCTTGGCCCTCTTGGTTTCGGGCGGACACACGCACCTATATTTGGCCAGCGGCTGGACTGACATGCGGCTGTTGATGAAAACTAGGGATGACGCTGCAGGCGAGGCATTCGACAAAACCGCTAGGATGCTCAACTTGGGGTACCCCGGCGGCCCCGTGGTGGACAAGCTGGCCCAGCTTGCCGGAGATGCGGCCCCCAGCTTCACTGCACCAAAATTCAGGGATGGGCTGCCTTCGTGGAGCTTTTCTGGCTTAAAGACGGCCATAAGGCAGCGCATCGAGAAATCGCCTGGCCTGTCAAGCGCCGGCGAGGGCAGCGAGGATGTGAGATCCCTCTGCAAGTCTGTGAATGACACAATCGCGGACTGGCTTTTGAGGCCGCTGCCCAGCCTTTTGCGGTTAAATGGCGCAGCAAGCCTAGTGGTTTCTGGGGGGGTCGCCTGCAATTCTGTGCTGCGCCGCAAAGCCATTGAATTGGGAGAAAAGTGCAATGTGAAAGTGGCACTTCCAAAACCAGCGCTATGCACCGATAATGGCGCTATGGTGGCCGCTGCCGGGGCACTGTTGCATCCAAGCTCGGCGCTAGGGGCCGAAAAATGGACAGGAAATGCCGATGCTGCGCTCAAATTGGGCAGCGCAAAAAAGGATGAGGGGACGCGACATGCACATTCTCACTAGGGAAGACGTAATCCACTGCGCCAAGCTCGCCGCGCTGGACTTGGGGGAAGAAGAGGTAGAGCCGCTCAGGAAAGACATGGAGCAGTTGCTGGCGTTCGCGAAGCGCTTGGACGAGGTGGATTTGGGGGACGCAGAGCCAAGCATGCACCTACAGGAGCCAGAGCTTAGGCGCAGGGAAGATCAAGCGGCCCAAGGATTGGCGTTAGGGGAAACCCTGGCGAATGCCCCCGAGAATGATGGCGGGTATTTTGTAGTACCAAAAATTTTGTAAAAATAGGTAGTTGACATTTTTTTTCATAGGGGTAAAGTTAATAGTGGATTTTTTTTTGGAGGTTCACTTGAAAATACCAACCAGCTCTCTAATCTCGGCTCTCCTGCCCTTCGCCTTGTTCGTTGCCTGTGACAAGAAAAAGGAAGAAACGCCTGCGCCTACGGCCCAGGAAGAAACAGCCGCCACCGAAGCTACTACGCCCGCCGAAGGCGATGCTGCCGCTAAGCCCGAAGGCGCCGCTGAAGCTACTACCAAAAAGACGGAGGATGCTGAGAAGAAGTAAAAATAGCAGGAGCTGGCTTCGGCCAGCAGCTAGGCCAATAGCCCTTACGCACCCGCGCCAGTTCGGACGGTAGGCTTGGCGTAGCCAAATGGGTGTATTATTGCGCCTCTCGGAAGGCCTCTCGCTGAACTTTTTTTGATCAGTGGGGGGCATTTCTTTATTTTTGTGGTATGATGTACTTGAACATTTTCACAGGAGGTTCAAATTATGAATTACCGCATCTGCACAATAGTGCTTGCGTTGTTGCCGCTGACCCTCTCCGTTGGCTGCGATTTCTTGAAGAAACAATCTAACGAGGAGATCGCCGAGAACGAGGCGAAACAGGCGGAGCAGAAGGCTCAGGAAGAACTCATCGCCAAGCTAGAGCAAGAACGGGACGAATTCAAAGCTCAGGTCGAAGAAAATGAGGCTGCGAAGAATGCAGCGGCCCAGCAGGCGAGGGACGACCAGATGAAGGCGCTCGAGAAGGAGATACAGGATCTCAAGAAGAAGAACGAGGAAAGCAAAAAGGCGACTACGGCTCCGACGCCACAGCAGGTGGCGGCCGCCCCAGGGGGAGCGACAGATGAACCAGGCAGACGAAACCGCCCTGACAGAGGGGACGGTGGAGACCAGCGGGAGAGGCGCCCCGCTCAAAATATTGTTGTTCCCAAGGGTACCCAGCTATCTGTCCTGCTCTCCGAGGAACTCAGCACCGAAACACAAAAAGCGGCCGATTCTTGGCAGGGCAGCCTTGCAAATGACGTTACCATTGACAATGCAGTTGTGTGGAAAGCAGGCTCCCCCGTGAAGGGTGTTGTCCAGCAGAGCGTTCCGACCGGGCGCTTGGCCAATGGTGGTGGCATCCTTGCCATCAAGTTGACCGAGATAAATGGAGTAGCTATTGACGGCGGCATATTCGCTGTGCAAGGGGATTCAAAGGGTTCTAGGAACGCTAAAGTCATTGGGACAACGACGGCCTTGGGCGCTCTAGTTGGGGTGTTGTCGAACAAAAAGAACCAAGCTGACCATGCGCTAGGCGGCGCGGCCATCGGCGCGGCCCTTGGCACCGCCGTTGCGGGCGCGACTGGCAGCACTGTAATCAAAATGCCAGTAGGCAACTCTATCCTTTTTTCGGTACCCTCTGATGCAACAGTAACGGTGAGGAACCGCCCGAATAGGTAACCAAAAAAAATCAATAGCAACCACTAGGGCAGCCTCGGCTTTTTAAGCTGGGCTGCCCTATTTGTGTAGGGCCATCGTTATCGGCTTCTGTCCTTGGGTAGAAACGGCAACAGGTGGCCCCACGTTTTTTCTAAGCACCCTTTGAGCGCGTCGGGGATTTTGGCGGCGTTTGGCCCGCCATCTTGGAGCAGGCTCTGGACTGCTTCCGCAAGTTCATCGGCCTTTGCTATGGCTATGCAGTCCGCTTCCAGCAGCGGCTGCACCAAGTCTTCGAAATTAGAGTAATTCGGGCCAATGATTGTCTTTACGCCCAAGAACAATGGCTCCATGGGGTTGTGTCCGCCATGCCAAAGCCACCCGCCCCCAACGAGGGCCACGCTTCCCAAGCCATAAGCTGCGGCCAGCTCGCCCATGGTGTCCAGCAGGAGTATTTGCGTTTCGCGCCAATTGTCGGTTCCTATGTCAAAAGTGTGCGAAGCCCTGCGGTAGGACAGCCCTGTCTTGTCCAGCCATTTCGCCACTTCCTCGAAGCGCCTTGGCTGTCTTGGGGCTACGATCAAGCGCAGTTCGGGGAATTTTCTTTTCGTTTTCTCCCAAGCCGCCACGACGATGCCTTCTTCGCCCTCTACCGTGTTGCCGGCCACCAACACTGGCAGCCCCGCCCAGCCGACCTTTAAGAGTTTCCACCCATCGTGTAGTGCCGTGGGTGGTGGGGCATCGGCCTTTAAGTTTCCGCCAAGCACTACGTTGGGGGCCCCCAAAGATTTGTAGCGGTTGGCGGATTCCATGTCCCTTGCTGCAACCAATGATATTCTTCGAGCGGCGCGGCGAAGCAAGGGGAGAAACGCACTGCCCATGGTGCGTGCCGAGAGCCTGCCATTTAAGATGCAGATTGGGATGCCCCGCGATTCCAGCTTTAGGAACAAATTTGGCCAGATCTCGGTTTCCAGCGCGATAAAAAGACTAGGCGGAGCTTCAAAAAAACTTTTGAGGCCCCTTGGATCGTCCAAGGGGAAGCTACCGCCGGTGAATAGGCCCCTGCCGCCATCCCATGCAGAGAGCCGCTTTTTCAGCAGTTCCATGCCCGCTTTTGTTCCAGTCGTGATGTGGACGCGCAGGTTGGCTTCGCGCAATTTTTCTAGCAGGCCAACTGCGAGCAGCAGCTCGCCGATGCTTGCGGCTTGGAGCCAAATCCAATTTGGCCCGCGCATGTCGGGAGTTTTTGCCAGTAGGCGCACTCTAAACGATTTGGGCAGGCACCAAGAAAAAATGCGCCCCAAAGGACCAGCGATGCTGACCGCCGCCAGATAGAGACCACTCAAAAAATCCACTCGAAGCCTTCAATACAATAATTTCAAATCACAGCTAGAAAAGCATAAAGAAAAGGGGGGCTGAAAAGCCCCCCCAAAAAGGCGATTAGCCGTCAGTTATCTTCCAACGCCGACGAGTGGGCCTTCAATGTGGACGAGGACTTTGAACCCGGTGTTCAAGATGTCGTTTTCGTCCAGTATCAACTGGGCGTAGCGATTCTTTGCATACGCAGTGGCAGTCGTCCCTCGGGCTATGGGCCTATTGTGGGCGTAGCCTTTCTGCCTCGAAACGTTGATTTTGAATTCTGACCTCAGGTAGTTTGCCAAGGCTGTTGCCCTGTCGTCTGACAGTTTCTGGTTGACTGGCTCATTTCTCTCATCGCAATTTGCGATGATGTACAGCCTGCGCTGATCGAACGCCTTGGAATATTGCCCATTGTTCCATACGTCATTGACCCATTTTGCAATGGCCTTCTTGTTTTCGGCAGTCAATTCGTATTGGCTGGTTTCAAAGTGTACCAACAAAGACTTGAAGCCTTCCTGCTTGATTTTGTCAATCAGTGACACAGTGGCGACGTCCTCGGTGACCTTCTTTTCGGCCTCGCGCCTGGCGGCCTCTTCGGCGGCCCTGCGGGCTGCTTCTTCAGCGGCTAGACGGGCTGCTTCTTCGGCGGCCCTGCGGGCTGCTTCCTCAGCGGCTCTGCGGGCGGCTTCCTCGGAGACGCGTTTTGCAGCGTCATCATCGACCTTAGGCTTCGCCACCACTGGGACTGGCTTGGTTTCAGGTTTTGCCACTGGCACCGGGGCAGGCTTGCTGGTGCAGTCGCCCCTGCGGCCAAAGCGGACGCCACCCACTATTGCACCTTCCCAGATGGGGAAGTGGCCCCTAGTGAAGCTTTCTGGGGCTTTTTGCCAAGGGAGAGTACCCAATGGGGCATCGAGGGTATTGGTGTAATAGTCCCAATAGTGAACAGCGGAACTGATTTCTAGGGCGGAAAGCGCGAATGCTGCTTCAACGCCCAAGAATGGCGTCACGTTTGTGCCTTTGTCAAAAAGGTACCTAGCGTTTGCGCGCAGCCAAGGCCGCATTGAAGTGTCTTGGGTTTCAGTCCCCCGCTTTTTGGGGGCGTACATCCAGTCGTTGCGACCATCAACTCCGACGCCGAAGTCGAAGTTTTTGATTTTGTCAAACCGGAGCATGGCACCGAACAGGAACTGCTGTTTGTGTGACATGTCGGCTTGTGAGTCATGTCCCCCGTATTCCAGCGGAACGTCATTCGGCAACCGGTAACCAACGCTGAGTTGTATCGAGCCAAATGGCAGGCATATCGGATCTATAGAGAGCCTGAGGGAAGGGGCTATGCCAACGCCCTTTGGCGCAAATTCAACCGTCCCATTTGGCCCGGTTGAATTATGGGTATTGTATCCCATAATGCTGGCGCCAAGCTGGACTTCAAACGGCCAGTACTTTGACCTTGGGTTTTCCTGCGGGGCCTGTCCGGCCAAGAGGCAAATGGAAGCGGCCATAGGGGCCAGTGATGAATAGATAAGTTGTTTCACGAAAAAATCCTCCTCACAAAAATGTGTTCATCGTCCAAAAATTGTATCGCTTTTTTGTTCTTTGTCAAGTAGATACATAAAAATGGGCTACGCTTTGCTAGATTAGGGATGCGGACGGTGGCTGCAAAATTCCATGTTTCCATTTTTCAGCAATCTGTCATAGACTAGTTATTGTCTGTGCATGCTCGGTCCCGTAGCTCAGCGGATAGAGCGACCGCCTCCTAAGCGGTAGGCCGCGCGTTCGAGTCGCGCCGGGACCACCAGCAATGGCGCGGGCTCGCTGGTGATGGCCTATTGGCGAAAAGCCCCCACGCCAGTGCCATGGGGCGCAAAAAAGGGCGGGGCGATTCTACGCCTCCACGGTGGCATTGTTGCAACATGACTTTGCGTATTGGTTTGATAATCATCTTTCATTGATTTGGCGGCTTGGGCGTTTTGCCTTCGCTCGGCTTCGTTCTGCGCTCCGGATACGCGAGACATCTGTTGTCGGCCACTGTGGCGCTTTGGTCGGCAATGCCGCCATGGGCGTTTTCGGCTTGTTCGACATCCTCCTGCGCGTTCGCGCTTTCAGAGAATATTATTCCAATTCCAGATAGAATCAGCCATGATTCTATCTGGAATTGGAATCAGCCGGTTATTCGGGGATCCATTCGTGGCCGCATTTTCTGCAGATCCACAGCTTTTTTAGCCATTGGGTGTGTTCCAGCTTTTGCTGCTGCAGTTGCGAATTACCCCTACTCAGCATGTAAGCAAATGCGATAAGACCAGGGCCAATGATGAATGCGGGTATTGTGAACCACATATCTCGATTCGCAAAGGCTATTGATCCGATGCCGATCAAGAGCGAAATGATCCCACAGCCTATGGGGATAGCTATCATGCAGCCGCTTGTCGGCTGTTTGTCGAATGCGTATTTTTTGATAAAGGTAAATTCGGTTTTGCCGACCTTGCGGCCGCGGGCGCCCGCTGTGATTTCGGCGATAGCCATGGAGACGCAAATGGTATCGTCCGAGGAACAATTTGGGCAGTTGGTGTCGATTGGCATGGTGTCTTTTTCGGCTCAGTTTTTTCTACATCCGTCCGCTTCGATGTACTACGCGGCCAATTAACTCAAAGTCCCCATCCAGCATGAACGGGGGGTAATCTGGGTTGAGGCTGACGGCTTGCAGTTGGCCGGGGCCAACCACTTGCACTTTTTTTACCATGATAGCATCTCCGGCGCGAATTAGCCAGATGCCATCCTGGAATCCTGCCAGCCGCGCCCCTTTGTTCACCAGCACTAGGTCTCCGCTGTTCAGCACAGGCTCCATGCTATTCCCTTCGATGGTAAACATGGCGGCATTGGCCGGCGCGATGTTCAAGATCTGGCGCAGCCAAGCTTTATTGAATGGCACGCCGGCCACACCGTTGCTGTCGCTTGCCCCTGGGGCATGGTCGCACTCGGCCGATGGTTGCGGAAAGCACCAAGGCACAAGAATTTCATCGCTCTTTGCAATCAGCGTGGCTATGCCGGGGTCATCGAGGAATTGAGTGACCGAACAGGCGAAAAGCTCCGCAGCTTTTTTGGCGGTTTCAAACGATGGTCTTCGGTACTCCCTCCCCCGTTTTTGATAGACCAAGTTGTTCAGGCTCGTCGTTGCGAGCCCCAAGTCAGTCGCTACGTCTTCTTGCTTTTTGCCAGTGGATGCCTTGTGGGCGGCCACGCATTTTCTGAAGAATGCGTGCTGCGCCCATATCTGCCTTTTAGGTTCGCTCATTTTGTTCACCTCTCTAGAATAAGCATGTAACTCTTGTAATAACATAATCCGCAAAAGATAAAGAAACATTGTACAACAATTTCTAAAAAGCAGAATATCAAATTATAGAAGTGAAAAATTATGCACGATTGTTTTAGATTTACATCACTAACAGGGTCAAAAGGATAAAGCGAAAATGAGGCAGCGGAGTCCAACACCGGTTTCGAGTTGCAAGGTACAAGAAAAAGCCATGCACCGTACGGGTTCACGTATGGCACCAATAGCAACAGCAAGTGAAAACGGCCAAGGGTGGGCAGATGGTGGGGTGTCCGTGATTCAAGTGTACGCCTTTAGCTCAACCATGCTACATTTACTTGTGGGCCGGGGTGCCGCTGCGTTGGCTATGGCGCAGAGGAAAGTCCGGACTCCAAAAAACTTTTGGGCTGCGGCCCGAAAGGGGCACCAGGCCAGTTAACGGCTGGGCGGAGCGATCCGACGGAAAGTGCAACAGAAAAAATACCGCCCGGCCATTCTTGGCCTGGCAAGGGTGAAATGGTGGGGTAAGAGCCCACCGCTGCGGCGGCAACGTCGCAGGCATGGCAAACCCCCTGGGGAGCAAGACCAAATAAGCCGGCGACGCCATCTGCGCCTTGGCGCTGGTTTGCGAAAGACTGGCCCGGTCGAGTCGGCGGGTAGGTCGCTAGAGGTGGCAGGCGACTGCCATCCCAGAGGAATGGCACCCGACCACAGAATCCGGCTTACAGGCCCACCTTGGCCCCCGAATGGGGGCCAAGCCTTTTTCATTTATAGCCCTTCCCGAAGGGAATGGCACGGAGTGCATAGGCTGCGCTAAGAGTGAAGCGAGCCGCCCGCTGGAACGCTGTGTCTATCGCTGAAGCCCAAACCCGCTCGCCGCGATGAGTTAACCGCACCTCCACAAGGCGAGGAGCGGAACGGAAAGCGCAGCCGAATCTATGAGCATCAGAGCGAATGAATAGGGGAAACGCTATAAACGGGCATCAAACCCACCGCCCTCCACCGTCCAAGGTGATTATCTCCCCCGTCAGGTAGTCGCTTGAAGCTGCAAATTCGATGGCCCTGCACAAATCCTCCGGTTTGCCGAGGCAATTTAGCAGTGACTGCCCTTTGAGGAATTCTAGGTTTGATTCCTCATCGGGCAGCAGGGTCCCGATGGCGTGGCCGACAACGCGGATTCTTGGGGCCAGCACACGGGCCAAACCGCCAACCATGCTGGCCATGCCTGATTTTGCGGCGGAATACGGCAGCCTTTTGAGGAAAGGGCGGTGGATGCAAGCATCCAGCAAGATATGTATGCAGCTCCCGCCCTCCAAGTGGGGTGCCAATGACTGGACGGCCAATAAGGGGAAGCTGAGGTTGAGCTGCCAAGTCTCCATCAGCGAATCGGAGTCCCAGGAGCCAATGGGGGCGAGCGGAAATGTCCCCGCAGCTATGACCGCGCCATGAATGGCGGCACCTTCTCCCCTAAGTGCCTCAATGTCTGTCATAATCTTAACTGGAAGCTCTGGGTCAAATGCGTCCCACCAAAAATGCCTGACCTCTGAGTCGTTTGACAGTGCAAATAGTTCATCTTCTCCTTGGCCGGTTTGATGGCGCTTGGAGCTGGTCAAGACAAGGTTGTGCTTTTTTGCCAACTGCTTGGCCAGCTCCAAACCAAGGCGCCTTGCCCCGCCAACGATTACCAGCCATGATTTTTTCCCCATGACGACCTCTCAAATACTAAGGCTAACTTGAATCACTCTTTCCAAGAAATCCGCTGGAGGCTATTTTGGTCCAGCTTTGTCGCGCTTGTTCTGGCCATCGGCTGCTTCTCCTTGGCCCAGTGGGTGTATGCCCCTTCCGATGACCAGTGCCTATGGACCATAGAGGACGCCGAGCTTCCCTCGGGCGGGCCGAGGCCCCGCGCGGTGATCAGATCCGTAGTTCCCAAGGGCGCCGCCGATGCGGCGGCCCTGATGGACGGGGACGAGCTGATAGGTATCCACGACTTAAAAGTTCCAAGCTATTCATACGATTTGACCTACAACGAGAATCGGGCTTTGGTCGCAAGAGCCACCCAAAAAATGCAGGCATTCATCAACTCTACGCCAGATGGGACGACCGTTCAATACACTGTCATGAGGGAAGGCCAAAGGATAGCGCTCCCGCTCGAGCTCAAAAAGACATTTGACACGACCAATGCCGTGCTGCTGCTGACGGGCATCGTGGCCTGGGTCATAGGGCTGCTGGTGGTCATGTCCTCACCACAGCGCAAAATAGCTAGGCACTTCTATTATTTGGGGGTTCTGTCGCTCGTCATGGCGGCGGGGGCGTCCATAAGCAGCCAATATACAGTTCCATCCGGGCTCGACCTTGCGGCAAAGTTTTGCCGGCTGCTGTTCAGCGGCCTTTTCCCGCCCCTGTGGCTCCATTTCTTTCTTGGTTTTCCCTATGGGTTTCCGCTGAGGAAGAATCGCATATTCGTTTTAGGGCTGTACGTATTCAATTTGGTTGCCCTGCTGCCAGAAATAATAGTGATGGGCTTGAGCCTGCTGGGCCTCACCGATATTGATTGGATGGTGCAGTTGCTGCTGGGGTCTCTTCCTGTCAGCGTTGAAGTGTTTGTCTCTGCCAGCCGATTTTTCCAGTTGGCACTGCTGGGGGGAGGAGTCCTGCTCTTTTGGGCGGGCGCATTCAAGATACCAAGGCGCCGGAGAAAGGCTCTCATGGCCCCGATGCTTTTTTCATTGGCGTCCATCTTGGATCTGATCGCTTACCTTTGGCTGGCCAACACATTTGCGGGAACGCCTGACTGGGGCTTTTTCCAGCGTGCGAGCCATTATATGTTTCTGCCGATGCCGCTGTTGCCCATCACCTTTGCTTATGCGATTTTGCGCCACGGGTTCTTTGACGTCCGCAGAGTGATAATCCGCTGGCTGACCTACTTTTTGTCGCTGGGTACTTTAATCATAGCTTATCTAGCTGTGTTGGCTCTATTGTTCGCCATAGTCATGCCGGAAAAGATCCCAATGCACTGGCTGGGCACCATCATGGGGCTGCTGGCCCTACCGCTTGCTTGGATACTCAAGTGGATGTTGGCGGCGTTGCGGAGGAAATTCAAAAAAGATGTCACTTATTCGCGTGAGTACATTTTGGACAATATCCGAAACATAAATAAGAGATTCTCTGAAGACGAATTGACAAAAAGCCTTATTTCTTCTATCCAGGAGGCATTCAGGCCGCAGGTGTATTATTGCCTTCACGTCATTGAAGGCAAGGCCGTGCTGCCGGCGATGCCCAAAAAAATGCAACATGGTTATGAGCATGGCAAGGGCGCAAGTTCGCATGGCGCGTACGAATTGATACTCCCGCCAAAATTGCTTCGTCACGCAAAAAACAGCCGCGAACTGGTCTACGACCTTGGCAATGATGAATCCGATTGGATTTCAGCCCAGAGCAAAGAATTGAGGATGCACCTTGACACAATGGGCGTGCAGCTCATGGTGTTGCTGTTAGCCAATGACCAGCCGCACAGCATTTTGCTTTTGGGTGGAAAATACGCAGAGCTTGGTTACCACCGTGAAGACCGCGAGCTGCTGCGGGACGTGGCGATAGCCGCTGGAATTGTGATTGAGTCTGCCATCATGCACAGGCAGGTCATAGACAAGACCCGCCTCGACCAAGAACTGTTGGCCGCCCAAAAGATACAGGAGTCCCTCATTACGTCGGCCCCTGTCGTTCCGGGGTTCCAGATCGCTTCTAGGCTGGTGCCAGCCGCCGAAACAGGCGGGGATCTGCTTTGGATCAAGCAGCGTACCCCTGGTAGGTGGATAGCGGTTGTGGGGGATGTCAGCGGTAAAGGGCTGGCAGCAGCTCTTTACATGAGCCAATCCGTTGCGCTGATCGAGCTCGCGTCCCAAGACCCTGATGCCCCTATGGAAAAAATTCTCGCCAGCATGGACAAAGCTCTTAGGAACCTGATGAGCAACAAGGATTTTCTGACCCTCTCCATAATCGAGTGGTCCGAGGAGGGGCATTTTAAGGTGGTGAGGGCAGGGCACCCCCCGCCCATACTACTGTCAAGTTCAAAGCCAGATGCGTCTGTCTTCATTTCCCCCACTGGCTTGGCCCTTGGGCTTCTGCCGGCCTCGCCCGCCAATTGGCAGGTCTATGAGGGCATTTTGCAGCCAGGCGACTGGATAGCGATGTACAGCGATGGCATCACCGAAGCGATGGACAGTGACGGCAACATGTACGGCCAGAGCCGCCTAGCGGATCAGTTGAGGAAGCATTGGGGCAATAGCTCCGTCAGGGCCGCCTGCGAGGCCATTTTCCAAAGCGTCACCACCTTCGAAGCACTGAACAGGGACGACATGACGCTGTTCATCATGGCGAGGGACAAAGAAGCATAGAGGGCAGACGGCGACAAGAGTTCGGCCAAGTTGGAGAAATATTCAGTCAAGGTCACGGCGACTTACGGCTACAGGGGGACACTTGAATCTACTTGATCTATCGCGGTTTCTCGATCTAGTCCGCAACTATGGCTGGCAGGGGATGGCAGTGTGGGGCGTGCTGTTGGCCCAGGCCATTCTATGGGTGGGCGTTTTGCGCCTGCAGTTTGCCTTGATGAGGGAAAATGGCCCTTGGGACGAATGTATAGGAAAAATCCGCAGCGCACAGTTGCGGAAAATGGGGGGCGCAGAGGAACTGGAGGCGCTGAAAGGGCACAGCTACGCACCGATAGTAGATAGGCTAATTGCGCTGCACTTTGAAGACGCAAAGAGCGAATTGTTTGTGCGCTGGCTGTTGCTTAGGTGGAAGATCAAAGACGGCCTGCGCCCCTATTGGATCCGCTGGGGCCACTTGGTGATCGGCTTTGGCGTAGCGCTTTGGTTTTTATACGGCCTACGGCTTGACATTGGGACAGAGCCATTCACGCGCACCCCCGCAGACCCGCGCCTGTTGTGGGTTTGGCTTGGGTATGCGATGTTCATAGCATGGCAGATGGTGAGGCTGCGAGGAGATTTAGACCGAATACTCAAGGCACTGCTGGTGCCTGATAGGGACGCATAGAGGTAAGCCAAGTGCTTTGTCCCAGACATTGCTGCGACAAGCTATTTTTGTTGCACAAAACTATTCGCCTAGAAATTGCCCTTATTTCGGCTGCTCTTCCAGCAGCGCGTCAACCACTTTTTCAACATAGATCGGCTCTATGCCAAGGGCCCTCAGTATGCCATTTCTGTCAACTATTGCGTACATTGGGTACCAAGAAACCCGCCATGCCTTTTCTGTGGCCGGAGTTGGGCGGGCATTGGGATAGGCAGCTCCCTTTTCTTTGACCACGTCGCCCATCTTTTTTTCGCCTCGACCGCTGCCGCAGACGCCCAAAAGCAAAACGCCTTTGTCGGCATATTTTTTGGCTCTGTCATTGTTGTGCGGTATTTGCGCAACGCAGGGTCTGCACCAAGTGGCCCAAAAATCAATGACGACTATCTTGCCCTTCATCTCCTCGCTGCCCAACTGCCCATTAACCCAGCCTGACAATTCCAATTTTGGGGCCGGCTTGCCAAGCAGAGCCTTGTGCGATTCCCACCTCGCGGGAATGCAATGCCCTTTCTTGGCAAGCTCGTCCACCTTGGATTCCTGCGCTTGGGCGGCGAGGGAGATGGAAGCCAACAATGCAGCGGCTGTGGCGCGAACGATCATAGACCATCCAAAAAAACGCAACAATTTATGCACCGACTCATGCGGCCTGGACGCGTATCTCGCCGAAAATTTCTGTCTGCACCAGTTTGGCCCTGCCATTTTTCACTATCTCCAGCAGTGCCAGAAAAGTGAGGATAAGGTCTTCTCGGTTTCTGGATTCGGCGAACAGCCTTGCGAAGGGCAGCCAATTGCCAGAGCCAAGCATTTCCAGCACTTCGGCGATGCGCTGTTCCAATGTTTTTGGTGGAGCCATGACCTCAACCGGGGGCGGGGGCAGTAGGTGCTTCAATATGTCCCTGTAAGCACTCAAGAGATCCATTGCCGTGGCCCTTATGGGTTCGTCTTCGGTTTTGGCGTATTCGTCCATGTCCAGCCCGCTGGTGAAAATTACGCCCTGCATTTGCCCTTCCCTAATGGAGAGTTCTTTTGCGGCTTCCTTTATGGCTTCGTACTGTTGCAGTCTGAGCGCCAGTTCTTCCCTTGGGTCTTCCGCCTCGCCGTCCTTTGGCGTGAGCGGGAGCAGCATGCGGCTCTTTATCTGTACCAATTGCGCCGCCATGGAAATGAACTCGGCGGCGATTTCTAGTTTGAATTCTTCCATCCGGAACAGGTAGTCCATATACTGCTTGGTGACATGCGCTATCGGCAGATCCATGATGTCTAGTTTTTGGTCGCGGATGAGGAACAGCAGCAAATCTAAGGGGCCTTCAAAGATGGGCAGGTCTAGTGCCATGCCGCTGAACTTGCTCTCGAAGCCCTTTGGTGGCTCAAAGATTTTTGATTCTTTGGTGCTTGCTGCGCCATCTGATTTGACTTGGACTGCACTTTCCATACAATTATTATACAACCATTTGCGCGACCCGCAGACGGAAACAGGGTTTTCAGACGCCATGACCAGCGAAACCACTTCCCAGCCAACTTCCAGCCAGAATGAACATTCCAGTGCCCGGCGCTGGCTGACGGTGCTGTTGCGCTCTATGCACATAGTGACGACTGCCATCGTCTTGGGGGCCGTATTTTTGGGCGCCAAACATGGCGAAATATACATCGCCATTTGGGCGGCCATCTTTAGCGGCTTCCTGATGCTGCTTGCAGATATTTACAAAAGCCCCCGCATCTTGGTGCAGGGCAGCGGCCTTTTTTCCCTGCTGAAGCTGGCCTTCTTGGGCACTGGGTTCTTTATGCTGCCCGGCCACCGTTTTTACTGGTACATGGGTGCCACAATCATTGCCTCTGTTGGTAGCCACATGCCTAGTGCTATACGTCACTTTGATCTTTTGGAGTGGCTGAAAAAAAGGTATGGCCAGCGCACTTGAGCGGCTTGCGAGCCTGCAACTTTGCCAAGGATTTATAGCGTTTCCGCTATTGATTGGCACCGACTCCCATAGATTACGGCTGCGCTTTCCGTTCCGCTTTTAATGCAGCCTATCGCCGTAAAGTCTTTGACGCTGCCGCGCAGCGTCAAAGCCAACGGCGATAAGTCTTCATTCCCTGTGTAGGTGCGGTTATAGTCCT
>Ga0268262_10002609_pt1 | contig 20617 bp, 21 predicted proteins | sample TergutNc150P3_FD_190354 | JGI IMG/M metagenome (GOLD analysis project Ga0268262, IMG submission 190354) | Nasutitermes corniger P3 segment gut microbial community from laboratory colony in Florida, USA - Nc150 P3 (SPAdes) (version 2) | ecosystem: Host-associated > Arthropoda: Insects >... | reverse complement strand
TAAAAACCGAAAAGCTTCATTTGGTCTTCTCGGTGGTACAGCCATGTAAAAATCCTGCACTCGCCGTTCAGGGTCAAATTTTGAATATCATTTACAGGCATGGCGATTTCCCATTCAATATCGCCCGAAAGGACAAAAACCCCCTCGCCACCCTTCTCGCTTACAACCCCTCGGATACTGTTAAACATAGAATGAGCATAGCATTTTTAAGGAAAAAAAAGAAGAATTTGCTTGACGGGGGCACAAGAATATGGTATAGTCTGACTAGACGGACTATATTGTAAGGAAGAGGAAAACTATGAAAACGCTTGTAAAGACTAAAAAAAAGAACGAATGGCAATTACAGGAGGCAAAAGCTATGTTCAGCGAAGTCGTTAAAGACGCCGGTTTAAGACCGCAAATTATCACGGTTCGGGGAAAGGAAACGGCGGTTATTCTTTCCTACGAAGAATACAAAAAAATGGCAAGCCCAAGGCAGACGCTTTTTGATTTTATCCAAAACTCCCCCCTTAGGGATATAGAACTTAACTTACCGCCTCGCAAAGCGGAGAAAATGAGAGAGGTGGCTCTGTGAGATACCTTTTGGACACCAATGTAATATCCGAGATGCAAAAATCAAATTGCAGCGAGAATGTAAAATCTTTTATAAACACCCTGAATTGGGAAGATATGTATATTCCGGCAATTACTCTGGGAGAATTGGGTTATGGTATAGAAAAACTCCCCCACGGAAAAAAAAAGCATGAATTGGCGATTTGGCTGTATACGCAATTACCGCAATGGTTTGACGGGCGTATAATTACCTTTGACGCCGAGGTAATGCTGGAATGGGGAAAAATAAGAGCATTAGCGGAAAGAACATTGCCTGCCGCCGATACGCTGATTGCGGCGGCGGCGATTGTTCACCACATGTTTCTTATCACAAGGAATACAAAAGATTTTGAGGATATCGAAGGGATCAATTTGCTGAATCCGTGGGAGTTTTAATGTTTTATGCGGCGAAGACTTACAATAAATTTTTCCTTGAAAATCTCATTATTTTAAGGTATTATTAAGTGAGAATATTTAAAAATACATGGTTTACCAGATTTGCCGATAAGGAAGGTATAACAGATACCGAATTAAAGGAAACGGTAGATCGGCTTGAATCAGGACAGGCGGACGCCGATCTTGGCGGCGATGTGTACAAAATGCGTATGGCTCGACTAGGGGAAGGAAAATCGGGCGGGTATCGGGTAATTGTGTTTTTTAGGAGCGAGGAAAGGACATTTTTTGTTTATGGTTTTAAGAAGTCTGACAGAGAAAATATTGACAGAGGTGAGTTACGAGGTTTTAAGGATGATGCAAAGACAGATTTGTCATTAACCGATGAGCAGATTAATGTCCGTTTAAGAAGAGGAACCTTGATAGAAATTTTTTAGGAGTATAAAGATGAAATACAAAAGCGAAATTTATGAAGTAATACATCAAGACGCTATGGCGAATTTTGATATTGGGGCAATCTCCAAGGCTGAAATGCAGAAATTTGATAAAATGTGTCTTGTTAAAGAGCCAAAAGCCTCTTATAAAACAAAAAAATCTCCGAAAACGGGATTTGCCGCGGCGACTCATTAGTTCTACATACTCATTTTTTTCCAAGTGAGGGCAAGATATTGTTGCGTTAATTAAAAATGAATTTCTCAATAGCCTTTATAAGAAAAGATATATTATATTCGAAATAATCAAAGTGTAATTCTAAAAGCGATTCTATTTCAGAAACATAAAATTTTTCCTAGCGAGGGGCGACTTTGCCCCACGCTTCATGCCCTCCCCTTCGCTCACTCCGTCCGCTCAGGTACTGACCACTTGGGACAAGTGGTCAGTCGGGCATTTCGCTTAGCCAAAAAGCCGCAGGCTTTTTGGCAACTTGTTTGATCCTGTTAAACTAGGGGCGAACAAGCCGGAAGCCAACATTGACGTACCTGCGGTTCGGGTCGCTGCCACCACAGCTCGCGGAACGCAGGCTACCGGCAGAAGAGCCCCAGCTCCCGCCGCGTGCTACGCGGCCATCCAGGCCTCCATACCGCCAGAGCCAGTCATAGCACCATTCCCATACATTCCCATGCATATCGTATAATCCCCAAGCATTTGCAGATTTCTTTCCCACCTCATGCGTCTGGCTCCCGCTGTTATCGGAATACCAACCTGTACTATCACTAATTGTATCTCCTGTGTTATACGCTGTTGCAGTTCCTGCTCGGCACGCATACTCCCACTGCGCCTCTGTCGGTAAACGATAACCGGTAGAACCGGACACAATTATTACCGCGTTCCATGTCACATCATCGCTTGTTGGTACTGTTCCCCATTCAGCAGGATTGGTTTTGTCGCTAATACTATACGCTGGGCTTAATCCTTCCAATATACTCAATTTATTGCAGAACACTATAGCGTCATACCAGCTTACACGCTCCACAGGACGCTTGCCTTGAGCTTCTCCTGTTTGCGGGTTAGAGCTAAAAGAGCTAGGATTATTTCCCATCACCGCTTGATACTGTTCCTGTGTTACCTGATACTTACTCATGTTAAAACCACTAAGCGTTACCGAATGTTGTGTTTCATTGTCTCCTCGATTCGGTTCACTTGTGGGACTGCCCATGATAAATGTTCCATCGGGTATCGAAGCCATTTCTATCGTTCCCGGACTAACACCGCTGTAATAATAATAATAAATGGTTACTGTTTTTGGTGTACCGCTTATATTGAAACCTGGTTTTGCAACTGCTACGGTCAATGTTCCGCCTGTTTTAAAGCCATAGATATCCAGAGAATATGTTGTTGTTTCTGAACTTAAGTATCCTTTTGTTACGCCTGATATTCCGCTAATAGTGATGTCACTTGCGGAAAGATTAGTGATAGCTTGACTAAAATTCAACGTTAACTTCGTTGTGGATTGTGAAGCGGAGCCATCCGCGATTAATCCGTTGAGTGTTACTACTATATTGCCGCTACCATCCGTATCCATTTTTGTCAGAGTCACAGATTTAGCGGTTAACCCAAATTGAACCAGCAAATTGGATAACTGTATAGAACTATCCTTGATAGTAAGGGTAACTTGATTTCCATTTGCCTGAACAGTAAATACATCTTCTGATACGAAAGGATCACTGCCTTTATAACTTATCGTTACATCATTCCCTTTAGACTTCCATGTACCTGTTTCTGTTCTGAATATACCATAGCCTGAACATTGGTAAGTTTTATCAGCGGCAAAGACCCATGTACAGTTACCTCCGGTTTTTGTAAATGTGTATGTACCCGTCATGTTATAATCGGTATTATTGTTGTTACTGTTGTTACCGCCTTTAGGATCATCATCGTTGTTATTATCAAATAAACTGCACCCAACAACCGACATTCCGAATACCAATAAAAGTACCAACATTCCCAACCAATTTTTCTTGTTTTTCATTTTAAAACTCCTTTACCTTAAAATTGTCATCCATGCCAATTTTAAGGTTTGTAGTTTTGCCAACGGCAAAACTACACCTAAAGCATGGAAGCAAACGCCATCCATGGCGCATATTAAAAAAGCCGTTCCAAAAACGGACGGCGTTTTTGCGAGGATAATGAATATATTGTGTGAAAAAAGCGATATAACGCTATTTGTTTTACTGGTATCGAATGGGGGGGGGGGGGGGGGGGTAATTGTTTCCAATGGAATTTTCTGCATTGGGGATAAAGTTTTAATGGCTATATTTTGGCTCATTAAATTAATTTTACCTTTTTCGGAGAATTTGTCAAGGTATCAAATACCCACCGCCTCACTGTTAAACTATTCCCTAATTAATGAATAAATGTGCGAGCGAGTGCGTAAAGCCACAGATGCGACGCTTGGCTGAATTTCCAATGTAGCCACGCCAGAGCGTGCGTCCATTCATGCCAGCCAACCCGGAGCAGATGTGGGTTTACGCACACGCTCACGGAATTAAATCAATAAATAGCAAATATTCATGAGGTTCGCAATAAATTTCTTCGCTCTTTCTTCGTTCGTGAGGTTCGTGTTTAAACATTCCTATTCATAGCACAAATCCCCGCCGCAAGCGCATCCGCCGCATGGTCGGGTTTGGGGACTTTTTCCAGTCCTAAAATAATCTTAACCATTTCCTGCACCTGTTTCTTATCGGCGTTACTTACCCCCGTCACGCCCTGCTTGATTGCGTTAGGCGTAAACTCATGCAGAAAAATACCCTTCTCCGCTATTGCGGCGGAAATTACACCCCTTGCCTCGGCTACAGGAATGGCGCTTGAGACATTTTTGCCGAAATACAGGGTTTCTATAGCCGCTTCCTGCGGTTTGTATTTTTTCAGTAAATTGCGTATGCATTGTAAAATAAAAAAAAGGCGGTCCGCTCTTGGGGTGTCCGCCTTTGTTACAATAACGCCGTGATCAACGTATTTTATTTTGCCGTTAACGGAATCAAGGACACCCCAGCCTGTGCTTGCAAGACCGGGGTCAATTCCTATAATTCTGCGAGATGCGGTTTCTGTTTGCTTTTGCTTAGCCAGCGTCAAACCCTTCCGGGATTGCTATATTTGAATAAACATTCTGCACGTCGTCGTTTTCTTCAAGTTTGTCAACCAATTTTAACGCTTTGGCTGTTCCGTCATTGTCCAGCGAAACTTCCGCTTCGGCAACCATGCTTACTTCGGCGCTCATGGTTTCAAACGATTTGGCTTGAAGAGCGTTTAACACTTGTTCAAAATCTTCAGGCGCGCTTGTTACTTCGATTATTCCCTCGGAGAGAGAAACGTCTTCCGCGCCGCCTTCCAATGCGGCTTCCATTACCTGGTCTTCCGTGTATTTTTCGCCGTCAAGGGTAATAACGCCCAAACGCTTAAAAAGCCTTGAGACAGAGCCGGAAGTGGCAAGCTGTCCGCCTGCGCGCGTAAGAATATTACGAATATCCGCTGCGGCGCGGTTTTTGTTGTCTGTTAAAACTTCGATAAAGATCGCAACTCCGCCCGGGGCATAGGCTTCGTAAACAAGTTCTTCATAGTTTACGCCCTCGAGCTCTCCTGTTCCTTTTTTAATCGCCCTGTCAATATTGTCCTTGGGCATATTCGCGGCTCTGGCTTTTAAAATAGCCGTTCTAAGACGCGGATTACCATCAAGACTGCCGCCTCCCATTCTGGCGGCAATAGAGATTTCCTTTATTAATTTTGTGAACATCTGACCGCGTTTTGCATCCGCGGCGCCCTTTGCGTGCTTAATCGTCGCCCATTTACTGTGGCCCGACATGATAACTCCTTAAAAATAGAAAAATGCTTGTCCTAAGACTATCTGCCTCTCTGGGCTGCTCTTCCAAAAGTATCTGTCATAAGTTTACGATACCATTCCATTGAGAAAGGGTCTCTTCCTCTTATCTGGGGTTTTACTTGATATTCAAGTTTATCCTTGCAGTCTTCGCAAACACTAAATTCAGCATAATAAAAAAATGTCTTGTCGGTTTCCGGATTTTCCATTTTTTTCTTGCAAACATCACAATAAACGCTTACCATAAAAGCCTCCTGATTTATTATCTTGTTATATTATACAAAAATTTTTATAATATGTCGAGTACTATATGAATGAAAATAAAAAGAATTTGATCAAAATTGATAAATGGGTCTTTAGCCCCAGATACCCCCTTATTATAGCCGAGTTGGGGACTTCCCATAATGGCAGTATTGAAAAGGCAAAAGAGATGATTGATGCCGCTTTCGAGGCGGGAGCAGGCTGTATAAAGGTTCAAATGGTCATTGCCAATGAAATTCTAGCCCCGAATACAGGAGAAGTACCCCTTCCGGGCGGTAAAATAAAGCTATATGACAGGTTTAAAGCCCTTGAATTGAAGCAAAACTTCTATGAAGAGGTCAAAGAATACACAGAATCCAAGAAAATTTTATTCCTTTGCACCCCTTTTGGGCTGAAAAGCGCTAAAAACTTGAAGAAGCTGGAGCCCAAAGTGGTAAAAATCGCCTCTCCTGAGCTGAATTTTACCGGTTTACTGGAAGAAATTGCCGGTTGGGATGTGCCTGTTCTGCTTTCTTCGGGGGTTTCACGTCTGTCTGATATAGAAACCGCTGTTTCTATCCTAAAACCTGCTTCTCAATTATGCCTTTTACACTGTATAACCTCGTACCCCGCTCCCGAAACCGAATATAACTTGAGCGTTCTCCCGAACCTTGCGGCAATTTTCGGCGTTCCCGTTGGAGTAAGCGACCACAGCTCTGATCCGGAGCTTGTCCCCGCCCTCGCCGTCGTCATGGGGGCCGCGGTAATAGAAAAGCACTTTTGCCTCTCAAGAACCGACCCCGGTCTTGACGACCCCATCGCCCTGCCGCCTGATGAATTTCACAAAATGACCCATGCCATTTACCGCGCCGCTGAAGCCACAACTAACGAGATAATCGCCTACTACAGTCTGGAGCGGGGAAAGGAGCTTGTACAGCAAATTTTGGGCAGCGGCGTTAAAACGCTCGCCCCTTCTGAGATGGGCAACTACAGTCTTACAAACCGATCCATTCACGCGCTTAGGGATATTAAAAAGGGCGAAATACTAAAAAAAGGCGATTACGCGTGTTTAAGAACGGAAAAAATTCTGCGTCCCGGACTTGAGCCGCGCTGGGAAAAAGAGATTGAAGGAAGAACAGCAAGAAACTCTATCCCCTCAGGTGAAGGGATAAGGTTTGAGGATATTTGAGCTTAGATTCTTGGATTTTTTAGTTCTTTTGCTCCAAATGTTTTTCCGCATTTGTCGCATTTGTAAACGCCTTTATCGGTTTCTTTAATATTCGGAGAACTGCAATAGGGACAATAAGTAACGACGTCCTTTTCACATGAGGCGATAAAAACACACGCAATAATAATTAATAATATTAAGATAAAACCTTTTTTCATTTTATTACTCCTTTTAAAAAGCTTTAAAGCGTACCGGCGCCGAATATTTTTCCGCACTTACTATTAGTACATTTATAGTATATTGTCGTTATGCCTGAACCTTTATCATACACTGATATTTCCTTAATACCTGCCTGACCGCAGAAAGGACAATAGGTAACCACTTCTTTTTCACAAGAAGCAAGGGCAAGACAGGCAAGCGCAATCAAAAGTAAAAGAATAATCGTCTTTTTCATAATGAATCTCCTTTTACCTATTATATCACATTCTCTTATAAAATCAAGCTGTTTATTAACCATTTTTATACTAATTTTTGTTCTAATGCGTTACTTTCCCCGTCAAGTTCAAAAAGGGCGGTTTTACCCATACACGATATTTCATAGGCGCCCTTAAAACCTTCTATGTTAACACTGCCGTTTGCGTCCGTACGGGTTGTTTTTTCCGTGCGCCATTCGTTTCCTATTTTATCGCGTAATGCTTTGTACGCCGGTTTTTCGCTGTTGTCGGTGCGAAGTAAACCGGCGGGCGCGTGGAGCCATGCGTCGTCAGAGCCCGACCAAGCGGTAATTGCCTGTACTTGAGGATGGGCAAACAAGATTTCATACATTTCGATAATTTCGCGCTTTTGCCGTTCCTCTCCTTCGGGAGTGGTAGACCATTTTTCCACTTTCCAATCGTTAAGATCAACTATGTGCGCGGGCATTATATCGCCGGAAATCAGCGTATTTTCCGTAAAATGCAGGGGCAGACCGAAGCGGGAAAAACGTTCAAGCACATTGCGGACTTTTTCCGCGCCCCAATAACCCTGGTGCTGGTGCGATTGTATGCCGATTACGTCAATCGGAATGCCCGCCTGTAAACATTTATCAATAAGGATTTCATAGTCCTTTGACGTGTCAAAATCGTTTAAAAGCAATACAGCGTTCGGGTTTGAGCGTTTTGCCGCTTCAAATACTTCTTTAACAATGCGAACCTGTCCGTATTCCTTGCATATTCGCGTAATGGCGTTGTCGTATTTGTCAAAAATCGGCATGATGACAACTTCGTTAATTACATCCCATATATCGATAATTCCGGCAAAGGCGGATACGTCGCGTTCAATTCGCGCGATAACTTTTTTTAATATTTCAGCGTTGGAATAATCCATAAGCCACGGAGCGCATACGGTATGCCAGCACAGAGGATGACCTTTTACCGTTATGTTACGCTGAGCGAACCAATTCGCTGCGGCTTTTAACCGCTTTTCGTCGGGCTTGCCTTCCTGCGGCTCATAACGCCCAAGATAAAACGGCAATGTCGCGTAATTATTAAGGGCAAAAAGTTTATCAAGTTTTTCCTGTAAATACGCCGCGCGTTTTTCATCGAGCGCGGAGCCGTCAGGGTTTCCTCCGGCAAGATCCACGGCTTCAAACCCGCCGACGCCGAATAAAAATTCGTGGCTCCTCTGCTCTATTTTTACTTCTTGATTCGCCGCAGGTTTTCCGTCTTGCGTAACAAGCCGCAGATTAATATTCGCTTTTCGGTGACTTAGGTCTGTTCCCATACATTCCCCTCCGATTACCAAGTTTCCGCTGCCGACTTAAAAGCGTTTTGCGAGGCGTTAATTATTTTTTCATCAACACAATAGGCAAAACGCAGCCAGCCGCTTTTGCCGAAACCTGAACCCGGCACTCCTAAAATTAAATGTTTTTTAAGATGTTCTACAAACGCTTTATCGTCAGCTTCCTTGCCTGTTTTGCTTTTCGGGACTTTGCAGAAAAGATAGAATGCCCCCTGAGGATTTGAATATTCAATGCCGGCGTTATCCAGCACTTTCATAAAAGCGTCCCGCCTTCTTGCGTAAATTGAAACGTCAACACGCTCATCCGTGAGAGAGGCGACTATTCTTTGCATAAGAGCGGGAGCGTTTACATAACCAAGCACCCTTGTAGCGTAAATTAATCCGTTAAGAAGATCGTCCTTGCCGTCTGCCGCAGGGTTAACAGCTATAAAACCGATACGTTCGCCGGGGAGAGACAGGCTTTTGGAATAGGATGTAACAACTATTGACTCGTCATAGCATGATAGAAACGGAGGAACATCGACATTATACGCTATTTCACGGTAGGGTTCGTCTGAAACAAGGTAGGGAAAACGTCCGGTCTTTTTGCCGTGTTCCGTAAGCAAGGAAGCAAGTTCGGCAAGGACAGAAGCGGAATAAACCCTCCCAGTCGGATTATTGGGCGAGTTAATAAGGACTGCGGCGGTTTTTTCGTTCAACGCCGCGCCGATAGCGGAAATGTCTAAATTAAAATCTTCCAGTGTGTCTACTTCGGCAAGTTTCGCTCCGTGGTTAGAGGTGTAGGCGCGGTACTCCATAAAGTAAGGGCGGCTTACGATAACCTCATCGCCCGGATTGCAAATTGCCTTAAAAACTGTGTTAAGCCCTCCGGCGGCTCCAACCGTCATGATTATATGAGCGCCGTCAATGTTTACATTCTGCTCTTTGCAAACTTTTTTAGCCAGCATTTCTCTAACGTGGGAAAAGCCGGCGTTCGGCATATAGCCGTGAGAGCCTTTTTCTTTAATTTTGGCAAATTTTTCAAAAACTTTATAAAAAGCCGGCGGCGGATCTACATCGGGATTTCCAAGAGAGAAATCAAAAACATTGTCCTCTCCGTGCTGTTTTTTTAGATGTATGCCTTCTTCAAACATCTTGCGGATCATCGAAGAACCGGCAAGGGCGCTTTTTATATTTTCAGCGATAGCCATAAATCCCTCCTAAACCAATGTCCTTGCCGTGCGCAGAATGTCGGCGAACACTCCCGTCGCCGTAACTTGAGCGCCCGCTCCCGGTCCCTTGATAACCATTGGGAGTTTTGAATAGCGGTTTGTGGTAATAACGACAATGTTATCGCTGTCCACTAATGAGCGGAAGGGGCTTCCGGCTTCTTCGGCGCGGAAAGAAAGCTGCGCTTTTCCTTCTTCTATTGAAGCGACATAGCGAAGCTGTTTACCTTCAGATGCCGCCTGCGCGCGTTTTTTTTCAAAATCGCCGTCGGCTTTTTGCAGTTCACGGAAAAAAGCGTCGATGTTTTTTGCGTTAAAGCAAGCTTTGGGCAGAATAGGATCGATCTTTACATTCTTAAACTCAAGGTTAAGACCGCATTCCCTTGCGAGGATCAAAGCTTTACGCGCGGCGTCCATTGCGTTAAGGTCATCCCTCGGATCCGGTTCCGTGTAGCCCTTCTCTTTCGCCTCGCGCACAAGAGCGGAAAAAGGTTTTGAGCCGTCGAAGCTGTTAAAGATAAAACTTAAAGTTCCGGATAATACCGCTTCTATTTTTATAACTTTATCCCCTGCAAGGAAAAGGTCACGCAATGTGGAAATTACAGGCAGTCCGGCGGCGACTGTACATTCATAAAGATAGGGAATTCCCCTTTCCCTTGAATAAGCGGTAAGCCGTTTGTAATAGTCATAAGAGCCTGAGTTTGCTTTTTTATTCGGCGTAACAATGGGTATGGAGTAATGAAGTATCTTTTCGTAAAGGGCGGCGATGTCTTCGCTCGCGGTACAATCACAGAAGCATGAATTGGGAAGATTGAACGACGCCATTTTTTCGATAAAAGAGGCAGCTCCTTTTTGGTTCGGTTCTATCGCCTGCGTACCTTCAACTTTTCCGGCAGTGGTGAGCAGTTTTTTCACATTTTTAGGATCAAGCCCGTCGAGTGAAAAGACCATTTTGTCGTAATTGGCGGCTCCTATCAAATTAATTTTAATCATGTTATCCGCTAGTTTTTCGCTGTTCTCGGCGATTTGATCCAGTAAAGTGCCGCCAATCAAGCCTGTACCGATAACGAACAGATTGACTGTACGCTGATTAGCGAAAAAGAAAGCGTCGTGTATGGCATTAAGGGCTTTGCCTTCGTCAGAGGATGAAATAACGGCGGAAATATTTGTTTCCGATGAGCCTTGAGCTATAGCGACTATATTGATTCCGTTTCTGCCAAGCGCGTGGAAAAATTTTCCTGAAATGCCCGAAGTGCTTTTCATCGCCGAGCCTACCACCGCTATTATGGAAAGATTTTTTTCTATGATTGGGTTTTCCAGAGAACGATTGCCGATTTCATGAGCGAATTCTTCTTTTAATGCCGCATCGGCATTTTGCGCGTCTTGCGGTAAAACGGCGAAACAAATTGAGTATTCGCTGGAACTCTGCGTAATCAGCATGACGCTTATTCCCTTTCGGGCAAGCGCGCCGAACACACGGGCGGAAAAACCGGCTACCCCGACCATGCCGGTTCCTTGAATCCTTACAAGAGCGATTTGGTTTATAGAACTTATCCCCCTGATTGGGAATTTGCCCGGCGCGGCCTTAGCGGTAATTTTTGTACCTTTTCCGTTTGGATTAAAAGTATTGCGTACAAAAATAGGAATGTTTTTTTCCAACGCAGGTTTAACAGACGGCGGAAAAATCAATCTTGTGCCGAAGTGGGAAATTTCCATCGCTTCGTTGTAAGAAATTTCATCTATGAGAAAAGCGTTCTTTACCTGCGAGGGATCGGCTGTTAACATTCCGTCAACATCAGTCCATATTTCGAGCTTCTTCGCTCCAAGAGCGGCGGCGAAAAGAGCGGCGGTTAAATCGGAACCGCCCCGCCCGATAGTGGTTGTATATTCGTCAGGCGTTGAGCCGATAAATCCCGTAACAACCTGTAATGTTTTCTTTGCTGTCTTAAAGTAGGTTTTAATGTTATCTTCCGTTTCTTTTCTTAAAACTTCCGCTCTGCCGAAATTGGCGTTTGTTTTTACAAGGTTTCGCGCGTCTAAAAATGAGGCTTTAATACCATTCGCCGTAAAAATAGAAGCGATAAGGTTGGCGCTTATCCTCTCGCCGAAACTCATAACCAAATCTTGACTTCGCATAGACAATTCATTCAACAGCGTTATTCCGTCAAGAATCTGCGACAGTAAATTTATATTGTTATCTATTTCGTTAATCGCTTTTTTACGATCATCGGCTTTTAAAAAATATTCGGCGCAGTCTTTATGGCGCTTACTTAGGGCTTCCAGCTGTTCCTTGTATGATTCGCCTCGAACCGCTGTAGCCGCCAACTCAAGAAGAGTGTCGGTTACCCCTGAAAAGGCGGCAACAATGACGGCGCTTACATTTGAGCTGTATTCTTTGTCTTTTAATATCCCGATAATCTGCTCAATCCCTTTTACGCTTCCAACGGACGAGCCTCCGAATTTCAACACTAACATAATTATACTCCCATTGAATATTACTAAATTTTTATATATTTTTACAGTAGTAAACAATAATAACTATGGTAAAAATCGAATCTTTTAAAAAAAGAGTTTATCTTGATTGGGCGGCGTCTTCCCCTTATTCAAGAACCGACATTTCCGTCCCCTTTGGAAACCCGTCGTCTAACCACAGCGAGGGACGCCTTGCCAGACAGGCTCTTGAGGACGCAAGACAGCGGTGCGCCTCTGTTTTGAACGTTCCGCCTGAAACTCTTTACTTTACATCGGGCGGAACAGAATCCAATAGTATCGCTCTTTTTTCCAATTTGACCCGCCCGGGAAAAGGAAGGGTTATTTCCTCCGCGGCGGAGCACGCTTCTGTAAGAGAGGCAATGGAAACATTGGAAAAAATGGGTAAACCTATAGGAACCGTTACGGTAGAACCCGCCGGAATGGTTACGCCTGAAAATTTCGCGAAAACGCTTGATAAATACGGCGACGTGCGTTTTGCGGCGATTATGTCGGTAAATAACGAGACGGGGGCTGTAACCGATATTGCCTCTTTAAAGGAAATTCTAAAAAAAAGAAAAGAATCCGCTCCTATACATCTTCACTGCGATCTTGTGCAGGCAATCGGGAAAATACCGATTGATATTTCAAATTGGGAAATCGATTCGGCTTCCATAAGCGCCCATAAAATTTCAGGACCTCGAGGCATTGGGCTTTTGTATCTGAAAAAACCTTTGGAAGCGTTTTACACAGGCGGCGGTCAGGAAAAAGGGATAAGAGGCGGAACGGAGAACACACAGGGGGCGGTAGAGTTGGCGAATTGCCTAACTCAATACGCGGACGCAAAGACAGTACAAGTTGAGTATGATCGGGCAAATAGCCGCTGGAAAAAACTGATAACCTCTCTTGCGGCTATTAAACGCAGTACGCTCATCCCCTCATGCCGCACCCCCGAAGACGGCAGATTTTCTCCCTACATTTTACAAGCCGCGTTTAAGGACATTCCCGGCGAAGTTATGGCTCGCGCCCTTGACGACCTAGGCTTCGCCGTTTCAACAGGCTCGGCTTGCTCATCATCGTCACCGGAACGCCCTGTCCTTGCAGCAATGGGTGTTGATGAAAGGTTGAGAATTGAAGGTATACGCATTTCTCAAGGGTACTCTACTACAGACGAAGATATCGATCTTTTTTTAGGGGCGATTGCGGAGGTGTTAAAATTTCTGTAAGCAACTGGCTTCTAAAACCGGCGGAACTAACTCTTAAAGGCGACAACCGCAAAAGTTTTGAAGGAGCGTTAAAGCACAATATAAAACATCTGCTATCAGGCATAGGCGGCGTAAAATTAAAATTCACAGCCGGACGCTATTACCTTAACGCTCCCGAAGAAAAATCGCAGGAAACGGAAAACGTGCTTTCACATTTAATAGGGATTTCAGGGTGGGCGAAAATTACCTACTGCGAGAAAAATCCTGCCGCCGTTCTTGCCGCCTGTGTTGAGGAAGGAAAAAAACTCCGCCAAAAGAGCGTAAAAACTTTTAAGGTAGACGCCCGAAGAACGGACAAAAGTTTTCCCCTCACTTCCTACGAGCTATGCTGTAACGCGGGCGAAGCGGTTACAAACGCTTTCAGCGAATTGAAAGTTGACATTCACAACCCCGACGATGTTATAAAAATTGAAATCCGCGAAAGAGCATTGGTTTACTCGGGCGGCAAAAGGGGTTTCGGCGGTCTGCCTGTTGGGACAGCAGGGAGGGGAATGTTATTATTATCAGGCGGCATAGACTCCCCTGCCGCCGGTTTTATGATGGCGTGCCGAGGAATGAGTATAGACGCTATTCATTTTCACGCCTACCCGTACACTTCTTTGGAAGCGAAACAAAAAGTTATTCAGCTTGCTAAAATTACAGGCGAGTACTGTATGGGAATAAATCTGTACATTATAAATTTTACCAAAGCGCAGATGAGAATAAAAGAACGCGCCCCCGCTCCGTGGACTACTGTCCTTTTACGAATGGCAATGATGGAAGCCGCCGAAAAAGCCGCAAAAAAAATAAAGTGCAAATGCCTGATTACGGGCGAAAGTATGTCGCAAGTTGCAAGCCAGACAATAGAAAACATGACATGCACACAAAGCAGGATTAAGCTCCCTGTCATTCGCCCGTTGATTGGTTTTAGCAAAGAGGACATTATAAAAAAAGCAAGGCTAATTAACACTTATGATGTTTCGATACAACCGTATCAGGACTGCTGTACGCTTTTCAGTCCCCAACACCCTGTGCTGCACGGCGATGTTACTGAGGCGAATGAGTTGTATAAGAAACTGGAGATTGAGCCGCTAATTGATGAGGCGCTTGAAGGGTATGAGTTGGTTAAGTAATTCCTATAACCACGAACCTCACGAACAAAGAAAAGAATTTTACCACGAACCACACGAACACTCACGAACTTTTAGTACACATCTTGTCGTTGTTCGTGTGGGTTCGTGGTCAAAAATTCTTACCCCAACACTTCCGTAAACCGCAAAATCTTCCACCCCCGCTTCTTCGCTTTACGTGCAAGTATACCGTCGGGGTTTACAGCTACCGGATTTCCGCAGTATTCCAAGAGGGGGAAGTCGGTGTAGGAGTCGGAATAAAAACTTGTCTTTTGGGGGTTAATGCCGTTGCTTTCCATCCATGCTATTGCGGCGGTTTTCTTTTTGGGACCGAAGAAACTGTAGCCTACCAACTTGCCTGTTGTTATTCCCTGCGAATACTCAAGCTGACAGGCAAGAGAGCCTTCTATGCCGAAGTATTTTTCCAACGGTTTTATTATAAAATCAAATGATGATGTGGCGAATATTACCTTCTCTCCTTTTTTAATTAAATCGTCAATAATAATTTTTATGCCTGTATATATGTTTTTTTTAATTCGCTTTTCAAAACATTCTGCGGCAATGCGTTCAAGGTCGTCCTTTTTAATGCCTGCCAATCTTTTAACGGCATTCTCTATAAAATCATTGTTGGGGAAGGCAAGTTTGTATTTTATCCAGTCAATTATTAAATGGCTTATCTGCGAAAAGCGTATTATTTTTTCTTTTAACGCCATTTGTACAAAATATTCCGCGGTTGTTTTTCTTACAACCGTGTGATCAACGTCAAATATATGCACCTTTGCGTCAGGATTGCTGTTTGTCATTATATAAACTCCAAATATTTACATTCGTTATTTGCATGCTCGGCGTATTCTCCGCGCATTTTCTCGGGCAGAAGACGCGCCATCTGCGACATAACTTCCGTCATTATTTTTTCACGTTCTTCTTTTCCCGGCATTTCTTCGCATTTAATGCGGAAAGGCTTCCCCGCTTTAAAACAAAACGGAGTGCGCCGCAATTGACGGATGTTTTTCCAAACATTTTCTCCGCCGTGATGAGCGACGGGAAGTATCGGCACTTTCGATTCAAGGGCAAGCTGAATTATACCGGGTTTTCCCTTTCCCAAAACTCCGTCCTTGCTTCTTGTTCCTTCGGGCGCTACGCATATAAAGTACCCCTTCTCTATTGCTTTTAACGCCTTTTTAAAAGATTCGCTGAAAGCGCCTTTTCTGTCAATGGGTATCGCCTTATATGTGTTAAAAATAAATGATTCTACAATGTTATTCCATGTTTCCGATTTAACAATTCCCGATACATAAAGCGGATAACTGTGGGTTACAAGGATAGGGACTTCCAAAAAATTAATATGGTTAAAAATAACCAGCATGGGTTTGTTGTTTTTTAACGCCTTAATAAATTCTTTGCAGTCAATTTTGCAGATAACGCTTAGTATCCCTTTCATGAAATAAGTTACAACGAACCTTCTAAAATCCACGTTATGCCTCGATAAGACGCAAAGCGTTTGGAACACAGGTTATTACCAATTCCTTGCCGTCATAACAGACGGTTTCTCCGTCGCAATGCGCCGCCATTCCTCCCTCAAGCGCCTTCAAATGAAATGTTTTTCCTCTGCCGAAAGTTACACCCTTACATTCGCCCTGAGTTCCATTTGTATAATGAGACATTATTTTTAGCAGAGCAAAACGCGATTTTTGATGCTGTACATAACAGATGTCCAAAAGCCCGTCGTCCAGTATCGCATTAGGACCCATATAGAAACTTCCGCCCATTCGTCTGCCGTTTACTACAGAAACAAGCACCGCAGGCAATGTTACTTCATTGTCATCATAGCGAATATGCAATACGGGCGAAGGCTCGTAACGGATAAGCATGATAAGAGCGCCTACGGCATAGGAAATGCCGCTTTTTATTTTTAATTTTGCCGCCTCAAAGCCGACTTTGGTGTCAAAGCCGATACCGATACCGTTTATAAAATAGCGTCCTTCGGGGAAAAAGCCGCCTATTACAAGTCCTGCGTCAAGAGGTTTGGCGTTTCCCGTTGTAAGCAGTTGCAGAGCTTTTTCGACATCCTGAGGGATTTTCGGAGTAGCGGAAAAATCATTGCCGCGCCCGATGGGAAGTATCCCGAAAATAGGGGGCGTCGGGGATCGGCGCAGCAGCAAACCGTTTACAACCTCGTTACAAGTTCCGTCTCCGCCTGCGGCGACTGTTACATCGTTCTCACCAATGGGAAATTCACGGGCAACTTTTAGAGCGTCGCCGACACCCTTTGTAAGGTATATTTCGTATTGAATTCCGCTTTTACGGAAAAAACTATCGATTTTAGGGTATTGCTTAGCCGCCTTACCCTTCCCTGCCGTAGGATTCAAAATAACCCAAAATTTCCCAAATTGCGACATAGGGAATTATATCATGGTTTTAAAAATTAATCACTATATTCTTCTCGTCCGTATCTAGCTGCTGTTAAATCATCTACCTCCGCCATTTGGTAGTTCATCATTTCTTTGCGATGCTCTTTTTGGCGTTTTTCTTTCAATTTTTCTATGGCTTTTAAATCTTTCTGCGCTTCTATGTACAGCGCGCGTTTTTCTTCCACAACTATTTCAGCCTGCGCCGCCTGAGCCATCAGTCTTTCCGTTTCCTGTTCCAGTCTTAAAATATAAACATCCCATGAGCTTATATCCTGAGTTGAAAGAAAACGCTGCTCTGCGGCGTTTACGCGTCTGACTGCCGTTGCTTTTATGTCGTTTTCTATCGCGTTAAGAGCGCTGATTGCCTGCCCAAGAACAAGTTTACATTCATTTTCTTTGAATTTTCTAAGCTGCAGAACCTTTTCCAGTCTGAATGTAAATCTTTTCATCAGGCGTTATTCCCCTAAAACACTCATTCCGGGAAGAGAAGAAAACAAGGACGCTACACTGTTAAGCGCCATTTTTGTATCCTCAACATTGTTTGTTTCCGCAGTTTCAGGAACGGGCGCTTTTATTTTTTGACTCGATGTACTCGCTATTTTTTCATTTGTATCCGTCATTTCTTCGGGCGGAATAACAATTTCCGCAATTTCAGACATTGCCGTAAGGGTTTCTTCCAAAGACGAAGGCTCGTCTACTTCCTGCACAAGAAACTCCTCTATTATGCCGTGTTTGGCGATAGCTTCGTCAATCTCCGGGTTAGTGCCCTGATGATAAGCGCCTACATTGATAAGATCTTCCGCGCCTGCGTAAGCCGCCATACTTTTGCGGATAACGCCTGCCGCTTTTTTAGTCATCTGCCCCGATACTTTGGGCGCAAGACGGGAAATGCTCTGCAATACGTCAATGGCAGGATAATGATACGCCTGCGCTAAGTCCCTTGAAAGTACAATATGTCCGTCAAGAATACCTCGCACTGTATCCGCTACAGGTTCGTCCATATCATCGCCGTCTACAAGAACCGTGTAAAAACCGGTTATGCTTCCTTTGTCGGAAGTGCCGGATCTTTCAAGTAGTTTAGGCATGGAGTCGAACATACTCGGAGGGAAGCCCCTTTGCGCAGGCGGTTCGCCCGCTGCCAGCCCTATTTCTCTCATGGCGCGAGCGAACCGCGTAACAGAGTCAAACATCAACATTACGTCGTTTCCTTGATCTCTGAAATATTCAGCGACGGCAGTGGCAACATAGGCTCCGCGAAGACGTGCGAGGGGGGGGGAATTGGAGGGGGTTACAATCAACACGCTTCGGGCAAGACCCTCAGGGCCAAGGTCGTTTTCTATAAAATCGTTTACTTCCCTTCCGCGTTCGCCGATTAGGGCAACCACGTTCACATCGGCGGAAGTGTTACGAGCCATCATTCCAAGGAGAGTGGATTTTCCTACGCCGGAACCGGAGAAAATTCCGAGCCTTTGCCCCTTGCCGACTGCAAGAAGACCGTCAATTGCGCGGACTCCGGTTGTTATGCGTTCCGTTATTCGTTTTCTTTTAAGCGGATCAGGGGGGCTTGTTAGAGCGGGATAATAGCAGTTAGACGAAATATCGCCCTTATTGTCTATCGGGGTTCCAAGAGCGTCTATAACACGCCCTAAAAGTTTTTGCGATACCGGCACTTCAAGGCGGGTTCCGAGAGCGATTACTCTGTCGCCCACTTCAATCCCGTCCGTTTCCTCGTACGCCATGAGCTGTACAATTTCATATCTTAATCCGACAACTTCGGCTTTTATGCTTCCCTTTCCTTTCGGAACTATAATTCTGCATATTTCGCCGATAATCGCCTGAGGACCGTGGCTTTCAATTAATAATCCGTCTACTTTAATTACTTTTCCTACGCATTTAATCGGATCTGTTTTTTCCGCGCACGTAAGATATTTATCAAAAATACTCGGTTCAACTGTACTTGTCTGCATGCGGTCCCCCTTCCACAAGCTTCCGTAAAATTACGGTATCAACTATCTGATTTTCTTCTTGTCAGCGAGTCTAATCCCGCTGTTAATTTCTTATCTACTTCTCTTTTTCCCTTTGTTGCCATTGTCGCTAAAGCGGCTAACGCGGCTGATGCCGTAAGAGCCGCGCTGGCTCCGCTTGAAAGTTCAGGATCGTCGGAATCGGGAATTGAAGCGTCGCTGTCAGCGGCTGCATTATTTAAATCGTCCATCATTGAAGTAGCCGCAAGCTCCTTGTTAAGATTTGCCGTTTTAATCACAGGCGGCGGCGTCCTTCCCTGCGACGGCGCAATTTCAAGTATTCTGTTTTCCAACTCGGCAAGCTGGCTCGCAATACGCGCGTCTATTTCGCCGAAATCGGTTTCTATTATACAGCCGCCTTTATCTACGGAGCTGTCTTCCGCAATCTGAACTGATTTTGCGCCTTCCATAAGTTTGATAAAATCCTGTTTGTGCTCGGTGGCAAGCTGTAAATCGGCAAGATTGACTCTTATGATGACATTTCCTTTTGCTTTTACTTTACGCAGAGCCTCAATCACGTTGGCAATTATAATATCTTTCTGATTCTCTGAAAGCACTTTGATAACCTTGCGCGAAATCATCAGCACTAATGATATTATTTCCTGTTCTGTGTCGCTTAATATCTCTCCCCTTTTATCCTGCGCTCTTTCAAGCACTATTTGGGTTCTTTCGATAAGGCGATCAACTTCCGCTTTGCCTTCGGCGTATCCTTCTTCCTTGCCTTCTTTCTTACCGGCCTCTTTTGCGGATCCTCGTTCATCGTCCAATGTCCGCCTTACCTCGGCTTCCATTTCATTTGCTTTTAATCTTGCTTCGTCGGTTATTCTCAGCGCCTCATCTTCAGCCTGCTGTTTTATTATTTGCGCTTCATCTGTTTGTCTTTTAACTTCCGCAAAGGCAGCATCCTGCGCCGTCTTAACAATGTTTTCAGCTTCTTCTTTTGCCGAAGAAATCATTCGCTCTTTTTCGCCTTCCCATTGAGCTTTAAACATTTCCGCCTCGCGGCGAAGATCATCCGCAGTGGGTCCTGAATATTCATCAACCTCGCTTATATCTTCTACTTCATCATCCATAGTAGATAAATGAGTAATTTCGGAATACGAATTCGGCGATTCAATAATGACCTTATCTTGAAGCGTCACCAATTCATTCGGTCTGAAAACAGCCTTTAACATAAGTCAACCTCTTTCCAAATATACAAGTTTGGAGTTTCCCGCAAGGGAAACTCCCAAAGACTTGGCGCAAGCCAAGTCTTATACTACTAACTCGTCCTCACCGGCACGGGCGACAACGATTTCACCTGTATCCTCAAGGTGTCGGATAATGGATACTATTTTCTGCTGCGCTTCTTCAACGTCTTTCAAGCGTACAGGTCCCATGTACTCCATATCTTCCTTAAGCATACTTGCCGCGCGTTTGGACATATTCTTGAATATCTTGTCCTGAACTTCCGAGTCGACCGACTTGAGCGCTTTCGCAAGCTCCTGTGAGTCGACTTCGCGCATAACTTTCTGAATGGCTCGGTCGTCCAGCATAACGATATCTTCGAATACGAACATTCTTTTCTTGATCTCTTCCGCAAGTTCCGGATCTTCGTCTTCCAAAGCCTCGATAATCTGCTTCTCAGAAGCGCGGTCTACAAGGTTCA
>Ga0268262_10002608_pt1 | contig 20631 bp, 35 predicted proteins | sample TergutNc150P3_FD_190354 | JGI IMG/M metagenome (GOLD analysis project Ga0268262, IMG submission 190354) | Nasutitermes corniger P3 segment gut microbial community from laboratory colony in Florida, USA - Nc150 P3 (SPAdes) (version 2) | ecosystem: Host-associated > Arthropoda: Insects >... | reverse complement strand
AAACAGCACGCAAGGAAAGGGAAGCTCTCGGGAGTGATCCAAGAGCTGTACCCCACGCTGACCGTGCATGCGGCTCGCGGGAGACCTTCGCTAAAGGAAACAATAGCTTATGGGGGGGGGCACATTGAGGCCGTCGGGTCATCACATGCAGATGGGAACACACATAGCAGTGTTCTTGAGGGAGCTGGAGGAGAGGTCTTTGCCTACGGACCAGCTCTCACAGATAGATGGCTATCTGAACCCGGAGTGGTGCGAGTGGTTCATGGGGTTCCCCATAGGGTGGACAGAATTAGATGCCTCGGCAACGCCGTCATTCCGCAGGTCGCGGAATACATCGGACGGCTCATCGTCGAGTACGACGGACGGAGGTTGCGCTGATGCCGACGTACCGTAAAAACCCCGAAATGACGCCCTCCGTTGAAGGCGAAAGAGGGGCTCTGTCAACGACGGTCTCCCGAATATCAACTTGTGTCTCCCGGACAGCGATCTGGGCGCCTCCGATATCCCAAATTGGTGTGTGTGAGAGAGTGAGAGAGATACGCGTCGTATATGCGGAATGCGTCGGACGGAGGTTGCGCTGATGCCGACGTACCGTAAAAACCCCGACATGACGCACACCTGCCACGACTGCGGTTACAAGGAGTATCACCACACCACAAAGAGCGGCGACGTGTTCCATTGCAACCCGTCGGGATTCTCGTTCTCCGACGTCCCCGAGTGCGTCCGCAGGAGCTGTACCCATTGGGTGGCTGTCGGCGAAGAGGACCCGGAGATAAAGAACTGCATTGGGTGGGTTTTCAAGGACGCGGACGACCTCGACGAAGAGAAGGAAGATGACGCGGACGAATGCGCATCGGGACCAATCCAGACATCGCTGGAGGAGTGGTTCTGATGCTCCACAACGGAACCATGTTGTCAGAGATACCTCACAGAGTGGTCTTGACTTATACGGAGATGACATAAATGTTTGAATCCAAATCAAGCCGCGTAATGACATCCGGCATGATGTCCTCTCTTTCTGACGAATGGGAGACCCCACAGCAACTGTTCGACATCCTGAACGCAGAGTTCGGCTTCCAGACGGACGTATGCGCCACGGCGGAGAACGCCAAATGTGCCCACTTCTACACAAAAGACCAGAACGGCCTTGACCAGCAGTGGTCAGGAGTTTGCTGGATGAATCCACCCTACGGAAGAGAAATAATCCAGTGGGTAAAGAAGGCATTTGAGACCACACAGCAGGGGGGGGGAATTGCATCATTGTATGTCTGCTACCTGCCAGAACAGACACGAAATGGTGGCAGAACTATATCATGCAAGCTTCGGAGATTCGCTTTATCTCAGGCCGTGTCAGATTCGGGGACGCTCCAAGCTCCGCCCCGTTCCCCTCTGCGATCGCCGTGTTCGGAACGCCAAGAGTCCCGACCATATCAAGGATGGTGTTGTCTGATGGTCTCTGACGAAATAAAGATGGCGGTGGTGAATAATGGCATTGGAGACAGTAACTAAACTCACTCTGAAATGCGACATAGACTGGTGCGATTCCATTATCACGAAGGAAGTGCATTATGATCCTGGGGCCGCGAAAAAAGAGTTTGTTGCAGACGCAAAGAAGAAGGGCTGGCAGAGAATACAGACGATGCATTATTACCAGGACGCGACCGAAGAATACACACTCTGCCCGGAGGTCTGGTGGGTCTGTCCAAACTGCTACATGAGACGTTGTATAGCAGTTCACAACTACCTGTGCAGAAACCACATAGAAGGCGTTCCAAGCAAGAAATTGAGGTGGTTGTGATGCCATGGGAAAAGGTCTGTACGTTCGTGCCGTGTTGCGAACACATGAAGTCTCTCCTTAAGGAAGGAATGCCGTATTACAAATACAGGGTCGAAAAAGACGGCATCAACCTTATCCGATATAGTGACGGCGGCTGTTATCTTACCATAAAATACTGTCCCTACTGCGGGAAAAGCACACTTAGAGGTAACGATGAAAGTTGAACGATCCCGGAAAACATACTACCTCGACGATGACGCTTACAACATCCTCTACAAAATGTCGAAACGCACCGGAAAGGACATGTCCGTTCTTGTCAACGATGCCATCAGGCTCACCTACACAAAGGTAAGCCAACTTACCGAGGAAGAAGCGAAGGAATTGGAGCGTCTGGCAAGAGCGATTTCTTCTATTTTTTCGTCAAACCATCTATAAAAACTTTCACAAATGTTGCACGCTTGCAACATTTGTGCTTCTTTAATTACTTCAATGAGCATTTTCATACATCAAACCGCTGAACAGTAGCTTCAGCGATTGGATGGCACATAGAAATGGAAAACTTAGATGTACTGTGGACAACAGACCCCGGATGGGCCGTTATAGGTCTCATAATCCTGGCGTTCATTGTCTTTATCGCCGCTTATATGATGAAATTCCACGTGGCCCCTGTCATAATCGACATAGCCCTGTGGGTTCTGGTCGTTCTCGGCCTTCTCGGTGTCCTCGGCATCGTAGGATTGCCGGGCGCGCTCGACTACTTCTCACCCCCGATTCTCCCGATCGTGTGAGGTCGCACATGCACAACACCACCAAAAAAACCGCACTGGCCTTAATGGCCGCTCTTTTTTCATTCTCATTCCTCTTCGGCGGAATCATCGCGACCGACAACACAGTTGAAGGCGCGGAAGTAATAGCGACCGGAACGATAGGAAACGGCATCCAGAGAAACGTAGAGTGGTCACTCGACAGTGATTTCACGCTCACCGTCACCGGATGGTCTCATTCAGTAATCACACCCGACCCCCTCATAGATTATCCGTTCGACAGAGCGTGGGGAACAGACACTGGATTATATCAAATGTGGAATTTCGACGGTTCCCCCATGGGAATGTTCACAATGATTCTGGAAGATCAGGGTGACGGCACATCCATTTGGGTTGTCCGCGCACTTCTTCCGCCCCCCGTGACCATTATATATACATCGCCCCCCCAGTCAGACAAATCACTGCCGACAACACTCATAAACACATCGACAAATGAAGAAATCGAAATAGGTTGGACAAACTATAGAACGTTGGCCTACAATTTCTTCATGACAGACCCCTGGCAGATTACATATGAAGAGAATTCAACCCAGTTCACAGTTCCCGTGAGAGAGTTGTTGATAGATACAGAAAACACATTCCTCGCGTCAATCGGTGCAGTCGGAAACATAATGACTCTGTCACAGATCACGATAAACTCGACAGGCAGTCGCTTCGTTGCTCTGGACGGCGAAACAATTCTCGAAGGCGCAGACCGCGCTGGAAAATCATACATCGTAACCCAGGACGAGGAAACAACCGCTCTATACTGGCAGGAAATAGAACGCGCGACTGAATCCCCGACCCCGACGGAATCAGACAACTCTATGCTCTGGGCGGTGTTCGCACTCTGCATATTCGGCGTTATAATCGGTCTCGCACTCGCCGCAGTCGGAAACCTACCCCTGGGGATTGTGTCAGCCATTATAGCCGCTATCGGCGCGATCCTGACCTACATGGTGATATGATGCTCGCGTCCACAAAAACACTTACAATAACGGCCATTCTGGCCGTTCTTTCAATTTCTGTATTATCACTCACACTCGATTCGGAAAACGCTGACGGCACAGAAATAATAGCGTCCGGCGGAGCCAGCAACGGCACATCAGCCGACTACACCTGGACTCTGGATAGCGATTCTGTCATGACGATAACGGGGTTCAACAGAACCATCATCACGCCCGAATCCCTCGCCCCATTCGCTCCGTTCGATTGGTTCTGGCAGGGAGACGCACACGCACAAAATGACTTCGTTCACCTGTCGATGGACACCGCACCTTACATCTACTTCCTTGACTGCGTAGAGTCAACATCGGGCACATACACGTGGCAGATTACCACCCCCGGAACTCACATGATCTATCAGCCCACAATATGTCGCTATCAGTCTACAGAGCAAACCGACAAGACGCTCCCCACAACGCTGATAAGCACCGACAATTCCGGCCCTGACTTTGTCGGAACGTGGGAATCATCACGTATCCTTTCAACTGGTCAGCTCACCGGAACCATGTGGATTTCCCCGGAAGAACTTTCGATAAAAGAGGTCGTGATCGACTCGACAACAGCCGACATCATCTATCTTCCCCCCTGGGTGGAAGGAAAGATTCTGACGATTTCCGAGAATACAAAAAATCTCTCAAACTCATTGCTGGATACAGTCTATGCCACAGATGGCACGACTGAATTGACAACAGCAGACATGCCTGGCCGCTCATTCCTTGCCACAACTGACAACAACAAATCCATCTGGCTCGAAATTGACCGCACCGCCCCAACTGAACCCGAAGAACCCACCGCACCGTCAGACACAACAGACAATTCAGCCACACAGATTATCATTTTCCAGAAGGTTGTATCAAAAATCGCCCTTGCGGTGATTTCTGTCATTCTGACTGTGCTTTCGCACCTTGGGTTAAGGTGATAAAATGAAAAAAATGGACAAAATAAATCTAAAAAACTTGGTGATGGCAACCGCCATCATCGCAGTGTTCTCCGCCATTGCCATAGGCATGACGGCGGATTCTGACGAATCTGATGCAGTCGCTGACCAGGTCGTTCCTGCAATGACTGTCCAGACTGGAGCTACATTCGTCAGCGCGAACGCCAGCTATCCTGCTTATGCCCATGCTGGCCCGGGGCCGTTCAACACAAACTATCCGTGGGTAAAAATGTACCATGACGAAACAACAGCCTGGCCGATTCATTACGTCCACTTCGAAGGAACGGCCCCGGCCACACCCGGAACGTACAATATAGCCGTACAGACCGGGTCTGGTTCTGGACAATTCCCGATATTCGATGTAACAATGGTTCTCACTGTCACTTCCGCGCCTGTTGAGTATACGCATATAGTAGTATTCAACAAGAACACCACTGACCCTGTCAGCTACCTGCCCGGTGCTTTGCACGCAACGAACAACTCACAGACCTATCAGTTCACCATCCCTTCGGGAATCCCGCAGAGAAGCGGCTATTCGTTCGTCGAATGGAGGACTCAATCTGTGGTCTCGCAGGGCTACGCATATCAGCCCGGCGGAACAATAACCACCGTAGGAACCACGGATGCCAGCACCAGCATTACGCTTTACGCCATCTGGACACCCTCGGGTCTCCAGACGCTGTCTTTCGACATCAACGGCGGAACCCTGGGCACCATTGCGTCACAATCCATAATGGCAGGTGTAACAATCAACCTACCGACAAGCGGCTTCACCCGTCCGGGATATTTCCTTTCCGGATGGAGGGATGGCTCCGCAGGGATGGGCACAGCCTACAACCTCGGAGCGGCCTATATAATGGGCCTAAGCACAACAATGTACGCCCAGTGGACGGCACTTCCCACAGGAATTGACGAGAACGCGCCGACCACCGCAGTAGTCGGCCAGCTATACAGTTACACACCCTCAATGATCGGGCCGTGGCAACTGTGGCAACAGGCTAACATCTGGAGCAGTCTATCTGGATACAGCGTAAACATCCTATCTAAACCGTCCTGGATGTCAATCAACTACAACACCTACCCCAACATCACATTCTCCGGCACGCCAACCTCGCCCGGAGCTGTCACCGTCCAAGTTCAAATCACCGGGCCGTCCATCCCCGGAAACCCTATAACCCCGACAAACACGCTTAGATCGTGGGTGATAGTGGTCAGTCCGACAGCGACAGCAGGCACTGAATATCAGGTCACATACAACGGGAACGGCGGTATCGGTTCCGTTCCTTCGGATTCGCACATTCCGCCCAACAATGCTATCATCCTGCCCTCTGGCGGCCACTTCACGCGTCAGGGCTATACGCAGGTCGGATGGACAGTCAACGTTAACGGAGTGGACTCCATCTTCGCACTCGGTTCGGCGTTCACCGTCACCGGAAACAAGACGGCCTTAGCCGCTTGGGTTCCGAACGCCAATATAGCGGTGTTCAACGCAAACGGCGGAGTCGGAACCATCGACCCCTACATCGCAACAACCGACAGCCAGATAACCCTGCCGGCCGCAGGGTTCACGCGCTCCGGCCACACGCTGGAGGGGTGGTATCTTTCCACTGATTCCAGTGTGATATTCCCGAAGGGATTCATCTACACCATTTCAGGGTCGGTGACGTTCTACGCCTATTGGATTCAGAACGGAACGTCTGTCCTGTCGGTGACGATTAACGCCAACGGCGGAACGGGGGGATTCACACAGACTGTTGAATCTGGGAAGAAGATTGTCCTGCCCAGCTATGGAATAACGAAATCAGGAAGCACACTCACCGGATGGTCGAACACATCAGGCGGCGCAGTGAACTATGAGCGTGGCGAGACCGTCACGATCGCCGCATCCAAGACCTTCTACGCGGTCTGGGGTGATGCTTCGGAGTTCGTGACCGTTTCGTTTAATCTGAACAGCGGTTCCGGGTCGATCCCGTCACAGACCTTTGCGGTCGGCGGAACGGCTACGGAACCCTCGACCAACCCGACACGTTCCGCGAACGTGTTCAACGGATGGTTTGTTGCCGGGGGCGGCCCCTGGACAAACTGGGCAACGCCTGTGAACAGCGACATGACCCTTGTAGCGCAGTGGCTTCAGCATTTCGCTGTCACGTCAAGCGGCACAGTGGCCACAGTGACGGTTTCTGGCTCATTCGTGGGCACAGTGACCATTAACTGGGGTGACGGAACCTCCGAGACCATATACACCGCGCAGGCCGTCCACGACTACGGCGCGGCCTGGGCAGGCACAATCACCGTGACCACCAACGTAGGCGGCACAATCAACACGTCCAGCCTGGCCTATGCCGTCTCGCCGACCTCGACAGATGGCCAGGAAGGCGGTGGCGGAACTGGCGGAGACGGCCCCCATGAAAGAGACCCCGAACCCATAAATTGGACATTCTGGATTCTCTTGATCCTAACCATCATCATAGCCGTGGTGCTTCTACTCACAATCTGGCCTGCATTGTTCATCTGGCTTCCCGTCATGGCGGCGGTTCTCTGGTGGGTGTTCTGATGCACGAAATGAAGAAAAAAACAACGGCGGTGGCACTCACCGCCGTTTTAATCGCCGTATCATTTGGTGGAATATTCATGATTGTAGACGAGGAACAGACAGATGAATCAGAAGCTATCCCGTTCCTGATTCCGCTCATAGTCGGCTTCCTCTTTGGCGCGATAACTGGCGCAATAGTCTGGGATCTAACCCACCCTACCGCACAGGCCGACACCGACTTATACACACGTCAGATCGAATCGGGAAAGGTCGCAGAATCAATAAGAATGACTCTGGCCGACTACAAAAACGCACTGAACAACTACATAAACATCTGGCGTTTCACGAACGAACACTTCATCCGCACGGCTGAAATCATGGCATCGGCTAAGTGGCAACCCGACACACAGTACAACCCCCAGGATGTTCTTGAGGCCGCTGGTGTATATCTCAACTCGGCGTTCATGACATCGAACGCATCTGCGCAGATTTCGGCATTCTTCCAAAAAATCAATGAAAGACTGCAACTGTGGAACAATGACCCCACATACAACGGCTGGGCCGGAAACAAAATGGCTCTGGAATGGCAGTATGGAAGCCAAAAAATAACCTCAAAAAGCGAATTCGGAGGCTGGCTAAAAACAGCGGCCAAACCGGGTTCATCGACAGAAAACAAAGCGTTCGTTTCTGGAGGAGACATGTGGGTTTTCGGTGCTGGAACGGCCACAATAACATCATCGACCGGAACGGTCATCAATCTGACACAGGGAGTCAATCACCTTGACTCGATCCTTGCATTCACGCCGGGAACCTATGAACTTCAGCCAGGCCGCGAATATGCCGGAGACATGCTCTACGTCATAGACGCGAAGGCGGCGAACTTGACCCCTGCCATCGTCATGAAGGCAGGAACCACGGTCAAACTGGCCAAGCTCTGGGGAAACCAGATTGAAGTTGACGGCTCGCGCTACAACAACTTGAACATCAACATTGTTCCGGATGGCGGAAACCCTGTGTCAGAACCACTGCATGATGCCGCTCATCCGGAGAACTCCGCACTTGTTAAATTCCAAGCGATGCACACGACCGTGAACCAGACCATCGTAGCAGCGAACAACGCCGCTGGAACGGTTTGGAACATTTTTGACCGGGCCGGAGAATCCAGCATGTTCCTGACTACGCTGATGGTGCCGAATTACTACGAATCGATTCACATCAATCAGGCGCAACGGGAACTTGTCACAACGCTTGCAATGATACAGCTCGCTGACTTCGCTGCAAGGCATGAGAGCGCAATCACCGCTGACGATTTCCAGCTTTCAGGGGGGTCATTCCAGCTATTCATGCGCGGAGACCTGTTGGATTCCAATGGGAACATTCTGTTCTCTGATGTGATATACACCCCATTCTACTTCGTCAATTCAACGACAGTAACCACCGGAAACAACAACGTGAATCAGCCTGTCATCGCGGCTGTGTGGACTGCCGCGAACGGCCAGACGCTGTCGAGTTGGAATTTCACCGCAACCACGCGCGTTGCTACGTTGGTTCCACTGACTGGCGGAGAATCAATGAACGTATATGAAATCCTATATGACGGAAATTTTGTTAATTCGGTTTTCCTCGATGTCAGACAGATCGAGATAATCGACTCAGAGGACTTCCCCATCTACATTCCCCCCAGACTTGTTCTGGATGGCGATAAGGATTGGGTAACGCTGGTTGCAATCATCCTGATAATCATCGGCGCGCTTGCGGCGGTGACGGTGTTCATTCACCGCAATGTAATCATCGTCATTGGTGGAGTCATCTGTATCGTCATTGGTGTCGTCGTAATGGTGTTCAAAGACTCGTTCTTCGGGGGGCTGTTATTCTGACCGGAACTTTCGACCAAGCCGTCAGGGGGGCTATAAAACCCCTACAATGGAGGTAAAAACATGAAAATAAACTCTGACGTTTCGGGCTTCGCACCGATCCTCGCAGTGTGGTACATAATAGTAGGGCTCGTTGTTTTCGTAGGATGGACGTTTGTCATCGGAAACTTCCTCTTCGCAATGGGCTTCACAGGCGCGTCATTCTTCCTCGTCAAATGGGCGAAGAAGAAATGGTGGCCTGGCATAATGGCCATGCTCATTGTCGTAGCAACGCTGGTGTTCGCCTACGCCTGGTTCACAGGGGCCGTTGTCATATGATCCTGGAGATAGACGCGGCATCTTTGGCCATCACGGCCACTCTTTTTATATTGTTCATCCTTGTTGGGGCCGCAGTAGAAAGGAGCGCACACTTCTTCTGGCCGCTTGACTTCTTTTCTTTGATGATATACACGGCCGGAATCGCCTTCATCATCATTCTCGAAATATTCCAGAACACGATCCCCTTCCTGCTGATACTGGTGTCGCTTGTCGCATACCTGGTAGGATACGTTGCATCTGAGAGACGGAAGCACGTTAACCTATTCAAAGTGAACATCGCAACAAGGGAAATTGACGTTCCGTACGTTATACCATACAAAAAGGGTGAAAAGTGGTTCCTACAAAGACAATCTGCGAAGGAGCACGCGAAGCGTGTTCTGTTCGGGATAACAACCGAACTGGCTACGAATTGGGATTTAAAAGATCAATGGACAATCAACTTCCAGGACCCTATATTTCCCACCATCAGGATTAAGGCTATCGTCACCGAGATATACAATCCAGATAAATTCGAATTTATAAGGAAAGGCCCCTTCAAGATGAAGAAGTACACACCAGAACTATATGTTTCACCCGAAGGAATGGCGACGTCCCTGGAATTGATCACTATCTTCGACGCACACCAAAAAGACATCAGAACGAATCTTGACCTCACCGCCGAACTTTTCAGGGAAAAGCATACATCAGAAACGAGAAACAACCGTGACACAGCCAGCTTGCTCATGAGAATTTTCAAATCAAGCCCCATGTCACAGCTGAATGAGGTCATCACCGAGAAAAAGGCCGACGAAGAAAAGAAAAAACAGGAAGGGAAACAGATTCCCGAGCACATGAAACACGGCTGGTTCAGGAGGGGCGGCGATGCCGGACAATAAGGACGACGTCAAAAAAGGCTACAACTACCCAAACGAGGTTAGAGATGCAATCATAGTCGAAAAATACAGCGAATCAACATTTGCTATTCACGCGATGGAAGACTTCTGCGATATGCTCAGCTACGTATCACAGAACCACAAGCCCATCATTGACAACTTCTTCGAGAAGGGCGGCATAGTCGAACATGACAGAGACGAGAACGGGGAAGAGATGCCAAACCGTTATCTCTTCTATATCGGGAACACGCTGTTATTCTTCGAATTCAACACCGACTATGAGATTGTGGACATGGGAATCCATTGGGATATGAAGTCGAACTATAGAACTCGTGATCTCGACACAGACCTATCTATGATCCTACAGACAGCAACGGCAATTCTATACAGAGATCGACCTGCAATGGCCATAGAATGGCTTAGGTCGAAGGAGACGGACGTATGGTCGGCCGATATGGTCCGAGGACTCCAAAAGCGCGCAGACAAGATAACAGAGAATGAAATGGTGTCTGCGTTCTTCTTCGCCGGGGCGAACATCGAAACACTGGACAAATTCCAGAATTACATCGCAAACAGGGCGGTTCCGCCGACCACCGACAAAAAGACGGAATACGGTGATATTTGATGTCTACGCGGCTGGGGTCTGCCGGAATCCCGATCCACAGGTTAGGGCACTGTTATAACCCTGACGTAGAAAAAATTCCCAACATTTCGAGAATCTCGCGCAAATTCATCCTTCAGCCCATCAGGACAGGCAATATGCAACACCCACGCATATGCGTGAACGGACTCCAGGGTTCCGGCAAGTCCGAATACTGCATCTGGTGGGCGCATGAGATTCAAAAGCACTACACAGAACCATCATATACAATATACTCAAACAGCCTGGACGTTGTTTTCACTGAAATAAAGAAGATGCCACCAGAAACAAGGGTGGTGATTATTATTCTGGATGACATGACCCTGCACCACGCATCCTACGACACGCAGAACAGGGGCCAGGTGGACATCGCCAAGCTGTGGTATCAAATTCGCCACGAAGTAATGAAGGTTGTCGGCAGAACGGGAATCATCTTCACCATGGTTAACTGGCAGAGATATACAGCAGGAAACACCAACCTACGCAATTGTGATCTTTTCGGGTTTTTGACACCAATGAACGACAAGAACGACATCGCCAAGATAGTGGGCATCATCGGCAACGACGGCTATCAGTGCGTCCGCGAAGAGTACGCCGAACGCCAGCTATCGGATGTCCGCAGATCGCGTATTGTCATCGGCCTTCCGGGAAACCCGAACAACCCTGTCGGGTGGCAGGACTACGAGTACATCAAGACCTATGACCCGGAATGGGAATACCCCAAATTCCTTGACCATGATGAATATTTTGCACCGCCGCCGGCCAAAACCCACTCGGACATCCTGAAGGAATTGGAGTCCGATCCTGTCTATTCTGAACGGGCAAAATGGTTCAGAATGTACAAAATCGAGGGAAAAAAACAATCGGCGATTGCCGCCGAACAAGGAAAAGGACGCTCCACTGTTTCGGAGGGGATAGCCAGAATATACGAAATCTTAGCGGAACGGGGGGTGGAAGCATGACCGAATTTCGGCGCATTTTTCGCCGAACGCAAACCGAACATTCGGAGGTTTCTACATTACGCGTACGCACGCGCTCGCGCGTTGTATTGGCCGCCGCCGATTTTTTCAACGAATCACGCTCAAAATTTGAAATTGAGAGGGGGTGAAAACCATAGCGAAGAAGAAAGGAAGAGGAAAAGGAAAGAAGAGGAAATAAGAAAAGAAGATCGCAAGAAAGACCCGGCCCGGCCGGGAGCCTGCCGCGTGCATTCCACATTAACTGAATACCATCACCTTCGCGCGCGACAGGCATAAAATTTTATAAACTAAACTTCAATACAATTCCGGGGCCGAGTTGAAAATCTCTACTCTATGTAGATACAATCAAAGAATTGCTCCTTTGAGTTTCAGAGGCCCCACTTCTACATTACATTTAAATAGTTCGTATGGTATTTACTATACGAGGAAACTCAAAGGAGCAAAAAAACATGAACGCAGAAATAAAAATAATTGAATCAAGAGATGGACTCGACTGGACAAGCTACGGCAACGCAGTAGACGTAAGAAAAAAACTCTTTGCTGTTATGACCTCTGGGAGCAGACAGCACTACCTGGCAATCGAGAAGGACGGAAAGCGGACAACAACGACCTTCGGCGGAAACAACAGCATCTGGGAGATTCGCCGCGACCGCCTGAACAAGAAGATCACAGACGCAGAGATAGAAATATTGGCCAACAACATGGCAGAAAAAATGATAAAGGAAGTGGCCTAAATGGTACAATTTTTCATAAAAAACTGCAAAGGCGAAAAAATCGAGACCTACGACAGCCTAAAAACCGCAATAAAAAGACGTGATGAACTATCTGACCCCTCGACCGGAACATATTACACAATCGACAAAAGCGAACTGTTCAGATTAATGAATCCCATCGAAAAAGCACAGCTTGCTTCACTCGATAAAGAAATGGTGGCCTACAACTCCGAAAGAAACATAGGGGAATGGTACACTTTGCCCAGCGGCAGAGTCGTAAACGGCCCCGAGGTATACCAACACCTGAAAGATTGCGAAGAGGAAGTTTACATCATAACTGAAGAAAGAATCAAAGCGGAAAACCAGAGGTAAAAATGTCTAACATACGCTATTGTGTTGACATCGAAAACGCACACCTGGATGACCGCATCGCGAAGAGAACATTCTTAGACAGATTCACAACGGCACACGCAAGGGCCATGGAATGGAGCAAGACCTACGCCGGAGAATGGACAACGATCTGTTTCTCTGACGACCACGAAGATGAAGACTGCCACTACTATAGAATGACCTTCATCATCAATGGCAGAGAATACGGTTCAGGCGATGAAGAATTCAATATGCTTCTCGCAAAAGAACTGACAACCAGCCAGGCAAGAAGATTGCTCATGAATCAGAACGGTATCTCGATGCAACGCATAGCGGACATTGAGAATCAATCAGTCACAAATGAATACGACACGAACGACATAAGCAAGGCCACGATCCAAGCATCAATCGAACAAGCAAGAAAGAAACTCACATCAAACTGAACTCGCCACAAACCCTTTCTTCATTTTTTCTACGCATACACATAATGCGCCCGTCAGCGTGCGCGCGCAACGCGCTCACACATACAAATTCACTGTGTATTTTCCGCCCGGCTTCACTATAATATTTTTACTATCGATTTGAGAACCGATACCGCCACCCGTAGACACCGCCTTGACCGTAATCAGTTTTGAATCATCCAGCATCGAAAAACGGTAGACATAATAGGTTTTATTGTAGAATCCCTGTCCGGGTTTCAGGTTCTCCCAGGAACTAACCTGCTTGCCGTCAACATATACGATTACATCCACATTATACGCAAAGTGGGTTGACTCTACATCCCATGCTATGTATGCTTGGTTCCCGACAGATACAAAATATCCAATACCAGCCATAATCACGATTGCCGCAACAACTCCGGCGGCTATCATGGCATTTCTATCTCTGCGATCCTTCTCATAATACCAAATTAGTTGCTCGGAAGTAATTGTAGGCCCTGTTTCCGCAACATTTTCGGGCTCATTTTGGTTCGCACCGCACGCTGTACAGTAAGTATTCGATCCTACTATTTCTGTTCCGCACTTTCCGCAGTATCTGGCCATTGTTATTTCACCTTACTTCATCCCTCTCGAATCCAATACTACCATAGGTGCGTTCTTTCATGATTTTTTGTCCGTCACCGCCACCGACTCTCGTATCCTGCAATTGCTGTAGATGCAATCTAATAGCCACTTTGGTTAAATCGGACACGTTCGTGTATTCGCCCAACTCGACCTCTCGAACCATCCTGTCATAGAGTCCAATTGGAACCTTGATAGATAGCACTTTATCTTTGGCCATAAAAGAAAAACGTAATATAGGTAGTAATTAATTGGTATGTGCATACTATGGTAGTAGTAACCATTAAAGTGACTGAAAAAGACCTCGAAGCAATCCGCGCCGAAGTCAGAAAGGGCAACGCAATGAACGTGTCTGATTATATTAGGCGCGCGCTGAACGAAAAAATAACGTCAAACAACCGGGTGACTCTCTAATGCCAACTGTTGAGTTCAAAACATACGAAGATGCAAAGCTCCAGATCATATTCGGAAAGGACTTCGAGGAGACAACCAGCTTAGAGGACGGAGTGTCAAAAAAGTGCTCAGCGCAAGAGAAGCTCTCACAGATTAGGATAATTACGGATGGGCCGATAGCATGAGGTCAACAGCCGACATCCTTGTTGACTTGGACGCTTCATACATAGAAAGGCCCGAAGATGCAGAGGGAATCTGGAAAGATTTTTTGTGGCTGGCGCACAGGGCAGGCAACACTGAAATGGAATTGTGCTTCAAGTCCGCCGTGTTCGCGATAGACAGCTTCACCCCCCACAATGATTGTGAGAAATTCGGAAAGCGGATAGAAGCCGTTTATTCTGCGATGGAAGCCGCAAACTCATATTCCAATGACTGGCCCCTTAATTTTATAAAAAATGTGGAGAACCAGATCGAAATCGAGAAGGTGTGACAATGCCAGACTTCAAGTCATACAGAGACCCCACCAAAGACGGTTCATTCGTCATCTATCCGTGGTCGAACATAACAACGATAACCAACAAAGAAACGGGTGTCCAGATTACCCTATACAAACTGGAAAAGGGCCTTATGGCCATGATTGACAACTTCGAGTACATCATTGAGTGGGGAGACCTCGCGGATGCTGTTGAAAAATTGCACACCAAGCATAAAGCGGAGGTCTGAAGATGTCCATCCAAACAGAAATACCAAGAAAGTTCGGCGTTCGCTGGACAATCCCAATAACGCTGACCACCAAGCGCGACAAGTCCGCCAAGCTGTCAACCGCAACACGCAGAGCTATCGCATTGGTCGAGAACGGCGAAGCCGTCTCTGCTGAAGTCTATCGGCTGGATACGGGCGAAATCCTGAAGATCGTAAGACCGTACCACGGAGACAACGAGAATGTCAGGGTCATCATCAGGAACGGGCCGTTCGGGCTATTTCAGACGGGGGCGGCATAATGGCGGAAATGAAGCTATTCGAGTTCTGTCAGAGAATAATAGAACTTGCAAGAAAGAACTCCGTCATCCAGATATATAAAGCAGACTGGAACCCGATTGAATGCGGAGAATCGAACAGCTACTGCGAAGATTTCGACATCTACATCGCTGGCCCCTATGATTTCCTCTGCACCGCGCTCGAATATTGGAACTACGGCCACAGATTCATAGCCGAGGAATTCAACGATGACGATAACCTTACGCTATACATGTTCAAAGAATGCCCCAAGTACAACAACGGAACGGGGGTCAAACAATGACCCTCGATTTACATAATATCACATCGGAAGTGACCTGCACGAACTGCGGCTCTTCGCACGTCCACCCGACACCATCAGGGAACACTGTGTGGTTCGTGGCCTTTCACTGCAACATGTGCAGTCGAGGGTTCAAGATTCCGAAGGGATTGTGACATGGCGCAAGGTCGCAAAGTCGATAATTGGCAGAACGCCCTCGACATCTTTCTGTCCGAGATAGCGAAGAACGTTGAACCATACACAGTAAAAAAGTACCGCTGGGGGTTCTCCGCCTTCTTCCGTGCTCTGGATGAAGCTGGGCTTGAATCCAACCCGGCTCGCATCGGAGAAAGGGAAATCCGCTTCTTGCTGGACGTGACGTGGCGCGATCTGGAATCATCGACCAGGAAATGGTACGCGAACACCTTCTCGATGGTTCTACAGCGGTTCGGGAACAACATTATTCCCGAAATGAAGCTTCGGTTCCCACAGGACGCAAGAACTAACGTTGACTGGCTGACACCGCAACAGATGGTGTCATTGCTGGACTTCCCCTTCACGCCGCTTGAACTTATCGTAATCCACTTCGAACTATCGCTCGGTCTTCGAAACGTAGAGGTCAAGCGCCTTCGCGTCCAGGACATCAAGAACGGCCACATAGAAGTTCGTGGCAAGGGTTCCGACTACGGCAAATGGAGGACAGTATCATTCCATCCAGACACACAGTACGTTCTCGACATCTGGGTGGCAGAACGCAACCGCATGATAGTGGAAGCCAAACAATACAAGCCGAACATTGAGGTTCCGGACAACCTCATTATCTGGAAACGGTACGTTCAGAAACCGCAGATCGGGGCGTACACCGAAGAGTCCAACGGACTTTCGAAAATCACCATCAGCAGAATAAGAGAGAGAATAGACATAGACTTCGCTAATCACACCCTGCGCCGCACATTCGGGCGGTCGCTCTGGTTATCTGGGAAGGTCAAAGTAGAGACCATTTCGAAGATTTATGGCCATAACGACACCGCAACCACGCTGGACTACATCGGCGTGAATTTGGATGATATGTCGGATGCTTTAGGGCACCTTTCCGACTATCAAAAAGATTTGAAAACAAACAGAAAAAAGACTTAAAAAAATAAACAAAAACAGAGGGGAATAAAAATGAAAAACATAGAGAGCCAGACAGCCGAACAACACGCCAAATCAGGGGGTGGGGACCATCCACACCTGGCTTGCGATTTTTTTGTCTCAATTAAGAAGGCTGGCGTTTTCGGAGAAAAAACAGAGAAATTGAACTGCAACAGTAAGGATTCGACCATTTCGAACATCGAAACAAAAGAGGGTGCGGCCCCGTGAAAGCACGGAAAGCCACCGATAAGAACGGTCGTTCCTTCAATAAATCAAAGAAGGACGGCAGTCTTGACATCCAGCCGGAGGTCAGGACATGATCGCTTGTCCCTTGAAACCTCATTTTTCTTGCGAAGCGACCGCCAAGCTCATCGTCGAAAGCAACTGTATCGGCTGTCCGAACGCCGAAAGATTGGTGTTCAACAATCCGCAAGATGGGTTCGGAAGGGCCTTCGGATACCAATTTCCACCCCTACCTCAAATTCCGCAAAAACAACCCTATGCGCGGAATTTAACACATCCCTTTAGGGATGTGTGTTCCGAGTTCCACGGTGCCCCCTGCGGAAATTGTAATTTGGGGGTTAAAAACATGGAAATTCCCCATGCGGAGACAGAGGAGGAATAAGATATGGTTCGCCGCAAACTCAACGCTCTGCAACTCCGAGTTAAAGAGCTTCTGCTTGCCGGGAACACGATTCCGCAGGCAGCATCCAGACTCGAAATGAACGACAAAAAAGGCATGAGAAAAATTCGCCAAACAGCGAATCAACTCGAATGCTACAAGGAAATTCGCCGCGATCCTACCATCCATTGGCCAATTCTCTATATTGAACCCTACCCAGCAACTGAAAAAGCGGAATTTGACGGGGGGTGCGTGGCTTCGCAACGGGGGGGTTCCCCTTCCGCAACGGAAAAAAACGCCAAAGTTGGCCGTGTTCATTTGAACGGATTTTTCCATTTCGCCATCAAAACAATCGGCAACTTCTCGACCATCCGTGACAACCTCGGTTGCGTTTTCATTGAATGGAAAGACTGCGGCGCGCCAAACGGATGCAAACAAAAAAGAGCAGAACTCCGGCTTGACGGAAACGAGGTCAAAATCCTCTGCCTGGTGGGAAAAAACAAAAACACGCTGTCAATTTACCCTGGCGAATCATATCAGGAACCACCGAACGAAATGTCAAAGGGCGAAGCCGTCCTCCGCGATCGTGCCGTCTACATCGCAGAGATCCTGCACTCCAACGGCTGGCGTTGGAATGGCGACATCCAGCTTAAGGGCACCATCGAATGTGGACATGTCAACCACCCTTTTATGTCAAGAATGGACAGAAACCATATCAAGACGGACGCAACAGTCAAAATCGACACATCCCCGGAAGTGCCGGAGATAGAACTCACCGATGAAGAAGCTAACAACTTGTTATGCTTCACTCCAGAACACATCACCGCCCTTTACGCCAATGACGAAGCTTCCGATAAAAGCATAAAAAACCTTCGTGGATATATCAAACAACTCCAGATAGAACATCTGGAAGCTGACAAATTCCTTCTTGAATCGACGCTGATAACAAAGAAGATTCTCGTCGAACAGATGTCTGAGCCAACACAACCCGGCATACGTCCGCGCGCGAAGTCTCCGCTGGAGGGCTACTTATGACAGACTACACAACACTACACGACAAAGCGCAGTCTATTTTCGACACGCTGAAAGCTGAACCATACGCGGAAGCAATCCGGCAGATCGATGAATCCGAATACGTCCAAGAATGCGTCCGGGCAAAGATAGACGCATTACACCGAACAAAATCCGAGACCCCGGCATACATAAAAGTCCGTTTCATCTCGAACACCGTCGCCACGTCCATAGAAACAAGGGAGGAAGTAAAATGATAGTTGCACTCTACGCCCGTGTTTCCACCGAAGGCCAGACAATTGAAAACCAGCTCAACAAGCTCTTCGAGTTCTCGACAGCCCGTGGGTACATCGTATACGACAAATACGCTGACGTGGTCTCCGGCAAGAATAAGAACCGTCCGGAACTCGATCGCATGACGGCAGACGCAAAGGCGCGCAAATTCGACCGCATCCTCGCCGTAAAGATAGATCGTCTCGGTCGCTCGGTCATCCATCTTAACGAGTTCTTTGCCGACATGGAAAGCTACGGCGTTGGTATTGAGATGACCGACCAGCCGATTGACACCACGTCCTCAATGGGAAAATTCACACGCAACATCCTTTCGGCTGTCGCGGAACTCGAAAGGGAACTCATTTCTGAGAGAACTAAGGACGGGCTCAAAAGAGCTGTCGCAGACGGCGCACAATTAGGCCGTATTGAGAAAAAACTGTCCGCGTACCAGATAGAAAAAGCCAAGATGATCCTGGCGGAGAACCCAAAAATCTCACAGCGTGCCCTCGCTGAACAGTTCGAAGGAATCTCCCGGAACACATTCTTAAAGCTCGCAAGAGCAGAGGGGTTGATACAATGACCGTGTCGCAGACCACAATGGAATCTTACATTTCCATTCAGGGCCACGTTGGAAAAAATCAAGCAATCGTCTACAAAAAACTCTTGGAAAATCCATGCGCAAGCAACGAGGACTTGGCCCGGATGCTCGGCTGGCCGATTAACTGCGTCACCCCGAGAACCAACGAACTCCGCAAGATGGAGCTCGTATATGTCGGAGGAACAAAAAAGAGCGCAACGACCGGAAAGAGCGTTCAGTGCATGGTCGCAGTCGAGGGGGCGGTCGAATGAGAAATATAAGCTATGTTTTTCACATCAAAACCTCCAAGAGCGATGTCACACTATGCATTCTCACAGATTGCGAGTGTAATGCAGCGAACTCTTGCATATGTTGCAACGTTCCCCTTTGGGGAATAGAGCAGTGTGGCGTCGCAAAAATGATCTCTGCAAAATGGGAGAACCCAACAATTAAGGAGGGTATCCTATGATTGGTCAAAAAACGGGGGTCTCCGACATATATAAAGAAACACCCGAAAAGTCAGCGGTCAATCATCGGTCGATTTCTGACCAGTTCGCAGTCATTCTGACAGAAAAAGAAAAAACACTGCTCGACAAACTGACTGCGGAATATGGCATCATCATAACTGGCAAGGTGGTATGATGTTATCAATTTCAGACTACGTAGAAGCGATCCACAACCTCGCCATCAAAAAGGGTTGGTGGACTGAGCCAAAAACCTTCGGAGATGTCATCGCGCTTTGTCATTCAGAATTGAGCGAAGCTCTTGAGGAGTTCCGCAACGGCAGAAAACCAACGGAAATCTATTACAGTGACGGTGGCAAGCCCGAAGGGATACCAATAGAGCTTGCGGACGTTGTGATTAGAGTTTTCGATTTTTGCGGTAAAGAAGGAATCGACATAGAATCGGCGATCCTGGAAAAACACAACTTCAACAAGACGCGCCCCACGCGTCACGGGGGGAAGGTGATCTGATGTTAATCGCACACCACATAAAAATGCGTGACGCAAACGCCTTCATCACCGACAACCACCGTCACCACAAACCCGTCCGCGGTCTAATCTTCGCCATTGCCGCATACGACACCGACCGTTGGCAATATCAAGAAGAAGGTCTCGTTGGAGTTGCAATAGTCGGACGGCCTGTATCGAGGATGCTCGATAATGGGGAAACCGCAGAAGTGACAAGGCTATGCACGGATGGCACGCCTAACGCCCCTTCATTCCTCTATTCACGTTGCGCCGCTGCGTGCAAAGCCATTGGTTTCCAGAAGGTCGTTACCTACATTCTCGATTCAGAATCGGGCACATCACTGAAAGCCGCAGGCTGGACGTATGAAGGTTATGCAGGCGGCGGTTCATGGAGCCGCCCATCCAGAAAAAGAACTGTGACTGCGACAGCTCAAACCAGCTTGAAAAAGCGTTACAGTAAAAATTTCGAATCAAACATGCCCAAGCGCCACG
>Ga0268262_10002607_pt1 | contig 20633 bp, 14 predicted proteins | sample TergutNc150P3_FD_190354 | JGI IMG/M metagenome (GOLD analysis project Ga0268262, IMG submission 190354) | Nasutitermes corniger P3 segment gut microbial community from laboratory colony in Florida, USA - Nc150 P3 (SPAdes) (version 2) | ecosystem: Host-associated > Arthropoda: Insects >... | reverse complement strand
CTTAAACAGTGGCGAGGAATCGCCACACGATACGCCAAAACAACCGCCTCTTTCATTGCGGCGGTTCAAATCCGTTGCATCGCTTTATGGTTGAAAGTTTTGGCTTAACTCGTGTAGACACTGTCTAGCACTCCGCTTCCAGGGCAAAAGCGGTATCGATATCCACCTCCAGGCCCATATTGATTATTTTTTTAGCCTGGCGCACCGCCAGGGGGGCGTTTTGCGCAATTTCCCCGGCTATTTCCAGCACCCCCTCCATCAGGCCGGCGGCGGGGAACACCCGGTTGACCAGCCCAAGTTCACGGCCTTCTTCCGCGCCAATGGTCCGGCCGGTGAACAGGAACTCCTTGGCTTTGTTTTTCCCGATAATCCTGGGCAGGTTGACGGCGCCGCCCACCAGCCCGAGCCTGACTTCGGGAATGGACATTTTCGCGCTGTCCGCGGCATAGACCATATCCGCGTGCAGGGCGTAGATCAGGCCGCCGCCCACAGCCGCCCCGTTCAGGGCGGCCAAGAGCGGTTTGGGGAATTTTTCAACCGCCCTGAAGGACTTGATGATGATCTCCCTCTGCCTGGCATAATCGGCCAGGGACATCTCCCGGCGCTCTTTCAAATCAGCGCCGGCGCAGAAGGCCCGGTTCCCGGCCCCGGTCATGATCACCACCCGGATGCCGGCCTCCCCGGCGGCGAATTCCAGGGCGGAAGTGATATCCAAGGCCATCCGCGTATTTATGGCGTTGGCCGCTTCCGGCCGGTTAAAGGCAATTATGGCAATGTTTTCTTCACGCGAGAACTGAACGGTATCCCAAGCCATGAGCGACCTCATTCTGAAAATGGCGCAACTCCCCGGTCACCTCATAATGGCCGGCAGCCAGGTTGAAAAAAACGGGAAAACAACAATCAAGGCCAAGGCGGCGAAATCGCCGATCATCTGCGGCCACAGGAAGGGAAAGGTTTTCGGGAACGGTATATCGGCTATTTTAGAAGCCAGAAACAAATTGAGCCCGAAGGGTGGGGTGAACAAACCGAAAGACAGGTTCACAGTAAGGATGACCCCGAAATGAAGGAGGTCAATGTTGTAGGCCACGGCAATGGGGAGCAAGAGCGGGGTCAGGATGGTCAAGGCCGCCACGCCCTCTATCATCATGCCCGCCATTACCAGCAAAACATTCACAATAAGCAGAAAAGTCAAGGGACTGCTGGAAAGCATCTGCAGCTGCCCGGCCACCAGTTGAGGGATGCCGGCGATAACCATGCATTTGCTGAAATATGAAGCCGGCCCCATGATGATAAGGATGGTCGCCGAAACCATGGCGCTGTGCATGAATATTTCCGGGATGTCCCGGATTTTCAGTTCCTTATGCACGAAAAGACCAACCAGGAGGCAGTACACGACAGATATGACCGCGGCTTCCGTGGGCGTGAAGACGCCGCCATATATCCCGCCCAGGACGACCAACGGCGCCAGCAAGGCGAATTTGGCTTGATTGAAGGCCGCCAGTATATCCTTGAAGCCGGCCCGCGCGCCTTCCACAGGGTAGTTCTCCCTTTGGCCCAAGATGCGGTTCATGACCAGCATGGCCATAGTCACCAGGGCTCCCGGCAGCACCCCGCCTAAAAACAGCCTACTTATGGAGACATTGGCAATGACTCCATAAATGACGAATAAAATGCTGGGGGGGATGATCGGCCCCAAGGCCCCGCCGCAAGCGACTATGGACGCGGCGTGCCCGGGCTTGTAACCTTGGGCGATCATGGCGGGAATCATTATTGCGCCAATGGCCGCCACGGTGGCCGTCCCGGAACCGGAAATGGCGGCGAACACCATGCAGCACAGGATGGCGATCATCCCCAAACCGCCGACCCTCCGACCCACTATGGTTTGCGCGAAAACAACCAGCCTCTTGGCTATGCCTCCGCCGCCCATCAGCTCCCCGGCCAGAATAAAGAAAGGCACGGCCAGCAGCGGGAAGTTGTCCGCTGTGGCAAAAACCGTTTGGGTCAGGGTGTCGATAGTTGTAAAATTCGTCGCCAGGTTGAAAACAATGCCGGCTATGCAAAGGGCCAGGGCTATCGGCACCTTGATGACCAGGCAGAATATGAACAGGCCGAATAGAATGAACATGGCGGACGAAATATCCATGTTATCCAGCCTTACTCCGCGCGGCGCCGGCCCGGAGCCGCCGAATCCAGAGAATCACGATCCGTATGGCCATCAGCCCGAAGCCGGTCGGAATTGCGGCGTAGATAAAGGCCATGGGGATCCTGGTGACTGTTGAAACCGAGCCCGCGCCGTACATGAACAGGGTGTATTTGAAGGAGGCGCAGGCAATGTAGGCGGCAAAGCCCAGCCAGAGCGCCTCACCCAGCGTTTCGGCCAGGGAAGCCAGCTTTGGGGGCAGAAAATGCAGTAGGCCGTCCACAACTATGTGCCCGCGTTCCTTGACCGCATAACTCGCTCCCAAGAGGGTAAACCAGACGAAACTGTAGCGGACAAGTTCTTCGGACCAGGGAAACGAGTGGGAGAAAAAATACCTCCCCACGATTTCAATGGTCAATAAAACCGTGGCCGCCGCCAGGATGAAGGCTATGACGTAGGCTTCGAAAGGAGGCCGTTTTTTCAATGGAAGATTCATCGGCCCCCTCCCGATTCCGCCGTCCCGGCCGGGAAACAAGGGTAAGAAAAATATTGCCTTTCCATCTCGGAACCTGAAATTCGCTCAGAGACCCAGTTTGGCTTCAATTTCTCCAATGACCTTGATGGTTTCCGCGAAGAAGCCCGGGCCCAGGGATTCCTTGTGTTTTTCAATGGCCGGCTGGACGGCCGCTTTCCATATTTCGTAGTCCCGCGGGGTCAGCTCATACACCTTAAGCCCTTTTTCCCGCATTTTGCCCGGCAGTTGAGCCCGCTCTTCCGCGTACAGTTCAACCGCGTTCTTGCGGAAAGCGTCCAAGGCCGTGGCCAAATGCCCTTGCAAGTCCGAGGGCAGACGCTCGTAGAACTTCTTGTTGACCATGACCACATAGGCGCTCAAGATATGGTCGCTAAAGGTCACATACTTCAAGGCCTCATAGAACTTGCTGTTCCACATATTGGAGGAGGTGGTCAGAACGCCGTCAACCGTTCCCTGCTGAAGGGCCGAAAATATTTCTCCAAAGGCCACGGGCACCGGCGACGGCCCCAGGCAATTCAAGGTATCCACCCATATGGCCCCATGGGCGAGCGGATTTTCATGCCTTTGCCGTCCGCGGGCACATTGACAAGGGGGCGGACCCTGTTGCCGATATCCAGCCAGCTTATGTGGTAAAAGCCCATGACCTTGACGTTATATTTCCCTTCAATACGCTCCACGACCTTTTTGACGACCTCGCTTTCAGCGTACTCGAACATGACTTCGTCGGTCTTGAAGATATAAGGATAGTCGAATATCTCAAACTCCGGCGCGCCGGTCACCTTGCCCAAGGCGAAAGGAGGCGCCACGGCTATTTCCACGCCGCCGCTGATGGCCATTTCCGCGTTCATCTCATCGCTGGTCACCAGGGTGCCGCCGGTATAGACCTGTACGCTGATTCGCCCGTCGGTGAGTTGTTCAAGATGGGTTTTAAAGCCTTTCAAGGCCTGGGCGTTGGGGCTGGTTTCAGAAAGCCCGGTTGAAATCTTCAATATGAATTCCGCCTTGGCGGCTTCCGAAACTGCCGGGGCCAAGCCCAAGATGAGAAGCGAAAGAAAGAGGGTCAGTATGCTGCGGCAATGTTTCATACGCAATTCACTCCTTATGTTTTTGGGGTTGTCGGCTCGGGGACGCTCTCCAAAAGGCTTTATGCTTTAACCCGCTCAATCCCCCCCAGCATGATGATAGCAAAAAATAGACCAGCCCCGCCCGAGGCCGCCACAAAAACCCTAAGGCCGATATTGTGATGATTTCATTGATTATTTTTTTGCCATTCAATTGTCATCTTCGTTTTTTGGGGCGAAGCGCTTGCAACCGCGTCAAGCCAGGTTGCAATTCCGCAACGGAAAGGCCCGGCCTTGTTCACCTCATATTTGAGCGGCCCGAGGGCCATACGAGCGTCAGGCCAACAGGCCCGCGTAAAACTCGGGGAGCCCGCTGGACAACAATTCGGTTTTGTGATATGTGTATAAAGGTGATTTACAGGATGGCCCACATCCTCTTTCGTCGGGTTTTCGGGATACACTTCTCCATGCGGGCGCCACCGGCAAAAAAATAATCAGCTAAAACAAATTTCGAGCCAGAGCCGCCATTTTTGGCCCGGCTCCGCCTTTTCTTCCGGCCAAGGAGAAAGAATAAATGTTTTAGGCTCCAAAAAAATAACCCACCTGGGCAACAGGGCGAACATCAGGTGAGCCGCGGAGACGTTTTCTTGAAATACCTTGACTTGATTGATGAAACCTGGGAGCCCCTCTTTGACAGCATCAAGTGCGGGCTTTTACTTCTAAACGCCGAGTTGGAAATCATATTTGTAAACTCGGAATACGAAAAAATAACCGGCCTGTCGCGCCACGAACTTATTGGACGAACATCATATTACATGGTTCAAAACAAACTGGCTTCCTTCTCCATGGGTGAAAAAATCAGGCGTTCTCTCCAGCCCTCTTCCCAGATGCAAACATTTTCCAACAAAAAAACCGTCCTAATCAGCGGTCAGCCGGTTATGGAAAGCGGATCCCTCAAAATCATTGTCCTCACGGTGAACGACATCACGGCTGAAAACCAGTTATACAAAAAACTTCAAGAAGAAAAAGAAAAGGCCGGCGCCTACCGGCGCAGTTTTGAACAGACCCTGACCAAAGGAATAAGCCAGGCCGGCCCAGCCATGCAAAAAGTGATCAAAACCGCGCTGAAAACGGCCCAATCCTCCTCCAGCGTTTTGCTCAACGGCGAAACCGGCGTCGGCAAAGAAGTGATAGCCAATTTGATCCACAACGCCAGCGCCCGTTCGCAGCGGCCGCTGATCAAAGTCAATTGCGCCGCCATACCGCATGAACTGGCTGAATCCGAATTTTTCGGCTATGTGGAGGGCGCCTTTACCGGCGCCCGCCCCGGCGGCGCGGCCGGCGTTTTTGAACTCGCCAATCACGGCACGGTTTTCCTGGATGAAGTCGGCGAACTCTCGCTGCCCATACAAAGCAAACTCCTGCGCATTCTGCAGGAACAGGAGGCCACCCCTTTGGGGGGCCGCAACAAGTGCAAAAAACTCAACTTCCGGGTCATAGCCGCAACAAATCAGCCCTTGATGAAACTCATCACCGAAGGCAAATTCCGGACGGATCTTTACTACCGGCTCAAGGTCATCAACATAACCATACCGCCGCTGCGGGAACATCCGGAGGACATCGCCCCCCTGGTGGCCTGGAAAATGGACAAACTGATCGCCGAGCATCATATTTCAAAAGTTTTTTCCAAGGAAGCCCTGGCCTTTATAGAAGCCTATCACTGGCCCGGGAATGTGCGGGAACTGGAAAACACGATTGAGTATCTGTTTTTTTTGACGGACAACAGCTGCATTGAAATAAACGACGTAGTGGACGCCCTCGGGCCTCACTCCAAAGAAGAGGAGGCCTCCGCCGCTCCGGGCAGCCTTAAAAATATAATACAAAAAAATGAAAGGACAGTTTTGCGCGAAGCCATGCAAAAATTCAGCACCATGCGCGAGGCGGCGCTCCATCTGGGGATTGATCCCGCGACTATGACCCGCAAATGCAAAAAATACAACATCAAGCCTGAACACTGACCAGCCAGAAAATCAGCGAAAAAACACATCATCAAGCATCGGCCATTCTCATGACGGTTTCTTGTTTATAATCCCAATTTCTCCCCCGCGAGTATTGCGTTGGCAGTCCTTACAGCGCACATTTTCCCGCACATGGAACAAGTGCGCTCGTCACCGACGGCGATGCTTTCCCGGTACTCCCTCGCTTTTTGCGGATCTATGGCGTATGAGTACATTTCTTCCCAATCCACGCGTCTTCTTGCGTCGCTCATTTTATTGTCGATATCCCTCGCGTTCGGTATCCCTTTGGCGATGTCCGCGGCGTGGGCGGATATTTTGCCCGCGATGATGCCGTCCTTGATATCGGCCAAGTCCGGCAGCCTCAAATGCTCCGAAGGGGTGACGCAACAAAGGAAATCAGCGCCGCAGCCCCCGGCGATGGCCCCGCCGATGGCGGAAGTGATATGGTCATAGCCGGGAGCCATGTCCGTGACCAACGGGCCCAACACATAGAAAGGGGCGTTGTGGCACAGGCGCTTCTGCAGCTTTACGTTGGCCTCGATTTCATTCATCGCCATATGTCCCGGGCCTTCTATCATAACCTGCACGTCCCTCGCCCAGGCGCGCTTGGTGAGGAGGCTCAGTTCAATGAGTTCGGTTAATTGCCCGCAGTCCGTGCTGTCGGCCAGGCTGCCCGGGCGGAGCGCATCGCCCAGGCTGACGGTAACGTCATATTCGTTGAAAATATCCAGCAAATCATCGTAATATTCATAGAAAGGATTTTCATGGCCCGTCAGTTCCATCCAGGCGAAAAGCAGCGATCCGCCGCGGGAAACAATATTCGTCAAGCGCCCGCTCTGCTTGAATTTCGTTATTGTGTTACGGTTGATCCCCGCGTGTATCGTCATGAAATCGACGCCTTGCTTGGCGTGGCGTTCGGCTGTTTCCAGGAAATCGTCCGCGGAAATCCGGGCCAGTTCTTTTTCGAGATATCCCAGGCAATCGTAAATGGGCACAGTTCCAACCACAGCGGGGGAATACTCCAGCAATCGCCCGCGGAAGTCAAAGGTTTTTCCATAATTGCTCAAATCCATAATGGACTCCGCTTTCAAGCCTATGGCCAGACTCACCTTTTCAAACTCTTTTTCATAATCCGCGCAATCTCCGGAAACACCGAGGTTGACATTGATTTTCGTCCTCAGTCCCTCTCCGATCCCTTCCGGGCTTAAAGACGCATGGTTTATGTTGGCCGGTATGACGACCGAACCGGCGGCGACGCGCTCCATCAGCGTTTCCAGCCGCATTTGCTCTTTTTCGGCCACGATCCGCATCTGTTCCGTGGCCATCCCCTTTTTTCCCGCTTCCATTTGCGTCTTGCAATTCATGCGGTTCCTCCTAAAAAATAAAAACACGCCTTAATATAGGCGCGCTTATTGCAAGAATCGTCCCTACGTTGGCATTACCCAAATCAGGTGCGGTCGGCGGCTTTGGCCACCCTCTCAGCCTGCACACACAAGCTCCCATATTTAGATAACATTATCATGGAATTTAAAATATGTCAGTAAAAATCCAGGCGAGACGGCAATGGTCGGGCCTCAACCGAGAAGCACGCTCAGCTTAAGCCTCTGTTTTGTCCGCTAGACGTAGACAGGCAATGTACCGCTCCAATCCTTCCGCAATGGAAACGGCCGGGCGGTAGCCAAGTTCCAGGGAAGCCCGGCCTATATCCGCACAGGTTCTGAGGGCATCGCCGGGTTTCCTGTGGGTCAGGACCAAGTTAGGCTCCACCCCCATGGCTTGGCCCATCAGTTCCACCAGGTTCAGGATTGAAACGACCTGGCCCCGGCCCAGGTTATAGACGCGATAGCCGGCCAAGCGTTCCAGGCTGGCCGTAAGGCCGGCCACGATGTCCTCTATATAGGTGAAATCACGGCTTTGGGAGCCATCGCCATAAATATCGACGGGCCGGCCGGCGACCATCAGTTCGGCGAATTTCCTGATGGCCAGATCAGGTCTCTGCCTGGGGCCGTAAACGGTGAAAAATCGCAGACAATGCGCCGCGAAGCCGAACAGGTGGTGATAGACGTGGGTCAGAAGTTCCCCAGCCTTCTTGGTGGCCGCGTAGGGCGAGATGGGGTTATCCACCGGGTCGTCTTCCTGAAAAGGAAATTTTGGGTTGTCGCCATATACGGAGCTGGAGGAAGCGAAGATGAATTTCCTGATTCCGTGGCGGCGCATGGCCTCCAGAATCTGGGCCGTCCCGTTGATGTTGACGTCCTGAAACCGCAAAGGGTCGGCCAGGCTGGGCTGAATTCCGGCCAGGGCCGCCAGGTGGATAACTGCGTCCGGGGGGGCATCCCCGGCGGTGAGGCAGCGGTCCAGGACCGCCGCATCCCGGATATCGCCTTCCACGAATTCCAGCGGCCCGCCCTCGGCGGCGAAGGCCAGGTTGTCTTCTTTCTGGGCGCGGGGATAGAAGGGGTCGAAGTTGTCCAGACCCAGCACCCGGTCGCCCCGGCCCAGGAGAGCCCGGCAGAGATGACAGCCGATGAAGCCGGCCGCGCCCGTCACGAATATTTTCAGGCTCTTTCGTCCGGCATTACCATTTATCAGGCTCATTCCTACCTCACCATCCAGAGCTTGATGGCGTCCAACAATACATATTTGCCCGGTGGCCAGTCTCGGGAAATCATCTATTTCCCATGCGTATCGCCATTTGGGAAAAGCGAGCGAAGAAATTGGCTCTCTTTAGGGTATGGGTGTATTTGAAAGCTCGAATCATCAGGCCCGTCACATCTTTTTTCAAAATAGTGGAATTGTTTGTATTCCCTGTGATTAAGGGCCTCGTCAAGAAAATGCGAAAATCCATACAGATCGCGCCGCGAAAATTCCGGAACCAGCCGTTTGACGTAGGCGGAAACGACAGCGCCGTTACTTAAATGCGTGATATCGGCTTCCCGCATTATTGAGCGGTACTCGCCAAGCGGAATACCGCAGATAAGGCTCCCCTGGCGCGAGGCGGCCAGAAAAGCCTTTACCATTTCCCGACGCAAGGGGCGCCGCTCCAGACCATCAGGAATTAGAATGACCTCGGCCGCCGAATTGATCTTAAAGCCCTTCCTCGCCAGATTCCGGCTCAAAACCGTGGTCTTTTCTCCAAAATCCGGGGCAAAAATTTTTTCGGAAGGAGCATTGTTGAAGCGTATCACGATGTCGTGCCCGTCGATTTCCGGTCCGCGCCCGCGTCCACTCTCAAGGTAACTGTTGCCCACCACGGCCACGCTTTTCCCTGAAATAAACCTGACAAAGGTTCTCTGCCTTTCATTTTCTCTTACAATTCTCATCAATTCGGCGGCCTGTTCGATTGCCCGATTGAAATATCCGTTATCCCTGGCGAAAAGCGCGGCCGCCGGCACGGTCTCGATTTCGCTCAGGCGGTAATTCTTCTCGTACCTTTTCAATATATCCAATGCTTCGTCCACCCGATTTTTTCTTAACAGGGCTGACAGGTAAAGCAGCCAGGTGTTTCTGAAGCTTTCATTCCATATGCTTGGCCCGAGTCTGGAGAATTTGTCTCCAACCTCAACCAACTGATCATCACTCTCGCCATATAGGGCGAGAAATCTTATGTATCGGGCCAACACATTCGGCGTGTTTTCCGAAGGAATACGCAGGGCTTCTTCGAAGAGGGCCACCTTTGCGGACAAACTCAGCGACGAAAGGCCCTCCGCCATGGAAACAAGGTTAGCGTTCAATTGTCTTTGCAGATTCTTGAGTGACCGCGACTTTTTTATGTAATAAGAGGCGATATCCGACCGGGTCTCCGGTGGTACCTTCACGCCAGGCATGATTTCATCAATCGCTTCCGGCCAGACCTGCCGCATTGTTTGTATATAGAGCAAGGCCTCCGCGCTACGAGCGCCGGTTTCAAGTTGATCCAGAAATTGGCTGATGCGGCGGACTAAGCGAGGAAATTGCAGCAACCGGCGTAGAAAACGCATACCGAACATTATTCCGCCCTTTTAAGATGAAGCAATTTTTAAAATATACCACATTCATTAAATAAAAAACAAGATGTTATTGCAGCAATAATTAGCGTTCACCCTTTGGACGGAAAGGCAACTACCGCAGTTTTTTCGGCAAACAGTTTTTATACACCGGAAGAAGCTCCGTAAGCAGCTTGATGGCTTCTTCCGCATTGTCGGCGCCATAGATGATGTCGCCCGCTATGTTCTTCAGGCGTGTGCGCCGCTCATCCAAGGGGGAATCGGCCAGCTTGCCGGCCCAGCCAGGGCCCCGCATGGCAATGATGAGTTTGTTGGATAACCAGGCAAAGGCCAATTCTGAAAGCGTTCCCGGCCCACCGCCTATGGCTATGACCGCATCCGCCTGCACCACAAGCATATTTCTGCCGTGGCCCAAGCCGGTCGGTAGTATGACATCACTAAAAGAATTGGCCGCGCCCGGTTCAAAGCCAGGCAAAATGGCAATAATATCGCCATCTTTCCATTTTTTTGAACTGCGCGCGCCTCTACAGGCGGCCTCCATTACTCCGCCCAGGCCCCCGGTTTGCAGGCGCCAGCCGGAATCAATGATCAGTTTTCCGCACAAGCGGGCGAAATCATGCCTTTCATCGTCCGGCGGAATATTCGCGTCGCCTATGATGGCGATTACCGGGCGCAGTTTCATACCCGCCCCCGGCGTTCAAGTTTTGAATAAGCGGGCTTGGCAACAATCGTTCCAATAATATCTTCCCTTAGGGCCTGGTTGGGGCCTCCACGAAAATGCTTGTCCGCTGATGGTTCGTATAAGTACAGGAGTTGTTCGATAAAAACCGGGTTCGCGGCCATCTCGGTTATGGGCAGCATAAAAGCCCAATCATTGGCCGTTTCTATCCATTGGCCGCCTATTTGCATATCTTCAGGCTTTATTGCGTCAAAAAGGTATTTTTTAAATGTCCGCAGGTGTGACCAAACATTACCGCCTCGATTTCGCCTGGGGTTATCAAAATCGACTTTATAACGTATTTCCGGCTTATCCGTGCGCAGCATCGAGCCTACGGTCATATCCGCGCCGTTGGCATAGGCTTCGGCCACTGTTGCCAGCGCATGAGCGCCAATGAGCGCATCATCATTATCAAGAGTTAAAATGACGCTATTGTCGTCGGTCACGTAATGCTTGACGGCTTTAACAATATTGGGCAACTGCCCGCAACGCACTCTGTTTTTTATAAGGGTTATTCTTTTTTTAAGCGGGCGACACAAAATTTCCAAGTAGCCGGCGCTGCCATCGTCGGAGGCGTCATCAATAATAACGGCGCCCCATTCAGGGCCTTCCTGGATTTTCAAGGAATCAATACAGCGTTTCAGCCTGTCCGGCTCGACATTGCGCCCGTTCATTACAAAAACAAAAGGTTCAGGCCGCTTGGGGCCATACCACTCCGCGCCTGTTCCGCACAAATCAACAGCCCCATATTGCGCCAGGGGCACATATCCGGCTTCAAGGCGGTCCAGCACCTCAAACCAGGCGAATCTGTCGCTTTTACAAGTGTTGGGCGGGTGTACAAAAGCGCTTAATCGGCTTCCGCCGCGCCAACTCTCTCCTCCCTTTTCATATAGGGCTTGGTCCAAGGCCCGGTACCAAGTCAGGGCCAGGAAACCATTATTTATGCTGTTATTAAAGGGCCGGGCCCGTAAAAGCCGTTCCTTGTGGAAGACCCCGGCGCGCACTTCCACCCTGTGGTTTTGCCCGGCCATATTTCGGGCCTGGAGCGGCGTATCCTCGCGTTTCACAATATTAAGGCTGGCGGTGATGGCCTTGGGGTGCGCCTCAAGCAACTCCACAGCTTCTTTTATCGGGTCATGTCCATTATTTTTTAGCAGCATGACGTCGGCGTCGACAGCCACTATGTACTCATTGGGACTTTTTTCAAAAGCATTGAGGGAACCCAAACTGGGTTCTTTTTTTTCAGAGCACAGGGCTGCACTGTCGAGCCCGAACCAGCGTTGGTTGAGTTGCCGCAGTTCATTTTCCGCCCTTGGCGGAAAAATTATATCGTCAATCAATCCCAAGGCCCGCAGCTTGTCAATCCGTTCAAGCAGAAGGGGCAAATTCGGCTCTCCATGGCTGCGGGTGAAATCATCCGTCCGGGTATCCACCTGTAGAAATACATTGGCGACATAGGGCGAGGCCGCGAGTTGACGGGTGATGTGCCGCACCTGTATTTCAATGGTATCCCATTCCAGGGCGCAGGCGCGAATTATAAGAGTGGCCTTGGCGGCCGGCAGCGACACCGGGGCAAGCTCCAGAACAAGGTAATCGGAAAAAGCCCGGCCGTTTTCCGGGTTCAATCCCGAGCTTTCGTATATCTCAGTTACAGAAAAACCATGCTTGCCCAGTTCTCTCACATACCACTCCAGCGGGCGGTGATAATCTTTGAATTCTTTGCCAGTATATGGCGAAATCGCTTGAAGCGCACTGTTTCCCCAGTAGGAAAAATTCGGCGCGGGCTCTTTATAGTGGTATTTCAGCTTTTTTCGGCCATTGAAAAACGGGTTGCAAATTGCAAGGTATATTTTTCCGCATTCGCTTGCGAGCCGGCGTAAATTTTTCATGGCCCGCACCGCTTCCGCGTCATCTATAAAACACAAAACCTTGCTGCAAACAATTGCGTCAAAACATATTTTATTTTCGATGTATTCTTTCAATGAATACTCATAAACCACCGGACTTTCACGTTTTCTATTGGCCTCTATCGCGCTTGCATCCGGGTCCCAACCGACGACCTGGAGGCCGCGTTCCGCAAGCGTGTCGGCAAGTTTGCCCTTGCCGCATCCGTAGTCCAGGATTGTTCGCGGGTTTTGCTCCAACACCTTGCCGATGATGTAGGGGTTCAATTCCAATCCCGGCGGCTTTGGCGAAAAGAAGGAGGGGACGGGTAAAAAACGGCTGTTTTTGTCCGCGGCGCAAAGGGCTTTATAATAACCATCAAAACCGGCCAACTCGGGCATATCCTGACTGTAAAGAGCCGCGCGCATGAGATCTTTGATATCCACCCTGTACCAACAGCGCATACTGAGCCAGGCCCGAACAGCCATCTGCCTGAAGTCGTTTTCGTTGTACAGGCGCATATCGCGCCCATAATCAATAAAGCGCAACCCTGATTCGGCGACGATAAAATTTTTCGGATGCACATTGCGCAGGACAATGCCCATGGAACGCGCTTCCAGCAAAAAACCCGCCATATCTTGCGCCAAGCCCCCGGTATAGGGCTTGGATTTCTCAAATGAATATTTAAAAACCAGCGGTTCCTTCGCCCTGCCGTCACCTAGCAGGGTCAGCGGATAAAAAAATCTGGGTTGGGCATAGGAGTTAATGCGCGCTGATATTTCCGACGCCTGCTCGTAGGTTATCATATCCGGTGAGGGTTTAAATATTTTGAAAACGCTTTTCCCGTCTGTATATACTTCGGCTTCGCTGCCTTCTCCCAAAAGGCGCAACTCGTCGACTGCCAAAAAGCCCGGGGGGGAATTATTCATACAAACCCTCGATGTAAGGCCATGCGGCAGCGTAAATCCCTGAAGAATGCGTGCACCTCCCTGGAATCCAACCGCTTGGCTTGTTCTAAAAATTTATTTAACTTCCTCTCCGAATAAACACGGCGTATGTCCCGCCAAAACCGTGTTAGAGTTTCCGCCTCTTGTTTGTATTCAGGGCGTAGGTGCCAGAATTTAAGATTTTTTCCCGCGGCATTTTCAGGGGGTTCGCAATACGGCTCCAAGGCTTCCACGAGGCCTATAATACGCCAGTAGCTCAATTCAAAAGCTTTCAGGCGTTCTTTCAAAAATTTTTCCGTGGCGGCTTTCGCTTCATTCAAACGATCACCGGAGTAATCCAGCAAGATCAGTTCCTCGTCACCCGTTTTTCTTTGGTTTATGGCGCGGGCCGAGATGAGAGTTTTACGCAGTGCGGAGGTAACCGCGTAGCCTCTTATATCATTGGTTAGGTTTTTAACGTCAAGATCCGGTTTGGGTTTTACAGCGGTTCGATCCTGATGAATGGGGAATGGAGCCGATACCACCCGAAGCCCTTCGACAAAATGGCACAGAAGAGCCCAGTTCATATCGCTGCGCCGTGTAAATTGGCCATCAATCTTGGGGGAGAGGTTGGGAATTTTCAGCGCCTCGTGATTAAAAACGACTGTATTCGGGCCCCGGTTGAAGTGCGGCAGCATATTTTCAACCAATTTGACATCTTGCCATAAGAGTTGCCTGAACACCTGCTGCCCGGCAAAAAGCTGTTCGAGCCGGTTGACCATTTCCTTAAAAGCTTCACCAAATGTGATTTTTGCATCTTTAGGCTCGTACCAAAAAGGGGTTTCCAGATGTCCCGAGTCCACACGCGACAAATCATAGTAAAAATCCGTATATTTACGGCGAAGACGCTGATTATGCCCATAGTCAAACTCATAGGGCGCCTCCAGTTTTTCCGGGCTGTCGCGAGCAAGGCCGTCAAAGCGGCACAAATTGTAAAATAAATCAAGAAGCTGAACTCGAATAGTGCTGGCAAAGGGCAAGGGAGGCTCACCGCAAACAGAGCCTATGACCACATCGGCTCTGCTCCGCTTCAGTTCCGCAATCATTCCTATATGGTTCAAGCCGTGCCGGATTTCAACACCTTGACCCGTATCCACGGGGATACTGAGCCGCGCGTCATCATCAATGATCCAGACCGGCGCCTCGGAATGAGCGCAATTATTTTTAAGATAATTGTAGCACCCTAGCTGGAGCGCGCTTCTGTTTTCGGCAATGCTTAAACCGTTTTTATCCGCATTTTCGCCGGTGCGTTCAAGGTGTTTTCCTGTAAGATTCTTTGTCCCGGCCTCTTCCATAGCTTTTTGCACACGCTCCCATTCCTGACTGTCCCGACTATAATCAGGCATGAAAAGCAGGTGAATCCTGGTGCCAGTATTTTGGGCCGCAAGCTTTTTTATTTCTTCCAACAAACCCAGTGGAACATCAACCTGAGGTGAGGCTATAGCGCCGATAACTATTTCTTTCAGCCCGGCAGATTTGCCTTTGTTTATTTCGCCTGTGGTTTTGAGGCCCGGAAGAACTATTCCGGCCTCGCCTATTTCACAGCCAAATAACTCTCTCGCTCTGGCCTTGTTAGCTTCGCGCTCTTTATCAGTCATGCGACAGGCATACTTGTCATAAAATGTTTGCAGACCTTCTTTTTTGCGGGACGAGCCTATTGATGACAGGCGGTCATGCGTGTTTTCCGCATGGTGGGTGACAAGATGCTTATTTATAAAGGTCCATTTAATCGACGGTATATCCAGCAGCCGTATGGCCAGGTCTCGGTCATTCGTGCTGCGCATATTTTCATCAAAGGCCCCGGCCCTGATTATTGCGGATAATGCCGCGAAAGTGTTTGAACCTTGCCAATGCGGGTTTTTTTCAAAAAACAGCGATTGGGTATAGGGTTTAACAATAGCAAGTTTTTTCTTGCCGCAATCTTCCCGCCGAATCAGACCGGCCACGGCGATGTCCGCTTTTTCACCCAAAACAGCCCGTTCACATTCCTTTAGATATTCAGGGGCCCACTCATCGTCATCGTCCAAGAGGGCAACATAGGTGTCGGATTTTTTCTCCGTCAGCACCAAGAGGTGGGCAAGCGCGGTGTTCCAGGCCCCGCCCACGCCAGGATTTCTATAGTTGTTAAGATAAACAATTTTGCAGTCGTCTATTTTTGCCGTGGCCACGATTTCCTGGTTAACAGGCCGGAGTTTTTTATCAGAATCATCGACAACAATAAGACGGTCAGGCTTACGCGTTTGCTTGGCCACAGAGGGTAAGGCGCGGTTGGCAAGAAAAACAGGGCGATTGCAAGTTGGAATAATTGCCGTAATAATCGTTTTCAAAAGACAATCCCCCCTCTGGAGACCTTCGGGTTATGAGCCCTTGAGGCCAGCCTTACGACCAAGTACGACCCACTACTATAACTATTTATTTTATTGACAAAATCCATTTTTGCCTTACTACTGAATTAGCTCAAATTCACCCATTTTCGACCCTCGGTGCGGGGCGCGGTGCGGGGAAGACATCGGGTTTCACCCCGAATATTATCATATACTGCCCCTATTGAAAAGTGCGCCACCGATAAGCCAAAATAAGGCAGGAGGTGGATCATGGAAAAGGTGGAGATTAACGGAGCCCAGAGATGGACGGCCAAAATCACTGGTTTTTAGAGGTCCCCTTAAAAAAGTGGCTTGACTTTCCGAGGGCACTATACCGAGACCATTAACTCCAAGTTCTTTCAAGTCTTTGGTTTGACTAGGTCTGCGCAATACATCAAAGCAGCGAAGCGACTTGGAGCGGGCAGCGGGGAAGTGATGATGAATTTTGGCGCGAACCGTAAAAATCCATCACAAGTTCGGGTCATGACAGTCGAACTTAACGAGGAAAAATGGAACGCAGGTTTTCAGTTGTTAATCCTTGACGAGTAATTTCAAAGGCCACATACGGGTAATACTTCTGGAGAATTTTAAATTCGCATTCTCCATCAACATATGACGATACTATTTCATAACGAAGCACGACCAGTTGGTTGTCATTTAATTTTAATTTTTCAATTGTGAGTTCCACCTTAGGCAAGACCTGCGTTGAAAGATTTTCCCCAGCTACAACATAACAACCTGGGAAATCCAATTTAAACCAGCCTTCCTGGATGTTAAAAGGATCAAGAATTCTGTCGTTCTGGCCTTTATATTGATTTATCTTGCTCATACAAAGTCGATAATTAGACCATTCATAGGCAAGCTGCGGATAAAGCGACTTTGGAAAAAAGTGGTCAATGGCATGATCGAGATGAATACGGCAACCTGTATAGGCGCAAGTATTGTCATAAGCTGCCAGCATATCCGAGGTCGCTTTAACCCAATAAGCATGTGAGGCGAATTGCTTATAATTTGGACTTGGAGTGGATTGTAAAAAAAGCAAACCTCGTTGTCGAACCTCAACGTCAAAACAAGGTGGTTCCGGCTTGGGAGCGACAGGCATCATACTTCCACTCCAAACTTGGCCGCAAAACCTACCCAACGCGGCCAAAATCTGTCATCAGCGGCTAAATGCTGTTTCAACCGCTCATTGACCTCGCGTACCTCATGCTCTGACGCGGGTTGACTTCTTATTTGGAGCGCCTTGGCCTTCTCTAATGCTTTTTCAGCTTCTACTGACCTGGCATACTTTAACTTAAAAACAGGGGATTCAAGCCAAGCTGAGGCATCGCCATAATTGATGAAACCATGCTCGCGGAGCGAAACACATCCATTATTAATATCCAAATTAAACAACCGGTCTGAGTCGGGATTAAAAACCGCTTCCGCTGAAGCCATCACCAGAGGAGAGTGCGTCGAGACAATCAATTGTATTTCCAAAGAATTTTTATCTGACGGATCAGGACTGTTTGACAAAATAGCAGAAATTGTCAGCAAGGCCGGCAGAAAGAGTCTCTGCCATTTTGGATGAAGATGCGCTTCCAGTTCATCAACCAGCACCACCATTGAACGCTGTGGGGTTTCTGATTTCTGTTCCGATGAAATTTTATGTTCCGTCCAAGCCCAAACTATCAGGTAGGCCAGAGTAATCACTCTTTTAACCCCGGCGGCGGCACAGGTGATGGGCACACTCCCATATAAGTGTTGTATTGTTGGAATTTGTCTTAAGTCCCCTGGAATTCTAACCGGCTCCCCAGGCTCAATTGTGCCAAGATCCGGCGGAGAAAGCGCTTTCAAAACCTGGCAAAATGCCTTAAAAATCGAACCCGAGCTATCATTTTGCCACCTAACCCAATCTCTAATCAAGCCCTCAATTCGGCCGGGGGCGCCATTCCAAGCCTCTTCATTGGATATGTTTGACTTATTATACTCGGAAAAACTATCATGGTGTCTCGCTGGATCCCAAATGGCAAATGAGCCGTCCACTCTGGCATAGACCGATAACCCTGTTACCGAGGAACGATTTTTTGTCTGACTCCATTCATACTTTTTATAGTTGAATGTTGTGGTATATTTTGTTTTTACACTTGTGGAACCTGTAAACACATAGGATATTTGAGGGTTTATTGGAAACATCGTTGATAGATGAATGGGCAACTCCGCCCATGTGTCTGCCAACGTTGTTGATGGATAAATGGGCAACCTCGCCCATGTGCCTGCCAACGTCGTTGATGGATAAATGGGCAACCCCGCCCATGTGCCTGTCAATGCCCACCAAGCGGCATCCAAAATAAAGGATTTCCCCAACCCATTATCCCCGACTATTAATGTTAAACGTCGGCCCGGTTCAATTTCCAATTCTACGGCCGGGCCGACTCCTTTTATGCAAACATTGGACAATGTGCCCCAGCGTTCCGGCAAGGCATCCGGGGCCTCTGGCAGGCCGAGCTTTCTGTATTCATCCCAAAGAGGCGGAGTTGCCTTAAAGGATGAATGCTCAAAGAAGGCTGGATGATTTTCGTCAAATAGTATTTTTTCTTTTTTGGTAATATTAAAACTAGAAAAAAATTTTTCAACAAGCTGTTGCGGAGTTGTTATCTCATGATGTTTTTCGTTTTTATAGAGCCAAACCGCCAAATCAAAGGCGCGCGCCTTTTGATTTTCAGGAATTGTGTTGGCTAAAACTTCAATATAATTTTCATGCCACCCCCATATCGCCGAGTTTTTCTCATGTAAAAAAGCTTCTTTAAACGAGCGGGTATTAATTGATTGCAATCCCTTGGCCGGATAATCCGGCTTGACCCACTGCTTATCCTTACCAGAGGATTTAAAAGGCTGAAAAAAGCATTTTGAATTTGGCGAAAGGCGATGATATTCAAGTAGAAAAGCACATGTAGCCGCATCAAGCTGGAATTTGATTGCGGAGCCAACAGGAAGTCCATGTTTTTTACAAGTCAAAAATGTTATCCCCAAAAAAGGATGCACGTTGTTTAACGTTTTTATACTGGCATATACTTGTTCTGCGCTAAAAAACATTATCTATACTCCAAAACTGGCCATGGCGTATTGGCAAAATTCGGACTTAAGCTCAATACCAATCGCGGGATGGCCCATAGCCAAGGCCACGCGGGCTGTAGTTCCACTCCCAAGAAATGGATCAAGGACGATCCCTCCGGGCCGGCATCCGATTTCAAGGCATCTGCGTACCAGCAAATCAGGAAATGGCGCCGTATCCAACCCATTGCTCGCTGACTTGGGGCGTGCGGGTATAGTCCACATATCTTCTTCAACTTCCTGTTCTATCAATGGGGTTTTGTTAAAATAATATTTACGGCTTTTGGCAAACATAAAGACAAATTCATAGCTACGACTAGGTCTGTCTTTGACAGACTCAGGGAGGCAATTCGCCCTATGCCAAATGATGGAACTTCGCAAAATCCACCCTCTGGAGGTCATTTCATTCGCAACGCGCCAAGGGATGCCAATAAGTGATTTTTTTTGAATACCAATGTCCAGCCCGCCACTTTTATCGACTGCTCGGAGGCCAAAACGACGCTTTTCACTTTTCCTGTCTCGCCCCTGAGATTCACCCTTCCCAGAATAATAAGTATCTCCTATGTTTAGAAATAGCAATCCTTCTTTTTCCAGGACGTTAAACACAGCCCCCATCACATTGGAAATCGCCTTGACGTATCCAGACACGGTATCTTCAAGGCCAATTTGACCATCTATGCCATAGTCCCGCAGCCAGTAGTAAGGAGGCGAGGTGACCACGCAGGAAACAGACTCAGCCGGAATATAAGAAAGGGTTTTTTCAGACGCGCCACAATAAATAGTCCACGGCGTTCCTGTAAGGAGCTTACCCTCCCAGCGTTCAAATCCTGCCATAGTATTCAAAGCCTAGACTCCCAGCATCGCATATCATAGCCTTTCAGAAATTAGCAACACCAGGGTTTAAATTTCAAACTGACCCGGAAAACGATAATCCGTCCTTTTATCATATTGCAAGAGCCGGTGGTTATAATGGCCCGAATATTTCAGGGTTCCTTGGCCACAGGCTATCATCGTGGGTATATTATACCATAAAGCGGCCCGTTTTTCATTCGGGCAGGTTCATTCGCGAGAGATCTGAGGCCCGGTTTCCCCGGCCCATTTAATCGCGCCAGGCTCTCTCTATGCACGCCTTTATTCTCCTTTGACCGCCGTTTGGCCGCGCAACGCGCTGGCTGACCGGCCTGCATAGGCCAACCCTTCACCATCAAGGGACACCAAAGCGTCAAGCTTAAGCCACTTACGCCCTAGCGGTATAACAGGCTGAAGCCGCAAAAATACCCCGTGCGGGGAATGGTGCGGGGAAGAAAGATCAAGGGGTTGCGAAGCGGGCTTCGCAACCCCTTGATTTAATTGGTAGCGGGGTCCAGATTCGAACTGGAGACCTTCGGGTTATGAGCCCGACGAGCTACCTGGCTGCTCCACCCCGCAATATCTAGTTTTTATAGCGTAATTCCTCCATAGTGTCAAGAAGAGAGTTTCAAGCCGGAGGCCGCCCAAAACGAATCCCAAAAGGATACGGCGCTGGATTCAGGAAACCGGCGAAAAACCAGCCCGGGCTTCAGCCGAAACCGGCTGAAGCCCTTGGTTTATAATGGTGGGCGATGCGCGATTCGAACGCGCGGCCTTTAGCTCCGGAGGCTAACGCTCTATCCAGCTGAGCTAATCGCCCAAATTGACTTCAATCCGGTATTATATCCCCAAGACGGCCCCAAGTCAACGCCGGCCGCCACCGCCCCAAGCTCTACGAAACGCGGCGGGCGCTGTGGTAGGCGCGGGAATAGTAATCGGAATCCAATCTGGAGATGATCACCGTCTTGCCCTGGCCCGGAGCGTGAATGAATTTAGATTA
>Ga0268262_10002606_pt1 | contig 20649 bp, 21 predicted proteins | sample TergutNc150P3_FD_190354 | JGI IMG/M metagenome (GOLD analysis project Ga0268262, IMG submission 190354) | Nasutitermes corniger P3 segment gut microbial community from laboratory colony in Florida, USA - Nc150 P3 (SPAdes) (version 2) | ecosystem: Host-associated > Arthropoda: Insects >... | reverse complement strand
GGGGGGGGGGGGGGGGGGGGGGGGGGGGGGGGGGGTATACGGGCATAGCGTATTTACGGCGTTTGCGGCGTGAAATACGCTTAAATTAGTGGAATTTAGCATGTTTTTCTCCTATTATTGTCATTCAAGTTATAGCGTTGCCGCATTCTTAGGCTTATGTTCAAGCGTATATAGTATACATAAATCCCGCGCGTCCGCGCAATTATGAACTTGGTTTAAGCTTTGAATTATGCGGCGTTACTTATACATATAGTGTATAATATACATACCGCGCGGGTCGAAAAGCAAATTTTTTTTAAAAAAAAATAAAATCAAGTTTAGCCTTGGCTACGCCACGCGCCGTCCGGTTTTATCCGCAGTACCTAGATACTTACGTGTGTGTTCGGTTTGTTCGAAGCGGAGTTTGCCGTTTTCGAGAAAAATTTCCAATACGGCGGTCATGGGTACCTTGTCCGCCAATCCTAATTTTTCCCTTTCAGGATCAGGAGTCGAGTCGAATACGGACACTTCTTTTTCGTCCCACGACAGTATCGACGTAATGAGCGTGTTATACGATAAATCGTTCTTCTCGCAATATAGCTTTATATCCGCCTCGTGATTTTTTATTAATTCGCATCGCATATCCGCCTCCAGTTTTTACGTTTTTCCAAAAGTTTTATGCACCCCTACCGCATTATAAATAACGCTTATCGGTTGATTAAATTCTCTTAGTACCGCCACATCCCCCAACGACTGAATCAAGTGTATTTTTTGGCTGCCGGCATGGGTATGTCCGCTCCACTTGTATCCTTGCGCGTTCATTTCGGCGGCTTTGCGCGGGTCAATATTTACGTGATCAAAATCACCCCGCACAATCAACCGCCGCGAACCCTGCGTAAACATCGCAAACTCGTCCCCGGTTTTGGCCGTAAGCGCCGCCAAGTCCGTCATAGAAACGTCGTCTTTATCTACGGTCGCGCGACTGTCGTATTCGGGCAATCGGTCTAAAAGAGCCTGTTGTTTGTCGTTGAGCGGCTTGCCGTGCCGCGTTATAGCCCACGGTTCGCCAATGCCGTCGGTACGCCCTTGTTCTATCGGCAAATGTATGCTGTTTTTGTCCACATTTATTAATATACTGTCTTCCCCGCCGGAAGTCAAATCTTTTTTAGGGGCGTATTCGCTGTTTTGGGGGTCAAAATAAAAAAAATCAAAAAATTTAAAAAAAATATTGACACGCGGCCGCGCATATACTATTTTAATGCATACTTAATAGATATGTTTACTATAAGAAGCGTTCGGCCTGTCCGTCGGAGGGGGCGGTTGCGGCTGACGGTCTTAGTCATTATTATATAGCGGAAAAGGACGGTAAAGGTGAACGAGCTGATAGAGAAGGCGCATTTTGAGACGATTATGGCTTTGTCCGAGGCGTTGGACGCGAAGGACAGCTATACGGCGGGGCATTCGCGGCGGGTTATGCAGTATTCGGCGCGCATAGCTTGGCGGATGGGGCTCGGGGAGGCGGAGTTCGAGCAGTTGAAGAAGTCGGCGCTGCTGCACGATTTGGGGAAGATCGGGGTGCCGGACGCCATTCTCAGGAAGCGCGACAAGCTTTCGGACGAGGAGTTTGAGGTTATCCGGGCGCATCCGCGCATCGGGGCCGACATTTTGGGGGCGGTGGAGTCGTTCAGGACGCTGGTTCCGGCGGTCTACCACCACCACGAGCGTTTCGACGGGCGGGGGTATCCCGACGGCGTTAAGGGGGAGGACATCCCGGTGCAGGCGCGGATCATAGCCGTCGCGGACAGTTTCGACGCGATGACGTCCAACAGGGCGTACAGGAGGGCTTTTCCGGCGGAAGAGGCTTTGCGGGAGATCGAGCGGAACAAGGGGACGCAGTTCGACCCGCAGATCGCCGACGTCTTCGTATCCTGCACGAACGGTATAGTCACGGATATACTCAGGGACAGTTTTATGGAGCCGGAGTACTATCTATAGCCGATATCGGTTAAAGATTAAAAAAAAATTTGATTTGACGCGCCGCGCCGATGTATATTAGCATTGTCGGTTACATCCCGTCGGTTTTGCGTTGCGGTATTTATAGTAAACATATATGTATATTGTTAATTGGCCCGGCTGATAAACATCAAACAATAAATTCAATTTTTTAAGGAGGAAAGACCATGTCATCTTCAACGCCAACGTCGGTATCCCCTGAGCTGAACGCCTTAGGCAAGGCTCAAGCTTATCAACTTGCCGATATCACCAAAACGCCGCCCCAGTTCGGCTCGCTCACGCCTCGGTGGCTCACGCGCTTTCTCGAGTTCAAGAGTCTGTCTGCCGGCATTTACCGCGTCAACCGCGTCAAGGAGGGGGACACCCCGCTCGACGTGTTGTGCTCCTCGGAAAAGAAGAGTTTGGAGATTCCGCAGGGGTATGTGGACTATGAGAAGAAGCCGAGGGAGTACGTTTTGAACTCCATCTCGACCGTCATAAACGTGGATACGGCGGTGGCCGACGTCTACTCATCCCCTTACGACCAGACCAAGGAGCAGCTCCATCTCGCCATAGAGAGCTTGAAGGAGCGTCAGGAGAGCCAGATCATCAACAACGACGATTACGGATTGCTCAAAAACGTCGCCAAGGGGCAGATCGTGAAGCCTTTGAAGGACGCGCCCACGCCGGACGATCTCGACGAGCTTCTCACTAAGGTGTGGAAGGAGCCCTCTTTCTTCCTGGCGCATCCGCGCGCGATTGCGGCGTTCGCCCGCGAGTGCACGCGGCGCGGGGTTCCGCCGAACACGGCGAACCTCTTCGGCGGCAATTTTATTTTGTGGCGCGGCGTGCCCATAATCCCCACAGACAAGCTGCTTGTGGACGGGGTGAAGAATCCCAAGGGCAAGGGGGGCAAGACGAACATTCTGCTGGTGCGCACGGGCGAGTCGAAGCGCGGGGTGGTGGGGCTGTATCAGTCGGGTTTGCAGGGCGACCAGTCGCGCGGGCTTTCCGTCCGCTTCAGGGGCGTGGACGACAACGGTTTGGCTTCCTACCTGCTGTCTATGTACTGCTCGGCGGCTGTGCTCGCGGACGACGCCTTAGCCGTGCTTGAGGATGTGGAGGTGGGGACATACCATGATTACAACCGCTAACGCTTACGGTCTGCCCGACCCTCGGGAGCTGGAGGCGTGGGCGGAGCCGTATTTTTCCGATTACGGGAGCGCGAACGACGGAGACGCGCGTTCGCGGGGCGGCGCGTATTCCCCCGTCGTTTTGCCCTATTCGGGCGCCGGCGCGGGGCCGGGCGCGGCGGCCGGAACGGGCTTTGACGTGAACCGCGTCCGCGCCGACTTTCCCATCCTGAACGAGAGGCTGAGCAACGGCAAGCGGCTTATATGGCTCGACAACGGCGCGACCACGCAGAAGCCGAGGCAGGTCATAGACCGTGTGTCGTACTACTACGAGCACGAGAACTCCAACGTCCACAGAGGGGCGCACGAACTGGCCGCCCGCTCCACGGACGCTTACGAGGCGGCCCGCGAGACGGTCGCCAAGTTCTTGGGGGCTCCGTCCAAAGACAATATCGTCTTCGTGCGGGGGACTACCGAGGGGATAAATCTCGTGGCGAACAGCTATGTGAAGCCGCTTTTGAAGCCGGGCGACGAGATTGTTCTGACGATATTGGAGCATCACGCCAATATCGTGCCGTGGCAGCTCATAGCCCAGGAGACCGGCGCGCTCATAAAGGTCGCGCCCGTGGACTCCGACGGGCAGATTATCCTCTCCGAGTATATGCGGCTCTTCGGCCCGCGCACGAGGTTCGCGTCGGTCACGCACGTCTCCAACGCTTTGGGCACTATCACGCCCGTTCACGAGATGGTGCAGATCGCGCACGGCTTCGGGGTCAGGATATTGGTGGACGGCGCGCAGTCGGTGGCGCATACGCCGATAAACGTCACCGCTTTGGACGCGGATTTCTTCGTATTTTCGGGCCATAAGATATTCGCCCCCACGGGCATAGGCGCGGTGTACGGCAAGTCGGACGCTTTTGAGGAAGCCGCGCCTTATCAGGGCGGCGGCAACATGATCAAGGACGTGACGTTCGAGCGTACGGAGTACAACCCCGCTCCGAGCAAGTTCGAGGCCGGAACGGGGAGCATCGCCGACGCGGTCGGTTTGGGCGCGGCGTTGGACTACGTCACGCAGATCGGGTTGCCCAACATCAGCGCGTACGAGCACGAGCTGCTCGACTACGCGATGTGCGAGCTTTGCGGCATAAACGGGTTGCGTCTGATAGGCACGGCGAAGGAGAAGGCGAGCGTGCTCTCTTTCGTGCTGGAGAATGTGACTACGGAGCAGGTGGGGAAGCGTTTGGCCGATCACGGCATAGCCGTCCGAGCCGGCCACCACTGCGCGCAGCCGATATTGCGGCACTACGGCTTGGAGGCCACGGTGCGCCCGACGCTGGCGTTTTACAACACGGCGGGCGAGGTGGACGAGCTGGTGCGGGCGGTCAGGGAGATCGCTCGGTAGCTAAAAAAGCGGTCGGTACGTTTAACGAAGGATAAGAGGAAAGAGCGGGCTGTTCGGACGTTTGCGCAGACGGTTTCGGCCGCCGCCCTTTCCTCTTTGTTTTTTACGGCGTTACCATACTGTTTTACTATACTATCAAATTAACTTTTTCGAAGGAGGATTAAAGATGATTAAAACGACCCTGTTAAGGCTCGGTCTCGTTCTGACGCTGCTTTTCGCGTTGGGCTGCAAGGAAAAAGCCGATAAAGCCGGTTCGGCCGCCGCGCCGTCCGAACCCGTTGTTACCAAGATCGTGGTGGCCGACGCGAAAACCACGCACCACCTGAACCTTTACGTCGCCAAGGAGCTCGGTCTGTTTGAAAAGAAGAACCTTGACGTGCAAATCGTAGAGGTTGACGACAACGCGGCGTCGCGTGATTTGGTGGTTTCCGGCGGGGCCGACGTGTTTTGGAGCTGCCCTACGGTAGCCATAGCCGCTATCGCCAACGGCGCGCCCATAAAGATGGTCTCGCAGGTGAAAAAGCCCTGCACAAGCGTGCTTGTGGTTACGCAGAAGTCTCCGATCAAGAAGCTGTCCGATTTGAACGGCAAAGAGGTGGCCGGCATTTCTCCGACGTGCGAGGCGGTCATTTCGCTGAGCGCGGCGGCGAAGGCGGAGGGCGCGAAGTTCAACCTTCAGCGTTTCGCCGGGGGCCCCGCGATCGCCGCGCTTGAGGGCGGCAAAGTGGCCGCCGCCATATTGGAAGAGCCGCATGTTAGCATAGCCGAGCTCGCCGGGCACAAGGTTCTGTTCCCCGACGTGTCGGCGGCCATTCCCTGCCGCACGATCAACGCGAGCGATAAGTTTTTGGCCTCCAACGCCGCCGCGCTCAAAGACTTCATCAGCGTCGTGGACGAAGCCAATAAGATCATTCTCGCCGATCCTACTGCGGAGAATATCGTGAAGATCGCCGCGAAATACACCGGCGCGCCGGAAGACGCCATCGCTCGCGGCAACGGCCGCTTGAAGTTTCAGATCGCTCTTGACGTGGAAGGGCTTAAGAAACTCGGCGACGAGCTGCTCAAAGAGAACAACATCAAGGAGAATCCGGGCGACAAGCTTTTCGCCGGCGAGTTCAAGGGGATAACATGGTAAAAAGGGCGGCCGTTGTTTTCGCCCTGCTCTTGCCGCTTCTTTTGGTTTTATGCGGCAAGGGGGGCGGGCGGAACGAAACGCTGAAGATAGGCCACGGCGGCGGATACCTCTCCGCCGCTTTGTACGCCGCGAAAGATTCGCTCGGCGGCAAGGCCGATATTCGGCAGTTCGGTTCCTTGTCCGACGTCGCGTACGCGCTGCTTCACGGCGAACTGGACGCGGGGTTCATAGAGGTCGAAAAATTGGCGGCGCTCTCGGAGATCCCAGGTTTCGAGCGTCTCGCCGTCGTCGGCAAGGTTACATACCCCTACGGCGCGACGCTCGTGCTGAGGAAGGGTTTGAACGCCCGCTTGCAAGACCTTAACGGATTGACCGTTGCTCTCTCTTCGCCGCACTGCGTGCTGCAAAAGGAATTTGTCAAGGACGCCGAGCGTTTGAAAACGGACATATCGGGAATTAAGTACGAGTACATGCCGTTTGACGCGATGGTTCCGGCGCTTGAGGCTAAGACCGTTGACGCGGCTATTATCAGGGGTACGTACTCCATAGTCGCTTTGCAGGACGGGCACTCCATACTGTATCAGAATTGGGAGGTGAAGCCGGGCGACGAGTGCTGTCCGGCGATTGTGGATCAGGCCGCGCTCGTATTGCTCGCCCGCCGCGACAGATTGGACGCGGTAAAGCCGCTGCTCGACGCGCTTCTGACGGCGCAAAAGCTGCCGCCCGACGATCTGCGCCGCGCCGTCGCGGACAACACGGTGATACCGTTTAAAATATTGGAAGGGCAGCCCGTGCCGGAGTTCTCTTCGGCCGACGACGGGTTGGTTAAGGTCTTTGCCGAAGCTGCGGAAGAACGCGGCGGAGACGGCGGGCATGATCACGGCGGGGAGGGTTCCGGCGATGAATAAATACGAAACGCGGGGCGTGCGGAACGCTTTCAGGTCGGCGCTGCGGGAGCTCGGCTATTTCTTCAAGGGTGCGGCGCTTAATATCTTTTCGCCCGAATTCATAACGGTGCTTATTCCGCTGTTGGCGTTATGGGAATTGCTGCCGAGACTGGGCGTTGTGCCGCGCACGCTGGTGCCGCCGGTAAGCGACGTGGCTGTAACGTTTTGGGAGATGGTTACGGCGCAGCATTTTTTGCTTGACGTAGGCAACAGCATGATGAAGTTCTTTTTGGGGCTGGGCATAGCGATCGTCACCGCCATTCCCATAGGGGTTTTGATGGGTTGGAATATTCCCATCAGGAAGCGTACGCTGCCGCTGTTTCAGCTTTTGTCGCCCGTGCCGCCTCCTGCTTGGGTTCCCGTCACCATAATACTATTCGGCATCGGGCTGCCCATGCAGATATTCTTGGTCTTCATAGGGGCGTTTTATCCCATACTCTTCAATACGTATCAGGCCGTAAAGGACACCGAGCCGCGTTATTTGGCGAGCGCGCGGATATTCGGGGCGAGCGAGCTTACGCTCATCTTGCGGGTATACATCTGGCACGCTATAGGGGCGATCATTATGAGCGTCAAAACTGGCGTGGCTATGGGGCTTGTGATGCTTGTTATAGCGGAGATGTACGGCGGGAGGACGGGGGTCGGCTATGTGCTTAATCAGGCCAAAGACTATTTCCAGATTTCAAAGATGGTGGTGTGCATGGTGACGCTGGGCGTAATCGGCTGGTTTTTGATAGAGGTGCTTAAATTCGTTGAACTCAAACTTGCCGTCTGGAAGGTGGGGAGATGATAGAAGCGCGCAACGTTACGAAATTTTTCTCCATAATCAACGAAGACCGCACCGCCGACGGTTTGACCGCCGTGCTCTCGGTGTCGCTGAAAGTCGAGGACGGGAAGATCGTGAGCCTGCTCGGTCCGTCGGGGTGCGGCAAGTCCACTTTTTTGGAGATATTGGGCGGTTTGCAGGCGCCCACGGAGGGCGGGGTGTTCATAGACGGCGTGCAGGTGCTGGAGCCGCTGCCGTCCACGCGGCGCGAGATGGAGGCTTACCTCCGCAAGTACAAATTTTTGTCGCCGCTCGCGAACGGAATGTTTAAGAACCGTCCCAAACACGACATCGCGATGATTTTTCAGGACTACGCGGTGTTTCCGTGGATGACCGTTTTGCAGAACGTCGTGTTCGCGTTGAAGCTGCGGGGCGTTCCGCGCGGCGAGCGCGAGGGCAAGGCCGTCGCGTATCTGAAGAAAACGGGGCTTTCCGATTCGCTGCGCAAGTATCCGTCGCAGCTTTCCGGCGGCATGAGGCAGCGGTTGGCGCTTGCGCGGGCGCTCGCTGTCGAGCCGCGCATAATCCTGATGGACGAGCCTTTCGCCGCCGTGGACATGCTCACCCGCGAGCGTTTGCAGGACGACCTTTTGCGCCTGTGGAACGAGACGGGCGTAACCGTGATACTCGTTACCCACGACGTCGGCGAGGCCTTGTACCTCTCGGACGAGATCGCGGTGTTTTCGGCGAATCCCGGTTCGATACGCAACAAGTTCAACGTGGACGCGCCGCGACCGCGCAGGCGCAGCGACCCCGAACTGCTGTTGCTCGGACAGCGCATAGAGTCTCTTTTCAAATACGATATTAACCATGAGAGCGAGTATTCGATATGAAAACTTTTCGTTCGAGGATATACGGCGGCGTGACGGACGCGATAGGGGCTACGCCCCTTGTGCGTTTGGCCAAGATAAGCGAGGGCCTTCCGGGGATAGTTCTCGGCAAGATGGAGGCGTTCAATCCGGCGGGCAGCGTGAAGTGCCGCATAGGGGCGGCGATGCTCGGCGCGGCGGAGCGGGACGGGAAGCTCAAACCCGGCGGGACGGTCATAGAGCCTACCAGCGGCAACACCGGCATAGGGCTCGCGTTCGCCTGCGCGGCGCGGGGCTACAGGCTCATACTTACCATGCCCGAAACGATGTCCATAGAGCGGCGCAAGCTGGTGCGCATGTTCGGCGCGGATCTGGTTCTCACCCCCGGCAACGAGGGGATGGCGGGCTCCATAAAAAAAGCCAAGGAGCTCAACGCTCAAATCGCCGGCAGTTTTATGCCCTTGCAGTTCGAAAATCCCGCCAATCCGCAAATCCACCGCGAGACGACGGCGGAGGAGATTTGGCAGGACACGGAGGGCGGGGTTGACATATTCGTGGCCGGCGTGGGCACGGGCGGCACGATCACCGGCGTGGGCGAGGTGCTCAAGGAGCGCAAGAAGGGCTCCGTGCGGATAGCGGCGGTGGAGCCCGACGCGTCCCCCGTGCTGTCGGGCGGCAGACCCGGCCCGCACCGCATACAGGGGATAGGCGCGGGTTTCGTGCCCAAAGTCCTCAACCGCTCCGTCATAGACGAAGTGATCCGCGTGACCAACGAGGACGCCTTCGACACCGCCAAAAAATTAGGGCGGACGGACGGCATATTGGTAGGAATATCATCCGGCGCGGCGGTATGGGCGGCCTTGCAATTGGCGGCTAAACCTGAAAACGCAGGCAAGACGATTGTGACGATGCTGCCCGATTCCGGGGAGCGTTACATTTCCACACAGCTTTCCAATGTTCAGGAGGATTGAATCATGCAGCAGATAATCTCCGAAGTAGAGCGCGTAGTGTCGCAGATGCTGGGCGACGTGGAGGCCAAAGGCGAGATGCCGAAGCAGCCGGTCAAGTCGGTGATCGTGCGCGTGATCGAGCGGTTGCAGCACATCCTGTTCCCCGGGGTCTTTGAGAGCGGGAACATACACGGCGCGTCGTATAAAAGCAGGCTCAGCGTCATGCTCGAGGAGGTCGCCAACGACCTTGTCGCCCAGATAGCCTTAGCCCTGCGGTACGACGCGCAGTACAAAGACCGTCCTCAGGACGAGGTCGATAAGACCGCCCTTGATCTGACGTGCCGGTTCATCTCCAAAATACCCTCCGTCAAAGAGCTTTTGGATACGGACATCGAGGCCGTGTACAACGGCGACCCCGCCGCGTACAGCAAGGCGGAGATCATCATATCGTACCCAGGCATCTACGCCGTGATGGTGTACAGGCTCTCGCACGAGCTCTACCTGCTGTCGGTGCCCCTGATCCCGCGCATAATGAGCGAACACGCCCACAGCGTCACCGGCATAGACGTGCACCCCGGAGCCGCGATAGGGAAGTACTTCTTCATGGATCACGGCACCGGCATAGTCATCGGAGAAACCACCGTCATAGGCAACCACGTGAAGATATACCAGGGCGTGACCCTCGGAGCCCTGTCCACCTCCGGCGGCCAAAACCTGAAAGGCGTGAAACGCCACCCGACCCTTAACGACAACGTAACCGTCTACTCCGGCGCGTCGATCCTCGGCGGCGGCACGATAATAGGCGAGGGCGTGGTGGTGGGCGGCAACGCCTTCGTAGTGAAATCCGTCCCCGAAAACACCCGCGTAAGCGTAAAGAACCCGGAATTGCAATACAAAAACAACCGCAACATATCCGCCTACGTAGAACTGGATCAAATGGAATTCTGGTCGTATGACATATAAATTTGACTTTTAAACACGGCCCATATATTATATTATTCAAGTTAGACATAAAATCCAAACAAAACAAACGGCAACGGAGCTATCGGCGCTATGGCATCATGCAGTATATTAGACGCGGTAGGCGGCACCCCGGTGATAGAGTTGAAGCGCATATCCGCGAATTCGGGCGTAAGCGGCGTCTCGGTCTTCGCCAAGGCTGAGTATTTCAACCCGTCCGGCTCGGTCAAAGACAGGGCGGCGCGGGCCATGATTCTTCACGGGATCGATACGGGGGCGCTGCGCAAGGGCAAGACCATCTTAGACTCCACGAGCGGCAACACCGGCATAGCCTACGCGATGTTCGGGGCCGCGCTCGGCTACAAAGTCGAGCTCTTCATGCCCTCCAACGCCAGCGCGGAACGCAAAAAAATCATCAAGGCCTATGGAGCCGAGGTCGTGGAGACCGACCCGATGGAGGGCTCCGACGGCGCGTACAGGGCGGTCATCGAGAGGGCGGTGGGCGATCCCGACAAGTTCTTCTTCCCGAACCAGTACGACAACTTCGAGAACCCGCGCGCCCACTACGAGACCACAGGCGTGGAGCTCTACGAACAGTGCAAGCCCACCCACTTCGTGGCCGGAACCGGAACGTCCGGGACGTTCATGGGCACGTCCAAGAGGCTCAAAGAGCGCGACCCGTTCATACAGATCGTGCTCATGCAGCCGAATTCACCGTTCCATGGGCTGGAGGGGATGAAGCACATGGGCGCGACCATAAAGCCCAAAATATTCGACGAGAGCATAGCCGACGGGCGCATAGAGATAAAGACCGAAGACGCGTACAAGACCGCCCGAAGGCTCGCCGCCGAGGAGGGCGTATTCGTGGGCGTAAGCTCCGGCGCGAACGTCTTCGCCGCGCTGGAATTGGCCAAGACGCTGCCCAAAGGTTCGCGCGTGGCCACCATACTTTGCGACAACGGCTACAGGTACATGAGCGAACCGCTTTGGAGGGATATGTAATGCTCGTTCTATCCGCAGACCGAAAAAATATCATACGCGCCGAGGGCGAAAAAGCCTACCCGAACGAATGCTGCGGCTTTCTCGTCGGCGAGGTTGACAAGGCGGGAGTCAAGACTGTAAAGGACGTACAGGCGATCGACAACTCGCGGGAGGACGGCGAACAGTACCACCGCTTTTTGATCACGCCCGAGGATATGATGCGGGCGGAACAGACCGCGAGGTCTATGAAGCTCGACGTGGTCGGCTTTTACCATTCGCATCCCGACCATCCCGCCGCTCCGTCGGAATATGATAAAGATCACGCTTTGCCTTTCTATTCATACGTGATAGTGTCGGTAAAACAGGGCAAGGCGGACGAGCTGACAAGCTGGGAATTGACGCTCGACAGGAAAGAGTTTATAATTGAGGATGTGCGGGAAGAAAACGTCGTCTGAACTAGGATTATTAGGATTGCCTACGGCGAGATAAACAAGTTAGAAAAGAGATTATAGGATTAAAAGTCAAAACATTTGTCTGAACTAGGATTATTAGGATTAGCTTCGCTGAGGTAAACAAGTTAAAAAGGATAAAAAACTCTAATTTGATGAGGGTTTTAATCCTAAAATTCTTTAAATCCTATAAATCCTAGTTCAGACATCTTTATTAACTATATCAATCATAGTTCAAATTAAGGAGGGCATAAGTGATAAAAGTGTTGATACCGTACGCTCTGAGGTTCGCCACCGAGCGTAACGCGGAGGTTGAGGTCGCCGCCGGCACCGTGGGCGAGGCTGTTAAGGCTCTCGCGGCGGCTTATCCCGACATAAAGGCGCATATCTTTGCCGACGACGGAACGCCGCGCGATTTTATAAACCTTTTTGTGAACGGAACCAACGTGAACGCCTTGCAGGGTCTGGACACGCCGATCGCGGACAACGGCGAACTGATGATCGTTCCCGCCATCGCCGGCGGCAGCGGCGGTTCCGAATCCGGGCCGGGGCTCACGAACGAGGAGATCGCCCGCTACAGCCGCCATTTGCTGCTGCCGGAGATCGGCGTGGAGGGGCAGAAGAAGCTCAAAGCGGCCAAAGTGCTGATCGTGGGCACGGGCGGTCTGGGCGCGCCTCTCGCCCTCTACCTCTCGGCGGCGGGCGTGGGGACGATCGGGCTTGTGGATTTCGACGTGGTGGACGAGTCCAACCTTCAGAGGCAGATCATCCACAGCGCCCGCGACGTGGGGAGGCCGAAGGTCGCGTCGGCGAAAGACCGCATAAAGGGGATCAATCCGTTGATCGATGTCGTAATGCATAACACCGCGCTCACGAGCAAGAACGCGATCGACATCATTCGGGAGTACGACATAGTGGCCGACGGGACGGACAATTTTCAGACGCGCTACCTTGTGAACGACGCGTGCGTGTTCCTCGGCAAGCCGAACGTCTACGGCTCGGTGTTTCAGTTCGAGGGTCAGTCGAGCGTCTTCGGGGTTAAGGACGGGCCCTGCTACCGCTGTCTGTACCCGTCGCCGCCTCCGCCGGGGCTTGTGCCCTCCTGCGCCGAGGGCGGGGTGATGGGCGTGCTGCCGGGCATCATCGGGACGATACAGGCGGCGGAGACCATCAAGCTGATAGTGGGCGGGGCGAAGCCGCTTGTGGGCCGCTTGCTGCACTTCGACGCCTGGCGGATGTCGTTCCGCGAGTTGAAGTTGGACAAAGAACCGAACTGCCCGGTATGCGGGAAGAATCCGACGATACGCGAGCTGATAGACTACGAGCAGTTCTGCGGGCTGAAGAAAACGCAAGACAGCGAGCCGATAGACACGATTACCGCCGTCGACCTCAAAAAGCGTCTTGACGACGGCGACCGCATTCAGTTCATAGACATCCGCGAGCCGCACGAACGCGCCATAGTGAAGTTCCCCGACGCGATAATAATGCCGCTCGGCCAGTTGGCGCGGCGCATGGACGAGCTGAATCCCGATATAGACGCGGTGTTCCTCTGCAAGATAGGGCAGCGCAGCATACTGGGTATAAGGGCGTTGCGCGAGGCCGGGTACAAAGGCAGGCTGCTGAACCTTCAGGACGGGCTGAACGCCTGGGCGCGTGACGTGGATAACTCTATGCCTACGTATTGAAAAGCCGTTAAAAAAAACCTTCGATTTACGGCGATCCCTCAAAAAAATAAAAAATTTCCGGCGGCTGCGGCGAAAAAAATGTAACGTTTCATGCCGCCGGAGTGTATATTACTATAGTAATATGCCTATATTTGCGTCTAATTTCGGGTCTAAACCCTAAAGCTGTGTATCTTGCCATAATTCAACGTTCATTAAACGGGAGAGCGGTATGAATTTTTTTGCCAAGCGCGGGTGGGTGTTTTTATTGGCGGCGGTCGCGGCGGTCTGTATGTACGGTTGCGACGGCGGTTCCGGGACAGGCGGCGGCGTGACTAAATACTTAGTGAAAGTAGAGGGCGGCGCGGACGCGTCCGGCGGCGGCCGTTACGCGGAGGGCGAGACGGTCAGCATATTTGCGGGGACGGTTGAGGGTTCGGAGTTTCTGAAATGGACCTCTTCGGACACCGTCACCGTGGAGTTCGCCAAAGAGGACAGCGCGCGGACGACGTTTAAGATGCCGGCGCGGGCGGTGACCGTGATTGCGGAGTTTGGGGATAAGGGGCCTAAGTATAGCGTGGAGGTAGTAAGTCCTGCCGCCGACGCGTCCGGCTCCGCCGAATATAGGGAAGGCGATACGGTTAGAATCTATGCTGGGACCTTGCCATCAGCGGCATTCAGCAAGTGGGTGACGGAGAGCGGCGTCGTCGCCGTCACGTCCGGCGGGTCAGGCGGGAGGGACGGGGAAGGATGGTTTGTCATGCCTGCGGCCGCGGTAAAGGTGAGGGCGGAGTTCGCGCCTAAGCCCGGCTACAACGAGGTGAAAGTCGTAAGCCCTGCCGGAGACGCTTTCGGCGACGGTTATTACACGAAAGGTTATAAGGTCTTAATATATGCGGGGACGGCGCCGGAGGGCGCGAAATTTAAGGAATGGACGTCCGACAACGAGGCCGTGGTTTTCCTCGACGACCGCAGCGATTCGACGACGTTCAGCATGCCCGACGTCAAACCGAACGAAGTCGTAAATGTGACGGCGGTCTTTGAAAGCAAGAGACCCGGATTCTTCTTTGTGACGACCGTTTCAGGCGAAAAAGATGTCGAGGTTTACGGCGGCGGCAGTTACGAACCGGGCGACATTGTCCGCATATCGACCGCGCGGTTGCCGCGCAATTTCGGTAAATTGTTCGGGAGTTGGTCGTCGGAGAGCGACGGCGTGGTTTTCGCCGACTCGCAAAACGCTGTGACGTCGTTTGTCATGCCGAGAAACGACGTGACGGTGACGGCGAAATTTACGTCCCCGAGGGAACTCAAAATGGTTTACGTTGAGGGCGGCAGGTTTACGATGGGGTGCACGCGCGCCGTCGACAAATGCCATCCGGATGAAAAGCCGGCGCATCAGGTGACGGTCAGCGATTTTTTCATAGGCAAGCACGAGGTGACGTTTGGGCTGTGGAGGAGCGTTATGGGCGGCAGGGACCCCCAGCCTTCGCCCGGAAGCGGAAACCCTCCAATACAAATATCGGGGGATGAATATCCGGTTTACGGCATCAGTCAAAACGATGCTTGGGGATTTATTGTTGAGTTAAGAAAGATTACTAGAAATGATAACTATCGGCTGCCTACGGAGGCCGAGTGGGAGTACGCGGCGCGCGGCGGGAACAGCGGCGGCCCCGACTATATTTACTCGGGCGGCGATGATATCAATGAAGTCGCTTGGAATTGGCATAATAATAATCGGGATAATAATCCGGCCGGAGTAAAAAGGGTCGGCGAAAAATCGCCGAACGCGCTGAATATCTATGATATGACCGGCAACGCGTCCGAATGGGTTGTAGATTTGTATGAGCCCGGGTATTACAATGTATCGCCGCCTGAAAATCCGATCGGGCCGCCGAACGCCGGTCAAAATCCCGTGAAGCGTGGCGGCAGTTTTGAAGATACGCCCGACGAGTGCCGAGTCTCTTTCCGCGGCTATTATTCTCCCGTGGCCGCACGCAACGCGGGCTTACGTATTGTCCTTGATCTCGCGCCGTCGCCCCGTTAAAGCCCGGCCGTGATCTGATGGCGCGGCGGCGGTTTTTCGCCGCCGCGCTATTGCGGTTGACCGGCGCGTCCGGCCGTCCGAGGGCGGGCCGGGCGCGAACTTTTTTAAGGTAAATATTGACGGCGGCGGTTCCCATATCATATATTTAACGTGGTGATTTTATCGGCCGTATTGATAAAAATCGGTTTTAACGGCGTAGGAGCTGTTTTCGATTGTTTATCGCGTCAAAGAAGGGGGTTTTCAGGTGAAAAGGCTGAAGTTTATTCCAATCGCGCTTCTTTTGTGCTGTTTCGCGGTTTCCGCCCAGCAGAAGCTCAAGGTCGTCGTCGCCGCCGCCGGGGACGAGCCGGCCCAGAAGCGCAACACCCTCAAAGTCCTCGAGACCAAGGTGCAGGAGGCCTTCGTGAACGACGGGCGTTTCACCGCCGTAACGCGCGACCGGGCCGTGCTTAACCAGATAGACAATGAGCATATCTATCAGCGGAGCGGCGCGGTGGACGACAAGCAGATAATAGAGCTCGGAAGGCAGTACGGCGCGGCGTATCTGTGCGCGGTGAAGAGCCACCAGGTTATGGAATCGTTTATGCTGGAAGCGGTTTTGGTGGATATAGAGACCGCCAAAATAATCAGCGTGGGCAACACGCAGTGCGATCTTGTGAACATAGGCGACCTTATGGCGGCCAGCGCCGAGATTGTGAGGCAGCTTTTGAACCGGAACAACGCCGGTCAAACCGCCGGCGGCTACGGAAGCGGTCTGTACTGGGACAGGGAGTCGGTCAGAAACGCCAATCCGACGGCGGCGGAGCTGACGAAAATCCTTAACCAAAAGGTGAGCGTGTCGGAGGGCACCTGCGTCAGCGGCGTTAAGATATCGCTCGAGAGCGACGGCGAACCCGTCTGCACGGAGGGCATGGTCGGCATAACCTGCAAGCTGAACACGGCGCTGACCATCAAGCAGTGCCAGGGAGACCATAAGACGGTTCTGAGGGGCGCCGTGACCGGAGCCGACAAATCCTCCAAAGACATGGCGGTCAAGCAGGTCATGCGGAAGGCCGAGAACGCCGATTTTTGGAACGCGTGGGTTAAAGAGCTGGAAACGAGGGGTAAAAAATGAATTTTCCGCGTATGGCGATATGCGTTTTCGCTTTGACGCTGCTGGCCGGGAACGCTCAAAGCGAGCTCTCCGTACGCTTGCCGCTGCCCAAACAGCTCTCCGCCGAGACGCTGCCGCCTTTTACCGCTAAGGGTCAGGACGGGGAGTCGATGTTTCAGAAGCGGCATTTGGAGAGGATGATCGCGCAAGACCCTAAGATCGCGCGCGTCGCGTTGGTCTACTTCGCTACGTGGTGCCACCCGTGCGCCGTGGGTTCGCTGAGGCTGAAAGCCGCGAGGGAGGTTCTTAAGAGGAACAACGTTTTAACGATCTACGTAAACGTGGGGGAGACCGACGTCGCGTCCGTCCGCAAGTGGATTAAAGACTTCGGCGACCCCGGGCTTCCGCTTATCATGGACACGAAGTCGCAGATGGTGGGCCCCTACGGCCTCACGGATCCGAGCGGCAAGGTGCTTATGCCGAGAACGGTAGTTTTGAACAGAAATCTGAAGCCGCTGTTTCTGTTGGGAACGGAGGGGGACGATTTCCCCGAAATCATTTGGAAACATAACCCGGAATAATCCGGGGCCGGAGAAAAAATGAGAGCGACGGACGTAGCGATGATTGCGATTGCGGCGTTCGCCGCCGTTCCCGCCGCGTACCCGCAGATGAAATACGTGGCCGTGGTGGAGACGGAGGTTGACGCCCAGTCCGGCGCGTCCGCCGATCTGAATCCGGCGGAGGTCAGGCAGATCACCGCCGAGCTTCGCAGGGAGGCCGTTGAAAACCTGCCGCCGGAGAAGTACAGCGTCATGACCTCCGAAACCGTCCAAGCGCAGGGCGGCGCCGTCCTTGAAGAGTGCGCGGACGAAAACTGCGTCATCACGCTGGGAAGCAAAATAGGCGCCGACTACATAGCGCGCGGCATTATAAGCAAATTCCGCGCCAAGTTCACGCTGACCGTCGAAATGTACGAGACCGAAAACGGGAATTTGGCGGCCGCGTCCGACCCCGTCCGCTACGAAGACGTGGGCGACCTGCTGGAGCATAGCGGCGCGGCGGTGCGGAATATGTACAAAAAATTCGTGGACAAGCAGAGCCGCATCGCCGCGCAGAAACCCGCCGTGACGGAGACGGAGGAAGCTGAAGCCGCCGCCGCAGATACCGCAACCGCCGCAGCCCCGGCGGTCTATGCGGCCCCGGCAGACCCTGCGGCGCCGAAGAAACGGAAACCGACGGCGGCGAAACCTCCCAAACCCGAACGCCCCCCGCGCCCGCCCGCGAAAACATTCGGCATAGGCGGCGGAATTCTCTACTCCGGCGACTTCGGCGGCGGGCTCAAGTGGGCCGTTGACGGCGGCTACGAAGTATTAAGAATGCCCTACAACGTCAGCGGCGCGTACGTCTTCTTAGACGCCGCGTTCGCAACTTTCTCGATAGCCTACTCCGCAGGCGGCGGAGACTGGGAAACGCCTAACGGCGGCGACATCGCGAACGATTTGCCCTATATGTTCCGCTCCTCGCTGAACATCGGCGCGGCGGTGAAATACACGAATTTCATAACAACCGACCTGCTCATAGGCAAATCCAAAAGCAAGATAAACATCTACCCGATTTTTGAAATAGACGGCGACGTGTCGCTATTTGGAGAATTGAGCTTCAACGACGGTCATGTGTTTACGTTCGGCAAAGATGCCTTAAAGGGTACCTCAAACTACGATGTGGTGGCGCCGGTGGACGCGCTGAACGTCCTATGGTTGAAAGCGGGCGGCGGACTTGACTTATATTTAGCGGAGAACACATTCATGCGCCTTGAATTGCTCTACGGAGTTAGGTCGAATGACGGCTTTCAAGACATCCAGCATAAGATGGGATTGTACGGTACGCCGTTTGCGGGGCACGGGCTGACTGTTAAGGCGGGCGCCGGGTTTAAATTGTAATAACGGTATTATATATAATATCATAATTATCATAACGGAGAAAGTATGAAAAAGACGATTATACGCGCGATTGCCGCAACTGTTGCCGCTGTCGCGATGATTGCCGTTATAGGGTGCAATGACGGGCCTATCATCGTCAACGGCGGCAATAACTGTTTGAAAGAGTTTCTTTATGGGTTTGACACATTAGTAACGAAAGAAGGTAATTGTCCACAGCAATAAGATGCTTGCAGCGTGATTCCCAACACGATTATGGGCATATTTCCGTTGACCGTGAACAAGTCTTGTATGTCCGGGCGCGCTTTTATTCAGGTTTTTGAAGAGTTCCCCGCCCTCATTTGAACCACCGTTTTACGCCGAGCGTTTTCTCTCCGATCTTGCAGCCCATTTTGACTACGGTCTCCTTGTTTTTGCGGGTGTTTTCGCGGATCGCGTCGTCTATCGTTACGGCGTTCTTTTGGAAGAGCATGACGACGGTGGATCCGCCGAACTCGAACATTCCTTTTTCTTCGCCGCGTTTGAAGGAGTCTTTGCGCGGGCGGTTGGATATGCGCCCCACGAAGAGGGCGCCGACCTCCATTTGCACTATCTTGCCGAAGCGTTTTGTGTTCATCACCGCGTATTCGCGTGTGTTTTGGGCGTACACGTTGAAGCGCCGGCAGGCGATCGGGCGGACGGTGTGCAGAACGCCATTGATCCGTTTGCGCGATACGGTTTCGCCGTCGTCTACGAAGGCGTATCTGTGGTAGTCGTCCGGGGTAAGTCTGAAGACGAGGCAGACGCCGCCGGCGAACTCGTCGGCTAAGGCCTTGTCTTTCAGCAGGCTGTTCAGCGTGTAGACGGAGCCTTTTATTTGAAACGCGCTGTTGGCGGCTATCGCGTAGGCGGTAAGTTTGCCGTCGCACGGGGCGGGCAGGTCGCTAAGCACCTTTGAGAAAGCCCTGGCGCCCTCTTTGGCTTTTCGTGTGAAGAAATCGTTGAAGGAGGCGTATTTTTTGTCCGCGTACTCGCTCATGTCTATGCGGTTGCGCCGAACGAACCACGGTATCAGGAGCCTTGACGTCCGGCTGTTCATGAAAACGCCGAAGATTTTGGAGACCGCCCCGGCGGTCAGCAGCCGCAGGGCGGCCCTTCCGGGCGCGGTGTTGTAGAGGAACCGGATAAAAGGGTTGTCCCGGCGCGATGTCTCGACGGTTTTGAAGTCGCGCGCGTTCATTTGCCGAAGCACAGGAAGAGGATGTATATGATGATGGGCAGCCCCAGAGCGCAGAGCAGTATCTGCGTGCGCGCGCGCGGTTTGGGCACCCTTATTTTGAGCACGAACGCCGCCGACAGGAAGATGAGCAGTATATTGTATATGCCGAATATCGACTTGTCGAATATGTGGCACAGCGCGTAGGCGAGGGGGATTATGATTGCCACGCTTGTTACGGGCAGACCCTCGTAGTAGGTGCGCTTCTTGTTTTGGCCGTGGAGTTCCGTTTCTATGACGTTGTAGTAGGCGAGGCGTATGAGCGCGGCCATGAGGTATATGGGGAAGACCGCCGTGTCGAACCAGCCTAAGGAGATGAAGTTGCCGGACGGGTCGTAGCGCTGGTACCCTATGGCCGCCGGGAGCACGCCGAAGCTGATTATGTCGGCCAAGGAGTCGATCTGTATGCCGTAGTGCTTCTCCCGCGTGTTGCGCTTTTTGAACAGTGAGGCCACGCGCCCGTCGAACATGTCGCAGACGCCGGAGATCATGAGGCAGATGAGGGCGTAGCGGACGTTGTCCATGAGCGCGAAGTGAATGCCGAGTATGGCCACAATCACGCTCAGGTAGGTCAGCGCGACCCAAAGCCCGTAATATCCTACGACAGGTTTTGATTCCACGTTTCCGCCGCGTCCCAATGTAAGGTTATGTCCGTCACGCGCCCGTCACATTGCGGGTTTGACCCGCAATCTCCATTACGGCGCCCGGTATTTCCGTCAATATAACAAAATATATTAAGCGCCGGAAAATATCAAAATCTACAGTTTTTCCCGCTTTCGGAAAAATTTAACTATAGGCGCGACGTAGCCGCTCTCCGTGGACACCCTGATCTCGTCTACGCCCGTGGAGCGGAACAGATCGTCAAGCTTGGCCCTATGCGCCGAACGCTCCCGCCTGTACATCTCCAGCGCTTTCCGGTTCCGCGTGTCGAAGAGCGTTGTTTCGCCCGTCTCCGCGTCTTCGAGCTCAACGAGCCCTATTTGCGGGATGGCCTCCTCCCTCGGATCGCTCACGGATATGGTCACCAGATCGTGCCGCTTCGCCGAAACCCTGAGCGGCTTTTCGAAGCCGGCGGAGATGAAGTCGGAGACCAAGA
>Ga0268262_10002605_pt1 | contig 20649 bp, 15 predicted proteins | sample TergutNc150P3_FD_190354 | JGI IMG/M metagenome (GOLD analysis project Ga0268262, IMG submission 190354) | Nasutitermes corniger P3 segment gut microbial community from laboratory colony in Florida, USA - Nc150 P3 (SPAdes) (version 2) | ecosystem: Host-associated > Arthropoda: Insects >... | reverse complement strand
TGAGTATATCCATGTTTGAACGCCGATTGAGTATATAGAATTTTATCTGCCATTATTCCTCTGCTGTATATTAAGTATACACTATTTCTAATAAAAAGATAAGAAAAGTTTTATTAAAAAATTCCACAGTTTATAAATCACAATGTTTCATCTATGGCTTTGAGAATTTTCTTTTTAAGAGTATTTTTTTGATCGTGCTGTGATTTCATAGTTTTTAATGTGTCTGATTCATCGGTTTTTGAAAATAAATCTGACGGCTCTATTTTAAGGGCTTTTGCTATCTGGTTAAGGGTATCTGCGGAAGGAAACCGCTTCATAATTTCTATTTTTCCTATCAGGGTAGGCGAACAGCCGACTTTTTCCGCTAATTTCATCTGAGAAATACCCAATATCTCCCGACAGCGTTTCATATTTCTTGCCAAGAGAATACGGACATCGGTCATGGTTACCCCTCCAACAATATAAAAAATTGTCGTATTTGTATGAAAACAACGAAATAGACCAAAAGTCTTAATATATACAGACTAATAGTCTTGCAATAAATTAAGATATGGGGTAGAATTTGATAAGAAAAGTAACGGTAATAATAATTAAGGAGTTTTTGGAGGTTTATATGTTTAAAAAAATATTTTTATTTTTTGTGGTTATTATTTTTATTGGAATTATGGTTAGTTGTGAAATCCCTGAAGATGAAGAAAAAGGTGTTTCCTATCCTTATGTACATACAGAATTGGAATATTTAGGAAAAGCAAATTTATCAACTAGTTATCCTTGGCCTACAGACGCACAAATTGGTAATGGGCTCCAAAGTGTAATGCAAAATTATATCGCTGCAAATCCATCTACAGATGACGATACTTTTGAATTTGATGGAATTGTTTATGAAATGGATCAATCGTCAATTACTATTATTACTGGTGGTGTTCCAAAAGTTGTATTTGATAATTTTTGGAAAGATCTTAAATCATATTCAGCTGGACTATGGTCATGTTGGGGATATGTATATTGCAGTATCGAATCTAAAGGAGCTACTTCTCAGGCATATGTTATTTATGCTATTTGTGATGATAAGTATGCATCTATTCAAGGAAGTGTTACTTATATTGCCGCAAGAGCAACAATAAAAAGAAAAAAATAATAGTTCGATAAAACTATTAGTAGCTACTTGTATAAATTCGCTATTTCTGCTATTAAATATACATACCTGTTTTTCTTTCAAATTATTCTTGACAATACAGATATTTTTTGCGATAATAAATATAGGCGGTAGCCGAAAAGCCGTATATGCGAGGACGATCGGTCTGATTTATCAGATGGGTCATGTTTCCCGACTACGGCTTTTTTATTAGGCAGGAAGAAATTTTACATTTTTGAGCGTGTAATATCTGAATTTTGCAATATCATTAATCCCCTTCCTTACAGTGACGATAACCCTAAATGATTTCCCATTAACTTTACAGGCGCTTTCAAATTGACTTACGCCTTCAATTTCAGGTCTATTCTTATAGTCAGGGTTTTCTCCGGTAAATATTCCATTTTCGAGGAAAAAATCCAATAATTGCACCGATATAATATGTTCCCGTTTTCTTGATTTTCGCCACCACTCCATAAGCCCGTCTCGTGATACTCGTATTGGATTCTGAGTATTTTTATTTGTAAAAATCTTTTTCTGAAATTTTTGTTTGGCAATTTGAAGATAGTGGTATTTCAACTGTCCTATTGAGAGCTTTTTATCTTCTTCGGTTTCCCAAATTTCAGGGATGTTTGTTACTTCCGGCATATACTTTTGATATCAGCATATCTGAATGTCTTTTGAAAGTCTATTGTTAATCAATGAAGGCAAACACGCTACTTGATTAAAACAAATATTTATGATATTCCTTATACATGCCTGAAAACCAAGACGCCGCGAGCCGGTTAGGCACTGAGCCTATTGGGAAACTATTATTACGATTCTCTGTTCCCGCAATAACGGGAATGTTAGTAAACGCGCTCTACAACGTAGTTGACCGTATCTTTGTCGGGCAGGGTGTGAATGAAATCGCTCTCGGCGGACTTTCCCTTGTACTGCCGCTTATGACTGTCGGTATGGCTTTTGCTATGCTCTTTGGAATTGGAGCGGCTAACATGATCTCCATGCGGCTGGGGCAGGGACGGCGGCAGGATGCGGAAAATGCGATGGGGCACTGCTTTTTCCTGCTGATAGGCATTTCTATCGTAATGATGTCTGTCGGACTCTATTTCCTTGATCCGCTTATTTCCATGCTGGGAAATGAAGGCAGCGAAGCTATGAGTTATGCAAAAGATTATCTTCGCATAATTCTTTACGGCATGGTCTTTTTTACCGTGAGCTTCGGATTGTCTCATTGTACAAGAGCGCAGGGTTTTCCTACAATTTCAATGCTCTCCATGATTATGGGAGCGGTGCTTAATACAATACTCGATCCTATTTTTATTTTTGTGTTTAAGTGGGGCGTAAAAGGAGCGGCTTGGGCGACTATCATTTCTCAGTTTTCCTCCTTTGTTTTTATTCTTATTTTTATCACAAGCAAGAAAGCGGTGGTAAGGCTGAGCCCGCGCACTTTAAAACCGGATTTTTCCGTTGTAAAACAAATTATGGCTTTTGGTTCCGCGCAATTTCTGCTTCAGTTTATGATGTCTGCTGTGCAATTTTTGTACAATAAAAGCGTGGGCTGGTACGGAGCCGCCGCTCTCGGCGTGGCAAACGGCGACGCCATCGTTCTTTCGGGAATGAATATAAACGGCTCTATCTTGATGCTTATCCTCATGCCTATCTTTGGAATTAATCAGGGGGCGCAGCCGATACTTGGCTATAATTACGGGGCGAAATTATTCCGCCGCGTGTTACGCGCATATTTGGGCGCGATAGGAGCCGCCACAATAATCTGCGTTTTTGGATTTGCCGTTGTTCAAATTTTCTCTACTCATCTGGTTAGGGTATTTGTTCCGGACGGAAGCGACGCGCTTATGCGGTTTGCTCCTCGGGCGATGAGGATAATGATGCTGTTGCTGCCTACCGCAGGTTTTCAAGTTGTTTCAACAAATATGTTTGTAGTCACAGGCCGCCCGAAAATATCGATCTTTCTTTCCATGCTCAGGCAGTGTATCGCGCTCATTCCTTGTATACTCATCTTCGGCAAAATATGGGGATTGTGGGGCGTGGTTGCCGCCGCTCCTGTCGCCGACGGCTTTTCTTTTATTCTTACGGGATTGTTAATTATATTTGAACTGCGAAAATTAAGACGAGATTTAGCCGTCGTTCCCGCGTGATTGTTATCGGTAAAATGCCGTTTTTCCCGGGAAATACCCCCTACTTGACGTAATATTATCGATTTTATATTCTATATATATGGGTAATTCAGCAGGAAACACATTTTTTTCCACCCTGACAGTCAGATTAATCGCCGCTTTTACCGTAATAGTGATAATTATCATAGGTATTGCTCTTGGTTTGTCGCTGGCAATGACGGCTAATACAAAAAATCAGGAAAATTTCAGCGAGTTGGCTCCCGCGCTCCCAACCAAACTGCTCGATATTAACGATAATGTAATCACCGAATTTGCCTCCGACGAAAAACGCGAAATGGTCGCTTTAAGCGAACTTCCGCGTCATCTTATTTACGCTGTTATTTCCCGCGAAGATCCTGATTTTTATAATCATCGCGGTTTTAGTATCAAAGCCATTACGCGCGCGTTGATTGGGGAGTTACTCCATAAAAACTGGGGCGGCGGTTCTACAATTACCCAACAGGTAGCCGGTACATTGTACTGCGATCGTAATGAACGATCTATAAAAAGAAAAGTAAGAGAACTGTGGTGGGCTTTCCAAATGGAAAGACGTTATACGAAAAATGAAATTCTGGAAATTTATCTTAATTATATGCCGATGGGTCCCGGCACTTACGGAGTTGAAACCGCCAGTAAATATTTCTTTAATCACAGCGCGCGCGAGGTAGACCTTGCGGAATCCGCGGTTTTAGCCGTACTGCTTTCCGGTCCCAGCCGTTTTGATCCTTTAAAAAATCCGAATCAGGCAAGGGAGAGGCAGCATTTTGTTCTTGAGCGCATGATTCAATTCGGTTATGCCGATAAATACGAAGCGGAAGCGTCCTTTAACGCTTTTTGGGATAAGTTTGATTATACAAAACCCGCCCTGTCCGCGTATCTTACCCGCGAAGACAAAGCTCCGTGGTTCAGCGAATATGTGCGCCGCGAACTTGATGTGTTGATGTACGGCACTAGAGATTATTACCGCGACGGTTATGTTGTGCGAACAACATTGAATCTTACCCATCAGGCGGCGGCGGATATTTATTTAGCCGAAGGTCTTGAAAAGGCAAATACGGAATATACGGCGTTAAATAGAAGGAGCAATATCTTCTCGGAACGGGTTTATCTTCCTATAGTAGACCTTTTAACTCTTACTTTTGATCTTACGGGTATTCGCATGGGTTCTGTAGGACAGAACGAAAGCAGGGCGATGTCGCGTTACACACGAACAGTTAACCCTATAGTTGATATGGCGGCTCTTCTATTTGGTATTTCCGATTTAAAAAGCATGACGGAGTCCGGTTTTGAACAGCTTAGAACAAATATCGAGGAAAATGTTGTAGAAGGCGCGCTCATTACGATAGAAAATGAAACAGGTTATATCACCGCAATCGGCGGATCAAAATATGATGAATCGAATCAGCTTATACGAGCGACGCAAGCAAGCGTTACGCCGGGCTCTTCGTATAAACCATTGTATTATTCAGCGGCGATAGACAGCAGATTGTTTACAGCCGCGTCGTTAATTTATGACGCACCTATGGCGTTTCATAACGAGGACGGCACTCCCTATGTTCCGAATAATTACGGCGGAAAGTGGAGAGGACCTTTATTGCTTTACACCGCGCTTGCATTATCGCTTAATATTCCCGCGTTGAAAATTCTGGAGACTATCGGCTTTGACGCCGCTATCAACAGATCTGCCGCGCTTTTGGATATTACGGATGAAAACCAGATACGGCGGACATTCCCGCGTTACTATCCCATGGGGTTGGGAATAATTTCCGTCTCGCCGTTACAAATGGCAAGGGCATTCTCGGTTTTTGCAAATCAGGGGCGTAGTGTCACTCCAATAGCAATCCGCTCAGTAGAAGATCGTAACGGCAGAGTTGTATTTGATATTGAAAGAGACGTCCGTCAAAGACAGCGGCGGCTGCCAAATAACGGTCAGGTTGTCAGTCCGCAAAACGCCTATGTCATGACCAGATTAATGGAGTTTGTCGTTACAGGCGGCACTCTTGCTTATGGAACAAGTTCAGGATCAAAGTTAACATACAAAGACAGCGATGGAAAAACATTTAAGATGCCTCTTGCCGGAAAATCGGGAACTACGCAAAACTGGTCGGACGCGTGGGTAGTAGGATACACTCCTTACTACACAACGGCAATGTGGTACGGTTTTGACAAACCCGGCAACTCATTGGGAATTTCGCAAACCGGCGAAATGCTGACCTCTCCTCTTTGGGGCAATTATATGCGCGATATTCACAACGGGCTTCCGCAAAAAAGTTTTCCGCGCCCGTCGGGAGTTGTAGATGTCGCTGTTTGCAGAGGGTCGGGGCTTTTAATGACTGATTCGTGCACACAAGGAGCGGTTTATCTTCCTTTCCTTGCGGGAACTGCTCCTTCCCGTTATTGCGATATACATGAAAGCGCAGGTTCCGGACAAAGAACGATACCTTCTACTACTACGCCGCTTAATAATGTTTTGGATTCTTCCGTATTAGATGAGATTCCCAGACCTAAATTACAGTTGGATTTATTTCCTGAATTGAATCAGCCGCAATCACAGCAAAGGCAAAATCAAAACCAGAGTTTGAATCAAAATCAGAATAACAGAAATCAATCCAGAAATAATTCCCGTAACAATTCAAGAAACAATCAGACTGCAATTCCCGATACCGCCGTGATATTTGATCCAACAAAAGAAAAAGAGGAAGATGATGATGATTACTTGCCGGCTTGGGATCAAGTAGATTAAAAAGAAGCACATTGACATTTCCACAGTCTTTTAGTACATTTATTTCAGGCGCCGTACCCAAGCGGTAAGGGAGCGGTCTGCAAAACCGTTATGCATCGGTTCGATTCCGATCGGCGCCTTTCGATATGGATGATACACACTCATATTATTTAATTCTTGGAATTTCTCTTTTTATTCTATTGCTTCTTTCTATGTTTTTTTCCGCGTCTGAAATGGCGTATTCCGCGTTAAATCGAATTAAGCTGAAAAATCTTGCGGAAAAAAGCAAACGGGCGCGCCTTGCGCTTAAACTGCTGGAGACTTACGACAAAATACTTTCCACGGTTTTAATCGGAAATAATATCGTAAATATTACCGCGTCCGCGCTTGCCACGGCTTTTTTTATCGGGATGTTCGGAGAAGCGCGCGGGGTAAGTATCGCCACAGGAGTTATGACGATTCTTGTTTTGCTTTTCGGCGATATTTCCCCAAAAACACTGGCAAAGGAAACGCCCGAATTAACCGCCCTTAGAAACGCTCCGCTTTTACGTTGTTTTGTTTTTATTTTAACGCCTATAAACGCGCTTGTCGGTTTTTGGAAAAAATTTCTTTTAATAATTTTTCCGGTAAAGGGAAATCGTTCGACAACGGAAGACGAGCTTTTAACGTATGTAGAAGAGGTAAGGCAGGAAGGGGCTATTAATATTCATGAAGAGCAGATGATTCGTCAGGTTATCGAATTTGACGACTTAGAAGTTTCGGATATTTTTACTCCGCGTATAGACGTTCAGGCGGTTCCTATTAATTCAACCGTAGAAGAAATTGACCGCAAATTTATCGAAACAGGTTTTTCGCGGCTTCCTGTTTATCAGGATACAATAGACGATATAAAAGGGATTCTTATATTAAAAGATTTTTATCACGAAGTTATGAACGGGCATAAAACACCGGCGGAGATTATTAAACCTGTCGTATTTATCGCAAAGACAATAAAGATAAGAAGACTTTTAAAAACAATGCAGAGAAAACAAACGCACATGGCGGTAATTGTCGATGAACACGGCGGCACTTTGGGAATTGTCACAATAGAAGACATTTTGGAAGAATTGGTAGGTGAAATCTGGGATGAGCATGAAGAAGTGGTGGAGCCGGTTAAAAAAGAAAACGACGGCAGTTTTACGGTATTGGGAAGCGTAAATTTTAAAGATATGCTGGAACTTATTACCGGAGATTTTGGGGATGAGGAAGAAATGCCTGACACTACAATAGCAAACTGGATTTTGGAAAACCTGGGGAGACTGCCTCAAATTAACGAAATTCTCACATGGCGGCATTTGACAATAAAGGTTTTAAAGGTTATAAAACAAAGAGTAATGGAAGTAAAAGTTACTGTAACGCCGCGAAAGTAAAAATGAAAAATAATAGGAGGAAAGTATTATGAAAAAAAGAGGGTATTTTTTACTGTTTGTCTTTTTAATTACGGGCATTTTATACGCCGCGCCTATTCAGGAAGGTTCCAGCATCGGCAAAGATGGGGAGTTGGTTCTGCTTCACAGCAATGATTTTCACGGCGCGTTAATGGCGAGCGACGGACGCTCAGTCATCGGGGAAATGGCGACCGTTGTTAAAGTAGTAAGGGCTGTTAATCCGCAGGTTCTTCTTGTTGACTCCGGAGATTTTAACACAGGCAGCGCTCTTTCAAATATGTTTGACGCTGAGCCGGGTATTCGCGCGTATAACATAATGGGTTATGACGCCGTAACTTTCGGCAATCATGAATTTGACGGCAATATGGAAAAACTTGAAAGGCAAATTAACCTTGCGGATTTTCCCTTTGTTTCATCAAATGTTAAAAAGGCGGACGGTTCATATCTTGGCGGCAACAGGTATCTTATAAAACAGTACAATAATTTTACCGTAGGCATATTCGGCATTACAACTTTACGCACGCTTACTATCGCAAGTCCCGATAGCTCCCTTGTGTTTGTAAATGAAATAGAAGCCGCCCGCGAAGTGGTGGATATTTTGCGTAACCAGGAAAAAGTCGACATTATTATCGGCTTAACGCACATGGGCGACGTAAAAGAAGCGCCGGATCATATAACGTCTATTGAACTGGCTTCGGCGGTTGATGGGATAGACATATTAGTAGACGCTCATTCTCATTCTTTTTTTGAAATTCCAAAAAGAGTTAAGAACACATGGATAGTATCCGCGAATGAAATGGGAAAATTTATGGGTTTTGGAAGGCTCAGTATACAGAACGGAAAACTTGCCGATTTTGACTGGGTATCCATAGCCGTAAGACCGGATGTCGATGTTGACGAAATGCTTAAACCTTATGCCGAAAAAGCCGGAAAATTTTTAAAAGAAGAAATAGGAGAAGCCTCCGATACTTTCGTTTTTGGAAATCGTTTGACTCGTTATCAGGAGACGGCAATCGGCAATATGATTACCGACGCAAACGCCTGGTACTTGCGGAATGTAAGCAAACAGCAGGTTGACTTTGTGTTTCATAACGGCGGAAATATCCGCGCGGAACTTAAAAAAGGTCCGATAACGCAGGAAGATATTTTAACGGTTCTTCCGTTTGAAAACTATCTTTTTGTCGCTTCAATGACAGGTTCGCAGATTATTAAATTGTTCGATTTTATCGCGACAATTCCGCAGGGAAACGGCGGATTCCCGCAGTTCTCAAGCGATGTGCGTTATACAGTCGATAAAAATTCAATTAATCCGGTAATTAAAGATTTAACTATCGGCGGCAAGCCCGTTGATCCTAACCGCGTGTACCGTTTTTGCACAAACGATTATATTCTGGGCGGCGGAGACGGTTATACGCCGATGTTAGACGCAACGGATAAATTAAACACTTCGATACTGCTTTCGTATGTTGTAACGGAGTACATAAAGGCGAATAAAACAATAAAACCCGCGACAGACGGAAGACTGAAAATCCTAGGCGGAGTTAAGATTCAGTAAATCGTCGTACCGGTAAAATCTTCATCGTTAAGAATATTTCTTAAGTTGTCAAGATTCTTACCGGCGGCGCAGATAACCTTTAAGCCTATTTTTTCCGCATGGCGGCTGGCGACAGGATCAAAGGGAACGTTTTTCCCGGGAACCCATTCGTCGCCGACCATGGCGCGGAAATCAGCCCAAGTTATTTTATCGATTGGGCGCGCGTTTTTGTCCGTCCTTGGATCCGCCGTATAAACTTTTTCTATATTTGAAAGATTTATCAGCATCTGCGCGCCGAAACGTTCAGCTAACAAAACAGCGTCGTAATCCGTGGAAAAACCCGGTTTCCAACCGGCGGCTACAAGTACTTTGCCTGTTAACGGGTCGACTTCGCTCGGATTTGTAACAACTTCCTGCGCGCACCATTCGCCCATAATAGCTTTTATTAACTGCGCGTTCAGTCTTGTCGCCATAATTCCAATCCAGTCGGCTTCATCGTTCTTTACGCCGCCCGCCGCGATTTCGCGGAAAGCGTTCTGCCATATCCGCGCGGGACCGCCGCCGCCGACTACAAAAATAAAGCGCCTGTTGGAATCCGCCTCTATGAATGAGCGGATAACGTCTACAAAGTTTTTTAAGAACTCTACATCAACCTCTTTCGGCGCGACAATTGAGCCGCCCAATGAAATTACCGTTACCATAATTACCTCTTATTGTACATATATTCCGCTGATAATAATATCCCCCCAGAGGCTGGAATACGATTCAAGCCCTCCCGCGGATTCTTCCCAAACATTTTGCAGTGAATATGACTGCGGATGCGAGACAAGTCTGCCTCGGTTTTCAATCTGTGAAAGGATAAGCTCTCCTCTGGAAAACGCTATACGCTGGTTATCCAAATTGCCAAAGTAAAAATTTACCAAGTCTTTTTCTGTTTCTTCGTTAAGCTGCCTGTTTGTGTTTTCTGAAATTTTAACCGCTCCCGCGCCCATAGCGGGATCAACCGGCAGCCAGCCGAAGCCGTCTATCCAGAACTCAGCCCAGTAATGGCGTAATGTATTCCCGTTCTGATTTACCAAAACGCCCGCGACAGGAATACACGGAACGCCGGCGGCGCGGGCTAGCGCGGTGTACAGCAGGGCGGTGTAGTATGGGTCGCCGCGTCTTTGTTCCAGCACTTCAATAAGACCTTTTGTAGCCGCCGTATCTGAAATCTGCATATTGTTTATTATCCAGTCATATATGGCTTTTGCCTTGATATACGGATTTTGTTCTCTGTTTACAATTAAATTAGCCGCCGTTTTAATTTGCGGAGTATCGCTTGGAATTAAACTTGAGCTTTTAGTATGCGCCGCGGAAAGTTCCGTCGCTTCCTGTTTTATGGAAAGCGGTTTTATTCCCGTTCCTATGGAATATACTTCTACGCGGTATGAAAGATTAATAGATTGACTTGTCCCCGCGATAAGATTGTCCAATTTATAAAGACTGACGCCCTTGTAATTTTCCATAAACGGTTCAATAGTGCGCGAAACAAGGGTAACATTTCTTTGAGAAGGGGAGTTTACAGGTTTTGGTATCCACAGATAAAGCATATTGGGTCTTGAGGCGTCCGTTACTCTGATATCAACCGAGTATGTTACCGTGTAACCGCGTTTATCCCTTATATTTTTAAATCCCGGTTTTCCGCTGACATCAAAAAAGACACTGCGCGATTTTCCGTGAGGCGTTCTTACTTCCAGATTTCCGCTAACGGCTCCGTCCGGCAGACGGACTCTTATCTCTCTTGCGCTCCAATGCTCGTAACCCATTTCAGTTTCCGAGACTTCGATAAATTCCGGCTCTCTTACGGCGTAGGGATTAAATGTTCCCGATTCATAGTCCCACGAGAAGAAAACTCCGGAGCCGGAATCCTGCGAATTTTCCCGCGATATGCCGAAATTATTGCCTATGATTGTTATAAGCGCGCCGGGTGCGCCGATTTGCGGAGTGACAGCCGCAATTCTAGGTTCAAGCCCAAGCTCTTCGCCGTCAACTGGTCTTGGTACGGAAGCCGAGTTGGAAAAAAGCACGCCGTTGCTCCTTTTTCCTTTTACGCGCACATAGACCAGCCCCGATTCGCCTAATTCGGGAATTTTCACAATTATTTGATTATCCTGCCATAAATAGTACGATGAGTTTGTCGGCGAAATACCCGCAATGGTAACAAAAGACTCATCGCTCGACGCGCCGAAATTGTATCCGGTAAGCGTGATTATTTCTCCCATTCTGCCGAATTTCGGATCTATAGACGTTATTACCGGAGTTTTTGCGCCGCATGAATAGAAAAATAAAAATACCGGCAATAAAAATAAAATTTGATATTTTATTTTTGTTTGCGGCGGATTGTATCGGTTTACGGAGGAATTATTTTTCATTTTCTGCAACAGCTATCTCTTTGTATGGTTTTACAGTCAGTTTTATTTCTAAAGATGAATTTAACTGCGATGACGTGCCAAGCGGGAAAAAATAAATAGGTTCGTTAAACTCCATGGGAATTGTTTGAATCGATGTATAGTAACTTACGCCTTTTTCCGGGTCGTTAATCCAAATCTGTCCCTGGGCGACCATTACGCTTTCTTTGCGGCGTATAAATGGGGTAAATTGCATTACCACAATAACATTTGAACCGACAAGACGAAGGCTCACGGGAGTTCCCGGTATTGTTATTTTTTGATTGGATTCATCCCAGATAACTTTTTCATCTTCTATTACTCTTGCGTCAATGTCTAAAACCAGCGCCTGTTTTCTAAGGTCCGGCGTCATTCTGTTGCTTGCCGGCTGAGGCTGAGCTTCAATACAGACGGTTGTTGTAAATAAAAATAAAACGCTCAAAAGAGGAATACGGCGGTTCATTTTACGGATATCTCCTTGAATAATCGGCTGCTCTGATTATTGCCGGTTCTCCGGCGCGGGAGAAGTTTCTGCTTTCAGGGAGCCGTAAAATAATTATATCGGAACTATCCGCGCCTAAATACTGAAGAACTCCGTTTAAATCTGTCGCCGCGGGTATAATTCCGGGTATTTCTTCTTCCGCCGCGAGAATGACGTTTGATTTTTCATCGAAGTTTGCCTTTTTACCGGCAAATCCGTTATTTAAGATTTTTCCGCCGCCTGAGAGAAACATTGTAATCAGCGCGATGATAACCGCGGCGGCGGCAGCAGCCGGAATGGAAATGGAAATTCTGCGGCGCCATATTCTTGGATACGGCGTAAAGCGCCTTTTTGCTTCTATGTTGCGCCAAATTTTTTCTTTAGATGATTGTATTTCCGATTCGCTGATTCTTTTCGCGGACGCGTCTTTGTTAAATAATTCGCGGAGTTTTTTATAGTTTTCAAATTTTTCCCCGCAAGCCGGACATTCCTTTAAATGGGCGTCCATTTTTTCTTTCCAGGGCGACGGAAGCTCGCCGTCGGCATAAATTGACAGAAGTTGTGGCTCAGGACACATTTTTACCGCCTTGTAAATTGTTATTTGCCTGTAAAGTGTCTGCAAGCAGACTTGCCGCTAACAGGCTTTCAAGCCGTTCCCTGGCTCTAAATACGCGTACTTTTACATTTCCTTCGCTTATACCAAGCGTTTTACCGATTTCTTTATAATTCATTTCGGCATACTCTTTTAATATCAATACCATACGTAAATTTTCCGGCAGTTTTTCCAGAGCGCTTTTAACTTCCTCGCTCGTCTCTTTTTTTACAAGTAAACCCTCTCCGGTTTCCTCCTGCCTGCGGTCTTCGCGAAAGGCGCGTTGATACGCTTTTCGTTCCCGCTCTTTTCTTTTTGCGTAATTTAACGACGCGTTTTTTACTACGCGAATTAGCCAGTATTTTGCCTCATCTTGATTCGGGAACACCATGTTTTTTTCGTATAAACGAAAAAAACTTTCCTGGCAAATGTCTTCCGCCGCTTCCCAACTGTTGGTAATCCTAAAAGCGACCCTCAACAAAAGCTGGAACGCCGAATCATAAAGACGCTGGAATTCAACCGTTGAATTCCACGCCATTGTCTTGCCTTCTCCGCGAGGAACGTCTGTCCGAGCAGGGTTCGCGTCATTTTCCAATGGTTCCTCTTCTATATTAAACAAATTATTCCCTTTTTTGTTACAGGACTTGTTCGGCAGCCCGTTCAGTTCCCAAGCAATCTTTTATTGAACTCGCCAGGTAGTGCCGGCTGGTCCGTCTTCCAGAATTATACCCCGATTTTTGAGGTTTTGTCTTATGCTGTCCGCGGCGGCAAAGTCCTTTGCCTTTTTGGCTTCCGTTCTTTTTGCGATAAGTTCCTCAATTTCCCGCGCAAAAGCGTCGTCTCCGCCCTTGCCGCCGGCGTTTTCTACAGCTTCCCGCAGTCTAAGCCCTAAAACCTTGTCCATATCATAAACCGCCGCAAGAGTTTCAGGTTCAGGCGCCCCTTCCTTCAATAAACCCCATAATTCCGCCAGCGCGCGTGGGGTATTTAAGTCGTCCTCAATAGCTTTGTTGAATTCTTCTATATACTTCGCTGTTTTTTCCGTATCCGGGGCAGTTGGGCTGCCGCACTTAGCCGCCAGGGAGCGAACCTTGTCGAGTAGCGATTTTCTGGCGTTTTTCGCGCCGTCAAGGCTTTCCATGGAAAACTGAAGCTGACTGCGGTAGTGTCCGCCAATCAGGAAATAGCGGTAATCCAGCGGATCATAGCCCTCGTCTACGAGAGTTTGCAATGTGATAAAGCCGCCCGCCGACTTGGACATTTTCCCCTTGTTCAGAACAAGAAATTCATTGTGCAGCCAGTAGTTTACCCACGGTTTTTTTCCTGTGGCGGCTTCGCTCTGGGCGATTTCATTTGTGTGGTGAATCGGAATATGATCGATTCCTCCGGCGTGAATATCGAAATTTTCGCCCAAATATTTTATGCTCATCGCGGAACATTCAATGTGCCAGCCGGGATAACCGCGCCCCCAGGGGCTGTCCCACACAAGAGCCTGATTCTCAAACTTGCTCTTTGTAAACCAAAGCACAAAATCGCCCGCGTTGCGTTTGTTTTCGTCCTGTTCTATCCGCGCTCCGGCTTTTAGATCGTCCAATCGCAAAAGCGCAAGTTCTCCGTAAGAAGAAAATTTTGAAATATCAAAATAAAGATTTCCCCCCGTAAAATAAGTAAAACCGTTTTTTTCTATCCGTTGAATCAGAGCGATCATTTCCGCGATATGTTCCGTCGCCTTGCAGACAATCGAAGGGCGCGTAATGTTCATTCTTTCGGTATCGTTAAAAAATGCTTTTGTGTAAAAATCCGCTATTTCAAGAACGCTTTTGCCCCTTTCTTCCGCGCTTTTTACCATTTTATCTTCGCCGTCGTCGGCGTCGTCGGTAAGATGACCTACGTCTGTAATATTCATTACATATTTGACGTCAAACCCCGCGCGGCGAAGAGAGCGTACCAGAGTATCGTGAAGCACATAGGCGCGCAGGTTGCCGATATGTGCATAGTTATAAACTGTCGGACCGCAGCCGTAAAATCCGACATTTCCCTCTTGCAAAGGCTTAAAAGGCTGTTTTTCGCGTCCAAGTGTGTTAAAAAAAACGAACGACATACTGATAGATTATGAAAAAAGCCTGAAAAAATCAACAGGACATGTTATAATGAGCTACCTTAAAAACAAGGTAATTGAGTAAAATTTTCATACGAGGAGATTAATATGAAAAAATTAAAAATCACAATGATAACAATAATTGCTGTTTTGTTTTCATGTGTACTTCTGATGGGATGTATTGATGGTAACAGCGATGATGATAATACCAAAGAAAATCCCATCCCGCCTGTAAACAACCCTGCTCAGGGAAAAGTTTTAATTTTACAGGCTTACGGAAACGCCGGCGGCAATTCACCCGCCGGAGTATCACACTCTTTTGTGGAATTGTACAACAAATCCGATGATGCAATAGACCTTAGCGGAATCAGCTTGTATTTTGCCAATGGAAAGAGCGGTGCGGACGTCACCGAAGACGAAGCATGGCAGTCGATAGCCTTAACAGGAACAATACCCGCCAAAGGTTCATTTCTTATTTTGGGGAAAAAACATGACGATGTGACAAGTACCCGTTATAAAATAGCGGATAATTACGGGGATATTAATGATGATAGTTTATCTTTGAATAGAAGAGGCTTTAAGGTTGCGATTATTAAAAGTACGGAAGCATTAACTGACCAGAATCCTTTTATCTCTAACAATGGAAAACCGATTTCCGGTTACATCGACATGGTAGGCGCTGTGAACGACACCACTAAAGACGATCATATTTTCGGCTACGAGGAAGCTCCTGCCCGCTGTTCCGCGTCAGAAGCTGTGCGCCGTCAGGATCTTACCGATATGGATAATAATTCGACAGATTTTATTGCGGCGCGGTACGCTTTAACCGGAGACGGCGCGTTTTCCAATGAAATGCTGGAAGTCCGCAAACCCAGAAATTCGAGCGCGGAAGAATGGAATCCGTTTGCCGCCCCGACAGAACCTCCCGCTCCTCCTGAGCCGCCGGATACCACGGATGTGGATTATACAAAACTTAAATTGAACGAAATAAGCGGTGTTGGAGATGATCCTGAAAAATTCTATGAATTGAAAAATCTTGGCAATAAAGACATTCCGTTATTTAACTGTAAAATTTATTACAACGCAAATGGAGCTATAGGCGGATCGCTTCCTGCCGGAAAAGGCAATGTTACATGGACAGGAACAACTTCTCAGACAATAGAAGCAGGTAAATTGTTCAGTCTTATCGGACGCGACAATCCTTTAGGTACTAATCCGGGTTCATTTACAACAGGTTTAACGGCGGGGCGAATATTGATTATCACTCTTGAAGACCCGGAAGGAAACGTAATAGACAAATGCGTCAGATCCAGAGATACAGGAGATTACGCGTCTACCGATAAATCTTTCTCGCGTATTCCGGATGGAACAGGAGATTTCTATTTTACAACACCGACGCCAAATGTGACAAACGGCGTTTCTACCGCCGGATTAAAAAAATTACCGAAGGATCCTCCGATTATTTCCAATCTTAGCAGGGAGCCGTCATCGGTAACCTCGACAGATACGGTAACCGTATCCGCTACGGTAACAAAAGATGAATCGGAAACGACAATAACGACGGTCGTTCTTGAATGGACGCTTGACGGTGCCGCGCAAAGTAACATCGATATGACGGCAAGCGGGAATGTTTATTCCGCCGATATTGAGGCTAAAGCCGTGGGTTCAGTAGTTACCTATAAAGTTTCCGCAACCAATAATCTTGGTGAAACCACTGTTACGAATCCGCAAAATTATACTGTAGTTAGCGCGCCACTTCCGATTTTGTTGATATTCCAAGCCGGAGCTTCTACAAACGGCGCTGTCTCGCATAACTTTGTTGAATTGTACAATGCTGGAGATGTTGATGCGGACTTGACCGGTTATTCCCTGCAATATGCCAACGGAGGTACAACGGATGGAGCATGGATCGTAATAAATCTTTCGGGAACATTGCCAAAACATTGTTCTTTCTTGATTCTTGGCAACAAATGGTCAGGAACAAGAAGCGATACAGCTAAATATGGTGATATAACCGATAATTCGGGGGATATAAACGCTAGTTTCAGTTTGAGTAATAATGGGTTTAAGGTTGTTCTTATGAGTAATACAACTCAGCTCACTGTTCCAAATCCGTTTGATACTGACGGCTTAGGTACAAAAGCTACTGGTTATATTGATATGCTCGGCGCTGTTAATGGTACATCTCAGCCTTTACATGGATTTGAAACAGCCGTTATGACAAAAATATCCAAACAACAAACAGCACGTCGCATAAATCTTGATGATACTGATAATAACAATAATGATTTTATAAACATTGATTACAGAACAACAGGAAATGTACAGGAATTTCAGTATCCCAGAACAAAAACTTACGGCGCATGGAATCCCATTACCGGTACAAAGGAATAAATCTATTAGGAGAAATAAATGAAAAAAACGAATTTAATTAACCAAATTATTTGCCTCTTTTTGCTTGCTCTTTGTTGTTTGTTTTTATCTTGTCCTGAGACAGATGCGCCTATTGTCAATAATAATCCCGGTGATGAATACAATAACCCCAACGCCGGAGAGGTAAGGGAGCTTACCTTTTCTCATAATAGCGGGCTTTATAACAACCAATTTGTTCTTACAATAAAAGCGGCGGCGGGAAGTTCTGTCTATTACACAACAGACGGAAGCGTACCGTCACCGGGTAAAGCCGGTACTATTAAGTACGGCTTTCCCATTACGATAAAAGATCGCAATGGAGAGGAGAATGTTTTGGCAACAACGGCAAACTCAACAAATTTATATGGAGAACCGCATGATCGCGGAGATAATATGCCGACCGCTTTTATACCGACAGCCGACAAAGTGCCAAAAGCCACAGTAATTCGCGCGATAGCGGTGGATTCAAACAACAAAGAAAGCGGCATTGCGACTAAAACGTATTTCATCGGCAGTAATTTGAGTAGTTACGGGAGTATTCGTGTTGTTTCTTTAGTTTCCGATCCCTATAATCTTGTAGATGAAAATTACGGCATAATGGTAAGGGGAAAATTAAGTAATAGATGGGATAATCCTTTTCCTAATAATTATAATTTTCAGAGGAAAGGAGCCGAATGGGAGCGCGAGGCGTATTTAGAGATTTTTGAAGGAAATAATAGGACTAAATCGGCGCTTTCTACCGGAGTGGGTATCCGCGTCCGGGGCGGTTGGTCAAGAGCCACAGGACAAAAAAGTTTTAGCGTGTACTTTAAAGAACAATACGGTATAAAAAACTTAAAAAATTATAATCTGATCCCTAAAGATACAACGCTTGGTACAACCGGCGCGGTTAAAGCCGACGGGAAAACGCCTGTGGATCAATATAAAGGCTTTATGTTAAGAAACGGCGCGAATGACAGCGATTATACAAAATTTTACGATGTATTTTTACAGGATCTGCTGAGCGACCGCAGTTTTTCCACTCAAGCTTCTGTTCCATGCGTCGTGTATTTGAACGGTGAATATTGGGGACCATACAACTTTCAGGAGAGGCACAGCGACAATCAAACGGAATATAAATACGGCGTTAAGAAAGAAAATGTCATCTCTTACGATAACGGAGAATTAGACGACGGAAATCCCGGAGAAGATTCATATTATTGGGATATGGTGAATATGGCGAACAATGACATGTCTATTCCGGCAAAATACGATGCTTTTTGCGCCGTTTTTGACATTGATAACTTTATTGATTACTGGGCTGCGGAAATTTATATTTACAATGAAGATTGGCCACATAACAATTATCGTTTATGGAGAACGCGAAATATAGAGCTGGGTAACCCCTATGGCGACACAAAATGGCGTTATCAGATGTTTGATACTGAATATGCAATGGGGATTTATAGCGGCGGCGGAACAGGCGATGCTTTTGCTAAAATCTTTGGTAATGACCATCAAAACAACAAACTCTTCAAAGCATTATTAAAAAACCGTGATTTTTGCAGAAAATTTGTCAACACAATGATGGATCTTTACAATGTAAACTTCCACCCCGACAATTATTTACCCAAATTGAATAGTTATGCGGCGGTATACAAACCGTTAATGGATGGTTATTTTTCCAGGTGGGGCGGCTGGGATGGAGAGTTTAATAATAAAGTAAATAATGCCGGAAGATACCTGAAAGACATAAGAAACGCGATGGTTTCCAATTATTTGCCGGAATATTTTGGTACCGGTTCTTCAGGAATAGCCAATATCGGCGTTACCAAAAGTAATTTACGCGATGTTACTCTGTCTGTAACAGGCGTATCCGGCGCAACAATCAAAATTAATACAGTAACTCCGAACCTTGCTTCGGGAAGCTGGACAGGCAAATACTATTCAGGCGTTCCCATTACCGTAACGGCAAGCGCTCCTCCAAGCGGCTATGAATTTGACGGTTGGACGGTAACAAACGGTAATGCCGCGTCTCCTTCGGCATTAACAACAACCGTTGATATTACTGGTGATACAATAATTACGGCAAAATACAAGCAAATAGGGATTACAGTTGTTCCCGTAACCGGTATAAATTTGAACAAATCCACTCTCAACTTATCAAGCGGGAACACTTCAAATCTTACTGCCACTGTTACCCCGTCCACCGCGACATACAAAACAGTAATATGGAGTTCCAGCGACACAGGCGTAGCAAGTGTTAATAACGGAGTAGTAACCGCTGTAAGCGCCGGAACGGCGATAATTACCGCTTCCACATTTAACGGCGCATATACGGCACAATGTACTGTAACTGTAACAGGTCCAAAAATAACAGTATTACTGGATTTAGCCGCAAAACTTAAGGATCTTAACCCGCAAGATATTAATGATTGGAGTACTTTTGATGACTTGTTTAGCGGGCTTCCTGTAGAACCTGCTGGTTGGCTTGAGCCGGCTCAAGATATAACTTTCAAGATAATTAATGAGGGCGGCGTTAAGAAACTTCAATTTACGTGTTTCGCATTATGGGGTCCGGGACTGGATATTAAAGCAGGCGGTTCAGATATTAATTTCAGAGCCGGTGATAAAATTGAAGTTAAAGGGAAAATTCAAAATATTCGCACTACCGGAATAGTACTCAATATAATAGGAAAAGAAACCGTTAAACCCAATGATAACTATTGGGAACCGCTTCAGAATTGGGGTTTTTGGTCTAGTGGGGAATTTCAACAGACTTTTACCTTAACCCAATATGATGCGGACACAATAAACCAAAATACTTCTGTCAGAATCAGACCGGACGGAGTATCTCCATGGTCAGGAAGAGATCCCAATGGTATTGCGATAATTACCCTTGAACAGGTAAAAGTAACCAGAGAATAATCCGTTTATTAACAAATTTTAAAGGGCTGTCCCGCAAAGACAGCCCTTTTTTGCGTATTAAAACTCCCTTTCCCTCTTCTTTGTGTTCTTCTCTTCCTTTGTGTCCTTAGTGAGAAATTCTTCCGTATTACCCCAAATAATCCGACAACCTGCGATAACATTGATTCACAACATGTTTCTGCTCAAGATCAACCTCTTCCCCTAATTCATCAATCAATGATTCAAGACTGGAAAGACTTTCATTTAAGCATGTATAGAAGCCGCGCGAGGCTCTAAACCAATAATTTCCTTCTCCGTCCGTGAAAAGTCCCAAAAATCCCAGATCTTTTGAGTTTTTCTTCCATACAACAGGCTTTGCTAGATTTTCTAAATGTTTTATCAGCGCGGAAAGGTTTTCGCGCGAATCAAAGTTTTCTTTGTGCGGAATTTTGCGGGAAAAAGCGCCGTCTACGTCTAAAACCGGCGCGAGAGAGAGAATAAGACTTAGTTTTTCTCCCGCAAGAAGATAATATTGATTTTTTACCGTAATTTTTCCCTTAATACTCTTATGAATTCTTTCGCCCGATAAATTATTTTTTATGTGTTCAAGTTTTTCCCACGGAAGAATTACCGTTTTCTTTCCTTTTACATTGTCAATTTCAAAAACTTCGCCTGAAATTTTAATGTTGTTGGTAAAATCGCGCGTTTTCTTTTGTTTTTCGGGTCTGTCGGCGAATTTTCCGTCCGCGTCGCCGGAGA
>Ga0268262_10002604_pt1 | contig 20651 bp, 18 predicted proteins | sample TergutNc150P3_FD_190354 | JGI IMG/M metagenome (GOLD analysis project Ga0268262, IMG submission 190354) | Nasutitermes corniger P3 segment gut microbial community from laboratory colony in Florida, USA - Nc150 P3 (SPAdes) (version 2) | ecosystem: Host-associated > Arthropoda: Insects >... | reverse complement strand
TAAATTGCCATATATGGAAAAATTAAAAAATAAACATATAGAAAATATTGAAATTTTAGAAAAAAATCAATTAAATCCTAATTTAATTTTTATGACAACTTATTTGGTGTTTAGGGCTGTATTAGGCAAATTAATGACATTAAATAATTTAACTCAACCAGTAATAGATAAAATAAATACATTATTTATTGACATATTCCCTAACGAATTACCTGATATTTTTAATAATGGGATTTTTATACAATCAAAAAAATCTGTTTTATTTGATAACGTAAATAGAATAGTTATATATCGTGAAAATTATAACGAAAAAAATGGACTTCGTATTTTCCTTTTTTGTAATAATGGTTATTTTTCTAATGCTTCAATAGCTTATTCATCAATTTTAGGGAAAAGTATTGATGAAATAGATAATTTGGAATTACAAGGGAGGAATAAAAATATAAATGTAACTCTGTATAGAAAAGCTTTACTTTTTTGTTTTATATTTGCAATTTTAATTAAATCAGAAAATACTCCTATTACAATGAAAGATACAAATAAATCAGATAATATAAAGAAAAATAAAACTTTGATAGAAAATAAGAAAACTGAAGGGTGGATAGAAAGAACTATATATATAAATAGTAAATATTTATCAAAAGATAATAAATTAATACATAATACTCTCTATAAAAATGATAAAATTTTAAAAGAAGTAAAAGTATCTGCGTATTTAAGACGTAAGCCGCATAGTGAAGATGAATATATTTATATTGATAGTTTTACTTCTACTAGGTGGGTAATTGAGGGAAATAAAAAAATTACATACTATTTAAAATAAGAATATCTAATATGTGCTATTAAGATGTATGCCCAATAAAATACTTGAGGGGTTTTGGGATGCCGCAAAAGCGGCTTCTTAAAAACGAAATTGACGTGACGACGTAAGTCGGCATGGGACGAAACAAGCACCCATAGGGTGTAGATGAATAATTCTACAAGTCCATGCGCTAAACAGATCATTAAAGACGAATAAATGAGGCGAGATTTATCAAGAGGGGAATCTTCACCCTTCGGGTTCGGTTGAGGTTCTCGCCGTCTGCGCCGATTTTTTCCCCGACACAGCAAAAAAAAGCACCGCATAAGCGGTGTGTATCAATTAATGCCACACGCTGAGAGTACAAAAAAATTCCGCAGTCCTCAATAAAAATAAGGTCACCTAAAGTTGATCTTGCTTTTATAACAGACAGCGGCATTTATTGGTACTACGCTATGCGGTATTAAGAGAAACTTTCGCCGCTTTGCGGCTCGGTTGAGGTTCTACACGGCTACGCCGCGCGTTTTTTAGCGGGTTTGTGGTAAAATTCAAACATATCTGACAGCGCAAGTTTTCCTATTTTTTTAACGCGGCGGTTTTTGCGTCAAGCGAGTTTAGAATAGCTTGGAGTTTTTCTTTTTCGATTAAGTCGATAAGGCGCGCTTCCGTGTACCTTTTGGCTTCTTCGGTGTATTGTCCTACGGTGATGCAAACCCCCTTGCCGGCTTTTACCTCTTTTAAGTGCGAATGAAAATCCCTGACAATCAGTTCTCCTATGGAGCCTTGAGTTCTGATAAAACGGAACATTATTAAATCCTGCCATTTTATTGTGTCAACTTCGGCAAGAATATCCGCCCATTCGGTTTTGTTTACAGTTATATTCACTATTTTTACTTTTGATCTGCCGTAATAGGTCATGACAATTTTTCTGCAAATAGCGACAAAGTCCGCCGATGAACCCATCAGGAAGGCTTGAAGATTGCGGTTGGCGTTTAATTCAATATATTTGCCTAACAGAACAGTAACGTCCTTATATGAAGGGTTGTCATGCTGAAGCTGTTTTAAATGTGGAATCGCTTTGCTTATATCGTTCATTTTAATCAGCGTTGTGGCAAGTTTATAGCGAAGTTCAGCTAATATGTCAACTTTAATATTTGCGTGCCTTAACCCGATTTCAAAATCCTGAATCGCCGCTTCATACTGCCTTGTATCAAGATGAATGGTTCCCGCGCTAAGACAGCAAGTCGGCCCCATTACCGGATCGGCGCGCAGGTGGTTATAAATACGCAGGGCTTGTTCAATCTGATTCGCCTCGTGATAACATTCCGCCAAAGTATAAAGCGATTCTTTGTCCTCCGGCGCAAGGTCTATTGCCTTTCGGATAAACGCCATCGCTTCTTTTGGTTTTTTTACTCTGAAAAGGGAATGCCCCAGACTGCGTAAAACGGCGGGATTTTCGGGGTCCTGTATGCGCGCCTGCTGTAAAAGCTGGATTGCTTTTTCGTAATTTTTCCTTTCAAACTCAAGAGAGCCTAACTCGTAATTTACTTCAAAATTATCCTGTCTGTACGACCTTGCCGATAAAAATCCTTTATAGGCCTGATCCAGCATATTAAGTTTTCTGGCTGAAATACCATATCTAAGATAAACTTCAAAATTATCAATTCCCGGTATGGTTTTTGTCGCAACGATTTGCTCTATCAAAGATTCATAAATTTTCATCGCTTTTTCCCAGCTTTGATCGTCAAAATGGGCGGTTGCCAATATATATAAAGCTTCCGGATCATTCGGGTTTTGGGCGAGCCGTTTGTTTGCCTCTTTTACCAGCTTATCGCGGTCTTTGCCTAGTTTTCCTGTCCCTAGCGAGCCGCGAGTAGAATTTACTATAAATAAAATGATTGCTCCAACAAATACAAGAGCAGCAATTCCTAGAATTACGGGAATCATACAATATATTATCGGTTATTTTTATCTTTTTTGATACAGGTTCGGCGGTAAATAAGCTATAATTTGCATAAAAAGACTAAAAAAATTACAATTTGGAGGGGTAATCCCCTTGACAGAAGGCATTTCTGTTGTATAAACTTAAAAAAAGAACTTTTTTTAAGCAGACTAGAAAGGAGCTTGTTCAATGGCGTCAAACATTGGCATTAAAATTGCCAACGGTGAATTCTACCCCATCATGGAAGAGAATTCTTCTATAAAAAAACGAATAATACTTACCACAGTTCATGATAACCAGCCTAGCGTTCAAATTGATCTTTATAGAAGTCCGGCAAATACAATGCCCGACGCCCAATATATTGGCAGTCTTGTTGTTGAAAACATAAAACCCAAACCCAAAGGAGAACCTTCAATCGAAATGGTGATTTCTTCCGACTCAGACGGGGAAATCGTCGCCGAAGCCGTTGATCTTGACACAGGAGCCGGCGGCGAACATTGCATACTGACTGTTTCCTTAAAATCCCTTGATGAGTCTTCCCGTGATATAACTATTCCTGATTTCGCGTTGGAATCAAACGAAGAACCGCCTTCAAGTTTGTATCAACGCGCTAAAAAGGTACGGCAAAAAGACGTTTCTTACACATGGATTCTTGTTCTTATTATTGTTTTTGTTGTTTTAGGGCTTATCGCAGGCTGGCTGTTCATATTTGACGGAATGGATGTTGTCAATTCAATTGTAAATAAGACATCCTCTGAAAAAGTTGTTAAACATCTGCCTGTTAAGGAGCCGACGGAACGCGTAAAAAAAACGGAGCCTGTAAAAAAACAGGAGCCGGAAGCTGTCAAAGAGCCTGAGACTGTTAAAGCGGCAGAACCTGCTAAACCGGCCGAACCTGTTAAGCCGACCGAGACTGTTAAGCCGGTTGAGCCCGTTAAGCAGACTGAGCCTGTTCAACAAAAAGTTGAGCCAGTGCCTGTGATTCAAGCGCCGGCTACCGCGCCAGCGCAAAGACCGCAACAGAAAGGAAAAACCCGCAATCCGCCGGTTGCGTCATATAAAGTTCCGACTACTATCCCAAGAGAGGGCGTAAACTACAGAATTCGATGGGGCGATACTTTATGGGATATTGCGGAAGCGTTTTACCGTAATCCTTGGCTTTATCCCAGAATTGCCAGACATAATAACATTAGAAATCCGAACCTGATTATTTCAGGAAGAACAATACGGATTCCGCCTAGGAACTAACCTTGTTTCACTTATTAAAGCTTCACGCTTTCCTTTTGCTGTCCGTGCTGGTTTTCTCTTGCGCATCGCAGGTTCAAAAGGACGCTAACGTTTATTATCTGGGACTGCTGGATAAATCAGTTGCAGAGAAAGTCAAATTGTTTGAAAAATCTCTTTTCAGTCCCAATGAATATATCAGGCAGGCGTCGGCGGAAGAACTTGCGATTTTAATGTCGCAGGGAAGAACCTTTTCCCGTAAAATAACGGAAACTGTCCGCCGCGAATTATCCGGCTTTTGGGCTGAAGCGTTTAACATTGTTTCCGCGCCTGACAAAGAAAAAGCTCTTTCGTTTTTTTTTAGGTACGAGCAAAACTCGGCGTCTTTTACAGAAGCCATACGTTTTATCATAGGCGAATACGCGAAAAAAGAAATTATTTTTTCTGAACAGGAAATGGCTGCAATTGAGGGGCATTATTTTGTTTCCGGTCTGCGTTACAATGAAGCGTTGAACGCTTTCCGCGCTTTCCAGACGGACGGCGCATGGGCGGAAAAAATCCCTGAAATTTTTGTCCGGCATCCCGCGCTGATAAGCGATTTGGGCAAAATTTTTCAGTATACGCAATCAAGCGCGGAAGGGCTGGCTCTTTTTTTACAATGGCTGGCAGACAAGAATTTGCCTTCTGAGGTGCAATTCAGGCTTAATTTTTACGCCGGACGGATCGCGCGCCGCATAGGCGGGCAGAACGCGAAGAGTATTTCGCTTTTTGAGCAAGCGTTGGCTTTCGCTCCGGACGCCGAGCAGGCTGACGCATGTATTTGGTATATTCTTGATTTGACAGTAACAGGATCAACAAACTCCTTTTTTGAACGGCTGACGAAATTTATTCCTGATTGGCACAAAGCCAGTTATTACAGCGATATTTTAGAAAGATTACTGCATAAACTTGTAACTGAGCGCGATTGGAATAAAGTTATAAAAACTTATAATATGATACAGAACACGGACGCGGTTATTCCCAGAATCAGTTACGCAAGGGTAATAGCCCGGGCAATAGAAAATAAATATCTGTCAGCCGCTGATTCGCGCCTTGCCGCGCAAATTATTGACGCTGAATCGGCGGACGCGCTTGCTTTTTACCGTATCGCCTATGATATCGGCGTTGTTTCTTCTATACCGTCTTTTATTTACCGTTCACAAAGCGCGGAAGTTTTAAATAAACCGTTTTTAGAATTTACCGAAGAAAAGGAACTCGAAAAAAAGGATTATTCCCCATTACTGCAATTTATCATGGGTTTTTTTGAAAATAACGCCGTTGATTTTTTGCTTCCGCAAATAAGAGAACTGGAAAAAAATCTGACAGTTGAAGAATTGCGCGTCGTAGCGAAGGCTTTCCATGATGAGGGTATTTATACGCAATCTATGCGGATTGCCTCATCATATATGTTCAGAAACGGTTACAGCAGAAACAAGCGCGATTGGGAGATGATGTTTCCCCGTCCGTATCTTGAACTGGTAGAGAAGTACGCGAAGGAATACGATATTTCGCCTTCGCTCCTTTACGGGCTTATCCGCTCGGAAAGCGCGTTTAGGGAAGCGGTGGTTTCCCACGCCGGAGCGGTCGGCTTAATGCAGTTGATGCCGAGGACGGCGAAGGATATGGCGGAACGCCTGAAACGCGAAGGCGGTCCCGATTATTTTAATGAAGACGGCGTTGTTGATTCTACAAACCCCACCTTGAATGTTCATATAGGCACTTATTATTTTAAATACTTACAGGATTATTTTGACAATACAGTCCTGGCGTTGATGGCTTATAACGGCGGACAGAACAGAATCCGCAGATTGCATTCCGCCAGCAACCTGCCTATTGATCTGTTTGTGGAAACAGTTCCAATCTACGAAACTAGGGATTACGGCAAGAGGGTTCCGGCCGCTGCGAGGATTTATCATGAGTTGTATTACAAGGATCAGTAGTTTCAGTTTTCGAGAGTTCGGCGTCTGTTTTTAATTCAAGGCGTTCTTCGTCATCAAACCAGTGTTCATAAGTATATTGACCGAATTTTTTACCGCCGAATACCCAAGCCATGAATTTAGCGTATCACTGCAAAAGAGCGTTTTCAAGCTGAACGCGCGGATTGCCTTTTTTTGTAATTTTCTTCGCGGCGCGGATAAAAGAGGGAAGGTTCTTTCCTGAGCGTTCATAGAGTTCCGCGTAAAAATTATCCTCCGTGTGGTATAGCCTGTAAAGTTCAAGATACGCGTTGTTAATGGGCAGTTCCGCAAAACCCCTGTAATTATTGCTTGAAAAACGGCTGTCATATTCGGCCGTAAACCGCTCTTTCGCGGCGTTAATAATCCGTTCTTTTTCGGCTAATATTTCTTCCCTGCCAATACCGCTCGCGTACAGGACTTCAAGCTCCGCGATCAATTCCTGAATAAAAGCGACGTAATTTTGGCTGTCTTTGTCTGATGTAAAGATTTTCCGGTATTCGTCTGAATCTTCCCCGTATCGCTTTGCTATGAAAAGCCTTGCCCCCTCACTGCCGATAAATTCCGCCAATTCTTCATTGAATTTAACCTGCCCTTTTATAAAAATTGTGGCATGGACAAGTTCATGAATGATTAAATCAGCCAGCCTTGCAGGGGAATAATCCGTCATATAGGAATAAAGAGGGTCCCTGAACCAGCCCAGCGTGCTAAAAGCGTCTACTGCGCGAATCCAGACATCAAGGTCTTTTTTCTGCAGTTTAGCGCGCTCTTTACGCGCGTCCTCAACATTGAAAAAACCCTTGTATGGCATACGTCCCACAACGGGAAAATTCCACTCGTGGCGGCGGAATGAGTCTTTGGCGGAGGCGGAAACAACCGCCGCAAGGTAGTTTCTGTCAAGTTTTACAAAACGCGTGTAATTACGGCTCTCTTTAAGCCCCAATTCGTCCATTGCAAAGGCGCGAATTTCCTTAACAAGCTGTATAAAATCCTCATTATCAGTCTGTTCAAGGGGGACTGCCTGATTCAGATAGCCCAGCAAGACTGCGCCTTGTTTTAATGAGTAACAGCCTGATAATCCAAACAGCGCAAGGAGGATTAAAAAGGCTGATATAACAGGCAAAACAGGAAACAAAAACGGGCAATTTTCCGTATTCATACTCAATTCTCTTGAATTTTATTTATTATTATTTTATTATAGCCAAATGAAGATTTTCCAAAACTAACCGAGTTTTTGAAAAGGCTCAAATAGCTTTAATTAGAGTCTGTCTATAATGTGGACACATTATAGACTCGGACCAAAGGTCCGCGACTAACTAAAAAATCGTATTTTCTTAGCCTTAAGGCGAGAAAATACATCGGACTAAAGTCCGCGGTCTGTCCGCAAAGTAACCGACTTTGTGGACAGACACTATTTAATCAGTAGGAGGTACATATGTCAAGACCAATAACATTGTTTTCGGGGCAGTGGGCTGATATATCGTTTGAGAAATTTTGCGAAAAAGCAAAATCTTTTGGTTATGAAGGAGTTGAAATTGCCTGCTGGGGCGATCATCTTGAATTAAAAAAAGCGGCGACTGATCTAAAGTATGTCGAAGAAAAGAAAAATATACTTAAAAATTACGGTCTAAAAGTTTGGGCTTTTGGAACCCATATATTTGGACAATGTGTCAGCGACGTCCACGACCCCCGTTTGGACGCTTTTGCGCCTTCAAATCTTGCCGGAAAAGGCGAGGATATTCGCAAGTGGGCTATTCAAGAGATGAAGTACGCCGCCGCCGCCGCGAAAAATTTTGGCGTAAAAATTGTTACCGGTTTTATGGGAAGCCCAATTTGGGCTTATTGGTACTCCTTTCCCAAAACCACGGAGGAAATGATCAATGAAGCTTATGCGTCGGTAATAAAGCATTGGACGCCGATTTTTGACGAGTTTGACAAAAACCAAATAAAGTTCGCGCTGGAAGTTCATCCGGCTGGAATCGCGTTTGACTATTACACGGCCGAACGCCTGTTAAAAGAATTTAAGAACCGCAAGACGCTTAATTTTAATTTTGATCCGTCCCACCTTATCTGGCAGGGCGTTAACCCTCAAATTTTTATCAGGGATTTTCATAGGCAGATTATTCACGTCCATATTAGAGATTCTGCCGTAACTCTGGACGGCAAGTCCGGACTGCTTGGCTCTTTTCTTAGTTTCGGCGATGTCAGGCGCGGATGGAATTTCCGTTCGCCCGGGCACGGAGACGTTGATTTTGAAAATATTATCCGCGAACTGAACGCGATTAACTATAAGGGGCCGCTTTCTGTTGAATGGGAAGATTCAGGAATGAACAGGGAAACCGGCGCGAAAGAAGCCTGCGAATTTGTAAAAAACATAAATTTTTCGCCTTCTGACGCGGCTCTTGATGACGCGCAAAAAACGGAGTAGTAATTTGAATTTTGACCGCGAACCACACGAACTTTTAGCCCGGTATTTTATCGCTGTTCGTTTTGGTTCGTATGGTTCGCGGTTAAATCTTTTGAAAAGTTGGTTTTGAGGACGATTAACTCAGCTGGAGAGTGCTACCAAGCGACCTTGCGGTCGCACACTGTAAAGAAAGGATTTACTGCCAATAATCTGACCACTCTGAAGTGGTCAGATTATTGGCGGCAGTGACACCCGGTAGAGGCCACTGAAATATTTGAAAAGTTGGTTTTGTGGGCGATTAACTCAGCGGGAGAGTATTACCTTCACACGGTAGGAGTCACTGGTTCAATCCCAGTATCGCCCACAAAATTAATTTTGTCGGATTTCTTTATATAGCATTGCCATGCCAGTAAAATGGCTTATCCTTTTATGTCTACCAATGAGGCTTTGTTTGAGTTGCTGTATGCGCTTCTGCCGCTTGCGGCGTATGGGTTGTTTCGCAGAGTCTTTATTTCCTGGCGGAGTTCCAACATTCGTTTTGAGAGCAATTCCTTGTTCTTTGTTGATCTCATAACGGCTTCGTTTTTTAAATTTTCAAGCGACGCTTTAAGAGTAGGCACTTCTTCCTGACCGCCTGAATTTTCCAGCTTGATTGGCGGCTGTGAACGGCCGTGTTCAGAGACTACGGCATTATACATTTCCTCAAGCGGATCAATAACTTTTTGGATAGAGAAAATATCGGCGACTATTTTTTCTTCGATTTCCACATAAGTTAAAAGGTCTTCGGCGCTGCCCGATTCAATAACATTTTGCTGTTTGTCCAGTAAATCAAGATATGCTTTAAAACGTTCCCTTTGTTGAGATAACAGGATTTTAAACCGTTTTAAAATTGCCACCCTTTGGGCAAGCTCCGCAGAGTCAATTTTTGCCGTTGTGGTTTTTTCTTCCGCAATAATCGCCATATTCCCCTCCCTAATTCAATTTAACCGGCAATGTTAAGCCCTACTGCCTCGCGGTTTGGATTTTCGGCTGTTTTTTGGTTTGCAACCGTGCTCCATGCGTTTCTAAGGTCTGAAAGCAAATCTTTTACAGTCAACATTCTGTTTAAATCCTGATTAATATTCGCTTCTACAAGTTCCCTGTTAAACCATGTATAAATGGAAAACAGGTTTTTTGAGATTTCACCGCCTTGATCAAAATCCAGTGAAACCGTCAATTCGGTAATGATTTCCTGAGTCTTCATTACGGCTTTGGATATTTGCTCAATTCTGCCCGGGTCCCTTTTTTCGCCTATGTTCTTTTGCAGAATTTCCGCCGCGTTGGTCAGCTGTTTTACCGCCTCGTCGTAGAGCATGACTATAAGATGCCCCTGACCGGCGGTTCTTACTTTGGTTTCTTTATATGATAGTGAAGCGTTTTTATATGACATTATTCCCCTCAATCAAATATCGGCATTTTTTCATTTTTCATTAAGCTTAATATAACATTTTTTTTATCTTAAGGAAAGATTAAGCCTGCGGTCTAATGGCCAAAAGATGGCGTTCTTCGTCAAGAAAAGGCGTTGTATAGGGAGTTATTTCCCAATTTTTGCAGTTTTTTTGTAAAGGTAACATTTCCGCTTCGATTTTTTCGCGCCTGCCCTTGTAGGCGGCTATGACGCCTCCCGGAGCGCAGACGTTAAAAAGAGTTTTAAGCAATTTCGGTTCCAGCGGTTTAAAGGCGCGAAAAGTTACAAGGTTAAAACGCCCGTTTCCGGCTTTTTCCAATTCGCTTTCCTCCACATTAACGTTGGAAAGAGACAATACCGCCTTTGTATTAAATAAAAATCCCGTCCTGCGCGCCATACGCTCAATAAGCGTAAAATTGCATTGGGGCAGGGCAATTGCAAGAGGAATGCCCGGCAGGCCCGCGCCCGAACCTGCGTCCGCTATTTGAATGGCATTTTCCGCGCGGATTTTTTTAAGCAGTCTGATAATTATTCCAAGCGGCGCAAGCGAATCAAGCATATGTTTTATAACCAGTTCGTTTGTATCGCTTGTTCCGACAAGGCCGTATGCTGAATTAAAAAGTTCAATTTCTTTTATGTAATTACTAAGGAGCGTGATAATTTTTTCGCGGCATGGCGCGATGAGGTTTTTTATTTCCTCATCGCTTTTACAAAGGATGTCAATACCGTCGGATAAAATATTTTTTCCGTCCATCGCTTAAATAAAATGCACCAGATTTTTTTCCTCGATAAAGCCGTTTGCCCGCGCCAATATATACGTGCAGAAAGCGTTGAGCATTACGTCGATAAACGCGCCGACGGCTATCAGATAGAAAGCCATCGGTTTTAAAATCAGGTAACCGGCGTGGTATTCGCCGTTGCTGTAGACAAGGCAAAGAGCGGCTAACGCGATAAACGCCCCATCGCCGGGATGACGCGCAAGAACGAATGAAATTAAAAAAGCGTAAAAGCCGATAGTGAATAAATCAATCATGCCGATTCTTAAATACGAATAAGATTTAATAATGACGATAAACGCCGCCGCCGCCACCATTGCGCTTCCGCACCTGCAGAAAGTTGTAAACAGCGGCAGGGATATTGCGCTTGCCCTGCGCCTTATGCCGAAATTTTCTTTTGAATGGCGCAAAAGAGCCGGAATTGCAAAATTAACGTCTCCGGAAAAGAAAGCCGCGATTGCAGGACCAAGAAAACCGTACAGGACAAGCCATGGATTTGTTTTTGGTTTTAATAAATACAGGAAAAAAGGCATTATGCCAAAACATAAAACAATACTGAATACTCCTAAAAGGACGATTAAATCTTTATAAACTTTCGCCTGCAATAAACCGTGAAAACGGACCGCCCAAAACGCGGCAAGCACGATTAATACAAACCCCAAAATTTCGGAGAAAAAAGAAGCGATATGATAGAAAATACGCGAAAGCGAATCCACTAGCGATATGACCGGTTTTGAATAGTTACGGTCATAATTTAAGCCCATGCCGAGAAAGAACGCAAATATACATATTGGAAAAAGATAAATACCGTCTTTTGCAAGCACGCTGAACATATTAGACGGGAAAATATCGGCTAAGTTGTCCCATACGTTTAAATCCAACGCTTCCAGCTGTTCAACTGTTTCTATTGGAACTCTGCCGGGCGTAAAAATGATTGTTACTACAATGCCTGTAAAGATCACAAAAACGGAAGCCGCTATGATGAACAGGATATTTTTAAAAAACATCGACCAAAATTGCTCGTCCATGCGCAGTTCATAAACCGCGATTGTAAAAGAAAAAACCAAAACGGGAACGACTGTATAACGCCCTATGCCAACGGCAAATTTTTCAAGCCATGAAAGGGCCGCAAAAACATTAGCGTTATCCGGCAGAAGAAAACCGATTATCATGCCCAAAATAGAACCAATTAAGAATTTAATCCATACTTTCATAGGCATAGAATAGCGTATTTTTGGATTTTATCCTAGTAGTCGGCAAATACAGTAATTTACGCAATATTAATTTTGGGAATTTTACGATAAAAATACAAAGAAAGAGAAGATTAATGTATATTCTGCCTTCCATTATCTTTGTAAATATTTAACTATTCCAATTCCTACAACCTAACAATATGCGCCGTAGTAAGCACCTCGTTCCCGCCTTCGGTAATAAGCACGTCATTCTCCAGCCGGCAGCCGCCAAGCAACGGGTCGTAAAGCCCCGGCTCTATCGTAAAAATCATTCCCGGCTGAAGTACCCATTCATTGTCGCTTGAGTTTCTTATTAAAGGGAATTCATGCTCCTGAAGCCCTATGCCGTGTCCAAGACCGTGCGGCATTTTTTTTCTTGACTTTGAGAAAAGCGCGTCTACAGCCTCCGCAACGTCCTTTGCGGGGCAATCGTTACGCGCCATTGAAATTGCAAGTTTAGCCGCTTTTTCTACAAGGGTGATAAGCTTCTCCTGCTTTTCGTTTAAATCGCGGGCAAAAGTGAGAGTTACGTCGGTGCTGTATCCGCCGAATTTTACTCCAAAGTCCAGAATGGAAAGACCCTGCCCGCCAAACGGGGCGCACGTCCAGCTTGGGAAAGCGTGAATGGCGAAACTCCTCTGCGGTCCGGCGGCAAGAGTCCCGAAACTTGTTCCTTCGCAATCACGCTTTCTCGCTTCCACCTCGATAAACAACGCCGCATCGGCTTCTGTTTTTATCTTACCCGATACAACATTTTTTTCCAGTTGATCAATTAATTCGTTTGTAATTCCTGCGGCTTTACGGATAATAGCGATTTCTTCTTCATCTTTGACGGCGCGTAAATTGTTTATTTCCGACGCGGCTCCGTTTTCCCTGCAAAGAACGTCATAGTCGGCAAGTTCTCCTACAAATTCAAGAAAGACAGGGTAGGGCGTAACAGACGGAATTTCAATTCTTGATCCTGAGGGAACGCCGAATTTTTTTGCGATAAGGGCGATAGCTTTGATTGGCTTTCGATCAAATTCATTGTAACTGGCGATCATAACCGGTGATTGCGCGGCGTAGAGTTTTGCAAGATTGACGTCCCATGCGGTAAGAATCGCTTTTTTTTCCGCGGAGAGAAAAAGAAGAGCGTCTCCCGGATGCCCAGTGAGCCAGCGGATATTTTGATCCCGCTTTGATTCGGAATCTTCCAGCATCAAAAGAAATATGCCCTCCTGAGCCATCCAAGCATAAATTTTTTCTAGCCGCGCGGAAAAGACTGAAGGATTTTTTTCCATGAAAAAACCTATCTTTTTTCCTTCATCTTTTCTTTTTCTTTGGTTATTTTTACTTCGAGTTTGTCAATCATCTCGTCTATTGCTTTTGTAAGATCAAAATCTTCTTCGGCGACATGAATAGACACGCCCCAGCGGAAATTTACCGTGGCTTCCACATTAAAATTTTTTTCTTTTTTTATTGTTATTAACAAATCTACAATCATATTTTCGGCGTTTTTAAGCCTGTCGATTTTTTTATTAAGGTATTCTTTTGCGTCATCGTGCAGTGAAAAATGTACAGCTTTAATATCCAAGTTCATTATGAACCTCCAAAAAATTAATTTCCGTTAAAACGACGCCTCAACGGGCGGACGGGCTAACGGATTACAACCTTCGGTTGTATGAGGAACCCATATCCAGTTCCTTTCTATATTTTGCCACAGTTCTGCGCGCTAACGCAATTCCTTTTTGACCTAAAAGAGCCGAAATTTCCTGATCCGAGAGAATACGGTTTTCATCGGAAATTATCTCTTTTATTATCTCTTTTACGCTTTCTTTGGAAAATTGCGATCTATTTGCGCCGGTTCCGCTTATTGAATTTGTAAAAAAGTATCGAATTTCATAAATTCCCCATTCCGTTTGCATATATTTGCCGTTTGCGGCGCGGGAAACGGTTGTTTCATGGAGATCAAGCGTTTTTGCAATGTCCGTAAGGGTTAGCGGAGCAAGGTATTTTGGGCCGTTTATAAAAAAAGCCCGTTGGAACTCAAGAACCGCGTTTGCGACCCTTATCAATGTTTGATTCCGCTGGCTTAAATGGCTGATAAAAAGCCGCGCCTCCCTGATGTTTTCTTTCGCAAAGTCCCTTGCCGCCTTGTCCGTACTGCCGATGAATTTTTCAAAATTATGATTTATGCCCAGAACTGGAAAAGCCTCGTCGTTCAGGTTGATTGTAATTCCGTCGCTATCCCTGACTACTTTGATGTCCGGCACGACATAGCGCACTTCGGCGGACGCGAACGCCCTGCCGGGGAAGGGGTAAAGTTTTTTTATATATTCGCAGATGAATTGCGCATCTTCTTCATTGACGCCTGTTTTTTTTGCGAGGACGCCGTATTTTTCACGGTCTACAAGATCAAGATTGTCCAGCACTTTTTCTATTACTGATATTTCGCAGGGAGCGTCGCCTGAAAGCGCGATCTGCGTAAGGAGCGATTCGCGGTAATTGCTTGTACAGCATCCGGCCGGCTCAAGCCCCCTTACCAATTCCATAGCTTCGTTAAGCCTTTGTTGGGGCGGGGCAAACAAAGTTTCCGGTTTTTCTTTATGAAAGCCGTCATCGTTTAAATTTTGAATGAGCGTTTCGGCAATTTTCCGTAATTCCTCATCGGCAGGTTCAAGCTGCAATTGGCGTAACAGGTGTTCCTGCAAAGTTTCAGGACGGGTAAGCGCGCCTTCTATAAAACGGTTGTGTTCTTCCGAAGCCTGAACGCCGCGCTGTCCCGGGTCTGACGTAGTTTCAAAATATTCATATACTTCTTTTTGCTGAGTCTCTTCTTCATCATTAAGAGTAACTGTGCTTTTATCCTCGACTAATTCCAGAGCCGGATTGCGTTCAAGTTCCTGCGTAATTCTTTCGCGCAATTCCACAGCCGGCAATTCCATCAATTTAATAGATTGAAGGAGTTGGGGATTCATCTTGAGGCGTTGTTCCTGCGCGAAGGACGGACGCTGGTACTGCATAACTATATAGTATATTGATATATGCCGTTTTGTGAATAACTAAAACTGAAGTTTTTAGTTGTCCCATGACATTAAATAAAAAATTTGATAAAATACTCTTATGAATTACCAACAGAAATTTAACCGGTTGGGGCTTGAAGTCCCTTTTATACTTCTGCCAAAGTCCGCGCAGTCTTCCTCGCCGGAGTTGGCAAAGTGGGCTGTAATCGCCTGCGATCAATTTACGCAGGATCGTGATTATTGGGAAAAAGCGAAAGCGGCAGCCGCAGGTTCGCCTTCTGCATTGAATTTAATTTTTCCCGAAGTATTTCTTGCCGATGACGGCGCGGAAAAAAGGATCGCGGATATACATTCTACAATGAGGCGTTACTTGCAAGAAAATGTTTTTTCTCAACCTAGGCAGGGATTTATTTACATTGAAAGAGACACCCCGTATCAGAAAAAAAGGCGCGGTTTAATCGCGGCGGTTGATTTGGAACAGTACGACTGGCGTCCGCAGGCGCGTCCGTTAATCCGCTGTACGGAAGGAACAGTGCCCGAGCGACTGCCTCCGCGAATGGATATTCGCAGAGCCGCGCCTCTGGAACTTCCCCACGTTTTACTGCTCATTGACGACGACAAAGAGAGCCTTCTGCCAGTCATCGGCGATCAGGTAAAAAATACAGCTCCCTGTTACAGTACTCCGTTAATGCTGGATTCCGGTAATGTAACAGGCTGGTTTCTGGATATTGACAGCGGCGGAAAATCGGAAACAGCGTCATTTATTACGGAAAAATTTGACGAGCTTTATAAACGTTCTGCCGGGCGTTACGGCGCGGAAGGGAAACCTTTCCTTTTTGCGGTAGGAGACGGCAATCATTCTCTTGCGGCGGCAAAAGGGATATGGGAAGAGTATAAAGCGGAACATTCAAAAACAGGAGACGGGCTTCCCGTTCACCCGTGCCGTTACGCGCTTGCAGAAATAGAAAATATTTATGATCCTGCGATTCAGTTTGAGCCGATACACCGCCTTGTTTTTGACGTTGGTTTTGATGAGACAGTAAAGATTCTTTCCGCCCTGCCTGATTATTCCTGCCGTTCCGTGAACAGCGTACAGGAGCTTTCAAAGTTGTGCGCGAAAGAACCGCAAAAGCCGGCCGCGAATCATTTTGGCGTTATCTCGCAAGGACGTTACGCGCTTATCGAAACCTCCGCTGAAGGCATAGCTACCGCCTGTCTTCAGCCGCTGTTGGACAAATACGCCAAAGACAATCCCCAGTTAATTGACTATATCCATGACGAAGAAGAGCTGTTTCGCTTGTCCGGCGAGGGCGGAAAAGCGGATTCAGGCAGAAAGGCGGCCGGCCTTTTACTGCCGCCTGTCCAAAAATCAGGGCTTTTCGAGACTGTCGCCCGGCTTGGCCCTCTGCCTAGAAAGAGTTTTTCTATGGGACATTCGGTTGAAAAGCGTTTTTATTTTGAATGCAGGGAATTGTTTTAACGTAAAAACTTATAAGAAAACCGCCCTTTTCCAAAAACTGAAGTTTTGGAAAATCCTCAATTTTAAAAATTTCATTTTTTTAAGGTTCCTACAATTAAAGTTTGATTTTTTTTAAGGATTATGATATAATATTTGTATGTTTTATCGTAATAAAAGATTTTTTTTGTTTTTTACGCTTATATTATCATCTTTTTGCGCTGTTTACGCCCAAAGGGTTCCCATTGTAGGAGTTACAATATTTGATACTACAGGAGGCGGAGTCAACGCCGCTGAGGCCGCTAATTTAACCAATAAAGTAATTTCTGAATTAACTTCATGGGGAACTCTGAATGTTTTACGCACTGCGGAAGGCTCTGAATATTTTATCCGCGGCACGCTTTCCAGAACCGGCGGTAATTTTGTTTTGTCGGCGTCAACGGTGAACTCAAGCACCAGACAGACATTAAATGAGTATTCAGAGCAGGGACGCGCAATAAACGATATTTCCATTGTAAATCTTTGCGCTAAGGCGGTTGAAAAAGTTCCCCTGCCGAATTATTTATTGGGAACATGGCAGTCTACAATCAATATGCCGGACGGTCCTGTTGTCTGCCTTATGGAATTTAGAACCGACAGGAGCGTTAGGGTGGAAAGATATGATACGTGGGAACACAAACAAAATAACGCCCTGCGGTATGAAGGATTCGGAAAGGGCAGTTATTCCTATGTGGGATACGCGAACAGGGTCATTACTGTAAATTCCCATCAAGTCAGAATAGACGCGGTGGTAGGCTTTAATTTGGCGTTGGAAGAAACTCTGCCGGAGCAGACAAACGTAAATATTCGGGGAATAAGCGTTGTGTTTAACGCGGATAAAACAACTTTTGAAATAGTCAACGGATCGCTGTTATGCGGAAGAAATTTTGACGGACCTGCCGTTTATCCCGCCGCTGTTATCGGCTTTTCGCAGTTTGCAAAAATCCGTTAGGTAATTTAAGGATGAAAAAATGACAAAGAACAAAAAAAATTATTTTTGCATAATGATATTTTTTCTTTTTTCTTTGACATCTCTTACGGCGCAGGCGCAGCAGAGAACGGCGCAGAGATCAGACAGAATAGACATGGAAAAAGTTCTTGTCGGAGCCGCGCCGGTTTGGGAAACTAACATTAATGACACGGTTCGCGGAGTTCCGCATTTGCAGGCAAGTTCTGTTGTTCTTGTCGGCCAGAACGGAAGCGTTAGGTCATTTTTTATGAGCGGCACGCCTCTTTGGGATTTTAACGCGAGAGGGACGGCTGTTCAGCATATTGCGCGTTCTTATGAAGCGGCTACTTATGTCTGCAATACGGATGGCGTTTTTATGGCGATAAACCGCGTAGGGCGCGAATTGTGGCGGTTAAAACTTGACAGGCCTATTACGCATTCTCCGGTTATAGGCTGGGACGGAAGAATTTTTATAACTGTTAATTCCATAATGACCTGCCGTACCGCGTCAGGGAATTCGCTTTGGACAATAGATTTGGGAAGCCCTGTCGCTTTTCCGCCTCTTCTTGACAGGACGGGCAGCGCGGCGACCGTTCTTCAAAATATGGATTTTGTTAAAATAAACCAGTTTAGCCAGACGGAACGCATTAAGCTGGACAGGCTTCCCGTTTTAATCGTTTCTTTAAATGAAGGGGACGTAAAAAGTTATGTGCTGATGTATCAGTCGGGCGATATGGAAAAAATTGTTTTTAACGAAAAAGCAAAAGCCGGAAGCGCGCTTTCAAAATCAACAATAAGAAGGCTTTCCGGCCAGCCTGTAGCCGCCGCGAGCAGGGAAAACCGTTTTGCCGTAACGCTGAGGGACGGAAAAGTGCTGTGTTTGGATTCTGGCGGCAGTGTTCTTTGGACAAGAAACAGCCATGAAGCCGTGGAGGAAAGAGGAACCGGCAATATTTCTTTTGAACAAACGTCAATGATGTTTGATGAAAGGGGCGTTTATACATTAACAATACGCGGCGTCAGTTCTTTTTCTTCGGAAGGAAGACGCCGTTTTGTACACAGGTTAAGCACGGAATGTTCAGGCATTCCGGCTTTAAGCGACGAAGGCATACTTTACGCCTGTGGAAGGGATAATATACTGCGCGTTTACAAAATTGACGTAAGAGGGCGGACTATACCCCGGCATAGATTTTACGGTCCTGAACCGGAAGGAACTTATGGAATGGGCAACCCTCCGCCTTCGCCGTGGGTGGGACAGCAAAGCCGTTTTCATGACGTTGAACAGGACAGAACTTACGAGCAGATTTCATCCGTTATTCAAAGCGGGCAGATCGGAGAAAATGAACCTGTCTATGTCGCGTATATTATGGAAATGGTAGGCTTTTTCATTGGCAATCCGCAATATTCCAGAGTGCGCCCCGACGTTAAACCGGAACAACGCATCAGGCTTATAAAATTACTGGCTCTTGTCGGTTCAAGGGAAACTGTTCCCTTTTTGTGGAATATATTTGATCTTGACCCCGAACCTGCGGTGCGCAGAGCCTGCGCCGACGCGATTGGACTTATCGGCGTAGACCCAACGGGAAGATCGTTCTATTCATATAATTATCTGCTTTCCCCAAATAACCCCAACAATGATCCTCAGCTTGTTTTGGCGGCCGCGTCTTCAATCGCTAAACTTTGCCGTTTTTCCGGTCCTCCGCTTGCGCCGGAAGGGATTCGCGTATTACGCTATTTTTCAAATTTGAATACAGTGCCTAACCGCGTAAAAGAACAAATACGCAATGAGCTTGACGGGCTGTTTAGGGAAGGCTTGGATAGAGTGCTTGAGTAGTGCTTTAAATGTTAGTTTGATTTTTCCTAAGAATTTTCACACAAAGGACACTAAGCAAGAGAAGAGCATAAAAAAAGAGAAGAAAAAGCTTGGACAACCACCTAAAACCTGCCTCAACTTACAAATATTAATGTTATTTAATACGTCTTTTAGTACCAAAAAACGCCGCATATTCTTTTGAGGTATTCTTCTAGCCATTATAAATCGCATTTTGGGGACGATCTTGAGGTAGATAATCTGCCGGAATTTATATTTTAGCTTTGCGCATGAACGGCAGTCAATTCATTGCGAAGCAGTGAAGCAATAATTTCTGAAGGCAGTTTTCGTGAAGCTATCGCTTTTGCGTTAAGAATTTTAGCGGTAGCTTCATCAAGGCAAACAACTTGAGAACTTTTACGAGAAAAGAAACCTGTCCCAGTATGACCAAGTGTTGGAACAGTATCGGTTAGACGTTTGTCAAGTTCCGCATATTCTTCTTCAGTCATGTCACGCATAATTATTCCTCTTCCTCTATTTGGGCGGCTATTTTGTTACGCAATTCCATTGCATGAAATACCTTAATCGTTTTATCGTCAATAATATTATAAAAGACTTCCATTGGATTTGAACAGTATCAAACCCAATGATAACATATATATCATCTTCTCCTTTTAGAGTATCCTCATATATTTTGTCTCAATTGCCCGTTCTATATCGTCTTGGGTATATCCATGCTTGAACGCCGATGGGGTATATAAAATTTTATCTGACATCGTTTCCTTGTTGTATATTAAGTATACCCCATTTTTAAAAAAAAGATAAGAAAAATTTCAAAAAATGAGGATTTATACAAGGGAAGATAAATTCGACCGTTTTAACAGTCCGATAACAGCTTTCGCCGCCGAAATGTCATCGGCAAATTCTTCATCTTCATAATAAAATTATAATTTAAAAAAATCTTCATGCATTGTTATTTCATATAATATTTCTTGTGTTCTGTATTTTTCAGGAACAAATCGAAGAACCTCTGCGTCATTCTTCACTGCTTCAAAGCACATTTCTGTTGACTTTAATTCGTCAGGAACATCTTGAAGAACCTCTGCATCATTCTTCACGGCCTTAAGACAGAATTCTACTGTTTTGAGAATCTCTTCTTTACTATTGTCAATCATTATCGCACAATCCTTTTTTCTCTTTGTGATCTTTGTGTGAACTCTTATTAAATTATTTCTTTAGCACAAATTATCACAATTGAGCAATAATTTCTGCTGACAGCCCCGTAACAGCTTGTATTTGTTCAATCAAAAAACCCATTGTTTTCATTTTTCGAGCATTTTCTATGTTGGTTTCATCACGTCCTTCTTTACGTCCTTCTTTAAGCCCTTCTTTAAGCCCTTCTTTAAGCCCTTCGTTACGACCTTCTTCAAGTCCTGTTCGTTTGGCGTGCGCCATGTGGCTTTGATAGTCTAGTGTACTGTAAAATACAGACAACGATATGATAATATGCTAAAATGGAGGCATGAAAGCACTACAGCCACAAGTAAATGAAGAAGACAAAGAGCTAATGGAAA
>Ga0268262_10002603_pt1 | contig 20653 bp, 7 predicted proteins | sample TergutNc150P3_FD_190354 | JGI IMG/M metagenome (GOLD analysis project Ga0268262, IMG submission 190354) | Nasutitermes corniger P3 segment gut microbial community from laboratory colony in Florida, USA - Nc150 P3 (SPAdes) (version 2) | ecosystem: Host-associated > Arthropoda: Insects > Digestive... | reverse complement strand
TGTCTTTAACATAAGTTCTGTGAACCCTCCATATAATTAAAATTGGTTAATAGATTTTTTGTATGATTGTCGTAAATAATTATACAGACATCATTTTGAAAGTGCAATAGGAAAAGGTTAGGTGGGGATAGTGGACTTGTGGAAAAAACCTGCAACAAGTTTAGGGTTGACTCATCGCATCTTGAACAACCTGCGCACCAATACGACCGCGATAGAAACCGTGAGCAACCCGGTAATTAATAACCCGCCGATTTTTGTGATATTTAGTCCCGTGTTCGGTGCCGTGATGGTGGGTGTGGAACCCGAATTCGTATTAGGATTTGGATTAGGACTCAATGTCGAGTTGGTGTATTCATAGGCACCCGCCAGGATTTGGGTTGAAGCACCGCTGCTGATGGCGATATCGACGAGCCCTGCACTGTGTGCGCTGATGATGCAGGTTAAACTTTTGCCGTCCGCTGCGACCTTGACGTTTGTGCAAGGTACAGGACTACCGGAGGGGTCGAAGGTGACGGTGTATTTTACAGTACCTCCGCCCGGCAAGGCGCTGCCCGTGCCGTCGAGAGAGCCATGGACGGCATTAATAAAAGTAGCGCTAGAATAAGAACTGATGCCGAGTTGACCGTAATCACCCCGTCCCCAGCAATACGCCTGATTATCCGAATCGAGAGCGCAAGCATGGTAGTTGCCGGCACTTATTTGGATCAGGGTTTTGCCGCCCAGACCACTGGAAGTATCGACAGGGGCAGGATTATATTCTGATGCGAAAAAGCCGTTGCCGAATTGACCGCTATCATTACTCCCCCAACAATAAGTTTGACCGTTTGAATCGATGGCGCAGGTGTGGCTAGTACCTGCACTTATTTGAGCTAGGGTTTTACCATTTAGGACGCCAGATGTGTCGACAGCGACAGGTACGAGACTCCCCGCGCCGGTATTATCACCGAGTTGACCGCTATCATTGCTTCCCCAACAATAAGCCAGGCCGTCGGAATCGAGAACGCAGGCGTGGTCATGGCCCGTGGCTATCTGGGTTAGGGTTTTGCCGTCGAGGACACCGGATGTGTCCACAGCATACGGGACGCGGCTAACTAATTCGCCGCCGTACAAGACGTTTCCCCAACAATAAGCTTGACCGTCGGAATCGAGAACGCAGGTATAGTCGCGACCGGCACTTACCTGGGTTAGGGTTTTGCCGTCGAGGACGCCAGTAGTATCGACGGCGATGGGGACGGAGCTGGCTCCTGTGCTGTTGTTGCCGAGTTGACCCTCCCAGTTTCTCCCCCAACAATAGACCTGGCCATCCGAGTCGAGGGCGCAGGTGTGGTATTCGCCGGCACTTATCTGGGTTAGAGTCTTGCCATCGAGAACATCAGAAGTATCGATAGTGACGGGAACGGGACTGTCGTCATAGGAATCGTTGCCGAGTTGACCGCTCCAGTTCACTCCCCAACAATAAGCTTGTCCGGTGGAATCGAGAGCGCAGGTGTGGTAGTTGCCTACACTTATCTGGACCAGAGTTTTACCGTCTAGGACACCAGTAGTATCGACGGCAGCAGGGACGGGACTGTCGTCATAGGAATCGTTGCCGAGTTGACCGCTCCAGTTCACTCCCCAACAATAAGCCTGTCCATCGAAATCAAGGGCGCAAGTATGTTGTACGCCCGCGCTTATCTGTGCCACATTTATGGGCGATGGTAATTCAAACTCTCCATCAATTTTTATTTTTTGTCCGCCAGTGATGGGACCTTGAATTGGGGTGATATTGGTCACCAATAATGCCTCAACCGTCGCTAGACCGCCGAGAGTTACCGCCACCAGCGCAAAAACTAACGCCATCGACGTAAATAATTTCTTTAACTTTACCATCTCATACCGCCTATCCGTTCTGCTCGCCAGAACCGAATCTTTATACATAAGGATTATAGCACACCCATGGAGGAATGCACAAGGGGTTGATTTTTCATCTAAATATGCTATTATATATAAATGAATGCCCGTGATCGTCTGCCTGTCGAAATAACTCCCCTAATCCGCCATTACAGTGATACCTTCCTTATGACGGCGTTGGTCAAGATGACTATGATACTATTTGCCAGAGAGATTCCAGAGTATACCGATTTTCCTAAACGCGACGCAGTCGATGCTATGATGCGAAAAATATATGATCATGTTGATTTATACGGACGCGAATCTGTTAAGATTCTCGCGGCGCACCAAAAATGTTCCGCTGATGCCGACAAAAAAACGGTGGGGGCGGCCGAATTGTTCATCTATGACGATGTGGCGATATTGCAAAATCTCGCTGTTCGACACAGCCAACAACGTCGAGGGATTGGATCGTTCTTGCTGCACATGGCCGAAAATTCGGCGCTGTACGGTGGTGCGAAAACCGTTAAATTTTGCGACAACGAAAACAATCGCGGTTTTTATGAAAAATGCGGTTATCTAGTTGAGGATCTGGACGACGGTCGGATCAAGGGTTCTAAGACTTTACCGCCGTTTCGCGGAGTTTAGCCACCGCGATTTTGCCGTTTCGTTCGGTGACGCGGGCAATGTCGCCGCGCCGAATATCGCCGTTTAGGATTTGTTCGGCGATTAAATGTTCCACTTCATTTTGAATCGTGCGCCGTAAGGGTCGTGCGCCGAATTTTTGATCGTAACCGCGCTCGACCAGGTATTTTCGCGCCGAATTCGTGATCACGATGCCCACGCCCTTGCCCGCCAGGCGCTTGTTCAAATCGTCCATCATCAGATCCAGAATCTGACCAATTTCATCACGATTTAACACATCAAACGTCAAAATCGCATCGAAACGGTTTAGGAGTTCCGGGCGCATGAGATCGCGCAGGACTTGGGGGATACTTTTACCGTCATGCCCTTGCTTCAGCTCTTGCCGTTGACAACCGAAGTTCCCGCGCCGCTCCTCGCGCCCGTCGTTACGGGGCTCGTCACTGACTCTCTCGCCGTTCTTCGATAGTTGCGCGGAAACTTGGTTGTCAACTATATTGAACCCCATCTTATCCCGCATCATTTGTTCCGCACCGATGTTTGATGTCAGAATTACAACAGTATTAGTGAAATCCACTGCCCGACCATGACCGTCGGTCAGTTTGCCGTCTTCTAAAATTTGCAGCAACAGGTTGAACACGTCATGATGAGCTTTTTCGATTTCGTCGAACAGCACCACCGAATAGGGTTGGCGGCGGATTTTTTCGGTCAAGTGTCCGCCGTCGTCATAACCGACATAGCCCGCTGGCGCGCCGATTAATCGCGATGCGGTGTGTTTTTCGCTGAATTCACTCATGTCGATTTTGATCAAGTTTTTATCTGATCCGAAAACTTCGCGTGCTAAAACGCGGGCGAGTTCGGTTTTACCGACCCCCGTCGGACCGAGAAAAATAAACGAACCGATTGGACGTTTGCCGTCAGCAATGCCGGCGCGCGAACGACGAATCGCCTGCGCGACCGCCGTAATGGCTTTTTTCTGACCGATGATGTGTTTCGATAAATATTTTTCGAGATGCGCCAATTTGGCGGCTTCCGAACGCTGTAATTGTTCGAGCGGCACGCCGGTCATGGCGCTGACCGCCGACGCGATATGATTTAATTTCAAGGTAATACGTCCGTCGTCCGCAATGACTTTTTCCGCCTCGGCGATTTCTTCCTCTAAACGCAAAAGGCGCATTTTAAAGAGCGCCGCGCGTTCGTAATCTTCCCGCGCCACCGATTCCTCCATACGTTCGGTCAGTTTTTTAAGTTCGCTGCGAAGATTGCCGAGTTCTTCGGAACGCGCATTGCGTTTAGCGGCGGCGCGAACGCGCGCGGACGCTTCATCGATCACGTCCAATGCTTTATCGGGTTGCTGGCGTTCCGGCAGATAGCGTTCGGATAATCGCACTGCTTCCTCAATGACCGCCGGCGGCAATTTAACATTATGGTATTCTTCGTATTTCGGTGCTAAACCGGTCAAAATCCGCACCGTGTCGCGCGCATTCGGCGCATCCACCACCACCGATTGCAACCGCCTGGTCAGCGCCGCGTCTTTCTCAATATGACGGCGATATTCGTCCAAAGTGGTAGCCCCGATCAAACGAAACTCACTGCGCGCCAACGCCGGTTTCAGGATATTCGCCGCGTCCATCGAACCTTCCGCCGCGCCCGCACCGACCAATAAATGCAATTCGTCGATGAAAATAATCAGGTTTTTGTCGGATTTGACCTCATCGAGGACTTTTTTCAATCTTTCCTCAAATTCGCCGCGATATTTCGTACCCGCCACCATCGCCGCGATGTCTAATTCGTGAATTTTTTTATTTAACAGATAATCCGGCACGCCGCCGCCAGCAATTCTTTGCGCCAAACCCTCCACGATGGCGGTTTTACCAACACCCGCCTCGCCGATTAATACCGGATTGTTTTTAGTGCGCCGGCTCAAAATCGTCGTGAGGCGGTCGATTTCACGTTCCCGACCGATCACCGGATCGAGTTCGCCCTTTTCCGCCATAGCGGTGAGATTTCGCGCAAATTTTTCTAAAATCGAACCCTTAATTTGGCGCTCGCGAGGTCCGCGTGCTAATTCTTCCTCGTCATGTTCGTGCATTTCTTCGTGGCGGCGTTCCAAATAATCCCCCAATGTCGCCATAATCTCGTCGACATCGAAACCTAAATCTTTCAAAATCATCGCTGCGCGCGAGTTTTTTTGGTGCAGGATTGATAATAATAAATGTTCCGTGCCGCAAAAATCCTGATGATAATCATTGGCGAGTTCGATCGACATGCGCATGGTCAGTTTGGCAGTTTCCGAAAACCCATTAGTGGAGTTGAGCGGTTTTTGGAGATCGATCTTCGGTACGATTTTGAGCGCCGATTTGACCTGTTCAAAATCGATGTCGAAATCATGCAGTGTTCGACCCGCCACCGAGTTTTCCGTCGACAACATACCGAGCAACAAATGTTCCGTCCCAACATACGCCGCACCAGACACGCGCGCCACCACCTCGGCGTGCGCCAACACATCACGCGCATTCTCGGTCAATTTTTTAGCAAAATCCATAGAATCCATTATAACAAAATTAGCACTCGTTCGTCAAGAGTGCTAAAATCTGATAAAACCAACCGAGCGAGGCGGGACGAAATGGTGAGTAGGAGCGGCGATTCCGAATAGATTACTAATGACATTATTCGTGTCGCGGGGAAATATCGACGATTGCTGCACGAGAGTTCCTTCGGGGGGCTATAGTGATAACCGTCACGCCGCAGGCGCCGTCCATAGTGTATTTCACGAAAGCTTTTTTAATCGCGGCTCTTGCTTCTTGGCAATCGTTCGAATCAAAATTCTCCGCGGTCGCTTTCCGACCTTTGCAATTAAACCGGCATGCGCATTGACCGCAGACGATAACTCTTTCGGTGGTATCGTCGCTAACACCTTCCCTGATTTTGATTTGCTCCATCCCTGCTCCTTTCAAAATTTACACGAGCCACACCTAACCCTGGGCAACTATTTCATTGCCCTAACATAAGCATTGTAGCACACATCCCAAAAAAAGTCAAGAATTTACCGTCGCTATTTCTTATTGTCGATTATCGCCGGGTATTCGCCCTTTTTGTCGTCGGGTTTTGGTTTTGCAGGGCAAGCGAGTTCGACTTTGACGGTGTAATCGTCTTTGCCATAGGGGGCTTTCGGATAGACGTAGACCCTGGTTTTTTCTTTGTCGCAGTTATTGTCCTCAGATAACAGTTTCTCCGCTTTCTTCTTGTTCGTATCGCTAGCGGTGCGCGATAGGTTGTCCAGGTTCGTGTTGATCCCCGTTTCCTTGTATTTTTCCAAGAAAGCCTTTAACTCCTCTTGCGAACGGTTTTCTGCTAACTGTTTATAAAACAAATCCGTATAGAATTCGCGACCCAGCGTTTCCATATCGGCGGTTTGTTGAGCTTTCTTGACTTCTGCTGGGTCTTCTTTATTACTGAAGATAAAGAACGCCCCCACTGCTAACCCTGCGACGACTGCCACCGTCGCGATCACTATTAGGGTTGTCCTCACTATTGACGCTGTTTTTAACTCATTTTTAGATTTTTTCATAACTTTACCTTACTCCCTTTCTTCCTCTTACTTATAATATTATACACAGCAAAACCTGCGGTGGCTAGTAATGTTGCCGCGCCGCCGCCGATGAGGTATGGTATGATGTTGAATTTTTCTTCTTTGATGCAATCCTTGGGTTTGGGTTTCGGACTTTCTTTATTGGCTTCCGCGCCGACCTGGTCGAAACGGTGGACGGTGACGACGTATTCTTTGGTGCTGCCGTCCTCGGCGGTGACTTTGAAAGTGAAGCGATTTTCGCCGATTTCGAGATTGTCCGAACCGGTTTTGCCGACTGTGGCGTACTTTTTCTCTATAGGAGCGTATTCAAAGGTTAGATTTGATATTTCGTACGGTAGATAGATGGCGTAGTTGACCGCGTCGGAGCTGAAGGCGGGACTTAAAATTCCCGCGCTGGGTTTGAGATATTCGAGCCGGTTTTCTTTCGATTTTGGAGTGTTTGGATCTTTGGCGCGACGAATGTTGATGGTGTAGGTTCGGGTTGAACCGTTTTCCGCCGTGACCACGATGGTGGCGGAGCGGGTTTCTTCTGGGGCGAGGTCGGGGGTGTTGACGACCACTTTTGCTTTGGTGTCGTTCGCGACCGCGGTAAAGTTCACTTTCGCGACGTCATACGGCACTTCCATGCTATAGGTGGTGACGTTGGAGGAAAAGTTGATGCTGCCGGTGGAGGGTTTCAGACTTTTCAGGCTGTTGTCGCTGCTGCGGTTGTCTTTGCGGTTGACGTTGATTACGTAAACTTTCTGGTTGCCCGCGGGTGCGGTTACGGTGACTGAGAGGGCGTTGTTGCCGTAGTTCAAACTTCGTGCGCCGGTGCCGCTGACGGTTGCGCCGGGTTCGGCGACGGTGGCGTTGACGGTGACGCTGGCGACATCGTTTTCGACGTTCAGGCTATAGGTCGTAGTGCCAGCGTTGAAACTGGGGCTGATGGACTTTCCTGATACGCTCAAACTCGCCAGATTGGCGTTGGTGGAGGGTGGTGTGGTTGCGGTGAGGGATATTGACGGCGAATTGTTGCAGATCGTAACGGCGCTCCCGTCGATACCTTTTGTCCCGCTGAGACTGAGTGTCCCGCTGCCTACACTACTTGCTTTCACGACTATCTGTACCAGATTAGCGGAGCCAAAAAAGATGGGCGACATGCCGCTAACTATAAACTTACCGGTGGTGGAACCAGTGGAATTATAGTCTGCTCCTATCTTGGAGCCGCTGACGATGGTGAAAACACCGCCAGCAGTAACTACTCCTTGTACGCCCTGAAGACCTCCTGTGCCGTTTTCTGTTACCCCGACAGTCAGAGTTAAATTCTGACCAACCGGCACGCTGGAACTGCCATTTATCCAGAAATTACAGGCGCCCGCGGCATTGACGTTGGCGGTGTTGCCGACTAGCGACATTGCTAGGCTGACCGCGAACAGCAGTCCGGTTAGTAGTTTCTTCCTCATTTTTGCCCCCTCATCTGTTTAACGCTTACCTTTTTCGATTTTCTGGCGCAGTTTATTAGCTTCGTATTGGTCAATAAGCATGGCTAATTCTTTGGTGCTGCCGGTTTTTTGCCAATCTTCCATGGCGCGGACGACTTCGTGGACGGTTGGATGATCGTCGAACATATCGTCATAACGATCAGGATCGAGACCGCGAAGTTCGTCTTTAAGGTCGTCGGCTTTGATTTGTTTGATGAACATTTTAACAGTGCTGCCGTCGCCGTTTTTTAGGGCGTTCATGAGTTCATCGATGTCGTATTTATCCGCGGCTTTGTCGTCCTTCATGCCGACTTTGAGCGAGCCCATGAGCGCGCTAATGAGGTTGTCGTCTGAATCATCCAAGATACTGTCGGCATCGGGTTCGTGGACATCGGTGATCACGGCGTCGACGGCTTTGCGGCTGCGGCTTTGACCTTCGCTGATTTCGTTGGCGTTGTCGTCACCGCGGATCAGTTTGGCATCATCGGTGGCGAAATCTGAATTATTTTTCGATCCGATGTTGACGTCGGGTGTGAAACTTGGGTTGACGTTGATATTGATGGCGCGCGGTTCTGGTTCGATGGGACGTTCGTCTTTCTTGCGTCGCTTGGCTAGCAGGATGAAGAGTATGATCAGACCGAGTAGCAATAGCCCGAGCAGACCGAAGAACAAGAATGGATTCATGCCGAAAATAGTCATGCCGGCTTCGCGTTCGACGTTGATGATATAGGTGCGAGTGAAACCGTTGGCGTCGGTGACTTTGACTAAGACGACGTTATTGCCCACTTTTAGATTTTTGTCGCCCGTGATGCTGACTTTGGCGTCTTTGTCGGAAGTTTTATAGATGACATCGAGATCCGTAACTGAATAGGGTACGGTCAAACTATATTCCTCTATTTCTGGATCGAATTTTGGACTTATAGTGTGGTTTTTAACTTCCAGGTTGGCGAGTTTGGTTTTGCTGACGATCGAGCTACGGGTGACGTTGATGGTGTAGATTCGCAGACTGCCGTCCTCGGCGGTGACTTCGATTTCGATGATATTCACTGCACCGACTTTTAGGTCGCTGTTGCCGATGATTTTGACTTTGGCTTTGTCGTCTTCTGACAATGCGCTGAGGTCTAATTTATCGACTTCGTATGGTACAGTTAATGAATAGCTGTTAGTATTTTTATTGAAATTGATTGGATAGGTTTTGACGTCCAAAGATTTCAGGTAGTTGTTCGAGGATTTAGCGGTGCTGCCGGCGTTGCCAGGTCGTTTGACGGTGACGATGTAGGTTTTGACGCTGCCGTCCTCGGCGGTGACTTTAATGGTGATATTATTCGTACCCTCATCCCAACCGGTGTTGCCGGAAACTACCACGGTAGCGTGTGGTTCGTTCGGAATAGCGGTTACATTCAAACCATTGATTGATGGTTGAACGGTAATCGTGTAATTGGTGGTGTTTTTGTTGAATGCTGGGGTTAAGGTATAACCGCTGACATCCAAACTTTTCAGAGTGGCGTCGCTACTCGAGGTTGGTGGCGGTGTGGGGATGATCGGAGCGGCTTCCCGCGTGATGACGATGCTATAGGTTTTCGGGGTGCCGTTTTCGGCGGTGACAACCACGTTGACAGTATTAGGACCGACGGTCAAAGTTTTATTGCCTGCGCCGGTCATGGTCGCGGCGGCGTCTTCTTTGGTAGCGTTCACGGTCACGCTGCTAGCGGTATTTGGTACGGTTAGGGTGTAGCTGGTGACGCTGCTGCTAAAAGCGGGGATAATGCTGTAACCGCTGACGCTTAAGGCGCTCAGGTTGTTGTTCGATGATAGGACTGGCGGAGTGCTGATGGTAACCGACTTTGCGCTCGCTGCCGTCATGGTCACGGGATCAGCGTTGCCGTCGACAACTTTGGTCGATGTCATTGATATCGAGGTGGTGCCGGTTTGTTTGGCTGTCAGCACGATCGTAAACATATCCGAGGATGTCGCCGCAAATGGACTCATGCCCGCCCCGATGAATTTGCCGTTGACTTCGTTAAAACTGATTCCAAACGGTGCTTTGCTCGTGAATGATTTGTATGTCCAGTAAGCACTATCGAACACAAAGGTTCCATTGTAACCCTGCACACCACCACCGCCAACGCCGCTCAGGCTCGACAGCGACACGGTGAATGAAGCGTCTGCGCCGTTGTTTACTGTGGTTGGACCACCGATATTCTGCACTCCCGTACCCGCCGCGAAAGCATTCGTGCCGCCCATTGTTGCGGCGACGACTACTGCTGCTGTCGTGATTAGTGTTGATATTCTCTTTCTTAACATCTCTTTCCTTCCTTTTACTTTAATTTAATTAATGTAGCGACGACTTGCCCATGTAATGGTTAGCGATTAGCACCATGTCGGTCGCATCAACCAACGGGGTTACGCCATCGTCATCGAAATCTTTGTTTGCGTTGCCCGCGATGAGCTTCGCACCAGTTAGTGTTATTTTTTCCATGAAGTGGTTTGCAACCAATACCATATCCGTTGCATCAATTGTGCCGTCGCCATTGACGTCACCCAGAATGACAATTGTTTTATGGTCTTTTTCGATTCCGCCGATAATTAACTTCACTATCATACCGGTACCGACACAGCCGTCGATGTCGTCTCCGTTGCATTGACCACCACCAAACGGGGTGCTGCCGTTACTCTGGAAGATATAGAGATCGCTGTTCGGGTTATCGAGTTGATCTTTCAAATCGGTCGATGATTGCAGATCTGCCACGGTCAAGATGTAGTTGGCATCGATGGTGTGAATCACAGAGGTGATTTGGTCGCTGCTTGCTGGGGCATCGCGCGTAATCACAATTACATAGGTGTTAGTTGTGCCGTTTTCGGCGGTGACGGTCACGTTTACGGTATTGGGACCAACACTTAAAGTCTTAGTGCCATCGCCCAACACGGTCGCCGCTGGATCGGCGGCGGTCGCTGTTACATTGAGACTGGCGACGCTGTTAGCGACACTGACGGTGTAGCTGGTCACGCTTGCGCTGAATGCTGGTGTCAAGGTGCCTTCGCTGACCGTTAAGTTGCTGAGGTTGGCGTTGCTGCTCGGCGCGGTACGATTGATGATGATGTGATAATCAATGGTGGTCGTACCGTCTTGAGCAGTTACAGTTACGGTCAGGTCGTTAGAACCGGTTGTTAGGCTGCGCGTTCCATCGCCCGACACACTGGCGTCGGAGTCGCCCTTGGTGACCGCAATATTGATTGAAGTGCGAGTGTATGGCACAGTGCCCAGATCATAAGTGTTGTCGCCCCGCGGGAAACCTGGCACTGTGACCATTGTGCCGCTGGTCGCTACATCAGTTTTAAGATCCGTGATGCTGGCATCGGTTTTCTTGGCACGGTTAACGGTGATGACGTAATCTTTGGTTGCAGTCGGATCCTCTGCTTGTACTCTGACCGTGATGGTGTTGGTGCCATAGTTCAGACTCTGCGCGCCAGTGCCGCTGATGACGCTGGCGGCCGGGTGGGCGGCTGTAGCACTGACAGTGATAGAAGATACATTATGCGGTACGTCGACGGTGTAAGCGGTCGTACTGGCGGTAAAACCTGGGGTTAACGTACCGGTGTTGACTGACAAAGTCGCAAGATTCGCATTGACAGACAAACCAGATTTGTTGATAGTTACACTATAGCTAGTGCTTGCGCCCGATTCGCTGATGGTAGAGATGGTCAAAACTTGACCATTCGCCACATTATCATAGGTCGCGCTGCCGCCAACAGTTGGCATCGCCGAACCGTTTAGGTCGGCACCCGGCATGCTTACGCCAGTGATACTCGCAGATGAATCTGCCAAAGCTGCTGTTACGGTGATCGAAGTGACTTCTGGATCGATGCTATAGATGTAGCCGCCGTAAGTAGTTGGGTTGAAGGTTGGCGAAAAGGTACCCTCTGGTGAAGATGTTATATTAAGACTACTCAAACGGTTGTTACTCGATGTTCGACGGATGTTAATAGTGTAGTTTTGAGTGGTCGAACCGTCCTCCGCTGTTACTGTTACGGTAAAGGAGTTGTTGCCGTCCGCCAAACTCTGCGATTCGGTATCGCCGGTAACAGAAGCGTTGGCGTCTGCCGGCGTGGCGGCGATGTTGATGGAGGTCACACTATTCGCCACAGCTGACAGGTTGTAAACATAGGTGCTCGAGTTAAAGCCTGGCACGGTTGCCAGTGAACCGCTGGCGTTGGTCTGCAGGTTGGATAGCGAAGCGTTGCTGCTCGCCGCAGTACGGTTGACGATGACATGGTAAGTTAAGGTGGTTGTACCATCGTGTGCCGTAACTACGACCTCTAAATCATTCGAACCAACCGTCAAGCTGCGCGTTCCATCGCCCGACACGCTGGCGTCGGAATCATTCTTGGTCGCCGCAATAGCGATTGAAGTGCGAGAGTACGGTACTGAACCTAAGTTGTAGGTGTAAATACTAGAGCTGAAACTCGGTACGCTAACCATTGAACCACTCGTGGTGAAGTCGGTTTTTAGGTCGCCGAGGGTAGCGTCGGTTTTATAGGCGCGAGTGACGGTGATGGTGTAATCTTTGGTCGCTGTACCGTTCTCGGCTGTTACTGTAACTGTGATAGTATTCGAACCATAATTCAAACTTTTTGCCCCAGTTCCGGCTGTGACGTTGGCCAATGGGTAGGCCGGTGCGGCCGACACAGTAATCGACGACACGTTGCTTGCGACGCTAACCGTATAAGACGTTGTGCCGGCGGCAAACGAAGGGCTGAGTGAGCCCTGATCGACCGACAAGGAACCCAAATCAGCGTTACTCGATGGAACTTTCGATATCGTAATTACATAACTCGCCGTATCGCCGTTTTCACTGATGGTGGAAATCGTCAAAGTTTGCCCATTAGCAACCGAATAATATGTCGCGCTGCCACCATTAGACGGCATTGGCGAACCGCCGTTCAAGGTCGCGCTGCCAGACATTGTTACGCCAGTAATCGACGCGGCAGCGTGCGACAAAGCAGCCGTCACGGTGATTGTACTGACCGACTGATCAACTGTATAGGTATAACCCGTCAAAGTGCCAGAGCTAAAGCTCGGCGAAAGAACTCCGTTCGGTGATGATGACAAAGATAAATTAGACAAAGTATTATCACTCGATTTTCGATGAATGTTGATAGTGTATGTCCTGGTGGTAGTGCCGTCCTGGGCTGTTACTACTACATTAAGAGCGTTGTCGCCCACATTCAAACTGCGCGATCCATCGCCCGAGATACTGGCGTTGGAATCGGTCGGCGTAGCGTTGATAGTAACCGAACTAACATTATTGGCAACCGCCGACAAGGTGTAAGTATCGGTGGCAGAGTTGAAACTCGGCACGCTGGTCATCGAGCCGCTGGCGTTGGTCGCGAGAGCGGACAAAGTCGCATCAGTGCCCGGCGCAGCACGATTAATATTAATGGTATAGGTCTTTGTTACACATTCTGAGGAATTATCTGGCACACCAGAATATTGACTGGCGCAGTTTTCGGCAGATACCACCACGTCTCGGGTGTTGGGAGTTCCGCCGGTATTACCCAAACTCCACGCCCCATCGCCAGTGACTGTTGCATTGCTGCCGCTAACAACCGGCGCATTGACGGTAGTTGCGCTCACCGCATACGCCACGCTTGCCGAATAACTGAGTGTAGAGGTCGAGAACGAACCGATATTAATGTTCGCACTCGTCAAAGTTAGATTACTCAGTTCCGCGACATTATTTAATCGCTTGATATGAATGGTATAAGTTTCGGTCGTACCGTCTTGGGCGGTCACTAAAATTGTTGTGTCGGTCACACCAACCGGCAGCGACCCCACAGTCAAGGGCATCGCAGTAATCATCTCGGCGTGAGATTCATATTTGGTGGCGTTAATCGTTACACTAGTCGTGCCATTTGGTACTACGACAGTGTATTCGTTGTTCAGTGGTTTCGAACCAGCCGTGAAACTCGGGGTGACTGAATAAATCGTCCCAGGAGCACCAGTTTTATTGATACCTAAAGTGCCCAAGCTGTTATCACCTGACCCGCCGGCAATCCTGAAACCAGAAGGGTTCGTGAAACTCACAGTCATAGCCTTCGGGGAAGCTTCGTCTGTCCCGGCTGATCCAGATGTTACAGCGAGTGACAGCGGTCCGGGAGTTGCTCCAACTTTAACCGTAAAGTTTAAATCATAGAAATTCGCCGCATTGCCAGTAAAAGGACTGCCCAAAGAATCATCGTCGTATAGAACCCAGCCCAAATAGCCCTGGGCATTATAAATCCCAATATTGCCGCCGCTAACCGCCGAGTGATACCAATAATCCCCGACATCTGGCAATCCCTTCTTGGGCATCGATGTCAATTGCAAGGAACTCTTATCGAAATCAACTCGTCCGCCAAATGTTCCCAAACCTGGCCCGCTCGTCCAGTTGTTATCTTTTAGCCACAACTGACAGGTCAATGTCTCGCCTTCATTCAGCGTCCTCGCTGATCCGCAATTCAGTTCATAGGTCAATGACCCGCCCGGTCCAGCAAATGCTTGATCTGGCGCGAATAGCAATAACGATCCCAGCAACACCAGCATCACAGCTGTCAGCGCGATGGTGAAGCCTCTTCCTAACTTAGTTGACCCGATTCTTTTCATTGCTGCATTTCTCTTAATCATAAATACTCCCTATTAACTTAATGTGATTTACTAGTTTCAGTGTATCTATTGCATCGATGCCCTTGTCTGTGTTGATATCGGCCGCCAAACTCTGTAAATCGTCGAACGCTACTACATATTTCATATAATTAGCCAACATCAGTAAATCAATCGGGTCAACCAATCCGTCGCCGTTAATGTCGCCCTTGACTACAATCGAGAGCTCATCGTAAACATTAGAGGCGTTCTCGAGTCTCAGGGTCATGCCCGTACCAACATAAGCAGTATCAACATTAATCAAAACCCCGCCAGCGTCATAAACGCCCAGATATTCGCTCGGATTATCAAAATTAGCAATAAAGCTCGCAATAGTGGTTTTCTCACGCGCACCAATCACATAATCAAACGCTCCGCCGCGCGTAACTTTATAAATGTCGCTGGTGATGAGCATGTTGGGTGAACTAACCACAATGGTGTAATAATTAGTTTGACCCGCCAAATTAGTTACCGTCACCACAAAGATACCGCTGCCAGTCGGGACGAGTTTAAGTCCGGTGCCATCAACCACTGCACTCCCGTCATCGCTGGTTGCCACAATAGTTATTTCGGTAGTGCCAATCGGCGCGGTCACTTCATAAACATTGGTTTCTGGGTCAAAATCCGGTGTTAGAGGTAAATCCGCATGATTTTCATCCTCGACGGTTAAACTGTCTAAAAAGCTCATGCTGGCATCATCAGGCAAGCGATAAATCGTTAGACTATAAACTCGTACGCTACCGCGATTACTGGTGACCATAATATTAAAGTTGTTTGGTCCAACCGTCAGGCTGCGCACACCCAAGCCTGTCACCATGGCTGATATGTCCTCCGCACTGCCACTGATGGTTATTTCATTCACGGCATTCTCTACTACCGCTGTATAATCACCCGTTAACTTATTGAAACTCGGGGTCAGAACGCCGCTGCTGATGCTTAAATCACTCAAATAATTATTATCTGAGTGTCTGGTCACAGTAACGGTGTATGTGTTAACTTCATCGAGACTATTAGTGACCGTTACATCGATAATATTTTCGCCCACCGCAATAGCGTGCACGCCGTCACCTGCGATTACTGCCCCTGCGTCAGTACTGGTGGCTATGATGTTTACGCTGGCGACATTGTCCTGAACTATTAGAGCGTAAACATTGGTCGCCTGGTCAAATTCTGGAGTTAGGCTTTGTACTGTCCCGCCAACCATAACCAACAAACTATTTAAGAAATTCGCCTGTGCCGACAAACGCAACACTGTTAAAGTATAAACTCGATCAACGCCGCCGCTACTGGTGACTGTTATTTCAATTACGTTTTCACCCTCGATTAAGGGATAATTGCCCAAGCCATTGATCAACGCCAACGGACTCTCGCTGGTGGCGTCGACAGTTAGATCTGTCACGCCATTCTGTACAATCACCGAATAGTTTATGACGTCTTTTTTGAACGGTGGGTTTAATATCCCGTCGCTGACCGTCAAACTATCGAGGTAATTGTTGTCGACTTCGCGCAACACGTTGATGGTGTACTCTTGGGTCGTGAAACCGTCCACGGCAGTGACCAGTATCTTGTATTGTTTGGTGACTCCTACCGGTAATGCCAGGGTCGATGCTTTCTTGACACTAGCACCCGCATCAATAGCTGTCGCCGTAACGTCGGTGGGGTCGAGGCTGGTTTTGAGATTAGAAACCAACAGATCGTAGGTGTAAGTGCTCGGACTAAATGCTGGCGTCAGGTTATAGCTGTCAACCTCAAGTAGCGACAAACGAGCCTCGTTGTCCAAAATTCGATTAACGGTGACTACGTAATCCTTGGTTGTGCCGTCTTCGGCGGTGACAGTGATCGTGATCACATTTTCGCCGCTATTTAGCACCACCAAACCATCACCACTGACACTCGCCAGTGGATCGGCGGTAGTAGTCGTGAACGAAATCAGCGAAGCGGAGTTAGCCAGATTGATTTCGTATTCAGTTTCATTAGGATAAAAGGTTGGATCGAGTACGCCGATGCTCGGCGCTAGACTCGCCAAATCGGCATTGTCCGATTTTGGACGGGTTAGATTTATTGCGTAAGTATTAGTGGTGCCGTCCTCGGCGGTGACAATAACGTTATAGACGTTCAATCCTGCCACTACTATGCGCACACCGTCGCCGCTGACGCTCGCGGTATTGGCCGACAAAGTCGCCACCAATTCCACCGAAGTCTGACCGATGTCGACGGTCACGTCATAGGAATTAACGTCGGGTTTGAATGTCGGATCGAGCAGATAAACTGTTGCGCCATTTCTAACTGTCAAATTGCTTAGGGTACTAGCGTCATCCTTGGCACGCACTACCAAAACTTGATATATTCGTTCAATGCCGGTGGCGCTAATTACGGTAACATTGAGATGGTTTTCACCTGGCGCGATCACCCGCATGCCCAGACCATACACCGACGAAGTTGGCGATTCGGCTTCGCCGTCAAGCGTGATTAAATTGACACTCTTGGGCAGATCCAGGCGATAGCTCATAGTATATTTATCAAAAACCGGATCTAGAACGCCGTCACTTGACGTCAACCATTCCAAAAAGTTGTTTGCTGAAAGTTGACGATTGACACTCAAGGTATAAGTGGCTGTCGTCACACCATCGCGGGCCGTCACCACGATGTCGACCGTATTCATACCGATTGCGAAGTCGGCATTGCCAACCACGTCATAACTCGCCATCGGATCCTCAGTTTCGACGGTCAAGGTTAAACTGGTCACCTCGTTCGGTACGCCAAACACATAATCATAAACGTCGGGATGGAAATCAATAACACCTTCGTAAGCACTCAAAACGCTCAGACGAGTGCTGTTGCATTCTTTACGGACAACATTCAGAGTATAAGTATTTAGACTGCCAGACTGGCTTACCACCAATATATTGATTGTGTTCAGCCCGACATTCAACGGATAATCGCCAAAACCTAGCGCACTGGACTGCTTATCGTCCAGAACCCCAGACACTGTCAAAACATCGGTTTCGTAATCGACCTCTACGTCATAAATATTGGTTAATCTATCAAATACTGGATCCAATTCGCCGTCGCTGACCGTCAAAGCCGAAAGATAGTTATTTGTCGAAGCAGCCTTGGTAATCATCAGTATATAATCTTTGCTGACCCCAGATTGGCTAGTTACAGTTACGCGGATGATATTCAGACCTACATTTAACGCTATAACCCCCGCACCACTGACCGTAGCATCGGGCTGTTCCGGCACCGCGGTCACTAAAATATTATTAATATTATTCGCCACGTTGACACTATAGAGGTCGATCGCCTTGTTAAACGCCGGCGTTAGCATACCCGAACTGACCGTCAACGAAGCTAGGTTATTGTTCGGCGACTGCAAACGATTCACCGTAATCGTATAGTCGAGTCGGGTCGTACCATCGGCGGCAGTCACCCGCACTGTCACCACATTCGGACCAGCAATGGTGAATCCGGAATTGCCAAGTACTTCATAAGTCGCATCCGAATCCACCGGCACAGGCGTCAAATTAAGCGACGTATTATAAGTATTCACCGTATATGCTAACAAACTGGAATTAAAGCTTTCGTTGAGCGAATCACCACTTAAATTGAGTGCCGACAGCCGCGCATCATCCATCGGCTGGCGATAAACTCGAATCTGATAGGCTCGTTCCTTGCCGTCCTGCGATGTCACAATTACCGCCAAATAATTCATACCACGATTAAGTTGGTAAGTATCATCGCCCACTATGGTCGCCAGTGGATCTTCCGCCACGGCAGTGACAGTGATTTCGTCGATAGTCTTGCCAACAGCTACATCATAAACATAGTCGCCGCGATTAAATATTGGGTCCAAGGTCCCTTGGTTAACCGCCAGGCTACTAAGGTGATTGCTCTGAAGCTCGCCCTCCTGACGATTGACATAGATCGTGTAATCTTTAATGTGCGGCGCACCAGCCTCTGCGGTGACGCGAATGGTCACGATATTTTCGCCAACCACGAAGTTCTCATTGCCTGCCACCGTATAGCTCGCACCCGGGAACGCCGTGGCAATATCCATGTTCAAATGATCATATTCATTCGGCAGATTCAAATCATATCGAATCACCATCGGATCGAGACTTGGTTCTAAAACTCCCTCGTGCACAAAAACCGATTTGAGGTTTGCATCAACCGAATAATCCCGCACTACATCAATATGAAAGGTATTAGTTGTCACACCATCCTCGGCGGTGACAGTGATATCTACCGGGTTAGTGCCAGGTATTAGAGAATAAGTCGTCGCCCCAACCACCGTTGCAGTCAAGTCTTCGCGAATCGCCACAAACGAAAGGTTATTTACCTCATTTGCGACATTGATCGTGTAATTATCAACACTATTCGAGAAATTCGGAGTCATAATCGCCCCCGCATCGTTCAAAATATTCACCAAATTCGCATTGTTCGACGCCGCCCGCGTCACCGTCACCGTATAGGTTCGAATCGCGCCATTCACGGCGGTAACAGTAATCGGAATCGCATTAGCGCCAACATTCAAATAGTATAATCCATTACCATCAACATATGACGTCGAATCCTCCCGCGTGCCGGTTACCGTGATATTTTTTACATCATTACCGACCGCCACCGTATAGCCGACGGTATTTTTATTGAAAACCGGGCTCAACGTGCCGGCGCTAACTGTCAAATTACTCAAATAAGTATTCGACGACTGTTCGCGATTGACCTTGATTTGATACAGTTTCACCGCGCCACTTTCCGCCTTGACCGTGATGGAAACCGTGTTAACATTGCCCATCTGGAAATTCTTGTTGCCACTGACGCTATAAACCGATGATGGTATTTGCGGCACAACCGTCAAGTCCAGCGACGTCACATCAGAACCGACTGTCATCGTGTAATTCAAAGTGTTCGGATCAAAAGTTGGTGACAAAGTGCCCTCCACAGCGCTCAATGATGCCAAAAGAGCGTTAGTGCTCTTGGGCTTGATCACGTTAACTGTATAGATTCCCGTGGTGTCGTTTTGCGCCGTCACTGTGATTACAAATCGATTATTACCCGTTGCGATTGGCTTATTTGTTCCTAACCCATCAACCGACGACGTGCCAGCGTCCGGTGTCCCGACGAGATCCACGCTCAAGACATCACCCGGTACGGTGACCGTATAATTCCGAATCGATTTTTGGAAAGCTGGACTCATTGTGCATCCCATAACACACCCACCTACACTCAACGCAGACAGGTAAGTGTTACCGTCGGGTTCTCGTTCGACATGGAGAATATAGACTTTCTCAGTACCTTTGACGGAGGTGACCTTGATGATGACGTCGTTGAGACCAGTGACGAAATTACTGTTACCGTAGACAACATGGCTGGCATTAGGGTCGGCTCTCACAATATTCATGTTTAGACTGGTAGTAGCGCTATCCACCGTAACGAAGTACTCGGTGACATCTGGATCAAAAGCGGCAGGATTCCAATCAAGAGCGTTGCTAATAGTGAGAGATTGGATGTCAGCGTCCATAGGCAAATCGCGAGTAATGGTAAATACATAGACAGTATCGTTGATCCCGTCTTCGGCCGTAACAGTAATAGCGAAGACATTGACCCCTTGAGCTAAATTAACGACACCGGCACCGGCAATAGTTTGGTTGGGATGAGCCTTGGTGTATTTAAAAGTAAGACTACTAATCTTATTCGGTACAGTCATAGTGTACATAGTTTCGTTCTCAATATCTAGCTCGGGATCGAGAATGCAATAATCGTCGTCGAGTGCACAATAGTTCGGGATTAAACCGATAATCTGAATATCTGACGGAAATGGATCATGCGACGGTTCGCGGGTGATAGTTACTGTGTAACTCTTAACTGTGCCGTCCTCTGCCGTAACAGTAACAGTAAATATATTTGGACCGCCTGCTAAAGTAAAATTGCCAACTCCCATAACGGTGGCCATGGGGTCGTTAGCCGAGGCAATAATGCGAGCGTCAAGAACGAAGGGGTCGGGGATGTAGAGAGTGTAGGCAGTAGTGTTGGGATTGAAGGGTTGATCGAGGACGTAGCCGACCACGCCGAGGGATTTTAGATTCGCGTCAGAAGATTTAGGGAAATACATTGCAACTTTGGCATAACCATGCCCAGCGTTGCCAGTTTCAAATCCCGTTCCAGCCGTATCGGGCATATTAGCGTTGCCGGCAATAGTTGCCGCCTCAGTAAATGTTACGCCGGAGTAATGATTTGGCTGACCGGTGTGGGAAATCGCACCTGATGTTGAGCCGGAAGTAATGGCATTTGCCCCAGTCAAGCCTGATACAAATGACGATCCGCCACCACCGCCATTAGCACAAGGAGCGCCACTGCCGCCATAGTAACCGCCACCACCACCGCATCCACCACCACCGAAACCAAATC
>Ga0268262_10002602_pt1 | contig 20657 bp, 10 predicted proteins | sample TergutNc150P3_FD_190354 | JGI IMG/M metagenome (GOLD analysis project Ga0268262, IMG submission 190354) | Nasutitermes corniger P3 segment gut microbial community from laboratory colony in Florida, USA - Nc150 P3 (SPAdes) (version 2) | ecosystem: Host-associated > Arthropoda: Insects >... | reverse complement strand
CAACCACTGCCAATATCGTCAAAGTTTACGAGCCGATATGGGCAATGATGCATAAAATTCGCACAGCAATGGGCAATCGAGATTCCCACTATACGTTATCGGGCATTATCGAACTTGATGAAGGATTTTTTACTACGGAAACTTCTGAAAAATAGAATGATAATCCATTAAAACGAGGTCGAGGTAGTCAAAAGAAAACCAAAGTATTGAGTGTTCCTATTGAAAAAAATGATGCAAAAAACACAAGGATAAACCTCGCAAAGTCAATCATATAAAGATGTTTGTGATAGACGATTTAAAGTCAGAAACAATTGATAATAAAGTTGTTATAAATATAGAAAAGACATCAATAATTGACTCAGATAATTCGAGATTTTATACAAATTCACCTAAATTAATAGCCGAACATCGTCCTAAGGTTATACACAAATAGTTGATAGGCAAATCGTTACCTTTGGTTCATATTGCCATAAGCAATGCAAAACGATTGTTTTTAGATGTTTTTCACGAGATAAAGCCCGAATATTTGCAGAATTATCTGAATGAATTTTGCTACAAATTTAACAGACGTTATTTTGGCGAATCGCAATTTGAAAGGGTTTTAGTGGCTTCGGTTTCTTATAGAAATTCATGTACGATAATCATTAAAATAATAAAAAAAACGCCCAATTTAAACAAATCAGGCGTTTTTTATCCTTATTTCAAATCTTACAAAGGCAAATTATCATGCTTTTTGGCAGGATTTTCCAACTGTTTGGTCTGTGTCGCACGCAAGGCACGGATAATGCGGTAACGCGTATTGCGAGGCTCTATCACATCGTCAATATATCCGTAATTCGCTGCTTGATACGGGTTTAAGAACAATTTGTTGTATTCTTCCTTTTTCGCCAAAATGGCTTCCTGTTGCTTTTGCGGGTCGGGGTCTGCCTTGATTTCCTTTGCATAAAGAACTTCAACGGCTCCGTCAGCACCCATTACGGCAATTTCTGCTGTAGGCCATGCATAATTAATATCACCGCGTAACTGTTTGCAACTCATAACGATATGCGAACCGCCGTACGATTTACGCAAGGTAACCGTAACTTTGGGAACAGTAGATTCTCCGTAAGCATACAGCAATTTTGCACCGTGCGTGATTACGCCGCCGTATTCCTGTCCTGTACCGGGTAAAAATCCGGGAACGTCCACCAGCGAAACAATCGGAATGTTGAACGCATCGCAAAAACGCACAAAACGTGCCCCTTTGCGGGAAGCATTTATATCCAAAACGCCCGCCATGTGAGACGGCTGATTTGCCACAACACCCACAGACATACCGCCCATACGTGCAAAACCTACCACAATATTTTTTGCGTACATCGGGTGAATTTCCAAAAATTCGCCATTGTCCACAATCGAAGTGATGACGTGTTTCACATCGTATGGTTTATTGGGATTGTCGGGAATAATATCATTTAATGTATCATCTACCCGTTCAATCGGGTCGTTGGTTGCTGTTTCGGGAGGAGTTTCGGTGTTGTTCGAGGGCAGGTAACTGAGCAAACGCCTAATCATTTTAATGCCGTCTTCTTCGTTTTCCGCCACCATTTGTGCTACGCCCGATTTGGTTGCGTGAATGCTTGCACCGCCCAAATCTTCGGTGGTTACGTCTTCGCCCGTTACGGTTTTCACCACTTTGGGACCTGTCAAAAACATATAACTTGTATTTTTGACCATCATCACAAAGTCGGTCAAAGCGGGGGAATACACCGCACCGCCTGCACAGGGTCCGAATATCGCCGAAATCTGCGGAACAACGCCCGATGCCAAAATATTTCGTTGAAATATGGAAGCATAACCCGCCAGACTGTTCACGCCTTCCTGAATTCTTGCTCCGCCCGAATCGTTGATGCCCACAACGGGAGCGCCCATTTTCATCGCCTGTTCCAATACCTTGCAAATTTTTGCAGCGTGCGTCTCCGACAAAGACCCGCCCGAAACGGTGAAATCCTGTGCAAACACATACACCAACCGTCCGTCTATTGAGCCGTAACCTGTAACCACGCCGTCTCCCAGATATTTTTCGTTTTCCATACCGAAATTGGTACAACGATGCGTAACAAACATATCAAATTCTTCAAAACTGCCTTCGTCCAAGAGCATATTTATCCGTTCTCTTGCCGTGAATTTCCCTTGCGAATGTTGTTTTTCAATTCGTTTTTCACCGCCTCCGAGTCTTGCTTTCGCTCTGAGTTCCAATAACTCTTTTATTTTATCCTGCATTGCCATATATCAATGTTTTTATTCAATTCTGAGAATATTAACTGCGTTTTTGGGGATTTATTGTTTATGATGCAAAAAAAACTGCATACACATGCAGTTTTTTTATATATCCGTAGGGGCAAACCTGCGTGTTTGCCCTTATTCTTTGACTATTTTAACGGTTTTCTTTCCTATTTTGAGAAAATACAATCCATTTGCCAAATGCGAAATATCAATGGTTATGCCTCCCCCAACCCCTCCGAAGGAGGGGAGTTTCCCCCCTTTGGGGGGATTAAGGGGGGCTATCATTACCGATTGACCTGCAATATTGTAAATCTGTACGGGCGAATAATTATTCGCCCCTGCGGAAACAATATGCAATATGTCCTTTGCCGGATTGGGATATGCCTGTAATGGGCAACCAGACGTTGCCCCTACGATGCCGTCATTTGTCTCTTTAAAATACGCCTTTACCCGCACATCTTCATTAGGCATAATGAATTTATTGTCCGTTATGGTTATATCTCCCGATATTACTTCCCAATGGTCAAACTCGTAGCCTTCGTTTGCAGTTGCGGTGAGGGTGATTTCCGTTTCCGCCGCCGCTGTGTCTGGATTGGCGGTTGCTGTTCCGTTGCCGTCATTCTCAACGGTTACTGAATAGGACGGTATTTTTTCTACAATATTCAAAAACTCTTTCCACCCGTCTGCAATTTCGTACAGCGTTTTAGTGTATGTAGGAACGTGCAATATACAGGTCGTTTTATTGATGTTTCTGAACGTGCTGTTATTACGTGCAGCAGGCGGTGTGGAACATTCTGAATAAATATTCTCCAAACGGTTGCAATTTCTAAAGGTATTATAATACTGCATTGTTACCGAGTTGCCGATGCTTACAGCGGTTAAACTGCCGCATTTATCAAAAGCCTACTCCCTTATCGTAATTACCAAGTTGGGAATGCTTATCGTGGTTAAATTTCTGCAATTACAGAATGCCCCTTTTCCTATCGTGATTACGGAATTGGGAATATTTACATTGGTGGCATTGATACAATTGTAAAAAGCAGTATATCCCAAATAGGTAACCCCATTTTCGATAATAATGGTATTGATTTGACTTGTATTGGCAAACCAGGGGAGGGTATTCGGAAGATAATCTGCCATAGCCCCGTTTTCGCGAATGGTTAGCGTATCGTTGCTCAATGTAGCGGTTACATTTGTTATTTGGTCTCCGCAATCCCACGTCTGTGCCTTCGTCTGATTTGCTATAGCGGCGATACAAATACTAAGCGCCGCAATTCTGAATGTAAATCTAATTCTACTCATGTTAATTTTTATTTATACTTGATTTTATTAAAATTCGGCTTAATGGTCAAAAGGAATGATAAAAAGTATTCTATTTCATTGATATTTAATATCTTTGCATTATTTATTGGAAATGGTTAAAAAAAGATTTTATTGCGGGTCTTCTCGTATCGTGAAGAATGGATTTAAATATCAGAAACAGAGATATTTAAGTGAATTTTGTGGCAAACAATTTATGTTTCGTCAAAAGATTGATAATCAAGAACTTTATACTGATTACGTTTTTGGCAAACAAATATTAAAACAACTTTCTATCAAGTATAAAATTACTGTTCGTATTGTTCAACGTAGCTCTTTATAATTGCCATAACATTGCAGTACTTGTTACGATGCCCGAAGGCTTGGTGAAATCCTATGAAAATGCAATCAAATTTTTGCGGGATTGCCAAGCCAAAAAAGCAAACATACCCGCATTGCAACGGCTGAAAACATCAGAGGACGGAATGGTATCAAGCAACTATCTGTCTTATTCGGGCAGCAGCCAAAAACGGGAACATCACTTTTAAATTAAAATCAACAATGGCAAGGAAATAACAGCAACTGCAAATAGTAGCATTAATAAAAGAAACTCCTGAAAGCAGAAGTAAATATATGATAAAATAAAAGCGCAAAAACGGGCAAAAAGTAAAGAAAAGTAAACTTTTCGGACGAATTGTTTTAAATCAAAAAATGGTCAAAACATTAATAATCAGACAAATTTATGTTTTTCTTTTAGGATAGTTTGTTTTGTTCCCCATAAATATGTCGCAATTTGGCAGTCAGTTGGATTTGATTCCGAAATTAGTGGAAACGGCAGACGAATGATTTTTTTCATTTGGTTTTTTTCATGTAGAGACGTTGCGCGCAACGTCTCTACATGTATCGCATTTCTCCCTTGTAGAGATGTGGCATGCCGCGTCTCTACATTACCCTTGTATCGACGGAGACGTTGCACGCAACGTCTGTACAATGGGAATGGGGGAAATTTTGGAGTTGTTAGTTTTTTAAATAAAAAACAAATCCCCCGCAACCGCATCTGCTAAAAGAAATCCTTTTTCAGATAATATAAGATGCTCATTCTGAATAATATAAAAATCTTTATTCAGTTGGTTTATTTTTCCTTGCAGGGATAAATAAACGGTTTTGCCGAACTGTTTTTTTACATATTCCAAATCACAGCCCCAACAAGTACGAAGCGAAGTCATTAAGTATTCGTTTAATTGCATAGTTGGTGTAAGTATTTCTTTTTCAGATAATTCATTTTTTGTTTTTTCCCAATCCTGTTTGGTGTCTGCGGCAAGGAGGGTTTGAATATAGTTTTTCAGATTTGTTGTATTCCATTGTCTTTCAGTCAGATTGAATGAATGTGCTGCCGTTCCCAATCCGAGATAGGGTTTGTTTTTCCAGTAGGCAGTATTGTGTTGGGAAAACTGTTCGGGTTTGCAAAAATTGGATATTTCGTAATGGATAAAATTCTGTTTTTTTGCAAAGGAAGTCAATATATCGTACTGATTTATAACTGTTTCTTCTTCTGGTAAAAAGTATTTTTTTGATTTTACCTCTTTGTAAAGAACAGAATGTTGCTCTAAACTCAAACTGTAACAGGACAAATGATTGACATGCTGCACCTTTTCCAGATTTCTAACCCATTGTTTTTCAGTCAATAAGGGGAAACCGTACATGAAATCAATGGAAAGATTGGTAAAATGGTATTTTTCCGCAAGTTCAAGGCAACGTTCGGCTTGTTTTCCGTTGTGGACGCGACCCAAAATTTTCAAATGTTCATCAAAAAAGGACTGTATGCCAATGCTTAACCGATTAACAGAAGTTTGAGACAACCGCTTAAAATACGTTTCGTCCAAATTGTTCGGATTGGCTTCAAGGGTGATTTCGGCATCGGGTTTCAAATGAAAAACGGTTTTTATTTCACGGATAATCTGCTCAATCGTTTCGGGGTAGAGCAGGGAAGGAGTACCGCCGCCAAAATACAGTGTATCAATTGTTTGATGCTGCAAATAATCGGCTCGAAAACGCATTTCCTTGAAAAGTGCAGCGAGGTATTTTTCCCGCAAAGAAAGGTCGGTTACAGAAAAAAAATTGCAATAAGCGCATTTCTCAACACAGAACGGAATATGAATGTAAATGCCCGCCATTTTGGATTGAATTGTTAAATTTTCCCCTCAATAAGCAACACAATTTCCCCTTTGACCGTTTTTGCAGAAAAATAGGAAATTGCCTCTGCGATTGTTCCACGGAAATTCTCTTCGTAAATCTTTGTCAATTCGCGGCTTACGCATATTTTTCGGTCTTCGCCCGTTGCTTCTTTCAACTGTTCCAGTGTTTTGAGCAGGCGGAAGGGGGACTCGTACAAAATAACCGTTTCTTCCAAAGTGGACACTCTTTCAATGGCGGTTTTCCGTCCTTTTTTCTGCGGGAGAAATCCGTAAAAATAAAATCTGTCGCAGGGAAAACCCGAATTTACAAGTGCGGGGACAAAAGCAGTCGCACCTGGCAAGCACTCCACCTCAATATTGTTTTGCAAACAGGCACGAATTAACAAAAAACCAGGGTCTGAAATACCAGGCGTCCCTGCATCGCTCACCAGTGCAAGCGTGTTGTGTTGTTCGATAAGCGAAAGGAAACTGTTAAGTTGCTTATGCTCATTGTATTGGTGGTAGGCGAGAACGGGTTTGCTGATGTTGTAGTGCATCAGTAGTTTTTTTGTTACGCGGGTATCTTCGGCTAAAATCATGTCGGTTTCCTGCAAGACCTGCAAAGCCCGCAGGGTGATGTCTTTCAAATTTCCGATGGGGGTCGGAACGATGTACAGTTTTGCCATATTTTTAAGTTTTGACGTTTTTTTAAAAGGAGAAGGGTAAAAACTTTCCGGGAAGAAAATTTTTACCCAATGAATTATGAATGTTAAATAATAAGGTCTTATTCTGCTACTACTTCCACCGTAAATTCGGCGCGGACATCTCTTTGCAGCGGAATGCTGACCCGATGTTGCCCTAATTCTTTGATGTGATTGTTCGGCACAACGATTTTTTTACGGTCGATGTCCAAACCAAACTGTGCGTTCAACGCCTCTGCAATCTGAATATTGCTTACCGAGCCGTAAACCGAACCTTCTTCGCTTGCTTTTACTTTTATTTGCAACACAACATCGTTGAGTTTGAATGCCAACATTTCCGCATCTGCTTTATATTTAGCAAGTTTGCGACTTTGCTGCCTCAAATTCTCTTCCAACATTTTGCGTTGTCCTTCCGTAGCGGGAACGGCTAAACGCTGTGGAAACAAAAAATTGCGTGCATATCCATTTTTTACAGACACTACCTCGTTGGCATATCCCAAATTCTGAACGTCTTGTTTTAATATAATATCCATTGTGTGTCCTCCTTATTTAGTGTCTTTTAAATTATCTCCAACATAGGGCATTATCGCGATGTGGCGCGCCCGTTTAATTGCCTGTGCCACTTTCTTTTGGTATTTCAACGAAGTACCTGTGAGGCGTCTTGGCAAAATTCTACCTTGGTCGTTTACAAAACGGAACAAATAATGTGCATCTTTGTAATCAATGTATTTAATTCCTGATTTTACGAAACGGCAATACTTTTTTTCTTGCAAATCTACCGAAATCGGCGTCAAATATCTAATGTCTGTCTTTGCTTGTGCCATAATCTTACTTTGTTTCCTTGTTTTTGTTAAACTTATTTTCACGGCGTTTGATGCTGTACTCAATGGCATTTTTGTCTAATGCCACAGTCAGAAAACGCATTACTCTTTCGTCGCGTTTGTATTGGATTTCCAATTCTTTAACGAAAGAACCTTCGGCTTTAAACTCAATTAAATGGTAAAAACCTGTGGATTTTTTGGAGATGGGATAGGCTAAACGTTTCATACCCCAATTCTCTTGGTGTATGATTTCGCACCCATTGTCGAGCATAATTTTCTCGAACTTGCTTACCGTTTCCTTCATCTGTTCATCAGACAAAACGGGAGTCATAATGAAAACGGTTTCGTATTGATTTATCATATCGTTGATAATGTTTATTTTGTTTATAAATCTGTTATTTTTTATCAAGAATGCAAAGATACAATTTTTTTTTGAATTAGAAGCCAAATTATGAAAAAAAGTTTCAATTTTTTATAAAAAAAAAGGCTTCCCTTTCAGAAAGCCCATTTATCAGTTATGAATTAATATTTTTTTAGCCACTCTTTAGTCTCCAAATAGTATTCCCGCTTAAATCCGAGGAATGCTTTTGCAGCAGAAACATCGGCAGCATCTATTTTGCCGTCTGCGTTGAGGTCATATCGGCTGTCATAGGCGTTGCTCCATGTATTGCCGTTATTATGAATTGCCTCCAAATCTCTGATATCAATAATTCCGTTCGTGTCCACATCTCCGAGAATTAATTCTCTGTGTCCGACAGAACCACCTGATTGTGTTACCGTTATCTCAGCATAACGGGTTACATAACCACCCCGCGACAATTTCAAAATATATTTGCCCGCAGGTACATTTTCAAACGCGAACATGCCTATCTGCGTGAAAGCATCAGCAGGTTGCGGGTCGCCTTTTTCCACCGGCGGCAGATTGGCAAAGGTATGCGGTGCGGGTGCGCCGTTGAACAGCGAGTCCCAGGTAATGGTATCGCCAGGGTTGGTTATATGCAAAATGTAACTTGAATCGGAGGCTGTCATGTTTGCTACGATATAATATCTGGCAGTATCTATCATTATGGGTATACGCGTGTTTAAGGTACCAATCGGGTCTGGACAAGGCGTTGCAAGCGTATCGTACAATTCTGCAATCACGGGGAAATTCACATTCAAGGCAGCAATTGTGCTGTTTCCAGGTTCCTTGTGATGCACAATGGGAAATACCGTTCCGTAAACAAGCGAATGGATAGTTACATCTATCCAAGTTGTATCGCTGACATCTACGCAACCTGTTGTGCTTGTTGCAGATGCGGTTATCTTACCCGCTACTGCATTGGCATCAATGCTTACAATAATGGTATCTCTGTTGGAACTTGTATGTGTGATTACAAAACCTGTCGGCAATGTCCAATTATATGTCAAAGTTGGTACAGAAGGGTCTACATAAAATTTATGTCCGCTTGTTCCTTTCCGTAAATCGTGGTAAGCACCGAGTATAGTATCGGGCATGGCGGGTGTATTCAACGCAACGACCCTTACGATTGTAGTCGTGTCGGAGCAACCCGTTGCATCTAAGGTAAATACAAATCGGGCATTGCCTGCGGAAATACCTGTTACCTCTCCATCATTGGTTACTGAGGCAATGCTCGGATTGAGGCTTACCCATGTACCGCCTGTGGAAGGTGTCAGTTGCGTTGTTGCATTGACACAAACACTGTCATCAGAAATGGAAACTGCTGGCAACGGATACATGCCCACTTTGATAATGTTGGAAACGGCACGGCAATTCGGCTTATTTATCGTAGAAATATTTCCGACAATGAGGCGGTAATAACCTGTGTCATTGCCTGATATGGACGGGATAGCATGAATTGCATTGATAGTCGTCCCTGCTGTTGAATCGGGTTGCGGATTTACAGGCAACCAATCATTACCGTGCGGGTCGCCTGTTGTGCTGCGTTGCCACTGGTAATACAATTTATTGGAATTGTTTGTAAAAATACCGTCATCGGTGTATTCCGCCGTCAAAGTAAGGGGTTCTTTGTAACATACCATTGTATCAGAAGTGCCTTTTGACACAACCACTTTCGGTACACAAACATAAATTTCTATATCGTCCAATCCCAAATCGTTTCCGTCTGTCCTTTTTTCCCTGTTGATAATTCTAAATTCAACATCGTTCACGTTTGCAGGCAGATTGAAATCAAAACCGTACCGCATCCAGTTTTTCCCGCGAACAATCACTTCGCCTGTGGTTACAAGTACCGTTTTTGTAGAAGTATCAACCATTTGCAGTTCTATTTTTGGCAGAACAGCAATGGGGTTGTTATCGTTAAGGTCTGAAAAATGCGCTGAAAACGACAGCGACATGCCTCCGCACAAATCGGTGATAACTCTGCTGTATATCACTTTTCCCAAATCACTGGTATCTGGGTCGAAAATTAAGAAATAACCGCGTGAGGTATCGTTAAGATTTGTATTGTCTGATACATTTGCAAAACCAGGGTAAAAGTCTTTTGCCTGTTTTGCCAACATATATTTTCCTGTGTTCTTAACAATAGGAGGAACGGAGCTTGCTGTGTTGTCGGTGCAGGGCAACTCCGAAACGAAAGTTGGATTTCCACAAGGTTTTATTTCTCGGTCTAAAGAGTCGTTTCCGCCAAAATCTTCTCTAAATAAAAGCGTACCACTGTCCACACAGGCAGAGAATGCGCCATTGCAATAGGAGTTTTCCTGTATTAAAATATGTAATCTTTTTCCTACAATTGTATCTATTCTCGGCTCTACCCAAATGGTTACGGGAAGCCTAGATGTTTCTCCATATTTTAATGTATTAGTGGGCGAACCTGCCAATGCAACAGTAGCCGTATCACTTGCAAACCAATAGTACTCAACATTTTGAATATCGCTAACTCCCACATTTACAGTGTCATTTGGACAAACAATGTAATTGATGGCAGAGGGTTTCAGTACAGTAACATAGACGGGAACTTTATCGCTTTCGCAGGAACTGTCGTTAAGAATTTGAGATACATAATAAGTCCGCAGCCCCGTATCGTTTTTATTTATATTGGTGTTGAAACCATAATAACGGTTATATTGGTCATCATACCATCGGAGCGTATATCCATTGGCGGCTTGTGCTTGTGTTGCACCTTGCAATGTATGTGTGGAAGTGTCTCCATACCAATAGGTAAGTGCTTGGTTGGGAACGTTCGGCGTTGGAGCGGGATTTGCCACGACAACCAATTCTCCCATTGCACATTTGGAGGCAGGAATACCGTTGTCTTTAATGTAGTACCAAATTCTAAATTTATGTCCCACAGGCATTTGTGCAACATTGGATTTAAAAGTGATTATCCCCGCACTGTCAGCGGAATTGACGGTAAGGCTTGCATAATTGGTATCATTCAAATTTTGAAATACCGCATCTGTAAGGTAGATTTGATTGCCGTCCTGGTCATAATCATTTAGCAATACATTGATACTTATAGAGTTGCCTCCTGTATTGCAAATGAAAACAGAATCTTTAACGGCAACAGGCGGATGGTTGGTGTTGCAAGGCAATACGCCAGGTTTGGTAAGACCTGTGGAAAAGGTCATGTAAACACCTGCTGTATCAACCAAATTAAAACCATGTCTAACATAACGGGAAGACAGAGATGCATTTGAATCGGGGTAGTCTATTCTGCCTACCCAGTTAGAAAATGCTTGGGCTACATATATATTGCTGTCTGGGGCTAATTTTAATCCGCCGCCTTTGGAATTACTATCAGTTTGTTCCCAGTATTGTACATTATCTAAATAACTAATAGAGTTGCCTGTGTTGATATGATACCGCATCACGCGTGCGGTGGTGCCGCTCCATGCACCTACATATAAATAATCTCCTTTAGGGGAAAATGCGGCTGAATAAGCATTAGATGCATTTGCTGTTGTATCTGCTTTGAGCGTGATTACGCCTGAAGAATTGTTAAGATTAAATACAGACACTTGTTTATTCGTGTTTGCAGTAGGAGTAATCATTGCCAACCTGTTTCCTTGTGGAGAAGCAACTAATGTAGTCGCTTGCGTGCTTCTACAAGCGGTTGATGTGTACGAACTGTTTACGGGATTGCCCACAGCATTTATATCTACTTTTCTGCAACGCAGATTACTGCCGTATTGATATATTAACCAATATTCGTTAGGCGTACCCGCTTTGGCTACCAATTCAATCACTTCAGACATGTTGGCATTTGCAGCCTCTATTTGATAGTTGGCGATAATGCTTCCTCGTCCGTAGTCGCCGTTCAAATCCACTACATAAGCAACCAAACCACGCGTTGATGCGGTATAGGCATCAGTTACCGAAAAGAACAAATATTTATTATTTCCCATATAACAGGCTGCCAAACCGTCCGCATTGGAATGATGTCCTTGAAAAACACCGTTGGTCATTAATTCATGCTGATTATTAAATACTTGATTGTGGCTTGCATAGAAAATAGTTTGTCCATCGCAATAAGGGGAAGATATCGATAAGGAATTTTCAAATGTGCTTACCCTTGAAATCCTCGAAGCATTATAGGGTTCATATTTGCCTAAACTGTTTTTTCTAAAAACAATACCAGGTGAAGTTGCATCGGGGTTGTTTGTTCCATATGCACCAGAGGTTCTCTTATATCCCCCGAAATACCAAATCTCATCGCTAAAAGCATCTTCGGGCGGAGTTACCGTAATATATACCGTTCCCACAAAAAGGCTGTCATGGCACAGGACACTATATTTAATTGTATCCTTGCCTGCAAAACCTGGAAGCGGCGTATATAAAATGATATTGTTGTAAACAATTGTGCTTGCTCCCACTTTGGAACTGTCAACAATTGCAACAGGCACTGTCGAAAGATTACAATTTATCATTGTTTGGTTTGCCAGCACTTTTATTGTGTCTGTTTGCGAACAGTTTTGCATTTGCCAATACTGCTCGGGCAGGTCATACCTGCAAGTATCCACTACAATGACAATCTTTTGGGAAGCTACCACGCTGTTGGTCAGACAGTTTTCATCTGAAACGAGTTCACAAACAACCGTATCGTAATTACTTGTGGGCTGATAGGTAAAATCCAAACTGCTTGAATTTTGCCGTAACGAACCGTTTACATACCATTTGTACATTGGGTTGCTTCCCTGGTGGGAAACCGTGTCGGCAGTAAAAGTGATACTGTCGCCAGCACAAATCGTATCTGTGTGTATCTGAGCCTGTGCATAAAGCGGCAGGATACAACACATCATCATCGCTGCACACAGCGTTACAATTTTATTTCTCATGCTCTTGAAAATGTTATGATTTTTCATGTCTTTGATTATTTAATTCCTGTTAATTTTTCTCTTTTCTCTTTCTCAAATTGTTATTTTTCAATCTTTATTTTCCACTCCCGTAGTATTTTTCGCACAAAAAAGTTACTTGTTGTCTATTTTTCTACTATCTATTTGATGCACTACATTGTTATAATATCTATTTGTTGCAAAATTTACTACTATTCGAAATGTAATATGCAAAGATAGCATTTTTTTTTTAAATAAACACAAAAAAATAAATTTTTTTTTTCAACTTTCGAATGTTAATTACTTTTTCCGTTTTATCTTGCTGATTTATTGAAATATAACCTACAAAAAAAAGCCCCCCTCAATCCGCAAACGAGGGGGGCAAATACTAGTGAAGTAAGGTTTTTTTTTATTTACAATTAACAATTTACTTACGTTTTTTTATTCTAATGGTAGGAGTTTTTCTTGGGTTTACGGTTACGAATACGTCTTGCTGGCTGATGCAATGCTCGCGGCTTTCTATGTAAATGGTATATCGTACCTGCACCGGATTTCCCGTTGTATTGGTCAGCGGGTCATTGATTGGGAAAATTCGCCGCGTGGGATTGGCAGCAGGCGTTATCCCCGTTGTGTCATGCCGCAACCAATAGAATGTGGCATTGGGAGCATCGGATTGCGCCCAATAACTTGGCGAACTGCCCGTGCATACATCAGCCATTGTGTCGGGAGAGGTCAATTGCCAACGCGGAATGACAACCAGCGTATCGCTTTCCACCGTGCAATTTGAATTTTCTATCGTAAACGAAAATGTTGCTTTTCCTGCTGCACGTGCTGTAATTGTTCCTGTCAGCGGGTCAATTTCGGCGATGTCGGGGTTGTTGCTTACACAAACACCTTCTTTCCAGCGGGATAGCTTAGCCGTACTGTCTATGCAAAGCGTATCTCTGCCGAGAATGATAACAGTCGGGGCGGCAGGCAGATACATGTCGCCGTTCGCATCATAGAATACGGGAGCATGACACTCTTCTTCCGAATTGGAAAAGAAATTGAAACCTACATTCAAATCTACAAATTTGGGGAAATAGCTTTCATCTAACAGTGGTACGCCATTGTCAAAATCGGGGATTAAGATTTGCGGGGCTAAGAGTTTGAACGTAAATTCATACTGTCCATACGGAATGGGTTTGGCAAGAAATGTCAGATTGCCTGCCTCTGCCGTATCTCTGGCAAGAAATCCGCCGGGGATGCTCAGGGTATCTCCCAAATCGTCATAATCATCGCTTCGTACTCCTCCTGGCCACTCTCCGTCTTCGAGGTCTGTGCGGAAAGTTCCGGGTATGTACTGAAACTCTTCATTAAAAAACAGTTCCAACACGACATTGTCAAACGCATCCGTATTGGGATTGCTTACTCTCAGCGTTGCCGTTATGGTATCGCCTGCCTTGTAACAGCAATCTGCCGTATAAAACGTATCGATTGTGAATTTTTTCAAAATTTCGCCTGGGAGACCGACAACGGTAGTCGGTTCGCAACCCGAATGCAAACCATCACAACTTTCACGCCTTACCTGTGTTATGGTGTCCCGCTGAATGAGTTCATATTCCAGAATTGCCCTGTTGGTAAATTCCCCGCCCTCCGTTTTGAGGCTGTCGGTGAAATAGGCAACGATGTGGAAAATGGCTGTCGCATTGGCAGGAATGATAAGGCTGTCAATGCGCAGGCTGTCCCCGTTTGCATAGGGATTTATCACGGTCAGGCTGTCCATGTAAAGGGAATCGATAGAAAGCGAATGTTCGTAGTACGCCATGCCTCCGGGCAGTTTCACCGAAAGGGTTGCCTTTTTGGGCGTGCAATTCGCATTCAATAATTTATAGGTATAAGTTACCTCCCGACACATGGAAACTTCGGGCGGCATTGCCATTTGGATAAATGCTATCCCTGCCTCGTCGAATGGGGGAGGAGGGAAGACGGCATGCATCGAAATGGGCGAAATAAAAATCTGTTGCCTGGTACCGCCTGCCAACTGGTCAAGGCTGTAGCGTATTCTGATATTGGTAATGCCCTCGTCAAATTCCACATTCAGCCTGCCGTTTAAGTTGGTGGCATTGAGGGTGCTTGTTTTCTTGGTAACTCTTGCCGTATTGCCTCTGATTTCATAGGAGGTGTTGCGGTTGGGACCTGAGCCGTAAGTCAATTTCGGCGAATAGGGGTCTGTTCCGCATCTGCCTTCGATGGTTACTACATCGCGGCGGTTGCTTCTGCCGTCAATTCCTGTTATGAAAAAGGAGGGGATTACGGGATTGTTAAAATAAAGATTTACAACGATTTCCGCTCCGACATTACCGCCTGTCCGCCTTAATTCCAAACTGTTGGTTGCAGGACTGCGGGAAAAACGCGGATAACCCGAGTTGGCTCTTACACCAGCAGGAAACTGAATAAACATACTGTCGCAGGAAATGTTGTCTCCCAAATTGGTGCTGAAATAGCGGGGAGCGGTGGCAGGTACGCGCAAGTTCACGGCGTTTGAACGGTTGGTGCGGTTGGTATATTGCGCCCATGTAAGGGTTTTCAGTCCATCGAAAACGGCATCTTCATTGCCTGCACAATATCTCCCGTTCGATTTGTAACCGAATGTGAAATAAGTACATGTGTCTGCAAAGGTGCAACGGGCTTGATGTTTGTGGTCTATGTAAGTCATAGGAATAACCATTTTAGGATTGAAAGTTGCAGCATCAAGGTCTTCTGGGGTTTCGCCAACAATAAGCACAAAATCATTACCTTGATTGAGTGCGTTATAATAGGTTTTTGTCAGCGGGCTGGAAGTTTCTCCAAAATTTAAAGTGCCATTGTTGCGGGCGGCAACCAACAATTCAATCGGTTGGTCTCCTATGGTCATTTTGTGTATCATCCATTTTCTTCTGAATAAGGTGGAGAAAGCACCGCAATCATCTTCGGTCATTTGCCAAGTACCACCGATAGTTTTTTCGTCTTCACCTCCCCAAATAACAGCCTCCAAGTCGTGTCCCAAATATCCAAGATGTCTGCCGTCATCGGTCAGCATATTGCCTGCAATACCTATATTGACAATTGAGCCTGCATCGGTGGAATGTGCCTGTCTGTTATATAAATGTGCTCCATCATCGCGGATAACAGCGGCTATATTATTGTAAAAACGATGAGAGAAATTAAATGAGCCTGTTGCGCCTGCCCAAATGGTAGTGTCGTTAGAGAATTTATAATCTAATCTTCCTACAGGAGGTATAGGGTCTGCAAAAGGACCTGCATTAAAGGTAGCATCAGGACGAAGTGTAACACCGTATTTCAATGCCAAGTAACCATCTACTTTTACTTTTTCTACAGGAGTTAATAATCGTTCAAATATAATTGCTTCTCCGATAAAACCGATTACAGACCTTTCATTTCTATATCCTGTTCCCAATGTAGAAGGAAGCCGCATACTAAAAGAAGACATACCTGAGCAACTCTCAGTTCTATCCATGTAATATGTATTGCGTTCTTCGTTTCCATTAAACCTCCAGTACATTGGGCGATTCTGTTGACAACCGTTACTACCCGTAGTATTACAATTAATACTTGGGAATGTATCTGGAGAGGGAATAAAATATTCTGCTATGCAAGTCGCACCAGCATTAACTAAAGGCTGATTTCCCTCTGCAAGTCCACCCGTACTCATCGTGCAACGTCCTCTAAATCGCCCCTGACCAACTATCGCCCCTTGACCTCCGAGTGCAAATCCATAACCAGGTCCATTAACAGAATTTCCATTGTTAGTTTGTGCCGTGTTAGCAAACGTCATTATATTTGTAGCACAACCGTAACTTCCACAAGTTGGCGGAAATCGAGTGTTTAAGACAAATATTGCTGTATGGGATGGTCGTTGTATTGTTGAAATGCCTGCGCTATTGCTTAAATAAGCATTATCGTTAGCACTTAGATTGCTATTTCCTGTGTTCCAAAAACGAACTGCAGGTTGAAAATTCATTTCAGGATGGTTTGGCTCAAAAACGGTACGGCGCTCAGCCCCTATTTGCGAATAGGTATGTCCATGAGCAAGGTCGCTCCATGTTGCAACAGTGGGTACATTATTGGGGTCTGCAACAGGATATGGATAACCGCTAAGGTTACCGGTACCATTTGGCAGATATTCAATATTCACGCCCACATCATCATCTGCACGCAACCACATGAGCAACCTTTGCGTGATTCCGCCAGGACCAGGCGTAAAACCTACATATTTAAAATAGACATGCGCTGTGTCAAGTACAATTTGGGTAGCATTTCCGTCAGATTGATATATTCTAGTGTAAATGGGGTTAAAATCAGGTTGTTGTGAAACAAGTGCATAGCGGAAATCGCCTGGAACTACCGTATTTAATACAATACTGTCAATATTGGTGAATTGTGCTTTATAGACAGTACTTTGTATATCATAAGGGTTAGTCGTTTCTATGTCTCCGTTTTGATAGCCTGTATAAGGCGGCTCAATGGGCATCGCCTGTATGGCACTACCTCCCGCAGAGCCGATTAGCACATATTGGTTATCTTCAAGGGTGCCATTGTTTTGGCTGTTTAAGGGTTCAAGTCTGTTGCCCAGATAGACTGTTAAATATTTAGAGGTAGCACTTTGAGCCTGCTTTTGGTACAAACCGGATTTATCGTCTCGGGCAATACCGATAATGTGTTGGAGATAGCCTGCATTGGCGGCTCTATCCCATACGATATTGCCGTTAGAAGCGAAGTAATTGCTGTCCTTTGTAATACCATATTTGATAGCAAGATAGGAATTGATTTTTTGTACATCAGTACTTGACATCAGCGCATTACCGCCTCTTAATATAATAATTTCCTGTATTGCCCCATTGAATGCCAAACGGTTTCCCGCTGCTGCGGTACTATTGTCAGCACTCCCATTTCCAACAGTTAGCCTTCTGTCTGTGTATGTTAAAGCGGTTATTCCTATGTTGGAAACAAGTGTTCTGCTGTTTCTGTATAGTCTTCCTGTGCTGTTTCCCGAGTTTATAATGCTCATGGAGGCAATGCCGAAATTGACCGAACTGTTGGTCTCTTCACCCCATAAAGTATTGCTGGTACTGTTTGTAGCAGAATTCCATCTAACCCTCATATTGTTGCCGTTCCATTGCAAAGCGGCTCTTCTTGCTTCGGCTTCGGTATTAGTAGGGGCAAAAGCAATCAATGTTGCTTCTCCGCTTGTGGTTTGCGACACCACAAAAACGTGGAAAGAATTTGTGCCGGAAATGATATAGGGGGTTTGTGTTTGCAGTTTGGCACGGTCATTATTTCCAAAAAATAATTCCCGCTGATAATTAAATCTTGAAGTTTGTACTCTGGGTGTTGCCATAGAGCCTACTTGACCCAAAGAATACTCCGAATGGGCAAGATTAGTCCATGAATTGCTGGTGGAATTGTTTCCGTCTATCCACAAATCCAAAGTATATCCCGTCATGTCTATTCCTCCAGGAATCGGGTCAAAAACGGTAAAAGAAACATATTCACCATCGCTGATAGTAATGTTTTGCGCATCAAAAACGCCCAGGGAAATACGGGTAAGCGGATAATAACGCGTACGGGCAGGCTCAAACGCATCGGTATCAGACACCATTAAAAAACGGGCATTGGGCGAGATGCCGGTCAATCGCATATTGATAAAAGACTGCGTATCACCCTTAATCTGTGCCATCCAAACACGGTTGGAACGGTAATTCAATTCCTCGGTCATGGTTAAGAGGGCGCTTACAGGGGTAGGGTCTCCTGCGTGCAGGGTGTAGGGTGTTTGTCCAGAGGCGTTGTTCGTCCCAAGCATGATGTAGGTATTGTGGTCAAGGGCATACCTGTTCCGCAACAGCCTGCTGTTTGGATTGTACGACCCTTTATATAATGTAAGGGTTGCATCGTTTGCACTTCGGCTAATCATTTGGTTCAATCGCGAAAAGGTGTCGCAGGCAATGCCGAAAATGTGGTTGTTGTATGCAGTTTTGCGCGTTCTGTCCCACACCACGCTGTTGTCGGAGGCTACATAATTGGCGGCGCTTGTGTTGGTTCCAGGTTCAAGCGTTATGCCGTACTTAATGGCAAGATAGGAATGTATTCTTGCAATATCGGCTGCGGGCATTACACCGCCTGCACCGCCCCGCAGGACAATAATTTCCTGAATACTGCCATTCAATGCAAGATTGTTATTTCCATTCGTTGCATTATTTCCATTTCCAATCATTAGTCTATTGTTGTTTGGCGTAGTAATGGCAGCCGTGGGCAAACTAATATTTGGCGTTGTTGCACTGTTCAAATACACGTTGGCATTTGTTCCGTTATTTACCACGCTCATAGAGGCAATGCCGAATGTGCCGTTAATACTCCCAGCGTTCCACTGTGCCGTTGAGGGAGCGCCTGTTCTCCAACTTGCCCTTAATACATTGTTGGCGTTCCATTGCAAACATGCTCTTTGTGCATTTGCATCACTTGTAGTGGGATAAAACGCAACCAGCGTACGTTGCGAAGCGTTAGCGGTTGTGTTGTTCTCCGCCATTACAAAAATGTGATATGCCGTATTTGCAGGAATAGCATAAACACCGCTGGTCGTTAATTTGTTGTTGTTAAAAACCAATTGCTGGTGGAAATTAAACCTCGACATCCCTATGGAGGGGGCAGGCATAGTGCCTTGTACCTGCACATTGAAGGCGGCAGGCAGAAGGTTAGGCCAGGTATTGGCGGTGGAATTGTCCCCGTCCACCCACAGGTCGAGGGTGTATCCGCTTACTCCGCCCGGCGCAATGCTCTGAGCATGTAAACTCGCTGTTAAACAACAAAATACCATACAAAATGCAAGTCTGTGTGGCAGTTTTTTTCTCATTACTTCATTTTTCGCAACAACGCATGTTGGCGTTGAATCCTTTTGTATAAACCGTGTCATAAATTACTACGCATTAAATTAAAGATTTGCAAATATACAAAAAAAATTTGAATAAAAGTATAAAATTAGTTTCTTTTTTTGTTTTTGGTTATATTTATTTTTTAAAATGGTGATTTTCAATATTGTACAATGTGCTATTTAGAGTAAAATTTTCTGTTTTTTTGTGTTTTAAAACGGAAATTATTGAAAATTTTTATTTTCTACACCCATTTTGTCTTTGAAATGGACACGAAAAAGCACTAAAAGTGTAAACTTTTAGACATGAAATTCAAATATAAAATTTAGAGATTGAAACCCTGTTTCAGATATTTTTTTCACCCGCAATCGACATTTCCAAAACGACAACATGCCTTGTCCATTCTCATGCCGACTGCTCATTTTTTTTCGCTCCCCCTGCTGGACTTGAACCAGCGACCCTCTGATTAACAGTCAGATGCTCTAACCAACTGAGCTAAGGAGGAATTTTTCCTGCTCTTTTTACAAGAAATGCAAAGATACAATTTTTTTTTCAAATAACAGTGAAAAATGGATAATAAATTTTGTGTTTTTTGTTAAATTGTTGGTAATGAGTAAGAAAAATTTGCTTTCCACAACCCCTCCTTCGGAGGGGCGTTTCCCCCCTTCGGGGGGATTAAGGGGGGCTATCGTATAACATTACATTTATATATATCATATTGGTATTGTTAATTTTGTATAGTTTTTTGTTATTTTCTGGATTGCTTCGTCGTTTCACTCCTCGCAATGACGTTGTAGTACAGATAGTTACGTCATTGCGACTGCGAGGAACGAAGCAGGAAGCAATCCAGAAAATAAATAAAACGATGTTTGCTATACTAAATTAACAATACCAAAATTAAAAATGATAAATGCCTGCGGCGATAAAATGATAAAAAAAATTTCAGACTGTCCGTCATTCCCGCGAAGGCGGGAATCCCACAAATATAAGGGTTTTGTGCAAATACGGAATTTACGGAGAAAAAAAAGTTGTAAAAAAAGTGATTTTATTTACAAAATTGTACCTTTTTATTCAAAATAAAATTGTATCTTTGCAACTCAGACACATTTAAGTAGATTTTTGAAAGATGATACACAGAATAGTTGCGAAAAACGAGGAAAAATTTATCCAAAAAAACTTGGATAATCCAATTTTTTG